>Ga0066710_100000312_pt1 | contig 27441 bp, 23 predicted proteins | sample GraSoiAngelo_159_FD_79666 | JGI IMG/M metagenome (GOLD analysis project Ga0066710, IMG submission 79666) | Grasslands soil microbial communities from the Angelo Coastal Reserve, California, USA - 14_1009_16_40cm | ecosystem: Environmental > Terrestrial > Soil > Grasslands | place: USA... | reverse complement strand
CCGCCGCTACAGCAGGTTGACTTGTGCACGTGGCGAGTGTAGAAGGGAACTAATCCGCTGAGAACCGAGCGATCCGGAGGCCAATAGTGAACACTTTTCCAATCATCTTACTTGCCCTTGCGATACTGGCGATCGGCTATCGCTACTACAGCAAATTCCTTGCAACCAAGGTCCTGGGGATCGACGAGACGCGGAAAACTCCGGCGCACACCAATTATGACGGTCAAAATTACTATCCCATGAGCAAGTGGGTGCTGTTCGGCCACCATTTCGCCGGAATCACAGGCGCAGGCCCACTGATCGGGCCAGTCTTGGCGGCCCAATTCGGATTTTTGCCTGGCTTGATTTGGCTTGTGCTGGGAGTGGTATTGGCTGGGGCCGTTCAGGATTTTGTAATCATGTTCGCATCGGTTCGCCAGGGCGGCAAATCCCTGGCAGAGATCGCGCGGAAGCAAATCAGTGGATTTTCGGGTTTTGCCGCTGCAGTCGCCATTTTGTTTGTGGTGATTATCGCGGAAGCCGGACTCGGGCTTGCCGTCGTCAATGCGCTTGCCGATAGCCCGTGGGGAACATTCACCATCGGCATGACGATTCCTCTGGCATTGATCATGGGACTGTGGATGTACAAGATCCGGCCCGGCGTCGGCGTTCGCGAGGCGACCATCTTCGGTGTCGTCAGTCTGATCTTGGCGGTTGTGTTGGGAAGGTTTATTCCAGGATCGTTCCTCGCTCCATACTTCACGTTTACAAGGCATCAGCTCACTGCGCTTTTAGCTTTATATGCTCTATCGGCGTCCGTCTTACCCGTATGGCTGTTGCTGGCTCCGCGCGATTACCTGAGCACTTTCATGAAAATTGCCACGATCTGCGCTCTTATCTTAGGCGTGTTTGTGGTCCATCCGGATTTCAAAATGCCGGCCCTGACGCGGTTCACGGCAGGCGGCGGCCCAATTGTTCCAGGTCCCGTTTTTCCGTTTGCGTTCATTACGATCGCCTGCGGTGCGATCTCGGGCTTTCATTCGTTGATTGCTTCGGGAACCACGCCGAAGATGCTGTCCAACGAAGGGCATATGCGGCCGATCGGTTATGGATCGATGTTAATGGAAGGTGTGGTCGGATTGATGGCGCTGGTCGCGGCGACTTCTCTGTTTCCCGGAGATTACTTCGCCATCAACACCCCGGTGGCCCAATATGAGGCCAATGTCGCGGCTGAGTATCCGATAGTCAATCTGCCCGATCTTTCACTGCAGGTTGGTGAGAACGTGCAGGCCCGAACCGGCGGCGCAGTTTCACTGGCTGTGGGTATGGCGCAGATCTTTACTGGAATACCCGGCATGCGCGGATTGATGTCCTATTGGTATCACTTCGCCATCATGTTCGAGGCACTCTTCATTTTGACGACGATCGATGCCGGGACTCGCGTGACGCGATTCATTGTCCAGGAGTTCGTCGGGAAGTTTTATCCGCCATTCGCTCGAACGGATTGGCTCTTTGCGAATGTGACCGCAAGTTTGTTTGTTGTGCTCGGCTGGGGCTACTTCATCTGGACGGGAAGCATCAGCACAATTTGGCCAATGTTCGGCATTGCCAATCAATTGCTGGCCTCCGTTGCATTATGCGTGGGTACTAGTCTTATTCTCAATTCCGGACGCGCGAAATACTGGTGGGTGACCGTATTGCCGTTAAGCTTCTTAGGCACCAATACTCTTACCGCGGGATATCTGAGCATTCGCGACAACTTCTGGCCACTGACTGCCGATCCTGCGACGGCGACGCAGGGCTATGTCGACTCGATTTGTACTGCGACAATGATGGTATTGGTCGTATTGATCCTTCTCGATTCGCTGAATCAGTGGAGAAAGGTTCTGCTCGAAGGCGCTCCGGCAATGGAATACGCGGGGGATTGAGCGAGCCCCACGTTCGAGTAAACACAAAGACACAAAGGCACGAAGCCACAAAGAAAGGCCGCATTTGAAAATTATTCACGCGGCCTTTCTTTGTGGCTCGTGCCTTTGTGTTTACTACGAATGAGTGGCCGAGCCAGTTCCTTATTCCGGAACGTACAACGGCTCGGGAATGAACACCGCGCCAGCGACCACGGTTGTCCATAGACCTTTCTTATCCCCGATTGCGGACTGAGTAATGTTGGTGACCTTCACGATCTTATTCGAGATTCGATAAATCTCTTTCTTCTCGTCCCAGCTCCGGTCCGGATCAAAGTCCACACCGAGCGTGGTCGCCAGCATTTCGGCCGCTAGTTCTTCGGCATATTCGGCGGCATCGTGGTCGGTCTGGCCGTAGGAGTGGTGCTCGGAAAGGTAACCGTACGCGTTTGGGTCTGTCGGGATAGCGACTCCGACCGTAGCGGCTACCAACCGATGCGGTTCGTTCGTTGCGTTCTCGCTCATCACGCAAAAGACAATTTGACCGGGGTAGAGAAGTTTTGTGCCTTGAGATCGAGCGATGAGTTTACATCGCGGTGGGAAGATGCTGGAGACTCGGACCAGGTTATATGGGGCCAGCCCCGCGTCGCGCAGGGCCATTTCAAAGCTCGTGAGTTTTTCCTTATGTTTTCCCACGCCCTTGGTCAAGAAGATCTTTTTTGCAACGAACACCTGTCATAACCCTCCACTAGTAGGTGAGAACCCATGCGCTGAAGACAAATTTTGGACGTTAACAGAGTAAGGACGGGGGTGTCAATTGACATTCTTTTCAAGCGCGTGATAGCGTCTCGCGTTTCGCGATTCATGTTTTCCGCCCTCACCCGGGCAAAGTTATTTTTGGCGTCGATGTTAATTAGGAGGGTTGATGAAGTTTAACGGGGTTGAAGTTCCTGCCGGAGAGAGAATCACCTGTAGCGGGACGAATTTCGTCGTTCCTAATAATCCGATTATTCCTTTTATTGAGGGTGACGGGACGGGTCGCGATATATGGAAGGCGGCCCAGTTGGTTTTTGATAGCGCGATTGAAAAGGTTTCGAGGGGCACACGCAAGGTCTCCTGGTTTGAAGTCCTTGCCGGAGAGAAATCATTTCAGAAATTCGGGACGTGGTTGCCCGACGATACACTGGCGGCGATCCAGGAATTTCGAATTGCGATTAAGGGGCCATTGACGACTCCCGTCGGCGGCGGAATTCGCAGCCTGAATGTTTCGCTTCGCCAGTTACTCCATCTGTACGCATGCGTCCGCCCGGTCCGATATTTTGAGGGCGTTCCGAGTCCCGTCAAACATCCGGAAAAGCTGAACGTCGTCATCTACCGGGAGAATACGGAAGACGTGTATGCAGGCATTGAATGGCCCGCCGGCAGTCCGGAAGCTTTGAAGATCATCGAGTTTTTGGAAAAGGAATTGGGGCGGAAAGTCCGGCTGGATTCGGGTATCGGTATCAAGCCGATTTCCAGGACTGCCTCGAAAAACCTGATCCGGCGTGCGATTGTGTCCGCTCTCGACACCAAGCGGAGGTCCGTCACGATAGTCCACAAGGGCAACATTATGAAGTACACCGAGGGCGCGTTTCGGGATTGGGGTTACGAGCTCGCGCGTGAGGAGTTCGGCGCCCAGACCGTTACTGAGGAAGAGGTCACCACGAAATATAGCTCCCGCGTCCCGCCAGGCAAGCTATTGATCAAAGATAGGATCGCAGACTCGATGCTTCAGCAGGTTCTCACGCGTCCGGATGAGTATGATGTCATCGCCACGCCTAATCTCAACGGAGACTATCTGTCGGATGCCTGCGCGGCGCAGGTAGGTGGTCTCGGTATCGCCCCCGGCGCGAATATTGGCGATGGTTTTGCGGTTTTTGAAGCGACGCACGGCACCGCGCCCAAGTACATGGACAAGGATGTGATCAACCCGGGTAGTCTCCTTCTGTCTGGCTGTATGATGTTTGAGCACATGGGTTGGAAGGATGTCGCTCAAGCGATTGAGCACGGATTCGCCAAAACAATCCAGCAGCGAAAGGTCACATACGATCTCGAGCGTTTGATGCCGGGCGCAACCAAGCTTAAGACTTCTGAATTTGCAAGAGCGATTGTGGAGAATATGTAATGGCGAGAAGGAAAGTTTCCATCGTTGGCGCCGGCAATGTCGGCGCGACCGCCGGCCAGAGGATGGTTGACAGGCAACTGGCTGACGTCGTACTCATCGATATCATCGAGGGAGTGCCGCAGGGAAAAGCGTTGGACCTGGCGGAGTCCGGCCCGATTGAGGGCTACGACTGCCAGATTACTGGAACGAACAACTACACCGATACAACCAACTCCGACATCGTCGTGATTACTGCCGGTATCCCGCGCAAACCAGGAATGAGCCGGGACGATCTGCTGCGGACGAATTACGGCATTGTGAAGGGGGTTACCGAGCAGGTCATTAAGAATTCACCCAAATGCATCATTATCGTTGTCAGCAATCCTCTGGACGCGATGGTCCAGACAGCGTATCGAGTGAGCAAGTTTCCCAAGGAGCGCGTGATCGGAATGGCTGGCGTTCTGGACTCCGCCCGGTTCCGGACTTTCATAGCAATGGAATTAAAGGTCTCGGTGGAGAACATTCATGCCTTCGTCCTTGGCGGCCATGGAGACACCATGATTCCGCTGCCCCGGTATTCAACCGTTTCGGGAATCCCGATTACCGAACTTCTTCCAAAAGAGACAATCGACCGGCTCGTTCAGCGTACGCGTGACGGAGGAGCCGAAATTGTCGGATACTTGAAGACGAGTGCGTGGTACGCACCTTCGTCCGCCATCGTCGAAATGGTTGATGCGATCCTCAACGATCGCAAAAAAATTCTTCCCTGCGCCGCATACCTCGAGGGCGAATACGGAATCAGTGGTCTTTACGTTGGGGTTCCCGTCAAGCTTGGCGAGCGTGGGATTGAGCAAGTCATCGAGATCAGTTTGAGTTTGGAAGAACGCTCCGCTCTCCAGAAATCCGCGGCCGCCGTTAAAGAATTAGTGAACGTTATCGGCGTCTGAGGGGACTCAAAGGCAGAGGGGGAATTCGGGGACGGAGACCGAATTTCTGAAGTACAAGAAATTCGGTCTCCGTCCCCGAATTCCCCCCTCTAGCTGATCGTTTGTGCGATCTGGGTCAAAACGGATTCGTTGATCCGGATTTCCTTGGCCGTCTCCATCTTTTTGCGGACTTCCTGGATGTAAGCGCTAAAGTACTGCTCGCGCTTTCCGGGCACCACTTCGGTTCTGAGCGTCTCGAAGGATTTTTTCATTTCTTCCGGATTGATCTCCTGGCGTTCCTTCACACTGAATGCGAACGTTTTCCCGGCAATGGTTGAAGGTGTACCCGGTTTACCAATCGGCAATGAGAAAATCTCTTTGTCGAACTCGGCGATAGAGCCGAAGTCGGGCACTGAGGCTCCGCGTGTCAGCAATTCACTGGTTTTGATTTCCACGCCAACGGCACTTGCGGCTGCAGCCAGATCTTTTCCCGCCTTGATGAGTTCCTGGACCTGATTGCCTTTTTCAGTAGCGAGCTGCTGTGTCTTCTCGGTTTTGAGATCCGCAATAAGTTTGGGCTCGGCCTCTTCAAAGGAGGCGGGATGCCCCGGCGTGATTTCAGTCAGCATTGGCACCACATAGCCGGGTCCCACCGGAATCGCCGTTCCGATCTCACCCTTGGCCATCATGAACATGCGCCGCACCAGCTCCGCCGCGTTTCCGAGTTCCTGAATGGGTTGTCCCGGTTCCACCAGCGCCGTTTCTTTCACCTCTACGCCAAACTTTTGCGCCACAGCATTCAGGTCCTTGTTACTGACCAACTCCACTGCGATTTGCTGTGCGATATCGCTGACCTTCTGTTCCGCTTTCCGGGTCGACACGACCGGCCGGACGGCTTCCTTCATTTCGTCAAATGGGCGAGTCCGCGCTTCTTGTTTCTCCTTGATCTTGATGATATGAATGCCGAACTGCGTCTGGACGAGATCGCTGATTACTCCCGGCGCAAGACTGAACGCCGCCTGCTCGAATTCGGGAGCCATCTGTCCCCGAGTGAAGGAACCGAGCTCGCCGCCATTTGCGGCGGTAGTGTCTTGGGAGAACTGCTTTGCGAGAGTTCCGAAGTCTTCACCTTTCTTTGCGCGGTCCAGGACCTCGCGTGCCTTCTGGCGGATGGCTGCGATTTCTTCGGGCTTCTTGTCTTGGGTTTTGAACAGGATGTGCTGCGCGGTAACCCGGTCCGGAAGCTGATATTCCGCCTGGTGCTGTTCGTAATATTGCTTCAACTCATCATCGCTTACCGTCACCTGAGAACGCATCTTAAGCGTATCGACCAGAATGTACTTGGCCTGACGCTTCTCGGGTACAGTGTACTTTGCCTTATTCTTCTCGTAATAATCGCGCTTGTCCTTATCGGTGAGAGAAACCTTGTCTTCCAGCTTCGCGGGGTCAATGATGAAGTAGTTGATTTTTGCCTTTTCGTTACGCCGTTTGTATTCGGTTTCGACCTCTTTGTCACCCACAGTGACACCGGCGGTGATGAAACTTTTGAGCTTCTCCGCCAGAATATCTTCCTGTACACCGGACTCGAACTGCTCGACAGTGAGATTATTCTGGGCGAGGATGGCCTGGTAACGGGCGCGCCCTATGAAGTTGCCGGATTCGCGAAAGACCGGGTTTTCAAGAATCTTCTGCTCGATTTCGGCGACCGACGCATTGAGACCCATACGCCGGGCTTGCTCGAGCATGACGTGGCGCATAACGAGGGCATCCAGGATTTGCCGCTCAAATCGAAATGCGCGTAACATTTCGGGAGTGAGCTGGCCCCGCATTCTGTCGATGTAATTGCGGTAAGCGGTCTCAAATTCCCGTGCGCTAATGGTATCGTTGCCAACAGAGGCGACATCGTTGGTAATACTGACGTTGGGGAGGTCGCCAAACGGGATATATAGCGTCACAAGGGTCACGCTGAAGATGAAAATCAGGATCACCCAAACCCATTTCAGGGTGGAGCGCTGACGCCTCATGAAGTCCAACATAGACAGTCCTCCTAAGACCCGGAGTTAAACTGGACTATGTTAGCAGAAATTTTAGGATTCCGGATTGTGGATTTCGGTTATGATGGCGGCGTCTTGGTCTCAGTCCCACCGCCGCGACCGGTGTTGATCAGATTAGATTCTCCTCGAAAGAATAAGGAGCTCAAATACTTCCATGAATTTTCGCCCGCTGTTTAGTTTGTTTTCCAGTGATCTGGCAATAGATCTGGGTACAGCCAATACTCTGGTCTATGCCAAAGGTCGCGGCATCGTTGTCAATGAGCCTTCCATTGTCGCCATCAACAAGGTGACAAACCAAGTAGAGGCCGTTGGCAAGGAAGCTAAGGATATGCTTGGCCGCACGCCCGGCAACATCGTCGCTATCCGGCCGATGAAGGACGGTGTCATCGCCGACTTCACCGTCACGGAAAAGATGCTGACATACTTTATCCAAAAAGCCCATAGCCGGAAGGTCCTGGTTCATCCCCGGATTGTTATCGGCGTTCCGTCAGGGATCACCCAGGTTGAAAAAAGGGCTGTTCAGGATTCCGCCTACCGCGCCAAAGCAAGTGAGGCTCATCTGGTCGAACAGGCCATGGCGGCGGCCATTGGCGCGGGCCTACCGGTGACCGAGCCATCGGGAAACATGATCGTGGACATTGGCGGCGGCACGACGGAAATTGCGGTGATTTCGCTTTCCGGAATCGTCCACAGCCGTTCCGATAAGGTGGCCGGCAATGAAATGGATGAGGCGATCACCCAATACATCAAGAGAAAATACAACCTCCTGATCGGTGAGCGAACTGCCGAACAAGTGAAGATCGAGATCGGATCGGCCCATCCGCTGGATCAGCCGCGGACGATGGAAATCAAAGGTCGAGACCTCATGGAGGGAGTGCCGAAAAGTGTCATCGTTTCCGACGAAGAAATTCGAGAAGCCCTCGACGAGTGCATCAACATCATCATCAATTCCATACGGGTGGTTTTGGAGCGAACGCCGCCCGAGCTCTCGGCAGATATTGCCGATCGCGGCATTGTTCTTGCAGGTGGCGGGGCACTGATTAAGAATCTCGATAGGCGGATCCGCGAAGAGACCGGTCTGCCCGTGACTCTGGCGGAAAACCCGCTTTCCTGCGTGGTGCTGGGAACCGGGAAGATGCTGAGTGATTTCGATTTGTTGAGAAAGATAGCGATTAACTAAAGTGTTCGCGGGCCAGGTGTGCTGTAGCGGCGGTCGTTATGAGTAGAGCGATTGAGACTTCCAAGAGGCCGGTCTGGATTGCACTTGCTGTGGCGTTGGTCCTGCACACGGGCCTCATCTCTTTCCAGGCCGGACGGCGAATTGACACCAGCTTCATCCGGGTCTGGATACTGGATTCTCTGGCGCCGGTGGAGAAACTGGTCGACCGGACTCTCTACAGCATGGCGCATCTCTGGGATAACTACTTCGCGCTGGTCGGTCTCCATCAGGAGAACGAGCGCCTGGCGGCGCAAGTGGACGACCTTTGGATGCAACTGGAAAAACAACATGAGGATATTCTTGAAGCCCAGCGGTTGCGAAAACTGCTGTCCCTTCAGGAGTCCGGCATCGGAAAGTCTGTGGTGGCGAGAGTCATCGGCCGCGATCCCGCACGGACGAATCAGACCGTGACCATCGATAAGGGAATGACGCACGGCATCAAGCCGGATTCAGCGGTTATGACACCGCGGGGAATCGTCGGCCGCGTCATCCATTCGAGTAACTTCTTTTCAATCGTTCAGCTGATTCTCGATTCGCAGAGCGGAATTGGCGTGCTGCACCAGTCCACCCGGCGGCAGGGAATCGTCAAAGGCACAGGCGGGCAAGACCTGGAATTGGATTACATCGAAGACGATACTGACCTGAAAGAGGGAGATACATTCATCACTTCCGGCTTAGATCGCATTTACCCCAAAGGCTTGCTGGTGGGTGCAATTTCGTCGATTGGTCCGCGCCGCGGACTCTTTAAGACGATTCACGTGCGGCCGGCGGCGGATCTAGGGCGTCTTGAGGAAGTGATCTGCATTTTGGATCATCCGGATGCGGTGGATGTCATCGATCCAACACAAGAAACCCCGGTTCCTTAAGGCTTACCGATGCGCCGCGTCAGCACGTTCGCAATACTAGGAAAGTTTATCGCCGCGCTAATAACGGTCGTTATTTTCCAGGGGATACTTTCCCTAAAGTTTAAGGTCTTTACTTACTTCGACTTACCACTTATCTGTTCGGTCTACTACGGCTTCACCCTCGGTCGACCCATCGCATCGGTGACCATTGGCAGTGCGCTTGGCCTCATGCAGGACAGCCTCTCCGGCGCGATTCTGGGAACCAACGGATTCAGTAAGACCCTGATCGGGTTTTTGGCAGCTGTGGCGGGCGCGAAGTTCAACGTCGATCAGCCCATAACACGCGTTTTTGCGCTATTTTTATTTACCCTCGGAGATGGCCTTCTGGTTACTATGTTAGGGCTTATGGTCAATTCTTCAGCCAGCTCGACCTATAGTGGCGCTTTTGGCGGGTGGCTACTATCGGCGACATTCAATACACTGCTCGGACTAGTTTTCTTTGGGTATTACGATCGGTGGAGTAATGCGACAACGTGAAGAATCGGAGCTGCTGCGCTGGCGCAGCAGCTTTGTCGGATATGTCATCGTTTCAGCGCTGCTGGTTCTGTTCTTTGGCTTCTGGAACCACCAGATTGTGAAATCGACGTACTATGCGCAGCGCGCCGAGCAGAACCGCGTGCGGGATATCACGCTTCTTGCACCTCGCGGCAACATCTACGACCGTTATCATCGCATCCTGGCCGACAACCGACCTTCGTACAATATCGTTCTCATCCGCGAAAACAGCCCTCATACGTTGGACCAGACCGTGGCGACGTTGAGCCCGGGCGTGGGAATTTCGGTTGAGGATTTGCTTGATCGAATCAATCGCCGGCGGCGTCAACTGAAGTTCCGCCCGATTATTTTGAAGGAGGATGTTTCTGTTGCTGACATTGCATTTGTGATGGCGCACCGCTACGAACTGCCTGAAATTAGCGTCGAGGTTCAGCCGAGGCGCAGGTATTTGGGCAATGAAATGGGCGCCCACGTTCTTGGCTATGTCGGTGAAGTGACTGAGGCCGAATTGATGAACCCCGAATTCCTGGATTACAAGTCCGGAGACGAAGTCGGTAAGGCAGGGCTGGAGCGTCAGTACAATAGCATCCTTCGAGGCCAGGATGGATTTAAGCGCGTCATCGTGAATAATTTCGGCCGCGAGATGGGCCAGCTCGAAGAAGAAGCCCCCGTCGCGGGCAAGGACCTGTTCACGACCCTCGATCTCGATCTCCAGCGTGCTGCCGAAGAGTTGATCGGGAAGCGGACGGGCGCGGCTGTAGCCCTTGATCCAAGGACCGGTGAAGTGCTGGCGTTGGTCAGCAAACCCTCATTTGATCCGAACCTGTTTGCCACACGTCTCTCCGTGGCCGATTGGGGAAACTTGATCAGTGATCCGCGAAAACCGCTGCAAAATCGCGTCATCCAGAATCATTACTCACCAGGATCGGTATTCAAGATTTTCATGGCGGCAGCCGGCCTGGAGTCGGAGGTACTGAACCCGCTAGAGACTGTATTTTGCCCCGGCTATGCGAGCTTCTACGGTCATACATTCGCCTGCTGGAAAAGAGGTGGCCATGGAACCGTCGGCTTGCACGGCGCCATTGTAAACTCATGCAATGTTTTCTTTTATAATATCGGCAAGGAACTTGGCATCGACAGGATCTCCAAATACGCCACAACCATGGGTTTGGGACGAAAGACGGGTATCGATCTGCCGAACGAAGATGCGGGACTGATTCCGTCTTCGGAATGGAAGCAGCGCGTCTACAAAACCGCCTGGTATCCAGGTGAGACGATCTCGGTTTCGATTGGACAAGGCGCGGTCAGTGTTACTCCGATGCAGGCGGCGTGGGCGATAGGGGGGCTGGCCTCGGGCGGGCGTTTGAAGCAGCCTCATCTGGTCAACCCTGAAGAGATCAAGAAAATTGGCTCTAACGCGCGTGAGCTTCGTAGCGAACAGTATCCAGTGCATGAATCTGCAGTGGACATCATCGGCCGGGCAATGTGGGGTGTGGTTAATGAGGCCGGAGGTACGGGCAGTCGCGCACGCATTGATGGATTTGACGTGGCGGGAAAGACCGGAACGGCTCAGGTGGTTGGCAGGAAAGCGCAGCTGAAAGGGGACGACTTTGAGGATCACGCCTGGTTCGTCGGCTTTGCACCGTACCGAACCCCGGAAATTGTGGTTGCGGTTTTCATCGAGAACGGCGGCCACGGCGGCGAGGCCGCAGCCCCGGTGGCGCACGCGATCATGGAGACGTACTACAAAAAGAAAATGGGCGAGTTCGACGGCGACTTGCTCACCAAGATTGCTCAAACGAGCGGAAACAAGAAGGTAAGAAACTAACCATCTTATGGCCCAGCCCATCGCGTCGAAGAGATTTTCGCAGGATTTCGACTGGCCTCTCTTTGGCGCCGCCCTGCTCTTATCCCTCACGAGCTTGACCGAGATCTACAGTTCCACGATGAACGAACCGTCGGAGAACTATTTTCTGCGGCAGCTCGCCTGGGTGATTCTCGGTGTCATATTGGTTTTCATCATCGCGGCAATCGATTACCACGTTCTTGCCGAGCATATCCCGGTGCTTTACGTGCTTTCGCTCGGAGCGCTCGTTTATACCCTGGCTCTGGGTCGAACCGTTTCGGGATCGAAAAGTTGGGTTCAGATCGGGCCGGTGAATATTCAGCCTTCGGAAATCATCAAGATGGTTGTCGTTATCGCCTTGGCGCGATATCTTTCAGAACTACGGCAGAGCAAGTACATGACGCTGGTGCAGATTGCCAAGGCCGGCGCCATCTGCCTTCTGCCGATGGCGCTGGTCGCTCTCCAACCGGATACAGGTACGGCCCTGACGTATCTGCCGATCCTGGCGGTAGGACTTTTTATCCGGGGTCTGCGTCCGGCGGCGTTGATCGCCCTAGTTCTGGCATTCGTCCTTGTCCTGCCCGTTTCATGGTTCTTTCTCAAGGATTACCAGAAGGAGCGCATTCTGACCTTCCTTGAGCCAGACAGAGATCCCCTGGGACGTGGCTATCAGGTCACTCAATCCAAAATCGCGATTGGTTCTGGCGGTTTCCTTGGCAAAGGTCTTTTCAATGGAACGCAGAATCAATTGGGTTTTTTACCAACTCGCCACACCGACTTCATTTTCTCGGTTGTCGGTGAGGAGTTGGGTTTTGTCGGTGTAAGCGTCACGCTTGGACTGCTGGCTTTCATCATTTTCCGGTCGATCTACAACGCACAGACGGCGCGAGACAATCTGGGCTTATTCATTGTGATGGGGATTGTTGGGATTTACTTTTTCCACATTGTTGAGAATGTGGGAATGGTGATTGGATTTATGCCTACTACAGGTATACCTCTTCCCTTTCTGAGCTATGGCGGGTCCTCCGTATTGACGGCCTTCGTTGCCCTCGGACTTGTCATTGGCGTCCGTCGCTGCCGCTACGTGAATTGACTGGAGCGTGCTATGTTGCGGTTCAGGCGGAGTTTTCAGATTGAAGTCATTAACCTAGCGGGTGTGAGTGCCCGCCATTTAGCGTCAAAGATTACAAGGTTTTGCCCGTAGCGCAGCGTCGCAGAGTTGAGCGGCGCCGGTCCGCCGGCGGTAATCCAGCTCCTCCGGGCACAGGAGTTCCCCATGACAATACGTAACCTTTGCTCGAAGGTGCCGTGTCTCGACGTGATCCTGTGCGCCTGCAACTACGGCCACAGGAGCCTCGATGCAGAAAGAATTGATTATTTCCACAACGCCACAGGAGACGAAACTCGCTATCCTGGAGGACGACGAACTTGTCGAGTATTACATCGAACGGCATCGTTCGCAGGGAATTGTCGGTAACATCTATAAGGGCAAAGTCACGAAAGTTTTGCCGGGCATGCAGTCCGCATTTGTGGACATCGGTCTCGACCGGGATGCCTTTCTCTATGTATCGGATTTTTTCGAAGACACCGAAGAATACGACAAGATTGTCTCGACCGTTGAAGACGAGCTTGTGCAACTGCAAGAAGGCGGTTCCCGCCCACCCGCTCGGGTTCCCGCTCCAGTTCGAATTGAGCCTACAGGCGAAGTAACTCCGCCGGCAGAAATTTCGCCTCTCCCGCCGGAACCCCTTGAGGCCGCACGGCCCGTGGCCGCTCCGCCAAGTCCAGAGGCCGCACGGCCCGTGGCCGCCGCGCCAGGTCCAGCGGAGGAAACCTATGATCGACGAGGTCCTCGGCGCAGGGATCGTGACCGCCGGGGCAAGAAGCCGAAAATCCCCTCGTTTGAAACGAAATCCTACGAACCCAGGCCGGACGAGCGAACCTTTGGTACAATTGAAGTATTGCCAGGCGAGTCGCTCGCGAAGTACTCCCGCCGTCTTGAACCCCAACGACAAACACCCATTGCTGAAGGTGAAAGCAGCCTTCAAGACTCCGCGACGGAAGAGCGTGCTGCGCAGACCTCGACAACGCCGGATGTGGGCGCCGAGCGGCGCGTCCATTCCGTAGCAGATGAGGCAGTGGAATTCCCGCTTTCAACCGTGCCTGCGCCTCCGGAAGTCATGGAACGCGGGGTCGCTTCGACTCCGGAGTCGAAGCCAAAATCTGAAAGCGATGAAAAACCAGGCCCCGAAGAAAACCCTTCCTCCAACGCGCGGATCACGGATCGATCCGACAACTACCGTCTTGCCCATCGTTCCTCAAATCGCCGGCCACGACGCGGGCGCGGCGGCGGTCCGCCACCGGGGAAATCGGATGAACATCGCACGGATGGGCAAACGCCGAGATTGGGTCCAATGATCTCCGAGCTACTCCGCGAGGGGCAGGAAATTCTGGTTCAAATCTCCAAAGAACCCCTCGGTAAGAAAGGCGCGCGGATCACGTCACACATTGCGCTTCCTGGCCGGTACCTGGTCTATATGCCGACAGTCGACCATGTCGGTGTCTCTCGAAAAATTGCTTCCGATGAAGAACGCTCACGGCTGAAGCGGATTATCCAGGAGCACCGCAACGGCCTACCCGGCGGATTTATTGTCCGTACCGCCGCCGAAGGACGCGGTGAAGACGAGTTCGTTCAGGACATCCGATTTCTTGGCAATCTGTGGACGGATATACGTGCGAAGAGCGAAAAGAAATCCGCGCCCGCGCTCATTCACCGCGACTTGAATCTGATCCAGCGTCTGCTGCGCGACCAACTCTCGCAGGATTATCGGGCAATTCGCCTCGATAACGAAGCCGAATTCGCAACCGTTCTCGAATTCGTCAACAAGTTTCAACCGGCTCTCGTCAATCGCGTGAAACTGCATTTGAAGGATACGCCCATCTTCGAAGAGTACGGTTTGAATGTGGAGATTGAAAAGGCGCTTCGACCAAAAGTGTGGCTGAAGTCTGGCGGCTACATCGTCATCAATCAAACAGAAGCGCTGGTTGCAATTGATGTCAATACCGGCAAATACGTCGGCAAGTCCAACCGGCTGGAAGATACAATTGTCCGCACCAACGTCGATGCCGCGCACGAGATCGTCAGACAGATCCGGCTACGGAATCTCGGCGGAATCATCGTTGTCGACTTCATCGACATGGAGGAGAAAAAGAACCGCCAGCGTGTGATGGCCGCCCTGGAAGAAGCACTGAGCTTGGACCGCTCTCCGTCCAAAATACTTCAATTCAACGATTTTGGACTCGTGGCGATTACGCGAAAGCGCACCCAGCCCTCGTTGGAGCGCACACTCTGCCGGCCATGTCCGTATTGCAACGGCTCCGGCTGGTCCAAATCGGCCGAAACGATCTGCTACGAAATCCAGCAGGAGATTAAGAAAATCGCGCCCCTGCTTGAAGGCAAGGAGATCACGATTCGCTTGAATCCGGAAGTCGCCAAAGTTCTGAAGAGCGGCGAATTCGTTTCACTGATCGAGCTTGAAGACTGGACAAAGAAGGACATTATTGTGAAGTCGGATCCACTGCTTAACGAAGAGCGCTTCGATATCTTTTAAGCGTCGGGCCCACCGGCCGGCCACTGTGCGGAATTCGACGGAAGGGCCGGCCGGTCCCCCCACGCCGTTATAAGCGTCGGGCCCACCGGCCGCCTGTAGCGGCGGTCTATGACCGCCGGCTGGAGATTGGACATTTCGGTAACTGTTAACGATGTTTCCGCCGCGGAGCGGCTTAAGAACGTAGCCCCGGGCGTAAGCCCGGGGTACGCTTGGAGGGAGACACTCAGCCCCGAAGGGGCGAAAGATGTGCGCCGTGTCTTTCGCCCCTCCGGGGCTGGGTACAACACTAACACGAACCCCGGGCTGCGCCCGGGGCTACGTTCTCAAGCCGCTCCGCGGCACCGGCGGTCAATAGACCGGCGCTACAGTTAGGAGACAACTTGAGCGAGCAGGCGCCGTTTGATGTGGCGATCATCGGAACTGGTCCAGGTGGATATGTAGCGGGGATTCGCGCAGGCCAACTCGGTTTAAAGGCTGCCGTTATTGAAAGGGATGCACGATTTGGTGGAACTTGCCTCCTGCGCGGATGCATTCCGACGAAGGCGCTCCTGCGCGATGCCCATCTTCTGCAAGAAATGAAAAGAGCATCGCAACAAGGGCTTTTTAAGACTGGAGAAATTGCGGCCGACTTTTCAAAGATCCAGGAACGTAAGAGTGACATTGTCGGTAAGATGTCCACCGGAGTTGATTTCCTGCTCCGCAAAAACAAAGTCGCTAGTTTTAGAGGTTACGGCACTATAGTCAGCCCCACGAAAATTGCCGTCACAGGCAATGGCGTCAATACCGAGGTGAATGCAAAGAACATCATCATTGCTACCGGATCGGAAGCGAAATCGCTCGCGGGTTACAACATCGATGAGAAGAGTATTCTCAGCAATGTTGGGGCATTGGATCTGAAACAGATTCCGAAATCGATGCTGATCGTTGGCGCCGGCGCCGTTGGGGTGGAGTTCGCTTCGATATACAACAGCTTTGGATCAAAGGTCACTTTGCTTGAAGTTCTGCCCAATCTCGTCCCTCTCGAAGACGAAGAAATCTCAAAGGAGTTAAAACGCGTTTTTACGAAGAAGGGAATCGAAGTCTTTACGAAAGCGAAACTCGAGAGCGCGACTGCAAAGGACAGTGGCGTGGAAGTGACGTTTCAGACGGAGAAGGGCGAGGTCAAAAAGTACACGGCTGAGAAACTCCTCATGGCAACAGGTAGAGGACCGAATACCACCAATATCGGTCTTGAAAAAATTGGAGTGACCACGGAGCGCGGTTTTGTCAAAGTGAACGAGTACATGGAGACGAACATCAAAGGCATCTACGCCATTGGCGACATCACTCCGTCGCCACTATTGGCGCACGTCGCGTCTCAGGAAGGCATCGTGGCTGTCGAGCGAATCGCTGGTAAACATCCTGTCCCTATCAACTACAAACAGGTGCCTTCGTGCACCTATTGCGAACCCCAGGTGGCCAGTGTCGGATGGAATCAAGCCAAAGCCGCTGAGGCCGGATACAAGGTCAAGGTTGGTAAGTTTCCTTTTACGGCGATTGCCAAGGCCAGAATCGAAGACGCGCCGGATGGATTCGTCAAGGTTGTCGCAGATCAGCAATATGGGGAGATTCTCGGCATTCATATGCTTGGAAACACGGTCACGGAAATGATCGCGGAAGCCGTCGCCGCCATGGCGCTGGAAGGTACCGTCGATGATCTCGTCAATGCCATCCATGCACATCCGACACTCGCCGAGGCCACTCATGAAGCCATGGAAAACGTCTTCGGCGCCGCAATCCATCTCTAACTCCCGAAGGCGATCGCTGAAATGAGCTGCAAAAAACAGGTCGAGAAGGCTCATTACGAATTCAACAGCTACATGTCAAAAGAGCGGTGGATCAGTGTCTGGCATCAGCTCGACGAGATCCAAAAACTCAAGCCTGGAAACGTGCTTGAAGTCGGGCCCGGCCCTGGGTTGTTCAAGATCATCGCCGCGGCATTCGAAATCCCGATCGAGACGCTAGATCTCGATCCCGATCTGAAGCCAGACCATCTCGGATCGGCCACGGCTATGCCTTTTGCCGATGCCACCTATGACGTGGTTTGTGCCTTCCAGATGCTCGAACACCTGCCCTACGACATTTCACGGCAGGCGTTTAGAGAGATGGTGCGTGTCAGCCGGCGCCATGTGGTGATCAGCCTGCCCGACGCACGAACCGTGTGGCGGTATCAGGCCCATGTACCGAAGTTTGGCTCCCGCCAATTCCTTTTACCTCGCCCGCAACTCCGTGCCCATGCTCATGAGTTCGATGGACAGCACTATTGGGAAATCAACAAGCGCGGCTACTCGCTTACGCGTGTGATCGCCGATTTTTCGAGCGGCCTGCGCCTGGTCAAAACCTATCGAGTGCATGAGAACCCCTATCACCGCTTTTTCGTTTTCGAGCGATGAGACGCGGATGGGCTTTCACTGGACCGCCGCTACATACAGTTTAACGATATACTGATCGTGAATGAGCAGTCGTCCCGATTGGCTAAAGGTTCGAATCCCCAGCGGCGAAAACTTCTTTGAAGTTCGCCGCATCCTGCGTTCTCACGGGCTCAATACGATTTGCGAAGACGCGATGTGCCCCAACATCGCGGAGTGCTGGGGCAAACATCGAACGGCTACCTTCATGATCCTCGGTGACATTTGCACGCGCGCGTGCGCATTTTGTGCGGTAACCAGTGGCCGCCCAACCGAATATGATTTGATGGAGCCGGCCAGAGTGGCAGGGGCCATTGCCGAACTGAAGCTCCAGCACGCCGTCATCACTTCCGTTGATCGTGATGATCTTGAGGATGGGGGCGCCATGATTTTTGCCGAAACGGTGCGGCAAATTCGCAAGCTCGACCCAAGCGTGAAGATCGAACTGCTCACGCCCGACTTTCAGGGCTCGCTGCAGTCGCTCAAGACGGTCATCGATGCCGGCCCGGACATCTTTTCCCACAATATCGAGACCGTCCGGCGGCTCTATCCCACAGTCCGGTTTAAGTCCGACTACACCACGTCCTTCGGCCTTCTGAAAGCAGCGAAGGCGATGAATCCAGCGGTCTATATCAAAACCGGTATCATGGTCGGTCTTGGTGAGGAGAAAGACGAAATCGCCGGGCTGTTGCAGGATGCCCTCGAGGCGGGAGTCGACATCCTGACGATAGGGCAATATCTGCGCCCGTCAAGGAAGCATGCCGAGATCAAGAAGTACTACCATCCTGAGGAATTCGCCCAACTCCGGGAACTGGGCCGCCGCCTTGGTATTCGCTGGGTCTTCTCGGGGCCTCTTGTTCGAAGCTCCTATCATGCCGAGGATGTATTCGGTCAGATGATACACAACGGACGGACTGATGAAATCAAATGAGCCCGAATCCAGCCGCTCCGCGGCTGGATTCGGGCATCATTCAGAATTCCTCCACATCCCGACGTTCAATTGAGCTTACAATTCCCGGCGGCCCTCCAGCGCCTTTGCCATCGTCACTTCATCCGCGTATTCCAGATCGCCGCCAACCGGCAGTCCCAAGGCAAGTCGGGTCACGCGTATTCCGAGGGGTTTGATCAACCGTGAAAGATAGAGCGCCGTCGTTTCGCCTTCAACGTTCGGATTCGTCGCAATGATGACTTCCTCAATGGCGCCCGATTGGAGCCGTTTCAGAAGCGATGCGATTGCCAGGTGCTCCGGACTGACACCCTTGAGTGGAGAGATGGAGCCCATCAGCACGTGATAGCGCCCCTCGAATTCATGCGTTTTCTCGACGGGCAAGATGTTATTGGATTCCTCAACGACGCATAAAACCCGGTCGGAGCGGGAAGGATGAGTGCAGAACTGGCAGGGATCCACATCCGTGAGGTTGTTGCAGATCGAACATCTGCGGATCGTTCGTTTTACTTCAAGGATGGACTCCGCCAACGCGGTTGCGTCCGCCGAGTCCATTTTCAATACGAAGAACGCCAGACGTTGCGCCGATTTGGTTCCAATGCCCGGAAGCTTTTTGAACTGCTCGACCAGTCTGTTGACGGGTTGCGCGATATCCATGTTTTAGAACAGGCCCGGAATTTTCAACCCGCCCGTCAAGCTTCCAAGCTGACCCGCCATGGCCTCGTCCACTTTTCGCATCGCTTCGTTGACCGCAGCCACCATCAGGTCCTGCAGCATTTCCTTGTCTTCGCTGGTGAAAACTTCCTGCTCAATATGAATCGAAAGTAGCTGCTTGTTCCCATTCATCTTGACGGAAACCATCCCACCGCCGGCACTCGCCTCGACGACAGTCGTTTCCATCTGCTTTTGAAGCTGCTCCTGCATCTTTTGAGCCTGTTTCATCAGCTGCTGCATATTCATAGACTAATCCTCCTGGGCGGGCTTAACCTGAGCCAGATCTCCGCGGAACACTTCCAGAAAGCGCTTCACCAGAGGCTCATTCTGGGCGCTCTCCGCAGTAGCCACCGGGTGTGACTGTGGTTCTTTCATTATAAGAGACACCGAAACAGCTTTGCCAACCAGTTCCGTGGCGACAGCATCGAGCACTGTCTTGTGGTCTTTGGTTTGAAGCATCGCCAGAGCGGTGCCGCTCGGCATCAAAATATCAATTCCGTTTTCCGTCCGGTTGATCTGCTCGGCTTTTTGCAAATGGACGGCTGTGGTCGCAGATTTGTCCTCAACTCTGCGATGGAGGATGTCGGCGAAAGTGAACGAATCCGGAACTGCCGCCCTCTCGTCCATCTTCGGTTGAGGCGGTGCTTCGGGCGCCGCGGGTCTTGTTCGTGGAGCGGTCCCAACCGGTGTTGAAGACGGTGTCCATCCCGGGGTGCCGCCCTGCTTCACCTCGCGCAGCACTTCTTCAATATCGCGGATATGGCCGATCTTGGCGATTTTGACGAATCCCACTTCGAGATGAAATCGGGGCTGCGATGTCCACCGCAGTTCGTTCTCCAAGCGAAGCAGCATGTCAAAAAAACGAACGAGGTCCTGTTCGGAGAAACGTTCGGCGCGCGTAGCGAGCGTCCGCTTCTCGTCAGGGCTGCCGAGGACCCTCTCCTCGAGGCCCAGTTTCAGGAGTAACATGTCGCGGATCCGGCCAATGAATTCCCGGAGATACTGCTGCAAATTGAGGCCCTGATCGATCACTTGACCAATATTCGTGATCAGCGCCTTAGAATCGTGCTCGGCCAGTGCCTGGAGGGTCCGATCCAAAATTTCGCCCGGGATAAATCCCAGCACGTCGCGCACATCGGCATCGATGACTTCCTGACCGCTGAAAGAGATGACCTGGTCCAGCAGCGACTGCGCATCGCGCATGCTGCCTTCGCAAGCCTTGACGATGTAGTTCAAAGCGCCCTCGTCAATGGAGACTCCCTCCCGCCCCGCAATCTGGCGAAGATGCGCCTGAATCTCCACGGGCGAGATCGTTCTAAAGGTGAATTGCTGGCACCTGGAGAGAACCGTCGCCGGTAACTTGTGCCGTTCGGTCGTGGCCATGATAAAGACCACATGCGGCGGGGGCTCCTCCAGAATTTTCAGCAAAGCATTGAACGCCGAGGTCGATAGCATGTGGACTTCGTCGATAATGAAGATCTTGTAACGGCTGCGCGCGGGCGCGTACCGGGCGCTTTCGCGGAGTTCGCGAATATTGTCTACGCCAGTATTTGAAGCGGCGTCGATCTCGAAAACATCAATGGATCGGCCCGCCGAAATTTCCTCGCAAGCAGGACATCGATTGCACGGCGTGATGGTAGGACCCGCGGCGCAATTGAGGCTTTTAGCCAAAATCCGGGCTGTCGTCGTTTTCCCAACACCACGGGGTCCGGAGAATAGATACGCATGGCCAATCCGATCCATCTGCACCGCGTTCTGAAGCGTCTGTACAATCGGCTTCTGACCGACAATGTCTTCAAAAACCTGCGGCCTGAACTTTCGAGCAATGACCTGATATTTCATGAGACCCCAAACCACGAGGATCCGAGAAAACGGGACAGGCCTGGGGGATACTGTGTCACATTGGTTTACCCAATACCGTTGCTTCCTTCCGGACCTGGCGGGTTTTCGGGCTCCAATTGCACAGCCCCCCAAAGCCTGATAAACGGATTACAACTTGACGGAGAGAGTGGGATTCGAACCCACGGTGGAGTTACCCCCACACACGCTTTCCAAGCGTGCTCCTTAAACCACTCGGACATCTCTCCAAGGGTTCCTGCACTTCGAAACCTCAGGTTTTCGACTCTACCACAATTTGTTTGAGCGGAAATATGTCGTTCGAACCCCCCGTGATTTCGAAACCAGGCACACCTACGTGCCGGCCTCAGGTTTGTCGATAAGGATTCGCCGGGAGACGAGTTCTTCGGAGATCCTCCGAAGCTCGGTAACCAGCTTTTCATTATCGATTTGGCAGAATTGAGGGGGATATTGCTCCAACTTCTCCAGCGATTTTGCCAATTGCGCGCGGGCGCCATTCAGATTTCCGTGACCCAGATGATGGAGCCCGACGGCGGCCTGGACGAGCCCCTGATAGAACAGTCGCAATGGAGCTTCACTCCCGCGCCACAGGTCCTCCCAAGCCTCGTGCGCTTCAAAATAGCGGCCTGCGTTAAAAAAATATATTCCAGCTTCCAGTAGGCCAGACACTTGCGAGATCCTTGTAAGAGATTCAAACACAACGGACTAAGTAGACGATTTAGCCGGCGCAAAACCCACCAGAATAACCGCGGGTCCCGCGATATACAAGCCCATTCTACACGCTGTCACCGGCGTCTACTCTTCGCTTGCAAACCGCTTGCGCTTTCCTGACTATGGGCACCGGACTCCTTCACACCGGGGTCCACCAGACAACATTCAAATGAAATCGGCGAAATCCCGGAGGTGGAGGCATGCAACCAGTTGCATTTTGCGAGCGGTGTCGTGGTATGACGGTAGGCTGGAACCGGCGCTATATCGTCCACTGGGTGAGTTGCAGACAGTGGACCTCTAAGTCATGTAAATTACTGATGCTAAGCGTTTTGGTAACTGTCTTGGTGTTTACAATCCAGACTCCGAGCGCCCTTTTATTTTCTGGCCTGGTTCTTCAACCGTCTTTTCACAATCCGGTGGTCCGTGCAAGCGTTGTCTCGTTAAAAAACTCCGCCGTAACGATAATGGAAGCCTTTTTGGAGAGACATCGCGTGAATAGCTCCCACATCGAACGGGTGGCCGAGGCAATAGTCCGCAGCAGTCGAAAGTACCATATCGATTCCCGCCTGATAGCCAGCATCATGATCGTTGAGAGCCGGGCGAATCCGTTCGCAATCTCAGGCAGCGATTCCATTGGAATCATGCAGATACACGTACCAACCTGGGGCAAGACCGCCGATCAGGAGGGCATCAACCTTTTAAAGGTCGAAGACAATGTGGACTTCGGCGTCCGTATCCTGAAGCAGTACGTGGATCGTTACGGTCTTTGGCAAGGGGTGAAGAGGTATAAGGGTTGGAATCCGGAGAATCCGGTCTCCGCGCAGAACGCCGATGAATACGTCGAGAAAGTCCAACGGATCTACACCTCGAAGAAATCCGGCGATTAAATCCTGCATGAAGTTTAGCGACCGCCTCGAATCCGGCCGCCGCTACCCCATTTCCGGAACCCGGCACACCTCATCATCCTCTCCTTAAAATCTTATAGAGTTACTGTAAGATCTAGTTGACAGTCATTCACTCACATCCTATATTCTGGGTTGGTATATAGATCATTTCAAGATAGCTTTCAGTTCTGAAGGCCCGCATAAGGAGCTTTACGATGAGCAAGATCATAGGAATCGACCTCGGCACCACGAATTCCGTTGTTGCTGTCATGGAGGGCGGTGAACCGGTTGTTATCTCAAATCAGGAGGGTGGACGCACAACGCCTTCAGTGGTTGCCTTTACAAAGAGCGGCGAACGTTTGGTAGGGCAAGTCGCCAAACGTCAGGCGGTCACGAATGCGGAGAACACCGTGTATTCGATTAAACGGTTCATGGGCCGCCGTTATGACGAAGTCAGCGAAGAGATGAAGATGGTGCCTTACAAGGTAACGCGCTCTACCAATAATGATGCGCGTATCGAAATCATGGGTAAGGAGTACTCGCCACCGGAAATTTCCGCCATGATTCTCCAGAAGCTCAAGAGCGCGGCTGAAGACTACTTGGGGCAGAAGGTGGATAAAGCCGTCATCACTGTACCTGCCTATTTCAATGATGCGCAGCGGCAGGCGACGAAGGATGCCGGCCGAATTGCCGGGCTCGAAGTCCAGCGCATTATTAATGAGCCGACAGCCGCAGCGCTCGCCTACGGTCTTGACAAAAAGAAAGACGAGACGATCGCTGTGTACGATTTCGGTGGTGGCACCTTTGATATTTCCATTCTCGAAGTTGGTGAAGGCGTCGTCGAGGTGAAAGCGACCAACGGAGACACTCACCTTGGAGGCGACAACATCGACCAGCGCATCATCGATTGGATCGTCGACGAGTTTAAGAAGGATCAAGGCATCGATCTTTCCAAAGATAAGATGGCATTGCAGCGTTTGAAGGAAGCAGCGGAGAAAGCCAAGATGGAACTTTCTAGCGTTCAAGAAACCGAAATCACGCTGCCATTCGTCACGGCCGATGCGACAGGTCCAAAGCACCTCAATTTGAAGTTGACGCGTTCGAAGTTCGAAGCGTTAGTCGACGACATACTTCAGCGCTCCATCGGACCCTGCAAGCAGGCGTTGCAGGATGCGGGCGTGAAGCCAAGCGATATCGATGAGGTTGTGCTTGTCGGTGGGACGACAAGAATTCCAAAAGTTCAGCAGATCGTCCGCGAGCTCTTCGGCAGAGAGCCTCATAAGGGCGTGAATCCGGACGAAGTCGTCGCGGTTGGTGCGGCCGTACAGGCCGGTGTGTTGGGTGGCGAAGTTAAGGACGTCCTTTTGCTCGACGTGACGCCTCTCTCATTGGGTATCGAGACGCTTGGTGGAGTTTTCACCAAGCTCATCGAGCGCAACACGACGATTCCCACACGAAAGAGCGAGATCTTTTCGACCGCGGCGGACAACCAGACATCGGTTGAAATTCATGTGCTGCAGGGCGAACGCCCCATGGCACGCGATAACCGCACTCTAGGCAAGTTCCACCTCGTCGGTATCCCTCCGGCGCCCCGTGGAGTTCCTCAGATTGAGGTGACATTCGATATTGACGCCAACGGTATCGTGAACGTCTCTGCGAAGGATCTTGGAACAGGCAGAGAGCAAAAAATCACGATCACGTCCTCCAGCGGGTTGTCCAGGGATGAGATTGGCCAGATGGTCAAAGATGCCGATTCCCATGCTGACGAGGACCGTCGAAAACGGGAAGAGATTGAAGCGCGGAACCGCGCGGATTCGCTGGTCTACCAGACCGAGAAGTTGGTCCGGGAGAACCGCGATAAGCTTTCGGACTCGGATGTAAAGGCCGTTGAAGCCGCCATCGCCGATTGCAAGAAGGCATTGGAAGGGACAGAAGTCGACAAAATCAACCGCGCCGCCGACGCGCTCATGCAGGCATCGCATAAGGTCGCCGAATCCATGTACAAGAGTGGCGCCCAGGCAGGCAGCCAGACCAGTGGTTCGGCCAACAATGGGAATGCTCGAAGTAGCGAGAAGGGCGACGACGTTATTGATGCCGAATACGTGGATGCGGACGATAAAAAGAAGGAATAGTCGCTGAGCCCTGTAGCGGCGGTCTATGACCGCCGGCGATCCGTGAGCGCGACATCGTCGGCGGTCATAGACCGCCGCTGCAAGAAAACGGGATATCAAAGGGCGGAGCCCTCAACATGACCAGTAGAGACGAACTTTACGGAATCCTCGAGATCGGCCGAACGGCTTCCGTCAACGAGATCAAGCGAGCCTTTCGGAAACTGGCTCGGCGGTATCATCCGGACGTCAATCCGGGTGATCGCCACGCCGAGGAACGTTTCAAGCGGATGACGGAGGCTTATGAGATCCTCAGTGATCCTGTGAAGCGGGAGTTTTATGACCTGAACGGTTTCTACACGGAGGGCGTGCTGGAACAACATGGAAGCCGAACCGCTTGGGATTTCAGCTTCCAGGGTTTTGACTTCTCTCACTCGACTGCATCGCATTTTGGTGAGATCTTCACTCAGATCTTTCAACGCCAGACCCTCCGCCGCGAACCGGAGCGCGGCCAGGATGTGGAGCATCACATCTCGATCAGCTTCGAAGACTCGATCCGTGGCTTAAAGACAACGATCCGTGTGCAACGCCAGCGCTCGTGCGGGATTTGTGACGGGTGCGGGCGCGAGCCGGGCTCGCGTGAGTCGGCCTGCATGACGTGTCAAGGTTTGGGGAAAACCACAAAATCCAAAGGACACCTTCAGTTTGCTGTCGCGTGCAAGGTCTGTGGAGGAACCGGGCGGACATCCATTCCGTGTCCGGAATGCGCCGGTGAAGGCCGGCTTCCGGGAACGGAAGTCCTCGACGTCGAATTGCCTCCCGGCATAGCTACCGGCTCACGCGTCCGAATTCCCGGAAAAGGCGATGCGGGGCGTTTCGGCGGACCGGCCGGTGATCTTTACGTCGTGACGAACGTGGGGACGCATCCCTTCTTCAATCGTGTGGGCGACAATATTCACTGCACGATCCCACTAACGGTCACTGAGGCAGCGTTGGGAACAAAGGTGGAAGTGCCTACTATCGATGGGCCAGCCACCGTACGGATTCCTCCGGGGACTCAGACTGGTCAAACTTTTCGACTGCGGGGAAAGGGAACCCCATCACTGCTCCATCCCGGAATGCGAGGGGACCAGTACATTGAAGTGGAAATACGTGTACCACGCATCGCAGACGAACGATCGAAGGAGATTTTGAGAGAGCTTTCGCGATTGAACCCTGAAAATCCGCGCAAAGATCTCTGGAGGTAGCTGCGGGCTTTTTTGCTCGGAATCCGCCATGGAGCGCAAGAAAAAGGGGAAGGCCGCCCACATGATTAGTGCGGTCGCGGAAACATACGATATCCATCCGCAGACGCTGCGGCTCTACGAACGTGAGGGATTACTGAAGCCCTCACGTTCCGACGGGAATACGCGTCTATATACGGAGGAAGACCTCGAGCGCCTGGAACTTATTTTGAATCTCACACGCGATCTCGGCGTCAACCTGGCGGGAGTTGAGGTTATTCTCAACATGCGGCAACGATTGGAAGAAATGCAGCGCGAGATGCAAGAATTTATTGAGCACGTTGAACGGGAGTTTGCAAATCGTTCTCCAGAGTTTAACCAGAAAATCCAACACGCTCTGGTCAAAGTGACCCCGCCACATGTAACTCTGGCGAAACCCCGCAAATAGAGGACGCCGCTAAACCCGGCGCGAGAAATCTATGAAATATTTTCCGTACGAGCGCGTTGTCGAAGGACCCGACACGTTGCGCCTGTACCTGAAAGACATCTCACGGTTTCCTCAGCTGACTGCAGAAGAAGAGCGGGATCTCGGTGCGCGTGTTCAAAAAGGAGATCAGGAAGCCTTTCGGAAATTGATCGAGTCCAATCTTCGCTTCGTTGTTGCAATGGCGAAGAAGTACTCGCGTTCGGGATATCCGCTCCATGAGCTCATCAACGAGGGCAACATGGGCTTGATCGAAGCCTCATTGCGCTTCGATCCGTCACGGGGAGTGCGATTCATCACCTACGCCAGCTGGTGGATACGGCAAGCGATCCTGGCCGCTATCGCTCACTACGGACAGGTCTTCCGGATTCCGCCAAAACTGAAACACGAGCTGTATCGATTCGAAAGCAAGGTCGCGCGGCTGACACAGGAACTTGGCAGGCGGCCCAGTATCGACGAAATTTCCCGCGAACTGGGTATGAAAGAAGAAGAAGTGCGTGACATGATGGAAGCCACTCCGACCGAGGTATCCCTCAGCACGCCCGTCGCGGAAGATGGCGAAATGAAACTTGAGGATATGATTGAGGACGTCAGCGTCGCTCCAGTAGACGAAGTGCTCATCGCCCAATCTTTCGAAGAACAGCTTCAAAGTCTGCTTGGCCAGCTCGATCCGAAAGAACGATTGATCATCGAACGACGCTTTGGCCTTGGAGATCGCGAGCCCCAAACTCTGGCCGAAATTGGAGCGGATCTGAATCTCTCGCGTGAACGAATCCGTCAAATCGAGGAGCGCGCGCTTGGCAAACTTCGCCGCTCGCAGCGGGCGCGGCAACTTCTAGGCTACTTGAATTGAGGTACAATCGGCCGGCGTGAGTAACAAGCAACCATATCCGACCGCACTCTCGGGTTGCCCGGAATGTAACGGGACCGGGTGGGTGCGTCTTTCAAAAGGTGGTACTCTCGGCGTCGTTCGCTGCGATTGCTT
>Ga0066710_100000309_pt1 | contig 27524 bp, 24 predicted proteins | sample GraSoiAngelo_159_FD_79666 | JGI IMG/M metagenome (GOLD analysis project Ga0066710, IMG submission 79666) | Grasslands soil microbial communities from the Angelo Coastal Reserve, California, USA - 14_1009_16_40cm | ecosystem: Environmental > Terrestrial > Soil > Grasslands | place: USA... | reverse complement strand
TACGGAGGGGTCCAACCTGGCCAAAGTGCTCGACCTCGACGACGTAGACCCCACGAAGACGTCGACGAACAGCGTCCAGGAAATCTACGAGACGCTCGGGATCGAAGCGGCGCGGAACGCAATCGTGAAGGAAGCCCATGACACGCTGTCCGAGCAAGGCCTGACCGTCGACATCCGCCATATCATGCTTGTCTCCGACATGATGACGAACGACGGCGACGTGAAGGCGATCGGTCGCCACGGAATCAGCGGGCGCAAGTCGTCCGTGCTCGCACGTGCGGCGTTCGAAATCACAGCGCACCACTTGCTCCGCGCTGCAATCACGGGCGAGGTCGACTACCTCGACGGCGTGGCGGAGAACGTCATCGTCGGTCAACCCGTGACGCTCGGCACCGGCGCTGTGAACCTCGTGTACCGGCCGCCGGGCGTGAAGAAGGAGAAGGTGGCGTCGTGATCGATGTCGCGCGGGCCCTCAAGATCGCCGTCGACACGGGCGACGTCCGGTTCGGACTCCGTGCGGTGAAGCAGGTCGCGAAATCGGGGAAGGCACGCCTCGTCGTGGTCGCCTCGAATTGCCCCGAGGAGCTCTCCGGCGTGTCGGCGAAAGTGTTCTCGTTCGCGGGGACGAACGCGGAACTCGGTGCGGTGTGCGGAAAACCATTCTCTGTGGCCGCGCTCGCAATCGTCGACGCGGGGGACTCGAACATCCTGTCCGCCTAGGCATCCCATGGCCGAGATCACGTTCACGGGCGAAACGATCCAGTACGTGTCCCTCTTCCAGGACCTCACGCGTACGACGGTCGTCGATTGCGTCGACACCTCCGACCGCCTCATCTTCGTCGTAAAGGCGGGGGAGATCGCCCGGGCGATCGGGAAGGGCGGTGAGCACATCGCCACGCTCCGGCGACGGATGAACAAGGAGATCCACGTCGTCGAGTACAGCGACGACCCCGCGCAGTTCCTGAGGAACGTCTTCCATGCGTACGGGGTAACAAAGGTGGACATTGCGACCCGCGACACGGGGGTCGTGCACGCGACCGTGACGGTCGACCCGAGCAAGAAAGGACGCGCGATCGGCAAGGATGGAAAGAATCTGCGCGTCTTCCGGGACCTCATCGCGCGCCACCACGCCATCCAGAGCGTGTCCGTCGCGTGACCGTTCAATCTCCCCACAATCGTTAAGCCGGGCGTCCGGGATACGGACGGTCCCCCGAGAGGCGGTCGCATTCCTTACGAAGGATGGGAGCTCACGCACCTCGCCGGGAAGGCGAAGGATCACGGCCTCCTCAGCGAGCCGGAACGGCTCTTCCTCTACAAGGCGGGCCGGCAGGCTACCAATCGACAGCCCCTCACCGCCGAGGACGGCCGTAGGTTGGCCAAGCTTCTGGATACGCTCGCCCACGCGCATCTTGGCGGCGTGCCGTGCACTCGGACGGACTGCTCCGCCTGCGCGAAGCTTGCGGCGGGGGATGCGGGGGTCGTCGTGATGCCGTCTCCGACCCCGAGCCCTGAGACGACGATTCCGGACTTGCCGCCCGTCCCGTACACGCCGCAACTCATTCCCGAACTCGTGTTCGCCCCGGGAGACGCCAACGTGCTGGCGAGGGTCCAGGACGGGATCCACGAAGAGGCACGCCTCTGGTGGCTGAACCTCCAGGCGAACCGGCTCTCGCTCGCCTCCGGGTTCGATGAGCTGATTTGTTTGCCCCTCGTGCGGGGGGTCCACCAGTACGACTATCAAATCGCGACCGCCCTGAAGGTCCTCCGAGAGCTCCGGGGCCGGGCGTTGCTCGCGGACGAGGTCGGGCTCGGGAAGACGATCGAAGCCGCCCTGATCCTGAAGGAATACGTGGTCCGCGGCCTCGTCCGAAAGGCGCTCGTCCTCGTCCCCGCCAGCCTAACGGTCCAGTGGCAGGAGGAACTGCGCGAGAAGTTCGGCCTCCACTTCGAAATCATGGACGAGGTCGAGGACTGGGAGCGACATGAGTTCGTGATTGCCTCGCTCGACACCGCCAAACGGCCGCTCAACCAAGACATCATCGAGAAGCTGTACTACGACCTCGTCATCGTCGACGAGGCGCACAAGCTTCGCAACCGGAGGACGAGGAACTGGAAGTTCGTGTCCTCGATCCGGAAGAAGTACATCCTGATGCTCACCGCCACGCCGGTCCAGAACGACCTGGAGGAGCTGTTCAATTTGGTCACACTCCTAAAGCCGGGCCAGATGCGGACGTGGGGCGAGTTCCGGAGGGAGTTCTTCCGCGGCGGGGACAAACGGAATCCCGCCAACCCGGACGGGCTCCGGGCCCTCCTCCTTGAAGTCATGATCCGCAACCGCCGCGGGGACGCGATCGTTCTCCCGGCACGCCGCGTCGACTCCATCGAGGTTCCGCTGTCCCCGCCGGAACGAAACCTGTACGACGGCGTGAGCGCGTTCGTCCGGCGGTGGTACGGCGCGGGTCCCCTCGCGAACCGCCTGAGCCTCATGGTCCTCCAACGCGAGATCGGAAGCAGCCCGGCGGCGGCCTCGCAGACCTTGAAGCGCCTTCGCGAGAGCCCCAACTTCTCCTGGGAGGAGCGCGCCGAGCTCGATCAGCTGTACCAGAAATCGTTGGCGGTGACGACGAGCGACCGGGGCGAGCACCTCGCCGAATTCCTCCGGGCAACGCCCGACAAGGTCCTCGTGTTCACGCAGTACTACCGGACGATGGCGTGGCTCGAGGACCGCCTTCGAACCGACGGGGTCACGATCGCGACGTTCCACGGCGGGATGAACCCCGCCGAGAAGGAGGCCGCCGTCCATGCGTTCAAGGGTCCCGCGCAGGTCTTCCTCTCGACGGAAGCGGGCGGGGAGGGACGCAACCTGCAGTTCGCCCACCGGCTCGTGAACTTCGACCTGCCGTGGAACCCGCTCCGGCTCGAGCAGCGGATCGGGCGGATTCATCGCGTGGGGCAGACCCACGAGGTCCAGGTCGTCAACCTGTGGTCGCGTGACACGGTCGAGGAGTACGTCCTCGAGTTGCTCGACAAGAAGGTCCACATGTTCGAGCTCGTCGTCGGCGAGCTGGACATGGTCCTCGGGAACCTCGACGAGGAGAAGACGTTCGAGGACCTCCTCATGGAGATCTGGACCATCGAGGACGCCGCCAAGCGTCGGGCGGAGGTGGCCAAGCTCGGAGAGGAGCTCGCGAAGGCTCGGGGGACCTACGAGACCGCCAAGACGTACGACGATCGCCTGTTCGGCTCCGGCCTCGAGGTCGGCGTGGGGGTCGCGCCATGACGGACGCGCGCCCGTTCGTGACGCTGTACCTCGATGCCATCGGAGCGAAAGCGCGAGCGCTCCCGACGGGAGCCGTGGCCGTGACGTGGCCTCCGACCCACGTCGCGAAGTTCGGCGCGGGCACGACCCTTGCATTCGACCCCGCCGTGGCGGACGTCATGAAAGCGGAGCTCTGTGTTCTGGGAAGCGACCTCCTCGACCGCATCGTGGAGGACGCATCGAGCCGTGGCTTCCACTGCGTCGCTCGGGTCGATGCAGAGGGGGAGAACCCGCCGGAGGACGTATTGGCGGCGAACCTGACGTTCCCGAACGCGACGCCGTCCGTCGTCTCGGCCGACCGCGGGGTCGTCCCGTACATGCTGTTCAACTTTCGCGTGACGCTCGCCACGGATGAGAAGGTCGAGTCCGTCCGATCGATCCTCCTGAACGCGGAGACGTTGCAGGAGCACACCGCCGCCGACGTCTTCCTCGAGGAGTCGCTCACGCTCCCCGAAGACCTGCTCGTGGCGGGGACAGACCTGACGGCCGCATACCAGGCGGCGTGCCTCGCCCTCGAGCGTTCGATCCGGCCGGATGTCGAGGCGGTTCGCGGGAAGGCGGGTGCCCTGCTGCAAGGAGAAACCTCGCGGATTGACGAATTCTACGATACGTCGATTAAGGAGTTGTATGAAAGTCGGATGCAGGATCCGCTCGAGACGGAGCGCGTCTTCCGAGGGGAGCGGGACCGCCGCATCGAGGAGGCGAAGCGAAAATACTCCTTGGCGGCCCAATCCCGGCTGGTGAATGTGCGGACGATCCTGATCCCGACCACGACCGTCCGCGCTCGCCTCGCGAACAAACGGGCAGTCAAAGATTTCGGCATAGAGTACGATGCGGTCAACCTCGAAACGAACCTGCCGGCATGCGAGTCCTGCGGGGCATCGACGGCGACGGTCATCCTGTGCAGTCGCGGCCACCTTGCGTGCGACGCGTGCGACCGCGGGTGCGCCTTCTGCGACGAGGTTGCGTGCGGCCGGTGCGCGGACGAGGTCCTCTCCGAGTGCGCCACGTGCGTCCGCCTGGCCTGCGCCGACCACTCGTTCCTCGACGAGATCGGCCGCAAGACCTACTGCGGGGACCACATCCACGCGTGCGCGATCTGTGGACGGATGGTCGGCCCGTCGTATGTGAAGGCGTGCCGCTCGTGCGGTCAATCATACTGTGCGGTGTGCGTGGAGGACGGCGGCCGATGCACGACGTGCCGGACCCTCAAGGAGGTCCCGACGGCGAACCCGGATGTCGCGCGAGCGACGGCCATGAAGGGGGAGCCCCGGACCCTCACGACCTGGCTCCGCGGTGAGAACGGAAAGTTCGTCATCCTCATCGGGAAGGGAGCGGTCTTCCAATACTTGTACGTCCTCGACAAAGAGGGTCGCGTCGTTCGACGGCAAAAGGGCATGGGCCTGGCGGGATAGCCCACGCAGACACGTTATTACCGCTCGGTTCTATGCTGACCCGTGGGCCCCGAAGAGGTGCGGTTCCCCACCGCGAGCGGCGACGGGGAAGTGCGGGGACTCCTCCATCGTCCACCCTCGTCGCCTGCCGCGGGGATAGTGATAACTCACGGCCGATCGAACGACATGAAGGCGCCCTTCATCCGGCGACTCGCGGAGGCGGCGGTGGAGCGCGGCGTGTTGGCGGTGCGGATCAGCTTCCGGTACGCGGAGACGAAGGGGTCGGCGTCGAAGGACCTTTCGAAGGAAGAGGACGATCTGCTCGGCGCGGTTCGGTTTCTTCGAGGAGAGTTCCCCTCGGGGGCGATCTTTGTCGCGGGCAAGTCGATGGGGGCCCGCGTGTGTGCTCGGGGCTCGGCCGACCCGGACATCGCGGGGCTCGTCGCCCTCGGATATCCTCTTCATCCGATGTTCAAGCCGCAGGTTCGCAATCCCCCGGAATGGCCCAAGCTCGTGAAACCCGCACTGTTCGTCCAGGGCGACCACGATCCGTTCTGCGAACTTGCCCGCCTTCGGGAAGACCTGTCCCACTTGACTGCGTCGCACGACCTCGTCGTCATCCCGGATGCGGGCCACTCGTTCGAGCCGAAAGCCATGAAGCGAGACACGTTTCCGGAAGTGCGAGACGCCGTGTTCGCATGGATCGCGAAGCGGGCCGGCGGCTGACGGTTCACTCGGGGAGACGCTCGAACGACGATTCCGCAAGCGGCTGGCTCTTGCCTCGACCCGCCGCCAGACTGATGCGCAACGCCCTGTCCGCGAGCTTCGCGAACGCTGCCCCGACATTCTGGCCGGTCTTCGCGCTCGTCTCGAGAAATGTCACATGATGGCGCGTGCAGAACGCGCTCAGGTCGTCCTCCGTGATTCGAACGTGCTCGGTGAGATCCACCTTGTTCGCCAAGATGATCGTCGGCACCGTCCGCAAGGGGTCGGCTGCCCGCTCGAGCCAAGGCGAGAGGCCCTCGAGCGTCCCGGGACGCGTCACGTCGCACACCGCCAAGACACCGGCCGCGTTCGCCAGGTACGCATCGCCGTAGCGGCCGACGAAGCCTGGCGCGCCGAGGACATCCCAAACCGTCAGGTTCGCTTCGTAGGTCCGACCCTCGATGGGGCCGAGATATACGACCCGCTTGTGGACCACGACCCCGACCGTCCGCAGGTATCGGTCGTCGAATTCACAGAGCACGAAGCGCCGGACGAGGGATGTTTTCCCAACGCCTTCGCCGCCAACGAGGCAAATCTTCAGCTTCGCCGACTCCGTCGCCGCGGGCGTAGAACTCCTCCCCAATTCACGGCTGGCGCGTTCTATTCAGCTTTTCCGTCTGATTCTCACGGAACGGCGGCGACAGGCCGGGGCTCCGGCCGTGAAGAAGTTCCGAGAGGTCGCAAGGTTTATCGACCCCGCCAGATTCGCCGGGGACCGTGGCACTCGTCCTCGACAAGACCATTGCCGCGAGCCCGGGCCGCGTGTTCGCCGTTCTCTCCGACCTCGGCCAGGCCCGGCAATGGATGCCAGCGATCCAGAAGGTGGAGAACGTCTCCCCCGGGCCGTTCGGCCTGGGTACAAGTTGGCGGGAGACGCGTCAAGCGGGAAAGCGGGTCTTTGAGTCGACGATCCGGATCACCGGCTACGAGCCGGCCAAGGTCCTTGCTTTCATCGTCGAAGGAAAGGGCATGACCGGCCAGATGCGGTTCACCCTCGCCCCGGCGGGCGCTGGCACGCAGGTCCGCTACGAGGCGCAGATGAAGGGACGCGGGCTGATGTCCCTCATGAGCGGGACGATCAACCGGATGATGGTGGAGACGGACAAGGACCTCCTCGATCGGTTGCAAGCCCAAGTCGAACGACGATAGTCGCGGATCAGAGACCCGGGAGCCTCTGGCGCTCCACCTCGATGGCGTTCGCCGTCGGATATTCCTCGATAACAAACGAGGGCCACGGCAGGTCCGTTGAGATTTCCTCGAGCACCCAAGAGGCGACTTCGACGCGATTGCGGTCCGGCACCGCCATCATGAGATTCGAAGGCACCCGGAACTTGGTCCGCAGCTCCCGGACGACCGCGGCGAGGTCGTCCGCCTCGACGACGCCCTTCACCAACGTCCCGTCCTCCGTGACCTCGTCGTAGGGCCTTGCCACGGACCCCGCCCGGCGCTGGATTCGCGTGCGGAGTTGCCATCCGTCCTTGTATCCGGAGGTGCAGTAGTGGACGGGGATCCTCCACGGTCGAGCCAAGATCGACGAAGCCACTTCGTCCGCGCCCTGGACCCCATACGACAGCTCCGCCTTCGTCGCATAGTTTTGGCGGTGCATGCGGCCCCAGTTCGCCTCGCTGAATTCCATCTCGTCCAAATTCACAAACGAGAGGCCCTCGGACTCCGCCCACCGGAGGAGTTCGACGAGGTCGTCCGGGCGGTCCGGCACGAGCGGCACTTCGAGACCGACGACCATCCCGAGTTCGCGGGCCAGTCGCACGGCGGGGGCGAACCCGCTCTTGGCGGCGAACCGCCAAAGACCGGGGGGCACGTGGAATCGGATCTCGTCGAGGCCGGCCTCGGCGACCCGCCGAATCTTCTCCTCGTCCGTCGTCATCGTGTAGAGGTGCGCGTGGAACGATGGGCCGAACTCGGCCTTCAGGAGCCGGAGATAATGGCAGAGGCGGTCGATCGCCTCCATCGGATCACCGCCCGTGATCCCTACGCCCTTCGCGCGGATCGCACGCGCCTCTGCCAACACGTCGGCGTCGGATTGGACGCGCATCTCGTCCGCGTACACCACGTCCTTGTACATTTTCTCGTCGGAGACGGGGCAGTAGAAGCAATGGTACGAACACAGGCCCGTGACGAAGAGGACCATCTTCGCCCCTTCTTCGCAGAGACGGCATCCCTCGGGAATCGCGCCAATCGCCATCGAGCCACAGTGGCGCTGTTTGATCACCGGCATCGCGAGGGTCATGGGAACACAGCGAACGGTCCCCTCGTTATAAAGCATGCGCGGCCAACCCTCTTATCCGAGGCGGGGTTGCCCACCCGGATGGTCACCGTCGTCGCTCTCCTCGTCCTCCTCGCGGTCGCGGTGTTTGCAGGCATCGCGGGGGCGTTCCTGGGGGTCGGGGGCGGGATCATCATCGTGCCCTTCATCACCCTCGGCCTCGGCATCGACCAGAAGATCGCGACCGCCGTCAGCATCGTAGGCGTCATCGCGACGTCCTCGGGCGCGGCGAGCGTCTACGTCCGCGATCGATTGACGAATTTGCGCCTCGGGATGTGGCTGGAAATGGCGACCGCGACCGGCGCGATCGCCGGCGCGCTCCTCGTGATCTACGCAAGCTCGAACGCGCTCGCCATCCTGTTCGCGGCGGCGGTGTTGTTCACCGCATACACGATGGTCCGGGGTGGCGCGTGGGTCGCGGGGGATGGCAAGCCCACCGTTACCGTCGGGCTGGCCCTGAAACTCCGGCTGCAAAATTCATTCCGAGATGAGGACGGGCTCCACACCTATGGCGTCGAGCGACCGCTCACCGGGCTCGCCGCGAGCGCGGGCGCAGGGACCGTGTCCGGAATGCTCGGGGTTGGCGGGGGAATCGTCAAGGTTCCCGTCATGAACCTCCTGATGAAGGTCCCCATTCGCGCCGCCGTCGCGACGAGCAATTTCTCGATCGGTGTCACTGGGGCGGCGAGCGCGTTCGTGTACTACTTCAGCGGGCTGCTCGACCCGGCGATGGCGGCCACCGTCCTCGTTGGCGTGTCCGCCGGAACGGTTCTCGGCACCCGGTTGATGCGGCGCACGGCGCCGCGGCAGATCCAGATCGCGTTTGCGGTGTTCCTCGCGGCGGTCGGCGTCCTGATGGGGCTGCGGGGTCTCGGGATTCGGGTGATCTGATGTCGGCGCCCGAACGCGTCGACGTCAACCGGCTGATTTTCATCATCCTTCGCGCGGGCGTGTTGCTTTCGATCGCGGTCGTCCTCATCGGGTTCGCCCTTCTTGCCGCAGGCCGGCCCCTCCCCGCGGGAGGGCTCCACCCGACCGAAATCCCGGGCGAGCTCGCCGCATTTCAGCCGGCAGGGTTCCTGGGGCTGGGCGTCCTCATCCTCATCTCAACACCCGTCGCCCGTGTCTTCCTCAGCATCTTCTATTTCGGATTCCAACGAGACCGCGCGTACGTCTTGATCACACTGACGGTCTTCCTGATCTTGGTCGCCGGGATCGTGATCGGGACTCGGCAGGCCTAGAGCCCGGGCGGGCCGAGGCGATGCGGGACGGAGTCGCGTCCCCCGCCGCTTCCCCGAATCTCGGTCTGGGGTCCGAACAGGGGTACCAGGAACCGCTGGAGTTCGTCCCCGCGATGGGCGCCGGAGTGGCTCGAACTCGTCGGCATTCGCGACGTCTGCGAAGGCGGCGGACCCCACAAGATCCGATACACGCGGCCGGTCCGGTCCCGTTCGACTTCGAGCACGATACCAGTCCAAGGCGCGGGCTCGTTCACCAAGTCCTCTTTGAGGGACACGATATCCCCCTCGGTGAAGAAACATGGATGCTCGTAGGTGCACTTCGGGCAAACGTGGGACGTCGCCGGCATTCGCATCGCCTCCCCGCCCTGCTCCCGATCATCGGAGTAAGGCGGGCGGGACCTCGAGGATGGGAGCGGGGACGCATGGCCCGCCAACCAGTATAAAGGTTGCGTCTGGACCTCTTGTTCTCGAAGGGGTGAACAGGGTGTTCCTGAGGAGCGAGGCGGCGCTACAGAGGCCGTTTGCACCGCTGGCACACGAGGCGGCAGTCGTTCTTGCACTCCGTGCATGTCCCGTGGAGGAACCGCTCCTTAACCGGCGCGTGGTGGCAATCGCTCACGGCCGCGACCATGTGACCGCAGTAGTTGCACAGGTGCTGGGTCGGCTTCTTGCCCATAATGTATCGCTGGTAGGCGATCAGGGCGACAAGCGCGATGAGCGCGGCCCCGATGATCGCGCCGACGGTCCAGCACGTCAGGGCCTCCTGTCGGGACAGGAGGTCGAGGGCCCCCGCGAGGTCCACGGGCCGCCCATCCGGGCCTCCGTATATCAAGGTGTTCCCCCAAGATTCTTGGCGGCGTCGGGGATTCGACGTCGTGAACCCGAATGAGGTCCGCGCCCGCTTGGCGGGCCTTGGAATGCGCGCGACGAAGGGACTCGGACAGCACTTCCTCGTCGACGAGCGCGTGGCGCACCGCCACGTCGAGTTCGCGGACATCGAAGCGCGCGACATCGTCCTCGAGATCGGTCCGGGACTCGGCGTCCTCACGGGACCGCTCCTGCGGAAAGCCGCCAAAGTGGTCGCGGTGGAGAAGGATCGACGCCTCGCTCGCGCGCTCACAACGCTCGGTCCAAATCTTCAGGTCGTCGAGGGGGATGCGCTCAAGGTCTCGCTCCCGAGTTTCGACAAGGTCGTGAGCAACCTACCGTATCGCATCTCGTCGCCGATCACCTTCCGCCTCCTTGACCTCCCCTTCGGCCGTGCGGTCCTCATGTACCAGGAGGAGTTCGCGCGGCGCCTCGTCGCTCATCGTGGCGACGCGGACTACTCCCGACTGTCCGTGAAGGCGTACGTGCGGGCCCACACGGAGATCGTCGAGCGCGTGCCACGGTCCGCGTTCTGGCCGCAACCGAGAGTCGACTCCGCGATTGTCCTGCTCGAGCCACGGCCTCCGCCGTTCGCGGTCGACGAGTGGGGTGTGTTCGACGCGGTCGTCGACGCGACCTTCGCGCACCGCCGAAAGGCAATCGAGAACTCGCTGCGGCTGTCGTGGCGACGGTTGTCGTCGTCCGAGGCGGTGCTCGAGCGCACGCTCGCAACCGCTCCGTACCTCCGGAGACGACCCGAGGAATTGACCCCGGAACAGTTCGGCGAACTCGCGGACGCGATCTCGGGAGGCAAGGGTTAAATCCTCTCAGAGGTCTCTGGACACTCCTTCGGGGCGGGGAATGGTCCGGAAGAAGGTTCCTTCGGAGCTTGACAAGGCCGAGATCAAGCTCCGAACGATTCTCGACCGACGCGACTCCCTGAACGACGAGGCGAATGCGCGCCGCCAAGAGCGCGACCAACTCCACGAGCAGAAACGGGTGCTCGCCCTCGAATTGCGGACGATGAAGGACGGGCAGGGCGCGATCGTGCAAGAGCTTCGGAAGCACAAGGCCGCGCGGAACGAACTGCAGGCCAAGGCGAAGAAGCTCATCGAGATGCGGCGCTCAGTCCGCGGCAAGGCGAAAGGGGCGCGGGTCGGCAGCAGCTTGGCCAGCCTCCGGCGGGAGGTCGCCCGAATCGAAATGGAGCAGCAGACGATCCCGATGAAGCTCTCGGAGGAAAACGAGCTGCTGGACGACCTCAAAGCGAAGGTCCGCGAGATGCGGGAGCTCGAGAAGGAGAAGGGCGTCGAAGAGCAGGTGTTCAAGGAGGCGAAGGAGCTCGACGCCGCCATCGACGACCTGTTCGCCCGTGCGGACGAGGAGCACGCGCAGGTCGTTGCGCTGTCCGAAAAGGCGAACGCCGCCTACGACAAGATGACCGAGCTCGTCCAATCGATGGGCGTCCTGATCGCGGAGGCCGACAAGAAGCACGCGGAGCACCTCGAGGCGCGGGCGAAGGCGGACGAGCAGCACCAAGCCGCGCTCGAGTTGCGGGGGAAAGTCGTGCAGATCCGCGGGGCGGCCCAAGCGGAGGTGCGCGAAGCCCGCCAAATCCTGAAGCAGCAACGTCAACACGTCCGTCGGGAGCTGTACGACGAGAAGAAGCTCGACGAGTTCGCCGCGAAGGCGGTCGAATCCCTCCTCAAGAAGGGGAAAGTGGAGATCCGGGGATGAAGGGGATCGTCCTCGCCGGCGGCGAGGGCCGGCGACTCAAGCCCCTCACGCAATCACGACCGAAGCCTCTGCTCCCTGTGGCGGGGCGCCCGTGCGTGGACTACGTGCTCCGCTCCCTGATCAACTCCGGCGTCCGTGAACTCATCGTCACGACCGCGTTCATGTCCGACGCCCTCATCAAGAGCATCAGCGAGGGCCTCTCGTACGACGCGTCGATCCTGTACAGCTTCGAGGCAACGCCGGCGGGGACCGCGGGGAGCGTGAAGCGCGTCGCGAACTTCATCGACGACACCTGCGTTGTCGCGATGGGCGACGTGCTCGTCGACCTCGACGTGCGGCCACTCATCGAGTTCCATCGGCGGAGGAAAAGTGCGGCCACGATCGCGCTCACCGAGGTGGAGGACCCGACGGAATACGGCATCGTCGGCCTCGACAAGTCGGGTCGCATCCAGCGATTCAAGGAGAAACCCTCGCGCGACGAGGCGTTCTCGAACCTCGTGAACGCGGGCATCTATGTGCTCGAGCCGGACGTGATCGACCTGATCCCAGACGATCGCCCCTTCGACTTCTCGAAGGACGTGTTCCCAGCGATGCTCGCGAAAGGGTTGCCCCTCCACGGGATGAGGATCGAGGGCGCGTGGGTCGACATCGGTCGGCCGAAGGACCTGATCCGGGCGAGCCTCGACGTCGTCCGGCGGGAGGGGAAGGAGCAGCGACTCCTCGGCGTCGATCCGTTCGGTCCCGCAACCGTTGGACGGGGCCTGACCCTCGAGGAGGGCGTCCGGCTCTCCGGACCCCTGTACATCGGCAGCAATGTCCGCATCGCGCGAGGGTCGGTCGTCGAGGGGGCGTGCCTCTACGACGGCGCGGTCGTCGAGGCGGGCGCGACCGTCCGCGAGTCCGTCGTCCTTGAGGAAGCTCGGATCGGGAGGAACAGCGAGGTCCTCGGCTCCGTGCTGTCCCGAGGGTGCATCATCGAGGAGGACTCGCACCTCGTCGGCAGCATCCTCGGCGAGGGCACGACCGTGAAGGCGCATTCTCGCCTCGAAGGGGCGAGCATCGCACCGCCTTAGCCCGCCACGGGGAGAGCCGCTCGGTGGCGGTTCGCGAGGAACCGCTTCTGCAGCTCCGCAGCCACGATGATCCACGGCGCGACGAGACCGAGGGCGAGCCAGTCGGCCCAGGTGAGGGGGACCGTCGAGAACAGGGCTTGCATCGCAGGGTGGTACACGGCCAGGAGCTGCAGGGCCAAGGCGGCCGCGATGCCCCCGACGAGATACTTGTTCGTGAAGAGGCCAACCTTCGCGAGGGGCTCGCCCAGGCTCCGGCAGTTCACCGCGTTGAACAATTCGAAGATCACGAGCGACGTGAACGCGAGCGTGCGGGCGCCCTCGATTCCGTCCATCTCGAGCTTCAGTGCGAAGAGGCCGAGGGTTCCCACGAGCATGACGGACAAGAGGACCACCATCAGGAGGCGAACCTCCACGGAGATGAGCCCGGCCTTCAGGGGGCGGGGCCGGTCCGTGAGGACCCAAGGGTGGCGGGGCTCGAGGCTGAGGGAGAGGACCGCGGGCGAGGCCGTGACCATGTTCATCCAGACGATGTGGACCCCGAGGAGCGGCAGTGGGAACCCGAGGGCGAGGCACGTCACGAGGACGGCGGCCTCGCTCAGGTTCGTCGTGAAGAGGAACGCGATGACGCGCTTGATGTTCTGAAACGCCACGCGACCCTCCTCGACCGCCGCGACGATGCTCGTGAAGTTGTCGTCCGTCAGGACAATCTCGGACGCTTCGCGGGCGACGTCCGTACCCGAGACGCCCATCGCCACCCCGACGTCCGCTCGCTTCAGCGCGGGGGAATCGTTCACGCCGTCCCCGGTCACGGCGACGACATTTCCTTGGGCCTTCAACGACTCGACGACGCGAAGCTTCGTGTGCGGGGAGACCCGCGCGAAGACGTTTGTCCGGGCGAGCTCCTTGGCGAATGCAATCTCCTCGAGGCGGTCGACTTGGTCGCCGGTCAAGACTTGCGGATGGGCGCGATCAAGGATCGACAGGCGGCGGGCGATCGCTTCCGCGGTCAACCGATGGTCGCCCGTGAGCATGACGACGCGAATCCCGGCCTCATGGCAGCGGCGGACCGACTCGGCGACGCCCGGGCGCGGCGGGTCCATGAGCCCTACGAAGCCGACGAACGCGAGGTCGTGCACCGCCTCGTCGCCGAGGTCGGCGGGTAGCCTGTCCAATTCCTTGTACGCGAAGGCGAGGACGCGCAAGCCCTGTCCCGACATCTCTGCGGAGCGTTCCTCGTAGAAGGCGCGATGTTCCGGTTCGAGTGGGACCGCGTATTCCCCTTCGAGGCTCATCGTGCACCGTTCCAGGATGACCTCGGGCGCCCCCTTCACGTAGAGCTGCGGAGCCTCGCCAACGCCCTCGTAGACGGTCGCCATGTACTTCCGATCGTGGGAGAACGGGATCTCCGCGAGCCGTCTCGCGCGCTCCGCGACCGGCGTCCCGATTTGGGACGCAAATAGGAACAGCGCCACCTCCGTAGGATCCCCTTTCACCTCGAGTCCGTCGTCCCCGAACTCTTCGCGCAGGTCGTTACACAGCGAGGAGATCCGGCCCAACATCGCCAAGGGAGCCTCCGCGACGCCGCCATCCGGGGCACGCATGAGGTCAACGTCCACGCGGCGGCCGGGGAGGTACGCGCGCGATACCCGCATCCGGTTCTCCGTGAGGGTGCCCGTCTTGTCCGTGCAGATGACCGTGGCGGCCCCGAGGGTCTCGACCGCGGAGAGGCGACGGACGACCGCGTGGCGCCGAGCCATCCGTTGCACGCTGACGGCAAGCACGATCGACACGGCGGCGGGGAGTCCCTCGGGAACGATCGACACGGCCTCGCCCATGGCGAAGAGGAGGACGTCGCGGAACGGGAGCCCCCGTGCGTATCCGACCGCCAAAATCGCCAAGACCGCGACCGCGGCGACCGTCGCGATCAGCTTGCTGAAGGATCGGACTTCTTGCATCAGGGGGGACGGATCGGTGCGAACGGACTGGAGCGTCGTCGCAATCTTTCCCATCTCCGTGTTCGCGCCGGTGGCGGTGACGACGACCGTCCCGTGTCCGCCCACCACGAGGGTGCCGAGATAGACGAGGCAATGGCAATCGCCAATCGAGGCCTCGGCGGCGACCGGTTCCGTCGACTTGGGCACGGGCACGGATTCGCCCGTGATGTGGGCCTCCTCCGCCTCGAGGCCGTGGGCCTCCACGATGCGCGCGTCCGCGGGCACAGCGTCGCCCGACTCGAGTAGGACGATGTCCCCCGGCACGAGCTCCGAGGACGGGATCGAGCGGGGCACCCCGCCGCGCATCGCGAGCGCCTTGGGAACGTTGAGGCTCTTGAGCGCATTCAACGCCCTCTCCGCTTTGAACTCCTGCATGAACCCGATGACGACGTTTACGGCAACCGCGAGGGCGATGACGAAGGCGCTGAGATAATTCTGCACGAAGATCGAGAGGACCGCTGCACCGAGGAGGATCACGACGAATGGACTGAACACGAGATGGGCGAGCAGGGGGAGCGGCCCGGCCCGTTTCGCCTCGGGGAGGGAGTTCGGCCCGACGGCGTCGAGTCGCGCGCTCGCGTCCTCCTCGGTGAGGCCGTCCCGCGTCGCCCGCAGGCGCACAAGGACGTCGTCCACAGACAGGCTCTGCCACAGCTCACGAAGGTGCGCCGGGGTGGGAAGCGCCCGGCGAGGGAGAAACCTACGGGTACGCGAAGGAGAGCGTGCGCCCATCCCATCCCTTCGGAGCGCGTCATGGTGCGCGGGCGATAAAAAAGCTACGGTGAGCGATGGAGCACGACGCGCCCATCCTTCACGACGGTCTCCACAACGCGCCCGCCAATCCGGTACGCGAGATGGCGGTGGTCCGGGACATCGAGGACGAGAAGGTCCGCGCGCTTTCCGACCTCGAGGCTCCCGACCTCTCGACCCAACCCGACTGCGTAGGCGGCGTTGATCGTCGCTGCGGTCAGCGCTTCCGCCGGGGTCAGGCCCAGCTGGTGCGCCGCCAACGACGCGACGAGCGCCATCGACTCCGTCCAGCAGTTCGGGCTGAAGTCCGTCCCGAGGGCGACCGGAACGCCCATCTCCACGAAGTGGCGGGCCTTCGCGAACGGGATCCGAGAGGCGAGGCTCGCCGCGGGGAGCAGGACCGCGATCGTCCCGTGCTCCGTCATCTTCCGGATCCCCTCGGGGCTAGCGTGGACGAGATGGTCCGCACTGACCGCACCGACCTCCGCCGCCAACGCGGCCCCTCCGCCGTCCGAGAATTCGTCCGCGTGGACCTTCCCGGAGAGGCCGAGGTGCTCCGCCTCAGACAGCAGGCGCCGGGCCTGATCCCCCGTGAAATATCCGTCTTCCACGAACACATCGCAGAACCGCGCGCTCGTCTTGGCGGCGACGGACGGAAGCGCCTCGCGGACCAGGAGGTCGGCGTACTCATCCCCTCGGCCCTCGTATTCGTGTGGAATCGCATGGGCCCCGAGGAACGTGGGCACGACCGTGGCAGGGTGGGCCTCCTGAAGCCGTTCGAGCACGCTCAGGAGGCGCAACTCATCCGGGACCGACAAGCCATACCCGGTCTTCGCCTCGACCGTGGTCGTTCCGTGGGCGAGCATCGTGTCGAGCCGTGCGCGCGCGGACGTGTAGAGCCCGTCATCTGATTCCTTACGCGTCTCCTGGACCGTCAGTCCGATCCCGCCGCCGCGGGCAGCGATCTCCTGATACGACATGCCCTCCGCTTTCCACTCGAGCTCGTGCTCGCGTGAGCCCGCGAAGACGAGGTGCGTGTGGGCGTCCACGAAGCCCGGGATGACCGTCTTCCCCGCCGCGTCGATGACCTCCGAGGCGTTTTCGTATCGCCCCGCCAGCGCGCGGGATTCGCCGACATCGCGGATCACGCCTTCGACCGCGTAGAGCGCGCCGTCCTCCAAGACGCGGAGCTCTCGCATCTCTTTCCCCCGCCGGGGACGTTCGTCTCCCGCCAATGTGACGAGCTCGGCCGCATGCAGGACGAGGAGCGTCGGGGCCGGCCCTTCGGGGGGAGGCCGCGGGACCGTCCCCTTCGGCGCCAGGACCTTGTGATGGCGGCGGGCCATCTACGCACCTCGTTCGGGAGTTGTGCCGACGCTTTCCCAATCGGACCCTTTCAAGGAAGCACCATCGCCCCGCGCGGCTCAGCATGAACGATGAACGCGCGTCCTCCGGCCGCGGCGATCCCGCTCGCGGTTTCCTCGGGCCGGTCCGTCAACGCGATCATGCTGCCGCCCCCGCCCGCACCGGTCAGCTTCGCCCCGAACGACGTCGAGCGCGCAGCCACCACGAGCTTGTCGAGGAGCGGATGGCCGACACCCAGTTTGTTGAGAAGTTCGTGGTCTCGGTCCATCAAGGCGCCGGCGACTTTCCAATCCTTGCCCTGGAGCGCACGCAACCCTTGAATCGTGATGTCGCCAATCTCCTCGATCCATCGACGCGCTTCGGGTTTTCCGTCCACGAGGTCTCGCACCTTTGCGACGAGCGGACCCGTGGGCGCGTTGACGCCCGTGAATCCGACAACGAGGTCCATCGCCGGGAGCTTGCGGTGATGGAGAAACCACCGCCGGCCGTCGCGTTCCATCGACCAAAGAAGGTTGTCCTCCTTGTCCGGGGCCGCGAGGATCGCGCCTCCGGCGGTCGCTGTCGTCGTGTCGATCGGGCTCGCGCGCCCTTGCACCGCCAGCTCGACCTCAAACGCCTCGCGCGCAATCTTCCCAGGGTCGATCGAACCGCGTCGCCCGTGGACGGCGCCCAACGTCGCGACGGTGACGGCGGCAGAGGATCCGAGCCCCGAGCCCTCCGGGAGCGCGGAGCGGACCTCGAGCCACAGAGGCGACGTCTCGCCCGCCTTCTCGACCGCGGCCTTCACGTACGCGTACCGAGGGTCGTCGATCGGACGGCCGTCCGCGAGCCACTCGTCATGCGGTCGCGCGTACACCTCTGCGCGCAGGTCGACGGCGGTGGAGAGCGCCGGCTCCCCGAAGACGACGGCGTGTTCGCCGAAGAGGATCAACTTGCCGGGCGCGGAACAGCCCGCCACGTCGCACGGATGGGGAGGGACGCGATTAACGTTTCCTAGGCGACCATCGATGGCGGGCGGCCGGCGTCTTTCGTCTTTGCTTTCACCAGGTCGAAGGCGCCGTCGAAGTGGCGCTTCGCCACCGTCACCCGCTTCACGTCGTTGTCGGCGAGGGTTCCGCCCTGTAGCACGTACTCGCGGATCGCGAGCATGGCCGCCTCGTTGCACATCCCCGCCAGCTCGGCCCCCGTCCATCCGTCCGTACGCTTCGCGAGCTCGTCGAGGTTCACGTCCTTCGCGAGCGGTTTGCCCTTCGTGTGGATGGTGAGGACCTGCTTCCGGGCGAGGAGGTCCGGCGGCGGGATCAGAAGGAGCCGGTCGAACCGTCCGGGGCGAAGCAACGCGGGGTCCACGAGATCCTTCCGGTTCGTTGCGGCGATAACCGTAACGTTGTGCAGCTCCTCGAGGCCATCGAGCTCTGTGAGGAGGGCACTGATCACGCGTTCGCCGACGCCGCTGTCCATCTCGCCGCCGCCGCGCGACGCCGCAATCGCGTCGATTTCGTCGAAGAAGACGATGCACGGGGCCGCGAGCTTCGCCTTGCGGAACGTCTCCCGCACCGCGCGCTCGCTTTCGCCGACCCACTTCGAGAAGAACTCCGGCCCCTTCACGGAGATGAAGTTCGCCTCCGCCTCCGTCGCGACGGCCTTCGCGAGGAGCGTCTTCCCCGTCCCGGGAGCGCCGTGGAGCAGGATGCCCTTCGGCGGTCTCGCGCCGACGTGCTGGAAGACGGGCCCGTACTTGAGCGGCCATTCAACGGTCTCGCGGAGCGACTGCTTCACGTCCTCGAGACCGCCAATTTCCTCCCAGTGGACGTTTGGCTTCTCGATCAGCACCTCCCGCATCGTCGAGGGCTCCAGTTCCCGGTACGCCTGCAGGAAGTCGTCGCGGGTCACGGTCAGGCGGTTCAGCACCTCTACGGGGATTGCCTCGACCTCGAGGTCCATGTCCGGCAACACGCGGCGGAGCGCGCTCAGGGCCGCCTCTTTCGCCAGCGCCGCCAGGTCGGCCCCGACGTACCCGTGAGTGATCCCCGCCAATTCCTCCAGGTTCACATCCTTCGCCAGGGGCATTCCCCGCGTATGGATCTGAAGAACCTCGAGACGCCCGTCCTTGTCCGGAATCCCAATCTCGATCTCCCGGTCGAATCGGCCCGGTCTACGGAGCGCGGGATCGAGGGAGTTGGGCCGGTTCGTCGCTCCGATCACGACGACCTTGCCGCGCGACTGAAGCCCGTCCATCAGGGAGAGGAGTTGCGCGACGATCCGCCGCTCGACCTCCCCCGTCACCTCGTCCCGCTTCGGGGCGATGCTGTCAATCTCGTCGATGAAGACGATGGATGGCGCGTTTTCTTGGGCCTGCTTGAAAATCTCGCGAAGGTTCTCTTCGCTTTGTCCGTAGAACTTCGATACGATCTCGGGGCCTGAGATCGCGGTGAAATTTGCCTGCGTCTCGCTCGCGACGGCCCGCGCCAAGAGGGTCTTCCCCGTCCCGGGCGGCCCGTGCAACAGGACGCCCTTCGGCGCCTCCACGCCCAGACGCTCGAAGAGTTCCGGATGGCGCAAGGGGAGCTCGATCATCTCGCGAACCTTGCGGACCTCGGTACGGAGGCCTCCGATGTCCTCGTACGTGATCCGAGGGACCTTGAGTTCCTCCTCTTTCGCGACCTTCTCGCTGACGTGGACCTCCGTCCCAGGACCGACCATGACCGCGTCGGCGCTCGGACTCGTGGACACGACCGCAAGGTCGATCGGGCGTCCCATGACGCGGACCTGGATGATGTCGCCCCGGGTAAGCGCGCGGCCGTCGAGCATCTGCGCGAGGTACTCCTCGCCGCCCATGATCCGGAGCGGCTCCGTCGGTGCGAGGACGAGCTTCGTGGCGGGCTTGGCCACAATCTTCCGGATGCCCACCTTGTCGTCGATCCCGACGCCGGCGTTCCGGCGCAAGCTCCCGTCGATCCGAATGATCCCTCGGTTCGTGTCTTCCGCGTAGGGCGGGGCGACGATCGCGACGGTTCGGCGATCGCCCTCGATCTCGACGATGTCGGCCTCGGATATCTCCAGTGCCTCCATAACCGCCGGATCGATCCGGGCGATGCCCCGGCCCACGTCCTTCGTCCGCGCCTCCGCGACCCGAAGCACCTTTTCGCTCTCTTTCATCGCAACCCCTCTAGGCTTGACTTGTCATGAATTTGTTCGGAGAACAAAAGGAGGGAAGGGGCCGGGTCCCGAGGCGTCAATGCCGTTGTTTTCTTGCGCGGCATTTTCAGCACCTCCGTGCTGGTTTTCGTGCATCATTTGTAAGCGCTTCTATATAAACATTTTCCGGAGGGTCCAACGAGGCAAGAGCCTAATTCAAGCCCGCTGTTCCGCGCCCGTGGCCGATGGTCAGCTGTACGCGGCAGGAGCGATCTTCCTGCTCACCTTCGTCCTCCTGTCGGTGCGATCGATCCGGAGTTACCGCCTCGACCGCCCCGCGGTCGCCCTGTTCGGGGCGGCGCTCATGCTCGCGTTCGGGGTCGTCCGACCCGCGGACGCGTCGGATGCGATTCAAGCCGGGCTGGGCGTCCTTCTCCTCCTCCTCGGCATGATGCTCCTCGTGGCGGGGCTCGACGTATGCGGGTTCTTCGACCTGGTTTCGCGTCGGATCGCCGAGTTCTCCCGAAGCCAGGTCCATTTCCTCGTCCTCCTCTTCGTCTCCACCGCATTCCTGTCCGCGCTCGTCCTCAACGACACGATCGCCCTCCTCATGACGCCGGTCGTGGTGAAGACGTGCCGCACGCTGAAGGTAAACGCGGTCCCGTTCCTCGTCGGGCTGGCGTTGGCGGTGAACATCGGGAGTGTCGCGACCCCCGTCGGAAACCCCCAGAACGCATACATCGCGATCCGTGGGCAAATCGGGTTCGCCTCCTTCACCGCCGCGCTCCTTCCGGTGGCGGTCGCGTCGCTCGGCGTCGGGCTCGCGGTCGTCTGGGTCGCCTTCCGCAAGGACTTGGCGGGGACGGTCTCGGGGTTCGACGACGCGCGCAAGGCGGCGCCGGTCGTCCTGCAGCCGCGGGGCCTCGCCGTGACCATTGCCGTCCTCGCCGCCACCGTCGCTGCGTTCTCGTTGAGCCCACCGGATGTCCTCCCGTACGCCGCACTGGCGGGAGGCTCCCTCGTCCTCCTCATCCTGCCTGCGCTCGCGCACACGACCCCTCGCACACTGTTCGAGAAGGTCGATTGGTCCGTGCTGATCCTGTTCCTCGGGCTCTTCATCGTGATGAAGGGAGTTGAGACGTCCGGCTTGCTGACCCTCATCGAGGACGCCTTCGGAGGAGCGGGCGCACAAGGCGATCTGTGGCGGCTCATGGGCTCGTCCGCGGTACTCTCGAATCTCGTGAGCAACGTGCCCGCCGTTCTTCTCCTCACGCCGCTTGTATCCGCGTCCCCCGTGGCCTCCCAGAGCCGGCTTTGGCTCGGGCTCGCGGCGTCCTCGACGTTGGCGGGGAACGCGACAATCCTCGGCGCCGCCGCGAACATCATCGTCGTCCAGGTCGCGGCGAAGGCAGGGGCCGAGGTCTCGATGAAGGACTTCGTGAAGGCGGGCCTACCGACCGCGTTCTTCACGCTCCTGATCGCGGGGCTCCTGCTGTCGCTCTAGTCGCGCGGCGAAACGTTTTGAGGCACCGAACGCTGTCGCAATCCGTGGACGAATCGCCCAACAGCACGTTCGTTCGGGGCCCGATGCGCGAGGTCGCGATCGAGGGCGCGTGTCCGCTCTGCGGCCTACCCTCCTTGGTCTTACGCTCCCTCCCGCTCGAGATTCCGTACTTCGGAGACGCGCTCCAGACCACGGTGCTGTGCGAATCCTGCTCCTTCCGTCACGCGGACCTCATCCTCACGACCGAGAGGGCCCCGGTCCGATACGAGCTCCGGTTGGAGTCGGAAGCAGACCTGGACGCCCGGGTCGTGCGCTCGTCGTCGGGAACGATCCGCGTTCCCGAGCTCGGGGTCGCGGTCGAGCCGGGGCTCCGCGCGGAGGCGTTCGTGTCCAACGCGGAAGGCGTACTCCGGCGTGTACGGGACATCGCGGGGTTCGGGTTTCGTGCGGCCGAGACGCCGGCGGCCCGGCGCAAGGCGCAAGCCGCGATCGCCAAAATCGAGGCGATGATCGATGGCCACCGTCCCTTCACCCTCATTGTGGAGGATCCCACGGGGAACAGCGCAATCCTTCATGACCGCGCGATAAAGACAATCCTCACGGAACGGCAGGCGCGGCGTCTGAAACGTGCGATGCCGGAGTTCCGGGTCGCCGACTAAGTATCGCGCTTCACGGTGATCGGGATCACGCCCTTCGCGAACTCGACCTGCGCGATTTCGATGGGGTCCACGACCCCCGCCGGGACATCCAGCAAGATCGGCGCGCCCATGGAAATCTGGAGCGCACGCGCCCCGATAATCCGCGCGCGCTCGAACCGGGTGTAGCGGACGACCTCGCTTTCGGGCACGGACGGACCCCCGGAGGACGGCTCGCCTTCAACGCCATCCCGTTCTTTAAAGTAACGAGAGGGTCGGAGCGATCGAGGAGCGGGAGACGGTCACCGATTGACGGCCCGGACTCGCACCTTTCGAGATCGGCACCGGGGGCAGGCATCAACCTTGACGGCGGAAACGAACATCCCGCACCGATCGGGACCGCGGCATAGCACCTCGTAGAGGACCTCGGCCGCCATCGGTCGCCCCAACGATCTCCGACCCAAAAAAGGTCCCCTTCCAGCGGTAAGAATCGCGGGCGATACTTGGCCCCGAATTGTCTTATATACTGGACTCCACGAAAGCTAGAGTTTCGGTCCCAAACTCTACGCGGAGTAGACCTTCATGAGCCCCCCCGACCCACGGAAGGCCCTCGAGGCCCTTGCCAGCGAGCACGGCCTCCCGATCCTGCGCTTCCTCCGCGACCGGGACTGGACCCTCGCGAGTCAAGTCTCCGAGGCGCTGGGGATCCACACGACGACGGCGAGCAAGCACCTCACCGCCTTCTACGACGCGGGGTTTCTCGCCCGGCGCGAGCACCCGGCCCGCCGGCCCACGCACGCGTACCGCCTGAAGTCCCCGGTCATCCGCTTGGAATTCGACCTCGCGGAACGCGTCGAGTCTTCCGATGCGGTCGCGCTCGGTGCGGCGTTCTTCGAGGCCCTCATGGAGGCGCTCGAGCACGTCGGCGGTGCCCGCCTGACCGGAGATCTGGTCACCCGCGCCCTTGGCGGCGGGGATTGGCGCCCCGCCCTCGGCGCCCGACTTTCCGCGATAGACGATCCGAGGGCGGCGTTCCTCTCGCTGATTGGCGACACCCGCCAATCCCTCGCGAACCTGGTCGGCCACGCGACGGCGGATCGACTCGTCCGAATGGCGATGGAACGCGCGGCGGAGGGCCGCGCGGACCTCGTGGCGGCGATCGGTCTCCCGGAGGCGATGCCGTGATCGTGCGACCGGGCACGGAACGGCTCGTCGCGCCGCGGACGCCCACCGGCATTGAAGGGTTCGATCGGCTCGTCCAGGGCGGCTTCCCCCGCGGCAGCGTGAACCTCATCGCAGGCCCGGCGGGGAGCGGGAAGACCCTCTTCGCGATCCAGTTCGCGCACAACGGCGCCACCCTGTTCGACGAGCCCGCCGCGTACCTCGCCCTCGAGGAGAGCCGGGACAGCGTCGACCGCGTGATGGCGGGCTTCGGCATGGACCTCAAGGGGCTCGAAGAGGCAGGCAAGTTCTTCCTCATCGACCTCGGCGCGATCCGCGCGGGGAGCTCACGGGACGGCGTGGCGGTCGGCCTCCGCGACCTCGAGGACTTCCTCCGAAGCTGCATTGCGTCGACCCAAATCCGACGCCTCGTCGTCGACTCCGTCTCCGCGATCGCGCTCCACTACCGGAGCCCCGCGGACCTCCGAGAAGAGATGTTCGCCTTCACGCGTTTCCTCCGGGACACCGGGGTGACCTCACTCCTCATCACCGAGGCCCCGGAGGGAGGTCGACTGACCCGATTCGGAGTCGAGCAGTTCCTCGCCGACTCCTTCCTCCATCTTGCTCTCGAGGACGTCAAGGGCGAGCTCCGACGGACGCTGACCGTCCGCAAGATGCGGTTCACGAAACATGACACGGGGAAGCACCCCGTCCACGTGACGAGGGAGGGCCTCGTCGTTTCGGAGGAGCGGGTGACATGAGGATCCCCTCCGGCATCCCCGGGTTCGATGCGCTCGTCGAAGGCGGCCTCCCGAGCGGGAGCGCGATCGTCGTCCAGGGGCCCGCGGGGCGCGAGAAGGACACGTTCCTCCTGCAGTTCGTCGCGGAGGGGCTCCGGCAGGGCGCCGCGGTGCTCGTCGTCCTCTCTTCCGTCTCCCCCGCAAAATACGAGATGGACCTGCGCGAAGCGGGCATTGACGTCGACGCGGCGATCCGGGAGAACCGCCTCAAGTTCGTCGACTGGTTCACGTACAAAGAAGAGGCCGTCCAGGACGTCGAGGCGGACGGACCGACCTTCCGCGCTTCGATTGACCTCGCGAACGTCGGCATCGCGATCTCGCGGGCAATCGCCGCGCTCCCCCGGGACTCGGAGAAGCGTGCGGCCGTCGAGGTTCTCTCCCCCGCACTCAGCGTGTACGACCTCGCGAACGTCTACGGATTCGCGCAATCCACGAAAGCGAAGCTCGAGCGGTTCGGGTTCACCTCGGTCTTCGTCCTGGAGAAGGAGATGCACGACGAGAGGACCCTATCCTCCCTGCGACAGCCGTTCGACGGGGTCGTCGACATCGAGCGGGTCCGCGAGGGGGACCAGCTCGTGCGAAAGCTCGCGGTCCTCTCGCTGAAGGGCACGGCCGCCCAGTCGAAGTATGTACCCGCCGACGTCGGAGCGGACCGCATCCTGCGCGTGTCCGCAATCTCGGAGCACGAGCGAACCTTGCGGAAGCAGGAAGAGCTGATCAAGTCGAATCCGAAGGACCCGAAGCTGTGGCTCGCGACGGCCCGGAACCTGAAGTCGATGAGCGAGAACGAGCGGGCGCTGAAGTGCGTGGACGCCGCGCTCGGGCTCGACGACCGCGACATGGACAGTTGGCGGTTGAAGGCGGAGATCCTCGAGGCGATGGGCCGCAAGGACGAGGCCGCGAAGGCACGGGCCCGAACAATCGCACTTGCGCCGCCCGAGAAGAAGGAGGACGCGGCGACCCGCCTCCTGTCGGTCGTCGAGGCGAAGCTGAAGGAGAATCCCGGGGACGCGGACGCGCTCTTCGTGAAGGCCGCCGCGCTCGCACAGAAGAACGCGGACGGGGACGCGATCAGCGCCCTTGAGACGCTCGTGGTCGTCGACGAGACGTACCCGGGCCTCTGGGTCTTGAAAGCGAAACTCCACGCCCGCCGGGGAGAGACAGACAAGGCGAAGGAGTGCCGCCTCCGCGCGCAAGACGCGGACCGCCGCCAAGAGCGACTCGCGCGCGAGCGAGAAACCCTGCGGGCGGCCCCCGTGCCATCGGAGGTTACGTTCGAGTGCCCGCAATGTGGGGCCGCCGTCAGGGAGCATGACGCGAGTTGCCCCTCCTGCGGCGTCCAGTTCGAGGAGGTCGAAGCGACCGCCCGCGAGAGCTCTCCCCCCGCCGCAAGGCCGGAAATGCCCCGACGGGGCATGACGAACGGGTTGGTCCGTGAGGCTGCTCGGGGCCCCGGTCGCACGAATGGTCTCGTGAACGGCACGAAGGGCCGGACGAACGGGCTCGTCAATGGGACCCGTGGCCGCACGAACGGACTCGTCAACGGGACGAAGGGCCGGACGAACGGGTTGGTCAACGGCACCCGAGGACGGACGAACGGACTCGTGAACACGGCGCCGGGAAGGACGAACGGCGTGACGAACGGGCTCGTGAACGGTCTGATGTCCCTCCGATCGGGGATGACGAACGGGCTCACGAACGGGTCCGGCTTCACGAACGGCCTCGGGTCGCAACGATACAGCCGCGAGCTCCAGCGAAATCGTTGGAAGATCTTCCTCATCCCGATCGTGGCGGCGGCCCTCGCGGCGCTCCCGTTCTTCAACGCGGACATCGGGCGAGGCGGCGGTGTGCAGATCGACGGCCAGTTCGCGGACTGGTCCGGAGCTCCGGGCCAGACGTTTGCCGTTGTCGTGGCGAATCCCACTATCCAACTCACCCGCGTCGCCCGCATCAATGAATCCGACTCCGTGTTCCTGCTCGCGCAGATGCAAGGGCAGATCCTGGCGGGCGGCCCGAACCCGCCCGGTCTGATGGACACCATCTACGTCTTCGCAGACATGGACCGGAACGCGAACACGGGGTATCCGATCCAAGGCCTCGGTGCGGATTGCCTCCTGCAAATCCGAGGCAACGGCGGGACGATCTACAGCGCGACGCTCTTCCGATTCTCGCAGTCCATCGCGGACCGCCGGGATTGGCGGGGGTGGGCCGACGCGGCGCCGATCGACGCGGCCGCGGCGGGGAACCGCCTCGAGCTCGGCGTGAGCTGGCTCGTGCTTGACGAGCATGCCCGGGCACCGATCCTCCTCGTCGCGACCCAAGCCTGGAACGGGGACACGGATTTCGCCGACCTGCACCTAAGCCTCACGCCGGGGCTCGTGCGCGCCGTTCAACACTCGGTTGCCCCTGTCGTGCTTTCCGGCGCGAACGCGCCTCTCCTCCAGGTCGATCTCACCGCGGTCGGTGGGCCCGCCGCGATAGGAAGTCTCACGATCGACATCCTTGGTACGGCTCCCCTCTCGGACATTGCCTCCCTCCAGCTCGTCGACGCCACGGGCAAGCCTCTCGCCCAAAGGACGCCCATCGGCCGGACGGTCACGTTCACGTTCCCCGCCGAGACGATCGCAGTGGGCACGACCGCCGCCTGGACGGTCTCCGCCTCCGTCTCGGGCTCGAGCCACGGGACCCTCGGCGCGAGCGTCGCGAAGTACACGGACATCGGGGCGGGCGCCGCGGTCGTGACGTTGTCGACGACGGGGTCCGGAGAGCGCCTCGGGTACGTCGGAGCCGCCCCCGCGAGTCCGCAAATCGACGGCGCGTTCGCAGAATGGACGAATGACACCGCGGACGGCGCGGGGGAGCCGAGCACGAACGGCAATCCGTCGATCGACGTCAGCCGCTTCGGGACCGTCGCGGGCGCGACCAACCTCACGTTCCACGTTGGGCTTCGCGGGCCCGCCTTCGCCGGAACCGTCATCGCGACCGGGACCACGACCGTCCCCGCCACGAACACGTCGGTCGCCGCCGACCGCGATCGCGACACCGTCCCCGATTCCGTCGATCCGTTCCCGGACGACTTCAACAACGACGGGATCCCGGACGCGCAGTCGAACGGGGACGTCGACCGTGACGGGGTGACGGACTACACGGCGGGCGGCGCGGACCTCTGGCTCAACACCACAATCCCGCTCGCGTTCCCCGTCCCCTACGCGGGCCGCAACGTTTCTGTGTTCATCGGCCCCTCCACGGCCCCGCCCTCAATCGGCACGGACGACCTGCGGCTCTTCGTGGACGTGGACAATGTGTCCGCGACCGGATACTACGTGGCAGGGATCGGGGCGGACTATCTCATCGAGGTCCAGGGACGCGAAGGCGCGGTCTCGGATGCGACTGTTTCCGCCCACGCGGGCGCGAATCCGTGGGATTGGCGGTGGACGAAGACCTCGGACCTGACGTTCGCCACGGGACTCGATGATCTCGAGGCAAGGGCGACGGTT
>Ga0066710_100000308_pt1 | contig 27532 bp, 21 predicted proteins | sample GraSoiAngelo_159_FD_79666 | JGI IMG/M metagenome (GOLD analysis project Ga0066710, IMG submission 79666) | Grasslands soil microbial communities from the Angelo Coastal Reserve, California, USA - 14_1009_16_40cm | ecosystem: Environmental > Terrestrial > Soil > Grasslands | place: USA... | reverse complement strand
TTCGGGTGACGTTTCGGGCGATCGGGATATGGGTGTGGGGTATGCGGGAATAGTGGTGCGTTAATGAAGACGCAGGATTATCAAGATAGGTCGCGTGGAATGGCGGATGTGTTTCGCATGTGGATAGTGTCGGGATGCAGGAGATCCTTCTCTCCGCCTGAAAAACGGCTGCGGTCAGCATGACGCCGCGCGAAAGGGATGCTCGCCAGACACATTCTGCACTACTAGCAACGACAGTTGACGTTCACTCTGCCATTCTCACTGCACGATGGGTAACTCCAGTCGGCTCGGATGAGCGGCATCGTGATAGACGGTGATATGGGCGGTCTTCGCGTCTTTGGCAGTTCCTTCGGCTACGACTCCGCCGCTGTTGTAGTTCTTCTCCACGTAGATGCTGTTCGGGCAATTGAGAACCAGCCGCAGGCGGCTTCCTTTCGCGATCTGGCGTGAGAAGAAGGTGAAGCCGTCGAATACGTAGGAATTGACTTCGCCGGGCTGGACCAGCTTTTCCTGGCTCAGGGATTCGCGATAGCGGGCGCGGATGTTGTCGCTGGTAAGCTCCACGCTGGTGCCGTCGGGGAGGATTTCGTAGAGCGTGGTAGAAAAGTCGGTGTCGGGCACGTCCATCGCAATCCATGCCGTCAACTTTGCGAATCCGGAGATTTCGGTGTCTTTGGCGAAGGGCTCGCTGTGATAGACGACTCCGTTGCCGAATAGGTTCAGAGCGTAGCGCTGATCGGTGAGGGAGTTCTTGATTTCTTCTTTCTCCAGATCCGCTGGACGAAGATCAAGCGGGTCATAGACGTAGTGATCAGGTTGGGAGTTCGCGGGCTTTGTATCGGCCATGCGTCCTGAATTCACCACGTCGTTGGCGTGGCCCTGGTCGGAATCGAGATATAAAGTCCGGGTCGCGTTGGAAATGCTCTCCAGAGTGTCGGCATACTTCCACTCGTCCGAAGCCATTACGTAGTAGGCTACACGCTTCTTCAGAAACTCGGGCTTCGAGCCCTTCTTCAGAGTCCAGTCGTACCAGTCTGTGTGCAGTTTGTTCATGTCGAGGATGCTGGCCTCGCCGAAGGTGAGGCCCCCGACTTCTTTCTTGGGGGTGCGGGTGCCGGCGTGGTCCCAGGGGCCGATGATCAGATAGTGCTGGGCCTTTGCGGCCTCGGTGCCGTATTTCATGTGGCTGCGATAGTAAGTGAATGCGCCAGTCTGGTCGCCGTCGTAGCTGCCGGTGATGGTGAGGATGGGAATGTGAATGGCCCTGTATTGATCTGGAGCGATCGCCAGGCTTTGCCAGTACGAGTCTACGGCGGGATGGCTTACCCATGTTTGGAACGTGGGGGATGGGTTGCCGACAATTTGATCAAGCTCTTTGTAAGGACGATGCTGAAGATACATCTCGCGGAATTTCTCGATCCAGAAAGGCGACTCACCGAATAGATTTTCGTTTCCCGTGACGCCGCTGGTGAAGGTCAGCCACTGCATTTCGTACGAGCTGAAGATGTTCTTGAACATTGGGAAGTCGGCGCCCGCGTGGGCGGAAGCGACGGGAACGATGGTAGCCAGATGTTCGGGAGCTTCGCGCAGCGTCATCCATTGATCGAAGCCGGCGTAGGATCCTCCCCACATGGTGACTTTGCCGTTGGACCAGGGCTGCCGGGCGATCCATTCGACTATGTCGTGGCCGTCCTGCGGCTCCTGGAAGAAGGGGTTGAACTTTCCATCGGAGTTGCCGCGGCCACGGACATCGACGATGGCGAAGACATATCCGTGCTGGGCGAAGTAATAGGCGCGGGCATGATAGCTGTCGCTGATGTAGGGTGTCAGCTCGAAGATGACCGGCAGCGGATCCTTCTGGTCGTGGGGACGGTATACCGTGGCGTTCAGATGGACGCCGTCGCGCATGGGAATCTTTACCGCCCACAGCAGATCGAGGGGTTTGGGGGGTTCTGGTTTCTTGTCTGTTTCTTGTGCGTGAACAGGCAAGAGGGAGAGCAGAATCAACAATACATGCAACGATTGGGTAGAGCGCATGCTTGACCCCCGGAAGCTTGCGCAGTCTAACATCCACAATGTGTTAAGGGCCAGAGACCCCATTCTCTGCGAGTCACCTTGGCAAGCGCAGAGGTGCCCAACAAGTGTGCATGTTTTCGGGGCCGGTTCTATGCGCTTCTCGCCCGGCCAAGTTCAAATTACACTGGCTTGTTCTTTGATGTTTGACTCCCGGATATGCCCCCGCTATGCAAATCGCCAGCAGAGTGCCAGTGACATAACTTCACACGCAAAACGCGCGTCTGGCGTTCATCTGGTTCCCGCCGGATTCGGGAGGATTACGCGATGCAGCATGATCGGCAACCTGGAACACGCGCACTGGCCGTCTGGGACTTTTCATTCTGGCACTGGGTATGCTGTCCGTAACCGCCTTTGCAAACAAAGAGCCCAAGACCTACCCGGAAGAAGGCAAGAGTGTGGCAACCGGCCTCACCGAATGGGTCGTAAACAGCCAGCACCAACATGCCCACACTTACACAGTTGTGACCAACGCGAAATCCTACCTGTTGGAGTGCGGCCATAAGCCGTTGTTCGGTTCGATGGGCGAGGAATGCGGCGGGAGCAAGAAGCTGCAAATCGGAGATGTAATTCACTTCCGCATAGACAAGAATCAGGCCTACATCCCAATAACCAAAATCGACAATTCTGTCGCGGAAGAGAAACTTCATATTCTTAGCACTGAAACCCAACGCCCCGACCGATAAACCCCAGACCACTCCAGGCAAAACCGAACCTAAGCCACCGGCGTCAAACGAGGCGTGATCCGGCTCTAAAAAGTTGGCCACAAGCACCAATGCTGATTCCGAGGCGGATTAGCAGACCGGTGGCGAGACGATGGCTCACTGTCCGAAGAGATATGCTGCCCCGTGCTGCGAAGTGGCGCCGGGTGCGCCAACCACTAGCATGGTCCCGCTGATGGACGGGGACCACCCGAACTCGTCATCCTTCGCCCCATCTGACGCGTTTACCTTTGCATCGAAGTGCGAGGTTGTCTTCCAGCCGGTCGACGGTTTCATAAACGTATAGGCCGCACCCTGCCGCGTGGCGTGGGAACCAATGGCGGCAAACGGTGCCCCCGTCACAATTCGGTCGGCGCTGACCGCGACAGCATAACCCAACCAGTCGCTTGCGGCGCCGTCGGACGCCGTGAGTGTCGCCGTTGGAATCATGTTGGTCCAGACAGTTGTGGGCTTGACGAATATATAAAGCTGCGCCCTGCGCATACTTGGAGTTGATGGCTTCGTAGGGACTCCCGATTACTACAGTAAGTGGCGATCTCCAACTCGAGCGACAAGAGAAAAGGCGGCCCTTTCAGGGGCCGCCCAATTCCTTACAGGCGAACTCTTACCGGTGCGGCGAGGGAGCGCTCGATCGAGATGGAGCACTCGGTGCGCTCGAGCGAGCTGGCGCACTCGCGCTTCGTCCTGCGCCCGTGCTGCTGGAGCTCGCATTGGACCGAGAAGCGCCAGAGCCGCCAGAGCCACCGCCAAAGCCGCTACCCCTGTTCGATCGGGCTGAGAACTGTGGTGTTGGCTGGACTGCAACCGGGCCTCGCTTAGCCACTTGGGTGTTCAAGTGTCCAAGATTGCCCAGCGAGCCTCGGGCAATCCCGATTCCCGCGGAACCGCTGCTGACGATTACACGCGATGGCGTTGCCCCTACACGCACTGGGCCGCCTCTGCCTACAACCACTGTGCTAACAGCTCCAGTCGGTGCGACCGGCGGGTGGAAGCGGACGGGCGGGTTTCCGGCGTAGCGCGGAACGTTGCTCCAGCTATTCCAATAGCCGGGTTGCCACATCCAGCCGTAGCCGGAGACGAACATCCAGTTCCCATAGCGGTAAGGCATCCAGCCCCAGGGATAGGATGACACGAACATGTAGCCGAATCCGGGATACCAGGACCAGGCGCCGTCCATGAACGGATCCCAACCGACGCCGGTGAAGTAGGGCTGCCACATCATGCCGTAGCCGGGGACGTTGCTGTAGTTGCCGTAGTAGCCGAGATCGCTGGCGCCGTATCCGTAGGGCGAGGAATTATTTTTGGCGTACTGCTGGTGATAGTCGATGGACTCCTTGTCCCATGAGTCCAGCGGGGATTCCTCCAGGTTGGCCAGCTCAGGCGTCTGATCGCTGCTGGCATCGAACGCGACTTCCTTCCTCTTTTTGACGATCACTTTGCCGTTGGGACCTTCGACCTCAACATCGCCTTTGAAGACGGCGAACTTTGCTGCGTTCGGCGAAGTCTCGACGCGGAAGTGAGTCGCGCGTTCGATCTCGACCTTTTCGCGGGAGAAGTTCAGTGTGAGCCTGTCTTTGCCCAGCCAGTTGACGTAGGTCATCCCCTCAACGAGGTTGATTATGGAGATGTGTTTGCCAGAATCGTCGCCGCCGAGCGTGCTGAACTGCACGCTGGTGTTCGGAGTCAGGCGCATGGTGCTGCCGTCTTCGAACTCGATTTCGGCGCGGCCAGTGTCGCGGGTGCGAATCTGTGTGCCTTGGGTGATCGGAAGATTGAGAAATGCATTCTCAAATCCCACGCCGGTGTTTTTATCGATCTGGACCGAACCCTGCACGTCGCTCAAGCGAACGATGCGTGCCTGCGAATCAGCCAGAGCGGGCAGCGCCAGAAGCGCGCAGGCTGAGACCGTCAAAACCGCCAGAGCAAATTTGTTTCGGGACATAGCAGCCCCCTGTGAGTTCCCTGCTTATTAGAACACGGTTTCAGGCGGGGAGTTGTAAAAGGTGAGTCTCCCCACCACGATCTGGGCAGCCAAGCGAAGGGCGAAATATTGAAACGTCAGCGACCCGGGGTATTGTTGTTCCCCATTTCCACCAGCCTTTGTGCGCGTGCTCGCACCACATTGATGACCGAGGAGTCTTCGATGATCTGCTTTAAGACTTCATGGATTGCCCGCAACTCGCTGAGTTCATTGTTCTTCGCCTGCATCTCCATGCGCTTCAATTCTTCGTCGAGAGCCAACTTTTGATAGCGGTGGTAATAGGTGAGGCGCCGCCCGTAGTCGAGCGTCGCAGCCATGCTCTGGAAGAACGCCGTGAGCTGTTGCACAGATGGAACGGTGGAGTAGTTATAGCTGGCAACGCTGTTGCGCTGGCCGTCCCGGTAGACCAGCTTTTTTGAGCCGGTAAATGCGAGCTTGTTATTACCCGAGTCGATTTTGCCGGAGAAGTAGCGGGCTTGGGCAGCGAGATCAAAAACGCGGGCCCTGGAAGCGGAGCTCAGGTCAAATTCAGTCTGGTAGGGTTCGCGCTCGTCGGAATCCCGGGAGACTTTTGCTAAACACTCATACTTGGCGTGGCCGTCGGAGTTAACGGAGATGGTGTAGTGCTCGGGGTCGGAGTTGGGAAAATCGAGAGAGAAGGTGACCGTTGCTGGATCCGCGGCGATTGCTGGCGCCACACACATCCAGACACCGATTACAAGTGCGAGCAGGGTCGGCGCGGATCGAGTCATGCAGAGAAATTATGCCAAAGGGATTGCTTGATTGGCGAGAGAGTGGCATCACGAGACATGTTCACACCGCGATCACTTTGGCCACACGCTGCCGTTCGAGCGTGCCGGCGGTGTGCAGGTGGCAGATGGCGATGGCCAGGGCGTCGGAAGCGTCCATTGGTTCAGGCGGCTCGGTCAGTTCGAGCAGGCGTGTCACCATGCTCTGGACTTGTTGCTTCTCGGCACGTCCGTAGCCGACCACCGAAGACTTGATCGTCAGGGGAGAATATTCGGCAACTTCCAGGCCCGCGGTCGCCGCGGCCAGCATGGCGACGCCGCGAACCTGGCCCAGCTTCAGAGCAGACTTCACGTTCAGGGCATAGAAGACTTCTTCGATGGCAACCTGATCGGGGTGATGCTCGGCAATGATTTCGCCTAGCTGGATGAAGATTGTGGACAGGCGTCGTGGAAGAGCTTCTCGCGAGGAGAGCTTGATGGCGCCACAAGTGATACAACACAACTTTCCATGGGGATGAAGGTCGACCACGCCGTAGCCGGTGTATTCTCCGCCGCAATCGATGCCCAACACTCGCATGTGTGTGCAGTGTATCGCGGAAGGCCTAGAGATCCTAGGGATCAGCGAGCAGGGGTGAACGACGGCGAACCAGAAGTCTAAGCAGGTCGCCCTTAGGCGCTAAAGCGCACGTCGCGGGGACAGGTAGTGGCGCGGCTGAAGCCGCGCCCTTTCAAAACGGAGTCACTGATCGAGTTTTCCTCAGACTGCTATCGAACGGCGGGCAGGGTGAGTACACACCACCGGGCCACGCCCGGTTGGACAGCCGAGGGCGGCTGTCCCCACATGAGCACTTTCGGATGCATGGCTCTGATTCCGCTCTAGTGTGTTCGCTTGGCTGATTCCGGTTGTTTCTGTTCGTGGTTATATGCCTTCCACGCCTCGTCGATCACGTAGGCGTGGAGGGCGTCTGCGTCTGGCGGTGTCATCTTTAAATGGGGGAAGGCGAACTTCGGAGGGTTCGCGAAGCCGGGCATTCCCTGGTCCCAGTGCGTGCCTGCGAGAACGATGGCGTACCAGTCCTCATGAACTTCGAGAGGAGCGTAGCGCAGATCGGGGATGGCGCCGTCGAGTACCCAGGCGCCGCTTCCGTCGGTGTCGGGAGAATGGCAGCCGTCACACACGAATTTGCGGTAGAGCATTTTGCCATGGGCGATGGTTTCTTTGCTGGCAGTTTGCTGCGGAGGCTTCGGCACCGGTGGTACTACGTCAGGAGGTGTGGGAAACGGCGTCGTTGCGCCGAGTTTGAAGGCCAGTAAACGGGTCGGGCCGCGCTTGGATTGAGGGGTTGCCATCGTCCATGCGGGGGCGAAGAGTCTGGAACCGGAACCCCAACCTACGGGTGTGAGGAGGTACTGATCGCCATTCACGGCGAACGTGACTGGCACCGAGTCAATCGCCGAACCGGTTTGGATTGACCATACTTTCTTCCCGCTGTCGGCTGCGTAGGCTGCGAATTCGCCGTTGCCCTGACCTTGGAACACCAGGTTGCCGGCGGTTGAGAGCACGCCTCCGTTGGTGGCGATGGGCTCTTCTACCGTCCAGCGGGCGGATTGGCTCACCGGATCCCACGCGATGAGCTTGCCTTGCGTGCCTCGCATCCATTCGCCGGATTCGACTTCGGTGTGTGTTCCCTCCTGGCGGTCTGTTGCCGGCACGTATACGAGGCCAATCTGAGAGTTGTAGCTCATGGGCCACCAGTTGTGAACGGTCCACTGGCGGCCTCCGCCCTTGGAGCGCGGGATCTCGATGGCCTTTCCGGTTTGGAGATCAACCGAAGTAGCCCATGCTGTTTTCACTAGCGGCTTCGCAGAGAGAAGCTTTCCTGTCTTCGCATCGAGAACGTAGAAAAATCCATTCTTCGGTACGGTCATGGCGACGTGACGCTTCTCGCCGTTCATGGCAAGATCGGCTATGACGATGTGATTGTTCTCGGTCTGCAGGCCGGGAGCGCTGGTCTGGAAGTGCCAGACGTATTCGCCGGTGTCGGCTTTGACGGCGATAATACATCCGGCGAAGAGTTTGTCTCCACTGACTTTGATGTTTTCGAGTTCCCCGTAATCGACGCCAGCGCCGGCGGTACCGAAGATGACGAGGTCGGTCACGGGATCGTAGGTGATCGCGGTCCAGGCATCGCCTCCTCCGACCTTCCAGGAGTCCTTGCCGGACCAGCTCTTTGCGGCCATCTCCAGAGCTTTCGTTTCAAACGGTTTGAACGGGTCGCCGGGAACGGTCCAGAAGCGCCAGGCTTCCTTTCCGGTTTCGGCGTCGTAAGCGACGAGGGATCCCCGCACGCCGTCGTCGGAGCCGTTGTATCCCATGAACACTTTGCCTTTGGCCACGTGAGGGGCTCCGGTGATGCCGGTTTGAGTTGCATCACAGACCGAGGCTTCCCACACCTGGCTTCCAAAAGCGGCATCGATCGCTACGAGCCGACAGTCGCCGGTGCCAACGTACACTTTGCCGGCCCACACGGCGACGCCCGCATTGGTGCGCGCTGAGTAGGATCCGTTGATGGCCTGGTTTAGGCGGACTTTGGGATCGAACTTCCACAGCAGCTTGCCAGTGGTTGCTTCAATGGCATACACCTTCGACAGCGGAGCGCTGACGTAGATCACGCCGTCGACGACGAGAGGTTCGGCGACCACGCCCATGGCGCTGTCTATGTCCAGCGACCAGGCGAGCCCTAGGGTGCTGGCATTCTTGTCGGTGATCTGTTTCAGCGGGCTGAAATGCTGTTCGTCAAAGGTACGACCGTTGAGTAGCCAGTTGCTGCCGTCGTCGGCTTCGGACGTTAGTCTTGCTTCCGTGACGTTGCCGAGTTTCGCGGGGCTGTCGGCCAATAGATGCAGAGCAATCGTTATTCCGACCAGGATGCTTGCTGTCATCCAACCAAGCGTTTGTTTGCTCATGTGGTTTTTCCCCTAAGAGTGCTTCGTGAAATAGCCTGCGCTGGCGTCGTGCTACCTCAGGGGCTAAAGCCCTGATTTCTTGAGGACTCCTGGCGGCACGGCTGGAAGCCGTGCCCTTTCAAAGCCAATTGCGAATCACGCGAACCCGATTGGGGAAACAGGCTACAGAAACTATGCAGTAGATGCTTTCCCTCTGCGCCGCGTGATACTTACCACGCCCATGCGTATGCGTCGACCCGCGGGTCGGCGCCTGCGCTGAGTACGCCGGTCTTCGCGTCGATGATGATACCTGCGTTCGATCCGATGGACCACGCGGGGGCTACGCGCAATTCATGGCCGCGCGCGGCCAGCGCCTTCTGCGTGGCTTCTGGGATTCGCGCCTCGACCGACATGTCTCCGGGATACATGGTGTGCGGGAACGGCGATGCAGGAAAGCTGCGCGAGGACCAGCGTGGGGCTTCAATCGCCTGCTGAATGTTCATGCCGAAGTCTACGACGTTGATGAGCGTCTGCATGGTGCGCATTACCTGATCGTCGCCGCCGGGGCTGCCCAGGATCGCGTAAGGCTCGCCGTCTTTCATCACCAGCGTGCTCTGCAGCGTGCTGCGCGGGCGTTTGCCGGGCTCGAGAGCGTTGGCTTCGCCGCGGACCAGCGAGTAGTAGTCACCTCGGCAGTTGAAGATCAGGCCAGTGTTCCCCATCACGACGCCCGTGCCGAATTCGCTATGCAGGCTGGGCTCGAAGCTCACCATGTTGCGGTCTTTGTCGACCACTGCGATGTAGCTGGTGTCGCCGTTGTGGCTGGCATCGCCGTCGAGAACGGCGTGAACGGGACGGTCGAGCAGAGATGAATTGCCCGCGAACTTCTCCGGAGAGCCCGGTCGCAGCTCAAGCGATGCTTTGCTGGAATCGATGAGCTTGCGGCGCTCGCGGGCATAGTCCTTGGAGAGCAGGCCATCGTAGGGAATTTTGATGAAGTTCATGTCGCCGAGGAATTTCTCGCGGTCGGCCATCGCGAGTTTTAAGGCCTCGACACTGACATGAAGAAAGTCGGCGCTGTTGTGGCCGAGAGCTTTCAGGTCGTATCCCTCAATCAAGTTGAGCGCGATCAGTTCTGCGGGGCCTTGGCTCGCCGAGGGATTCTTGTAGACCTGATAGCCGCGGTAGCTGATGGAGACAGGCGTCTCAACTTCGGCAGTATATTCGGCGAAATCGTTGTAACGGAACAGGCCGCCGTTGACTTCGGAGAAGGCGGCGAGTTCACGAGCGATGTCGCCCTTGTAGAAGCGGTCGCGTGCGGCTTTCAGGGCTTCGTGGCGCCCTTTCGATGCGTTCGCCTTTTCGGCTTCGACTAACTTTCTCAGCGTGCGGGCCAGATCGGGGTTCCGCAGAATGTCGCCAGCTCCTGGCACGTGGCCGTCCGGCAGATAGATTTTGACGGTGGTCGGGTACTTCAGGATTTTGTTCTCGTCGGCGATCTGGGAGGCCGCGGCTTCGCTGAGCGGAAAGCCGTTCTCTGCCAGGTCCATGGCGGGCTGAAGAACCTGCGCGAAACTCATCGTGCCCCAGCGATCTAGCAAGATGTACCAGGCGTCCACGACGCCCGGCAGACCGCCCGCAAGCAGGCCGTCACTATCCGGCAATTTGCCGCCGTTGTTCTTCTCGTACCATTCAATGGTCGCGAGCTTGGGCGCGCGGGGTTCGGCGTTCACCGAGTACACCTTTTTTTCGCGCGCGTTGTAGACGAGCACTACAGCGTCGCTGCCCATACCGTTCATGGGGAAATCGGTGATGCCCAGCGCGGCCTGGCCTGCGACGGCAGCATCGAATGCATTGCCCCCTGCCTGCAGAATCTGGCGGCCCGCATCGGTGGCCTGCGGTTTCATGGAGGAGATGGCGGCGTGGGTTCCGCGGATCACCGGTCGCATGGTTTGGCCCGGTTCATCGCTCTGGCACAAGGAATCGGACGCCAGCAATAGAACCATCAGCGCTATAGAAGCGCCGATCACTCGCTGTACGTTGCGCGCCTTAATCATCGAAGACCTCTACTCGAAGTATCAGTACGTTGCCGTGTCGCAGAGTAGCGCCGTCCCGGCGGCTGTCCGGCGGGCGTCCTCGCCCGCGGCTCCGAGGGCGAGACGCCCTCGGGACAGCCGGCAGGTTGCCGGCGCTACAAGGCAGCTCACGATGATTACGCGCTGCCGCCGCGACGTCAAGTTCAGCAGCATCGTGGACGGCGAGTGTGTCCGGCTTCGCGCTCCCGCCAAAAAGCGGCGTAGGCCTGAGGCGATGATTCCCTCCGTTCGCGGCGCAGAAAACGAGAATAGGAATTCTCGTCGAAAATCTCCCGCAATGCCGCCAGCAGGATTCGTCCGGCATTGAGGAACGATTTCATGCGTGTTCCTCCGCGGCTAGGCGGCTCATCACGAATGGAGCTTCTCGTACTCGCGCTTCCCTCTTTCCAGTCAGCACGCCGATCCACACACGCGCCGATTCTATTACTACAAGACTCACCATCACCACCAAAGCAGCGGTGACCGCGGCATCCAGGCGGTTGTTGAAAATCAGCCGGGCAGTTGCGTGTGTTGAGGGGCCCATGGCCAGGGCTTTCGCTTGGGCGAGGAAGCCGACTCGCAGGTCGGGATCAAGAATCTTGTGCCACGATGCGGTGAAGGTGACGGCCACCAGCCACGCCAGCGGGGCCAGCGTGAAGAGTGCGTACTTGGCTCGATGCATTTTGATGATGATCGTGGTCGCGACGCACAGTGCGACTGTCGCCAATAATTGATTTGCGATGCCGAAGAGCGGCCATAGCGAGTTGATTCCGCCTAGCGGATCTTTCACACCCTGCCACAGGAAATATCCCCAAGCTGCGACGACTAGGCCGCTGGTTGCCAGAATTGATGGATACCAACTTGTCCGACCGAGGGGCGGATAGACATGGGCGAGAGCGTCCTGAATCATGAAGCGGGCCACGCGCGTACCGGCATCGAGCACCGTCAGTATGAAGAGTGCCTCGAACATGATGGCGAAGTGGTACCAGATGGCCATCAGGGCCTGACCTCCCAGGCTGTTCGAGAAAATGTGGGCCATGCCGACGGCGAAGGCCGGGGCTCCGCCGGTGCGGTTGAAAAGCGTCTGCTCCCCGACAGCGCGAGCCAGCGCTTGCATCTCGGGCGCAGTCACGGGAAATCCCCAAGCCGAAATGGTTGCGGCGGCTGCTTCGGGTGCTTGGCCGACGATTCCTGCCGGGCTGTTGATGGCGAAATAGACTCCCGGCTGCAGCACGCAGGCAGCGATTACAGCCATCACTGCCACGGCGGATTCCGCCAACATGGCGCCGTATCCGACCATGCGTGTCTGCGTCTCGCGGGCGATTAGCTTGGGAGTAGTCCCGCTTGAGATCAGCGAATGGAAGCCGCTGACGGCTCCGCAGGCAATGGTGATGAATGCGAACGGAAAGATTTTTCCAGCAAAGACGGGGCCGGTGCCATCGACGAAACGGGTCAGTGCGGGCATGTGCAGCACCGGCCGAAAGACGACGATTCCCAATCCAAGAAGTGCGATGGTCCCCAGCTTCACGAATGTGCTCAGGTAATCGCGCGGGGCGAGCAGCAGCCACACGGGAAGCGCCGATGCGGCGAAACCATAGAGAATGATCAGGCCGGCCAACGCCGCGGCACTCAGAGTGAACACGTGCGCCATGGCAGGATCCTGCGAGACCCACTGGCCTCCCCAGATTGCCAGCATTACCAGGACGAAGCCGAGCGCCGACGCCTCCAGAACCCTGCCGGGACGAATGCGCCGCAGGTAGACGCCCATCAGCAAGGCAATAGGAATCGTCATCGCAATGGTGAACGTGCCCCAGGGGCTGGACTTCAAGGCGTTCACCACGACCAAAGCGACTACAGCCAGCAGGATCACCAGAATCACGATGACGGCGGCATAGGCCACGAAGCCGCCAACGCGGCCGGTTTCTTCCTTGGCCATTTCGGTCAGCGACTTGCCGTCGCGACGCACGGAGAAGAGGAGGATCACGAAGTCCTGCACACAGCCAGCGAGGACGGCACCGGCCACAATCCACAGAGTGCCCGGGAGATAGCCAAACTGCGCGGCGAGCACCGGGCCGACAAGCGGGCCGGGACCGGCGATCGCCGCGAAATGATGGCCGAAGACTACCCATTTATTCGTGACAAGGAAGTCGCGGCCATTTTCCAGCCGCTCGGCTGGGGTAGCGCGAAGAGCATCGACAGCGAGAATCTTCGCGGCGATGAAGCTGCTGTAGAAGCGGTATCCCAAGGCGTAGCAGCAGGTCGCCGCTACGACAAGCCAGAGAGCATTGATGGGCTCGCCGCGGTGGACCGCCACTATACCGATGGCCAGCGTGCCGGTGATGGCTACGGCGGTCCAGATCAAGAACATCAAAGTCTTATTCATGTCCGTCGAGCATTGTGGCGAATCTTGCGTCCAGGCGCAATGACTCTGATTTCGACATCTTTTAATTTGATGATAATCTAGTCGTTCCGAACGACTGCCAACCCTGCATTTGGGGCCTCTTCGTCGCTTGCCCTGAAGCCCGGGCTGCATTCCAAGGACGCCGTACGCGATTCATCCTGCAACAGAACTAAAACTTTACAGGGCGACCCCATACAGGAGCGACCATGAAGATTGGTATGTTGACCGGCGGTGGCGATTGTCCGGGCCTGAATGCCGTCATCCGCGCGGTGGTGCGCAAGGGAGTGTTTCACTACAAGGATCAGTTCGTCGGGTTTCTCGAGGGGTGGCGGGGATTGCTTGAGAACAAGACGATGGTGTTGGACCTGAGCACCGTAGGCGGAATTCTGCCTCGCGGCGGAACCATCCTCCGAACTTCGCGCACCAATCCTTCCAAGCATCCCGGTGGGATCGAGCAGTGCGCCGCCACATTACAAAAACATCAGATCGAGGCGCTTATCGCAATTGGAGGCGATGACACGCTCTCCGTCGCACAGAAGCTGCATGAACAGGGCATCCGGGTCGTGGGTGTGCCCAAGACCATTGACAACGATCTGAGCGGTACCGATTTCACCTTCGGCTTCGATACTGCATGCAATGTGGTCTGCGAATCCATTGACCGGCTGCATACGACCGCCGAGGCCCACAACCGCGTAATGGTCGTTGAGGTCATGGGACGCGACGCGGGCTGGATCGCTCTGTACAGCGGTATTGCCGGTGGAGCGGATGCGATCTTAATTCCCGAGCGGCCCTTCGACCTGGACAAAGTCGCCGAATCCATTCGGCAGCGTCACGAGCGCGGGCGCTATTTCTCGATTGTCGTGGTGGCCGAGGGCGCGAAGTTTTCTCCGCAGGCGGGCGGCGGATCCCCGGTGCCGCAAGACATGGGCAAGGACGAATTCGGTCACGCCAAGCTGGGAGGGATCGCCAACATTCTGGCCCGCGAAATCGAAACGCGCACCGGATTCGAGACACGGGCCGTCGTCCTGGGACACATTCAACGCGGAGGCTCGCCCAGCGCCTTTGACCGGGTATTGGCAACGCGCTACGGATTAGGCGCCATTGACATGATTCATCGCCAGGAATTCGGCCGCATGGCAGCGTTGCGCTCCAACAAGATCGTCTCCATTCCGCTGAAGGAGGCCATCGCCAAGAACCGCACCGTCGATCAGGAAATGATCGAGATGGTGGACGGCTTGTTTGAGGAAGTCGCCGACAAAGAACCAGCCTGAACCGGAGCGCGACACTACCCGCAGTGTGATTGGAATCGTGGTGGGGAGCGAGTCGCGTAGCGCTCAAACAATCCAATAGCGAAATCAACGTCAGCTGATCGATCAGATTTTAAAGACCGGGCTCTTTCGAGGGATTCGCCTTGCTACACTGCTTCGGGCATCCGCTGCGAATCCGGTGACGTCACCAGCGCAAAAACGAATCCCGCTGTGGTTTCTGCTGAGTTTGTGCGTCGGCGCAACCACGTGGCTTTACGTACACCAAATCCTGATTCCGTGGGCGGACGCCAGGGCTTTGCAAGGGGGCGACCTCAAGGTTCAGATGGGCGATCTGTATTCCCCTTGGGTGGGCACGCGCGAACTTCTGCTTCACCGTCGCAACCCGTATGGGCAGGAAGTGAGCCATGAAATCCAGAGGGTTTTCTACGGGCGTGCCATCCAACAGACCTATGGAGAGCCGGGTGTCGATGTAGTTAACGAACAGCGCTTTGCTTATCCCGTTTACGCCGTGTTCCTCCTGGCTCCCACGGTGTTCGCGGACTTTGCGCAGGTGCAACGCTGGGCTCCGTTTGCTCTAGCGTTGTTAACAGCCATAGGTGTGCTCCTCGGTTTGGACATTTTGCACCTGCTATCGTGGAAAATGGCCATAGCATCTGTTTTATTTACGCTCAGCAGCCCGCAGATTGTGCAGGGCTTGCGCCTTGAGCAGTTGGCGCTGGTGGTGGGCTGCCTGCTAGCGGCCGGCTTGTGGTGCGTGAAGAAAGGCCATCTGGTGGCTGCCGGGGTGTTGCTGGCCTTCTCCACCATCAAACCGCAGATGTCCCTTCTGCCGCTGGCTTGGTTCATTCTTTGGGCGGCGTGTGAGTGGAGGACTCGATGGCGACTGCTGGCCGGGTTTGGAGTTACGATGGCCGCTCTGGTCGGAGCCGGAGAGTTGCTTCTTCCGGGATGGCTGAGCTATTTCTTCGCCGGCTTGGCGGCATACCGGAGATATTTTCCTACGACTTCCCACCTTCGGCTGCTGCTTGGCGACACGCTTGGAATTGCCGTGTCAGCCTCTATTGTCATTTGCCTTTTGGCATTTGGGTGGCGCAATCGAAAAGTCGCGGGAGATTCGCGGCGGTTTACTCTGGTGGTCGCGACGTTTCTGATGGCAACGCTGCTGACCTTCCCGCTATTCACGCCCTTCAACCAAGCATTGTTGATTCTGCCTGCGCTGCTGCTCGTGAGCGAGTGGGCGACACTTCCCAGACTTTCGCGGCTGACGTTTATCGCCATCGTGACCTGGCCTTGGATCACGTCAGCCGGCTTGTTGCTGTTGCGGCCTCCGCTGAATCCGGCGAGTCAGGTTGCGCTCCTTCCGGCGTTCCTGGCCTCTTTTGTGCCACTCCTCTTGCCCCTGCTGTTATTCAGCAGGCGACAAATAGCCGGAGTGCGGGTCGACGAGGACGCGGTCACCGGATAGAAGAAGATCGAGCGGATAACGCTTGCTGGCCGAACAGGAAAGCCAGCGCTTCGGGAAAGCGGCGAGCCCACTCGGATTCGTGGTGTGACGCATCGGCGTCAATCACCAGACACAAGCGTTTCTCGTCCACGCCGGCGCGGCGCAGAATGCCCGCAAGCTCAGAAACATCATCGACTGCACTTTGATTCCTGTCTGCCCTTCCCGCCTCGGCGGTTCCGATCGCAAGGAAGACTCGCTCCGGCCAGCGCTTTACGTTACGGCTGTGGCGTACCAACTGACGATTCGATGCCCACAGTGAAGGGCTTTCCAAGAGCAAGCGGCCGATCAGACCTGGGCGAACCTGCGCAGTGTAGAGCGCGATCAAAGCGCCAAGGGACGAACCCCCGAGCCCAGTGTTCCCCGGCCCGGTCGCGACCCGGTAGTGCTCAGCAATGTACGGCATGACTTCATCGCTCAGGAAGCTTGGGTATCGACTACCTTGCACCCGCAGCATCATCGGATGCAGAGAGCGGTGCGGCATATATTCGCGAATTCGATCTTTGGCGGTGTTGTCGATGCCGACGATGATTAGCGGCGGAACGACACCCTCGCGGATCAGGCGATCGGCGGTTTCATCCACCTGCCACTCCACGCCGGTGAAGGAGGTCGAATCTTCAAAAAGATTCTGGCCGTCATTGAGGTACAGGGCGGGGTAGCGGCGGGCCTGGTTCTCGACCGCGTCGTATCCGGGAGGCAGCCATACCCGCAAGAAACGCGTGTTGTGAAAGATTCGGCTGGCAAATTCGTGCAGTCGCAAATCGCCGGTCGTGGATTCGACGCGGATCACGCGGGCGCCTTCGGCTGGCCGGGTCTCTGTTGTCTGAGGTTGTTCCATTCGTTGGGTAGAGCAACGGGACAGCTACATCCTCACGATGAGGCTCTCGCGGCCTTGAATTTCAGCAGAACAGCGAACAGCGTAATCATCGTGATCAAGGCTAAAGAGCTGAGGCAGAGGATGCACCACGTTTCAAGTACGTAGGCCTCGACGTAGGTCAGGTAGATCGCAAAGGCCAGACCCACGGCGGCTGCCAGCACCAAACGTGTTGGTGTGTCCGCGCGCTGGCGGTACGCGGTGGACAGCGCGAGGAGCAGCCCATATCCCAACATACCGATCCCCGCAACGGGAATCCCCATGATGCTCGAATACTCGCTGCGGTTCACGATGTCGCAATTGAATTCTTGGCCAAACTCGCAAAATGACGTCGTGGATTTGGCATAGTGACGTTCGAGCGAGATGGCGGAGACAATGATTCCTACCACCGACAACACTGCGATCGCCCAAAACAAACTGCGGCTGATCTTGTCACTGACTGGTTCCGCATGAGCCGGCGAAGTGATTGATGAATTCATCACGGGAGGCTGCACCCGGTGCGTTGACTCAAGTCCTCGAGCGGCAGCACGCCTTCGTGGATCGGAGCACCTTCGAACTGCCAACTGGGAAAGTTCTTGGCCCCTGCTGCCTTGCATTCCGGGGCCATCTCGCGCGAGCCCTTGATCGCGCACTCTTGATACGGCACATACTGAAACGACTTGCCGAACATTTCTTTCTGATCAAGGCAGTGTGGGCACCAGTAGAGCCCGTACATCCTGGCGTGTTTCGAAGCAAGACACCGTGCAAAAACGTCATACCGATGGTTGCGGTAATGCCACCCGCCATAGTATGCCGCTGCAAAAAGAACAACGATTCCGGCCCAGAGGAAGTACTTTCGCGGGATCGGCTTGGGCTGCTCCTTGCTTTCGCGCTCCTGCTGGCGTTTTCTTCGTTCTTCAGACATGACTCACTTTTTATATCACGCTCTCAGACAACGACGTTGAGAGCTCCGGACAAGACGTCGAGTTCCTCGCAATGCAGGGTGATGACTTCTCCGTCGACCATTACGTCGACTGGTTGTTCCAGGGCAAATTCCACTCGCGGCACTGCCTTGTGCTCCGCCAAGGGATGCTCGATGTGCGTGCCGTCGTAGAGTCCTGGCAGGTTGCGGATCAGCCCCAGTCGCCCGATGGGGCCCCAGCGGACGTACTCGATCAGACCGCTATTGACCTGCGCTCTGGGAGCGATCATCATCGTGCCCCCCGTAAACTTGCTGTTGTTAAATGTCAGAAAGAGGCAGCGGCGCTGGTCAAAGTTCGGTTCGCCTGCAAGACGCACTGGAAATGGACGTCGCCTGAAGCGCGCCAGGGTGAGAAAGATTGAAATTACGTAACCCAATTCGCCCCAGCCACTGAAGCGGCGCGCGCGCAATGTGGCGACATCTGCGGTGAATCCCATGCTCAGCAGGTTGATGTAGTGGATGACACCAGCGCGGTGCTTGAGCCGGAGTACGTCGCACGGCTGCATGCGTGAGGCGAGTAGAGCTTCGATCGCGTGCTCGACGCCGCGCTCACTGAAATCTCGGAGAAAGGAGTTGCCGGTGCCCAGCGGCAGAAATGCCAGGGTAGGCCGCTCACGTCCCAACGCCAAGGGATAAAGGCCGTTGACGACTTCGTAGGATGTGCCGTCTCCGCCTACAGCGATGAATTTTCGCTGGCCGCGGGCGTAGGCGTCGCGTGCAATTCGTGTTGCGTCGGCCGCGGCACGCGTCTCGGCGAGTTCAACTTCAATCCCCCCGGCTCGCAGGCGCTCGAGGGCTGGGCCAAGCAGCTTGCGGCTCTTGCCGCCTCCCGCTGCCGGATTCACAATGGCCAGATAACTTTGCCTCACGATTCCGAATCCTTGTGTCGGACTGGCTGTGCCGGAGATTTCAAACCGGCCCGACTCGCGGTCACCGCGATTACAGTGTGACGGCGGCTTTCCGCTCCCCAGTCTTACCGATCTCTTCCGCCAGAATTTGCCGTTTGATCTTCATCGACGCGGTTCGCGGAAAGTCACGGCCCCAGATCAAGTACGCGCCGACTCGCTTGAAATCCGGCAGCGTGCGATTGCGCGAATCAATCTCCGCCAGTAATTTGCTGTCGAATTGCTGATTCTGGTCCAGACGAAGCACTAGCAGCAGCATCTCGTGCGCTAACTCCTTTTGCGGCCAGACATAATTCGCGGCAAAGATGCAATACTCCTTCACCGGCAAGCCGTCGAAGGCGGTTTCAATGTCCTCGGGATAAATATTCTTTCCGCCTTCGGTGACGATCATGTTCTTCTTGCGCCCGAAGAGTTGAAGATGTCCGCGACCGTCGAAGCGACCAAGGTCCCCGGTGAGAAGCCATCCGTCGACGATGGTTTCGAGGGTGAGTTCGGCATCATCGAGGTAATGGGACATGATCGTCTTGCTGCGCGCCGCCACCTCGCCGATGCCCTCCCCATCCGGATTCAAAATACGCAGCTCGACTCCCGGCAAGGGCTTGCCCACAGTATCGGCACGAAAAGGCTTCAAGTCGTTCAACGTGAGTGCGGTCCCGGCCTCGGTCAGGCCATATCCATTCACGACCGGAATGCCGAGGTCGTAGAAGAACTGCATGGTCGAGGGTTCCATGAACGCTCCTCCGGTGATGAGCGCGAGCAATTCTCCGCCGAAGCCGCGATGGACGCCCCCCAGCAGCGTGCGGCTTAACCTGACCTTCGGCCTGCGACGCGTCAGCAGTTTGTTGATTGCGATCATACGATTCAGGAAGAATCGCTTCCACGCCGGCAGTTCATCGAACTTGGCACGCAATCCGCGTTCCAGATTCTTCAGGATCATCGGAACCAGAGAGACATAGGTAATTCGATAGCGAACAAAGGCGTCTCGAACAAAGTCGGGACGCGGCGTGCGCAGATGAACGACGCAGGCTCCACATACGAAAGGTCCGATGAAGCCGACCATGAAATCGATGGCATGGTTGGTCGGCAGGATGCTGAGATAGCGCACGCCCGGCCAGAAGGGATACCACGCGGTCAGCGACCGGCACTGCTCCAGATAATTCTCATGCGTCAGCACGCAGCCTTTCGGCCGTCCGGCGGTGCCAGACGAATACACGATGCACGCTACGTCGTCCTTCTGACGCATGACGAAGTCTGGCGCGCCTTTACGCTTGAAGTCTTCCCACCGGAAGGCGCCCGCAAGATCGGCGCCCAGCGGAACTTCCGTTACCAGCACGATTTTCGTTTTGATGGCGTGGAAGTCCGGAGCCTGCGTGATGGCACGCCACAGGTGGTACTCGACGAAAAGAACTTTGGCTTTCGAGTGGGCCAGGAGTTGCAAGTGCTCATGGGCCGTGAGCTTGTAGTCCAGCGGAACGAGTATTCCGCCGCAGTAAAAAATGGAGTAGGCCGAGATCAGCCACTTCGACTGATTTGTCATGATGATGGCGGCGCGATCTCCGGGATCGAAGTCGGCGTCCTCCAGGGCACGGGTCAGCGGCAGCGCAGTCTCTTTGAAGTCGGAATAGGTGAGGCGCACTTTTTCGCGATCGCGGTCGGCCTCAATCAAGCAAATCTCGCTGGCAAAGCGGTCAAGCGCATCGCGCAGAGCTGCGCCGAGACAGGTATATTGTCGGAGATCAAGCATTAAAGACTTATTTCACCACAGCCGCCACAAGCCGCAGGGAAAACGGTGTTGCTCAATCAATTACCTTGCCGAGGTCAAGATATAGTCGAATGCTGCGTCGGACGTATGTCTGTTTCTGCCGAGTGACGCGTTCGGTCACAGCCGCGCCTGAATTCTCCCCGCCAGGGTTCGGAAGTCGGTCACTCCCTGCAACTCGTAGTCGGGCAGTTCGACGTGAAAATGGTGCTCCAGGCGCGTTAGCAGATCGAGCGTCTGTAGACTGTCCACACCCAGGGCCTTGAACAAGTCGTCGTCGGCATTTAGCTTTTCCCGCGGCACTTTGAAGTGGGCAGCCGCGAGGTTCAGAATTTCATCGAGTGTCTGATTAGCCGTCGGCATAGTCATTGACCTCACGGAAATAGTTTACCTGTCCGCTAGCGGTCGTCGCCGCGTCAAGGTCAGGGCAAATACGGCTGGGCGTCTTTACTCTCCACAAACTTCTTTAGGCCGGCCTCGACTGCAGGCTGAGCAAACAGCTCGCAGAAGACATCGATTTCCCGTTGCAACTCCGGATACGGAATCGGCTTGATGAATTTCTTCGCCGTGATTGCGGTGTTGCGATCGAACTTGCTGATCTGCGCCGCGGTCGCCCTCGCCGCTCGCACGGCCTCACCTTCCGCAACGACCTGGCTCACTAGCCCAATCTGCTGCGCCTTAGTCGCGTTGAAGCTGCGTCCCGTAAGCAAAAGATCGCGCACGACAGCGTTCCCCAAATCCCGGTTCAGGCGCGGGATTCCGCCGAAGCCGGGAATCAGGCCCAGCCGCAGTTCGGGAAAACAAAACCGCGCCATCTTGTCTGCGATGATCAAATCACAGGCAAGAGCCAGTTCAAAACCTCCGCCAAAAGTGACGCCATGGACCGCCGCAATCGTGGTCAGGGGCGCAGCGTCAATCAGATTCAGCACTCGGTGCATGCGCTCCAGAAAATCGCGAACGCCCTTGATTGCTTCCAGCTTTTCCAAAGCCTGCGAGCGCTGGTACAACTCGCGGAGATCGGCGCCCGCGGAAAAGCCTGACTGCACCTCACTATAAATGATGAGCGCATGCGCCTCGAGTTGCAGGTTCGCAAGTGCAGGCACGAATTTCTCAAGCTCCTCGAGCGAGAGGGAGCCCAATTCGTTGCAGGGCGCGCGGTGCAGCGCCAGTTCGATCACCCCGCTTTTAAGCTCCCATGAGAGCGCTTGACCCCGGAATGATTTCATTCGTGTGTGGTAGCGATTGTTCCTAAACTGCCTGCTTTACTTGATACATCTCGTCAATTTCATTTTTCATGCGCGCTGCAATCACATCGCGCTTCAGCTTCCCGTTCACTGTGAGCATTCCGTTCTCGATCGAAAACGGATCCAGACGCAGGACAAACGCCCGCACTTGCTTATAGTGTGGAAATTGCGCATTTGCCGCATCTAGAGCTTGCTGCGCCTGCTCGCGCGTAACGTTGCCCGTCACAATCGCCGACAGATATCCGCGGCCATTACCGAGAACCACCACCTGTGCTCCAGGCAAGTGCTGCGCGATCTCTTCTTCGATAGATTCCGGGGGAATCTTGTGGCCGGAGCCGAGGACAATCAGATTCTTGATTCGTCCAACAATACGCCAGTTTCCGGCGCTGTCGATCTCGCCTTGATCGCCGGTGTGAAACCATCCATCCCGCAAGGCTTCGGCGGTCTGCTGGGGACGATTCCAGTAGCCGGGGAATATATGCGGCCCGCTCACGACGATCTCATCGTTTTCTGCCAGTCGCATCTCCGTGCCCGGAATCGCAGGTCCCACGCGGCCGGGCACAACATGACGCGGATCATCCATGGTGCAGATCGCGGTCGTTTCCGTCAAGCCGTAGACCTGCAATACGGGAATGCCGAGCATTTGGAAATAGGTCTGTGTTTCGGGGGCAAGCGGGGCCGATCCGGAGATCAATGCCTTGAGGTTGGGGCCAACTATCTTTTTGCGTATAGCCGGGAAAACTAGCGTATTGGCGACCCAGAGCCAGAACCCATCGCCGGACTTCGGTTGTTTCTCCTGTTGGCGTGTCCAGGCGGACTTGGCGCGGGAATAGATGGTTTGTGCCAAGCCTCCCTTCTGTGAGAGTTGCTCGTCGACTGCACGCCGCATGCGCTCGAGTAGCTGCGGAACGTTTAGAAAGTAATCGGGAGCGACCGTTGGCATCTCGCTAGCAATCTTCGTCAAATCCGTGTTCAGCGTGACCAGGCTTTGCCGCCTCAGAAACGTCATCATCGCGATCCACGAGGCGCCGAAGCTGAAGGGCAGATAGTGGAAGACCTGGTCTTGTCCCATTCGGCCTTTCATCAGGAGCTCAAGTCGGGCGGAGGTGCATTCCAGCATGAAGCCAACGTTTGCCGCGGTTAGGACCACACCTTTCGCTTCGCCAGACGTCCCGGAGGTATAAATGATCGTAATAGGCGAGTCGGTACCTACCTGGAGCCGATCGATCGTAACGTCCTCGACTCCCTGGAAAACTTCATCAAACAGAAATTGCGGCGGAGCCTCAGCCCAAGTCTGCCGAATTGCATCCCGCAACGCCGCGCCTCCGCAGCAGACGAGCGCAGGAGTGGAATTCTTCATCATCGCGACAAGTTCTGACGGTGCCTGTCGAAAATAGAGAGGGACGACGATCAGGCCCTCCGCCATGATTGCCAGATCCATCGCGACCCAGCGGATGCTGTTGGCGGCTAACAAAGCGCAGCGGTCTCCCTTGTTCAAGCCGCGGCCCGCAAGAAACGTCCGCGCCTTGCCGATCATCTCCAGGAGTTCATCGCCAGTAACGCCAGTGATCTGGCCGTCGCGGATCTCCTGCAGGACCATTGCGGTCCCAGCGGCCCTCAACTGCGAGAATATTTCTCCGACGAAAGGCATTGTTCTCGTTGTGTTGGAAACGTAAACGGTTCAGTACTGCAAGCAGAACCCAGATCCCTCGGCACGCTCGGGATGAAGACTCTGGATGACAAACAGTCAGTTGTAAGCGGCAACCAGCTGTCGCAACGACGCATTCATCGGCGGCAGGTAATCATCCCAGATCCACTCCCCCTTACGGGTGGGAAACTCGGGATAACGGCGCTGCAATTCTTCCTCGAAGTAGACGCCCATGCGCGCCATGACCTTTAAATTCTTCACCACGGTGCGTGCAATGCCATCGGCGATCCGTTCGCCGTCCGTGGACAGCTTCTCGAGCGCGGCCAGCAACTTCTCTTCGAGGTCGGGATCATCGACGTTCATCAACAAGTCCTGATGTCCGCGCTCGCGCATGAGATTGCGAATGCGCTCGTCCATGGTGATTCCGGCTGAGGGTACTAGACCCGGCATTGACGTCACGATGCCGTGATAGCGCGAAGACGCCATCATGTGGCACGCCCGCAGAATGCTCACCAGTTCGTACATGGTGTACTGGTCGGAGGTCAGTACCGGCACGCCGCCCAGTTTTTCCGCGATGCGATTGGCGGGACGCGCGTCGAGACGTTCGGTGGCCGCAATGATCACGAAGACATTTCGCCGTTTGCGGAAGGCATCGACGGCATTGGCGATTGCCGCACAATACTGCTGATAGGCGCGTGCAGCCGCTGGCCCCGAATTGTGAAAGTACACCGTGCGGTAGTGGCTGTCTTTGTAGGCGCCGGTCAAGGTGTGCACGGCGTATTTGGCGACGGAGGCCTTCACCGGCCACTCAAACGGATTGATGGGGCAGACCACAAGCACGGGAGTGTGCCCGTCCCAACCAACTTGCCGCAAGATGCTCTGCCCGTATTCCAGCGGCCGCGGCTCGAAGGTCCATGCCGTGTCGGTGCCTAGTTCTGTGGGCACTCCGAGTTCGCGCAACAGTGTGCGCGATTCCTCATTGCGAGTGACCACCAGCGAATTCCTGCAGTATCGTCCGCACATCTTAGCGACCAGCGGATCCATGTGCCCAGCTTCGGCTCCATACCCGACGGAAAGCTTATTCTGCGCGGCGGCCAGCCCCAACGAGCCGATCATCATCGTGGTCAGGGCGTTGGCGAACTTGCTCTTGAACATGGAGCCTTCGCAAGCCACTACGCCATGATGTTTCGGCACCTCGTCGGACAAGAATGGCGGGAAGATGTCGGGCAGATGCACCTGCTTCGTGCCCTCGAAATATCCCTTGGAAAACTCGAAGTTCTGACTCATGACGCTGAACTCGACTCGCTCTGCGCCCAGGATGTGACGGATCTGGCGCAGCATTTCATTGACCCGGACATCCGACCCCATATTGCGGGTGCCGTTGTAGCCGGCAAAAAGCAGTTTCAATTTCTCGCCTGGTTCCCAGCGCTTTCCGCCGCCCAGCATCCAGCTTGCTTTGGCTCGCTCGATGGAGGTGCTGACCCACGCTTCCAGAATGAAGTCCATCATGCGGCGCTTCCTCCCGCCGCTGTCGGCCACGGTTGGTAGCGGTAGTGAAACTGGTTGTCGCGGCTGAACTTCAGGAGTGGGAAGCTGTACTGCGAAAACGGAATTGGTTTGCGTCCCAGCTCAGACGTGACCCTGCTGTTGTCGAAGACGGTGTTCCACGTCAGGTAGGGCATGAACACTTTCATTAGCGACGAGCCGTAGCCCAGCGATCCTTTTCGGTTCGAGAGAAAATTCACGGAACCGCTGAATGGTTTTTCCGCAAAAGGCATGAACATGGGCGCTCGTTTGTTCTGCGCGGCGGCGAGCGCGGTGGTCAGCTGGCGGAAGGTCTGCGAGTCTGTGCCCGAGGAAAGATGGTAGGTGTCGTAGAGCGGTTGGTCCTTCTGGTGCAGAGTGGAAATAGCTTCAGCCACGAAGTCGACGTTGACGATGTCAATCTTGTCCGTGGACCGGAACGGAAGCACCGGTAAGCCTGCCAGGAAAACGAACGCCTTCACCATGTCGAACTGCGTTGTCTCGGGATAGCGGCTGTCGCCCAGGACGATGCTGGGGCGGAAGACTGTCTTCGGCGTGTCGGGGAGCAGGACGCGCATCATGTGCTCGCAGAACTTTTTGGTGCGAGCGTATGGATCGTAGTCCGACCGGTCCCACTCGATGGCACGGTCCTCGGTTACAACCTCGTTACTGCGCTTCCCTGCCACCGCGACCGTGCTCACCTGGCTGAAGCGACGCAACCCGTGATAGTGCTCGACGTGCCGAGCTAGCGTAAGGACTTCGAGCGTCCCTCTCAGGTTCACATTCAGGCAGCTTTTCTCCGACTTACGGTTCAGCGAGGCGGCGCAATGAATAATCGAATCCGTGGTGTGCACCAGGCGGTCGTACTCGTCGCGACCCAGGCCGAAACCGGGCGAAGTCAAGTCTCCGCGGAAAACGCGTACTCGAGTCTGAAGAAACTCGTAGAAGCGCGGAAACTCCAGGTGCAACTGCAACGCCTGCCAGAGGCGCAATTCGGCATCGCGCGCGTCGCGAGCCCGCACCAGCAGGTTCAGCGCGGCACCGTGGCCTTGCAGCAGGTTGGCGGCGACGTGCGCCCCGATGTATCCGGTCGAGCCGGTCAGGAATATCGCCACGTGGCTCCGTTGGTGCCGGTCTTAACAGCTTCGCCGTTTGCCGGTGCTAGTTGAAAATTGCGAGGCGGCCGGGCTTCGAGGGGACGGCCTTCGATCAGCGGATAGGTCCATTTGCGCAGGGCCGGGATGTGGATATTGATCCAATAGTCCCACCAGTCAAGAGACCGTGTGTCGTACGCGAACTCGTTGTGTTCTTCGGGCAGAAGCGCATGGGAAAGCTTCTCCACATTGTCCGCGGCAAAGTCATGCTCATTCAAGAGAATGAAAGGTTCGAACAGTTCGATCAGCTTCTCAACTCGTTGCAGGTTGCGCTCGGCTTTCACCAGTGGTGTCTTCTTAAGCGGCAAAGGCGCCATGATGCGCTGAATCGACTTTACTATGGCTTTCTGCGCCGGCGCCGACATGCGGTTGTAACGGGTCTTTGACACCGGAATGGCGTCAAACCGCAGCCGCAGCCAGGATTCCAGCCCCTCCTGCGCGCGGTAGTGCTTGCGATGCGCCAGCGACGTCAGTTCAATGGAGCGCCCCATGTCGCACGGATTCGTGACTGAGGTTGCCAGCTGATAGACAAGCTCATGTCGGCGCTCGATGACAACGGCGGCGATCAATGTCATTCCTGCGCACACCGCATCCACCGGGATGATATCGAGCCGCTTGCTTTCATTCGAGGGCAGTTGGCGGAAGTATGTTCCCAGGAGATAAGACAGCGAGGCAGAGGTGTTGATGCCTTCATTCCACGCCGGAAACGGCTTGGCCACAGAGGTCTCGACGATCGCAGGGCGCACGATCGCTATCGGCAAACCAGTGCCGCGCTTGGCGATCAAGGATTCGGCCAGGCTTTTGGTCAAGGTGTAGGTGTTGGGCCAGCCGAGTTCGTGTGCTCGCTTGGTTCCAGCGTCCGTAAGGTAGGTTTTGAGCCAGCGGATCTTGTTCTTGCGAACCTGGTTCTCGAGAGCAGCTCCTTGCAAGTCTTTGGCCGCGTGCTCTTTAGCCAGTGCCTGCTTTCTGAGTTCCACATTAATTTCATGCGACTCGGCTCGTTCTTCGGCTTGCTTCACCAATTCGTGCAAATCCTGCCACTCTTTTTCAGCGTCGAATCCGGGCAGGCGGCGCGGATTGTAGTTCGGGGTCAGCCTCTCGGAGACTCGCCCGTCATGTTCACCGGCCACGTAACAGGTGGAAAGATGTAGCAAGCCGGCATGAACCGAAGTGCGCACAAACTCCAGAAGGTTGAGAGGGGCGTCTGTATTGGCAGCCAGCGCGTCGCGCAGGTCAGGATTGAAATCAGTGAGGCCTGAGCTATTGATGATCAGATCCAGATTCTTCTGCAGGCGACGGGATGTATCCGCGGTAAGCCCGAGTCCCGGCTGAGTGACATCGCCTTCTATGATCTCAACCTTCTCGCGCAGGAAGTCGGGGAACTCCGATCCGTAACGTTCAAACAATGGATCGAAAACTGGCGACTCTTCCACCATCTTTTCGAAGCGTCGCTCCGCTGGATTCGACTTCTGCCGGCGGATCAGCAGGTAGATCCGCCCTAGCTCCGGCAGATCGAGAAGCGTATTTGCCAGCCAGACTTTACCGATAAAACCTGTGACGCCGATCAGCATTACGTGCTTGCCGGCGAATGCACGCCGCACCGAGAAATTACTGGCTTGGCGCTGCCCGTCAAAGTAGACAATCGGTCGCGCCGGAGCTGCTGCCTGCCGCCCGGCGGGGATCACGGCCGCACGCAGAGCATCAACGGAGATGTCGAGATGCCGCGCCAGCGTCTTCGGAGCGCGCC
>Ga0066710_100000307_pt1 | contig 27533 bp, 21 predicted proteins | sample GraSoiAngelo_159_FD_79666 | JGI IMG/M metagenome (GOLD analysis project Ga0066710, IMG submission 79666) | Grasslands soil microbial communities from the Angelo Coastal Reserve, California, USA - 14_1009_16_40cm | ecosystem: Environmental > Terrestrial > Soil > Grasslands | place: USA... | reverse complement strand
GTTTTGTTGTGATCGAATTCAGGAATGGCACGGATGGGGCGCCAACCCGCGGCGGTATGGCAATTCTCGCAGGGGATGGCGAGCGGTCCGTGCGGACTGCGAGTGGTCTCCCGCTGCGGTGTGCGTCCGGGAGCGCTCGCTGCCGACGAAGAGAACAGCAGCACCCAACACAGGATCTGAATAGACTTAGACGTAAATGTCCCACCTTATTTACAAAATACTTTCAATCTCTTTTTATCCATCCCCGTCGGCTGGGTGTTGCGATACAAAAATCTTGCTCACAGTCTCAGTTCTGAAGGAGTTATATACAACTGTCCTTAGGTCCAGTTCTGGGTCAGGCGCACTCGCGGTGCAAGGAAAACGAAAACAGTCATCGAGACCTAGCCGTGGCAACAAATATGAGTTGCATTTCAAGCTTCATTGTGCTTGCTGTAAGAAATCGAACAACTTCCTGCGTTCCCGATGTTTCAGCAACAGAGCGACCAAGATGCTCGAATGAAGGGTCCAGCGGAGGGAGACGTCGGCGAGCCGGTCATCAATTGAATAAGATTGAGAGTGTTCGGTGGGACGAATACCAAGCTACGCACGCTTCGGACGTTCGAGCCTTGTAATTCGCCACCAGTCTGCAAAACAACCTGTCTCTGAGGACCGTAGTCGACATCTTGGAGACAGTCTTGCAGTATTGCCTTAGGCAAAGAATTCGGGATGAGAGCCGGGCTCGGCCTCATTCTCGGATTTGACGCTGCGGGCGGCCGAGACACCAGAGCTCCCGCACTTTAGCTTGCCGCGGAATCAATCCCCCGAGGACTCCCACCCCCGGCACCATTCTGGTTCCGAGCCCTGAGAGAACTTGTTTCATTCTGTTGAAGTGTACCGCGCTGGATTCGTCACAACCTCGGAGGAATATTCCGAACCGGCGCACATCTTCCTCTAGAATTCGTATGATTCAACGGATATCGCGTTTCTCGCTACTGCCGCGCGTTCCCGGGGAGGTTTGTGTGGTTTCGAGCGACACCTTCGATCTCATCGTGATTGGCTGCGGCCCTGCTGGTGAAAAGGGCGGCGCCCAGGCCGCGTATTTTGGCAAACGCGTTGCCGTCATCGAGCGCGCCGAGCATATGGGTGGAAGCTGCATCAACACCGGCACCGTTCCCAGCAAGACTCTTCGCGAATCCGCGCTCTACTTTTCCGGCCTCAAGCAGCGCGGCCTCTACGGTATCGACTACTCGCTCAAGGAAAATCTCACCGTCCACGATTTCATGCACCACGAACGCGAAGTAGTCGACATGGAGCGCCAGCGCATTCTGAAGAACCTCGCACTCCACCACATCGAACTCGTGCGCGGCCAGGCTGCCTTTGTAGACCCCCATACGGTGGTCGTTTCCGGCACCTCGGGCACGCGTCAGTTAAGAGGAGAAGTCATCCTTATTTCCACAGGCTCTAAGCCCCATCGTCCTCCGGAGATTGCCTTCGACGACATTCACACTTTTGACTCCGACACTTTTCTTCAGATGAACCGCATTCCCAAAAGTCTGGCTGTCATCGGCGGCGGCGTCATCGGCTGCGAATACGCCTCCATATTCAAAGCCCTCGGCGTTGACGTCACTCTGGTGGACGGGCGCGAGCGTCTCCTCCCATTTCTCGACAATGAGATTTCTGATCGTCTTCGCGACCGCCTCGCCGCACTTGGCATGCATTTCTTGTTTAACGAACGCCCTATCAAAACCGAAAACTCCGCCAGTGGCGTGCGCCTCACGATGAAGAGCGGCAAAACGCTCGAGACCGATGCCGCTCTCTTCGCCGCCGGCCGTCGCGCCGCCGTCGACGGCCTCGCTCTGGAAAAAACCGGCCTTGCCATCAATGATCGCGGTTATATCCCGGTTGATCAACACTACCGTACGGCTGTCCCGCACATTTATGCCGCCGGCGACGTCATTGGCTTTCCTGCGCTGGCCTCCACTTCCATGGAACAAGGACGCGTCGCCGTCTGCCACGCCTTTGGCTTGAAGTACAAAGAGCGTGTTGCTTCTTTGCTTCCCATGGGCATTTACACCATTCCGGAAATATCCGCCGCTGGTGAGACTGAGGAATCCTGCAAGGAAAAGAAACTCGACTACGTCGTCGGCCGCGCGCTGTATGCAAACAACGCTCGGGGTCACATCACCGGAGATACCGCAGGCATGCTCAAGCTCATCTTCGCCCGCGACGATAAGAAGCTTCTTGGCGTCAGCATCATCGGCGAAAACGCCACCGAACTCATCCACATCGGCATGATGGTCCTCGACAACGGCCTGACCAGCGACGAATTCATCGAACAGGTTTTCAATTACCCGACGCTCAGCGAGCTCTATAAGTACGCCGCCTACGACGGCCTGGGCAATCTCGCCGGCCACAAGCTCCGTGAAGGATGACTCCATGCGCCCAACGGTTCTCCTTTTGTTCAGTCTTTTGTTTGCGCTGCCCGCCCCTTCTCCGCGAACTTCTGCCCCGCGGGCGTATCTCGGCTTTGACCGAAACGATTACCCGGGCGACGCCGCATTGGCTATTCTGCGCAAATCCTTTTCTTTCACCGGCTACTGGCTTGGCCCGCCTCCCGGTGAAAATTCCAATTCCTGGTCCGGCAAGCGCGAGCTTCTCCGTTCGCAAGGATTTGGTTTTGCGTTGCTGTTCGCGGGGCCAACTTCAGGTCGATTGCGTGACGACCGTACACTCTCAAGCAGATCGCCGAAGATACGCAAACCGCAGTTGCGGCCGCGCGCCGCGAAGGTTTCCCTCCAGGCTCCATCATTTTTCTGGACGTTGAAGAGGGTGGCCGTTTGCCCAGCACGTACTTCGCCTACTTGAAACTTTGGGCCTCCGGACTCTCTCGCCTCGGGTTCCGTGCGGGCATCTATTGTTGCTCCATCCCGATTGATGAAGACGAGGGCCTCACGCTCAACACCTCCGATTTCATCCGTCCGCAGATCGAGCCCGAGGAACTCGTCTATTGGGTCTACAACGATGCTTGCGCTCCTTCGCCCGGATGTGTTGTCCCGCAAAATCCTCCGCCCCCCTCGAAAAGCGGCATCCCCTACGCGCAGATTTGGCAGTTTGTCCGTTCTCCCCGCGATAGGAAAACCGCAATTCACTGTCCGGGCTACGCAAGAAACGGCAACTGCCACGCACCCGGCGACACCGCGCACGCCTGGTTTCTGGATATGAACACTTCCTCTTCAGCCGATCCGTCAAGTGGAAACAAATGAGCTAACCACGAAGAAAGGGCGGCCACTGGCCGCCCTTCGGTTCCCTGTTAACCGCTCGAGTGATTCAGATCTGCCCCATTCCGCCGTCGACGTTGATCTCCTCACCAGTGATATACGAGGCATCTTGCGAAGCGAGGAATGCCACCACCCCGGCCACTTCCTCGGGCTGTCCAAACCGCTTCATCGGAACCTTCGTCACCACTCCCTTCGTGAATTCATCGACTGCTTCTTTCGTAAGCCCGGTTCTACCAAGAATGGGAGTGACAATTGGCCCCGGAGCAACCGTGTTCACGCGGATGCCTCGACTAGCCAGTTCTGCTGCCGCTGTTCTCGCCAAGGAGCGCAGCGCTGCCTTGGTCGCCGAATACGCGCTGGTCCCGGCCATGCCTTTGCGGTCTGCCACGCTGGTATTCAAGATGATGGACGCGCCGTCGTTCAGGAGCGACAGCGCTTTCTGGATCGTGAAGTACGCACCCTTGATGTTGATGTCGAATTGCTCGTCGTACAGGCTTTCGGAGGTCTCTGCAAATGGCGCAAACTTCGCGACTCCCGCGTTCACGAACAATATGTCGATTTTCCCCAGTTTCTTCAAAACCTCCGCATACAGCTTGTCGACGTCTGCGTGCTTGGCCACGTCTGCCTGCACCGCCAGCACGCCATTGCCGATTGTTTTCACCGCCTCGTCCAGCGTTTTCTTGCTGCGGCCCGCAATGGCGACACGCGCACCTTCTTCCTGCAAGCGCTTCGCGGAGGCCAGCCCAATGCCGCTGTTTCCGCCTGTCACCACCGCTACTTTTCCTTCGAGTCTTTTCATGGTGCTCTCCTGTCATTTTCCGGGTGATTGGGAAGGCCTCTTCGCAGTGGCCCATCCCGTGCCGTTTTCCCGGGCTTTCTTTATTCCGATACTTAGATGAGTATCGAAATATTCGGTTGCACCTTTTTTGGCGGTGTTTTCAAGCTCGCGAATCCCTGTAGCGAGAAGGAAGGCAAGTCCGCTACACTGCGGCAAGCCCCATGGACCGGTCCCAAATCGAAAAAATCTCCAAAGCCCTCGCCGATGCGACGCGCCTGAGGATTTATGAGGCCATTTCCGCCAGCGGGCACATGAACTGTGGAGAAATCGTTTCCATGCGCGGAGTCACTCCGGCAACCGTTTCTCATCACTTGAAGATTTTGAGCGAGGCCGGACTGATCACCTGCCGCCGTGAAGGACAGTTTGTTTACAGTGAGGCAGTTCCCAAAACGGTCGAATCGTATACGCGCGCGCTCACAAAAGTCGCCAACGGCAAGAAATCGGCGCGTGGCCGATGATTTTTGAGATTTAGTTGGTGGGATTTCTCGGAAACTTGAAGTAAGGCAGCCGCACACCCAGATCCATGATTTGATCCGCTCGGATATTTGCAGGAGCTTCGAATCCCTTGGTCCCGCCCCCGGTCACATAGTCGTCCTGATCCACGCCGTCGCCGCTCACACCCAATCCGCCGACCACAGCACCGTTTCGAAACAAACCCGCGCTTCCTGGAAAGAAAACAATCCCGCTCTTATTCGAATTGGCCGCACCACTTTGAAATCCCTGCGTGCAGGGATTGGCCAAATCCATCGTGTACAGGTTGAAGAAAGGCCCCGCGCTCGATCCATCGATTCCCGGAGGATAGAACGGCTGCGCGCCAAAACTGATTGTCCGGTTTGTCACCGCCGTTCCCATCGGCACGCCGTTCATATCCGCGGCCGTTCGAACGGCGCTGTTGAAGTAGACCATATTACGCGCTTTGGACGCGGCCACATCAATGCTGAAAACCGTGGAATCCTCCATGCGCCGCAGCCCGATGATTGCTCCATCCAGGTCTGCCACGGCGATCACCATACGAGCTTTCGAACCCAGCGGCAATCGAATCGCCGCGCGCGTGGTATTCGCCGTTGCCTCGGCGTTGTCGAGAATCTGCTTCACGTCCGCGGAACTCAAGCCCCCCAGCGGCCCGGCTGCCGGTCGAATCAAATCGCCTTCCGGCGGATGCCCCTGGCTGTTTGTTGGCGTCACCAAGTAGCCTGCTGTTCCCGCAACGGGCCCCGCGGAAAAACCGGCAGGCCGCGCGGTCTGACTCACAAAGGGCAGCGCAATGCCTCCGATAAAAACCACACCCGGAGCCGCTGGCGTTGGCCCAAACGTATCTGTTGGCCCACTGCGCACCGCCGTCGATCCGACGAACGCCGCATACTCCGCAACATTCAGGTTGCTCGACGTTGTCACCACGCCAATTCCGCCAACCAACACATTCTTGTAAAAAATCGGCACTCCGCCCGGATTCACCGCCGGCGCATTCGAATCCGTGATGTCGGCTTTGCCGGTAATGACTCCCAGCCCGAATCCACCGCCCAAGGCCAGGGATGGAGGAATCTTGCTCTGAAATCCCGGGTCATTGATCAGCGTGCAGCCGCGATTGGTGTTCTCGATGCCATACAAATCCGCTGGCGGCTGATTCATCACACCGGGCGGAAAATGAATCCCGCTGATGAATCGCACGGTTCGCGACGACAGCGGTGCTTGATCGTTACTGAAAAACGCGCCTGTCCGTGCCAGTGCCACGGCAACGTCGTTTGCGCCCTGCACCTGCCCAAAATTTCCAATTGCTGTTGTGGGCGCGTTTTGCGTTCGCAACAAGCCCAGCGCAAATCCTGCGCGGTCCACCACCGCCACGGCCATATCGACATTCACGGAGTTCACCGCTGTCTGCAGGATATTCTGCACATCGCCTGCTTGCAAAGCCTGCACCGCCGGAATTGGCGGCGCAAGTGGTGAGCTAGTTCCGGCCCCACATCCGATCGGCAGCATGGCGAGCGCACCGCCAATTCCCAGAGCCAGGAAAACGCCCAGCGCAAGCGTTTTTTTTCGCTGCCGCAGTGCGCGCCGTGATTCAACAGGCCCTCGCAAAGTGTGAGTGGTTGCCATTCCAGAGAGTCTCTTCGTTGGTACCACATTCGTTTACGGCCCCTCAACGCTTTTGCCGGGACTCTGCGCGTACTGGTGAACGGCTGCGGCCGTTCGCCGTGTTATCGAATGTCTCCATCCGTCCGGGAAAAGTGTTGCCCGTCCCGGTTCGATATTGTTAGCTAGTACGCGATTCCTTTATTCATGGTTCCGTTCAGGCCGAACGCATGATCCTATTCTCTCCGCGGCAGGTTCAACGCGCGTGCTGCGCGGTTTTCTGCTTTGCCTACCTCGTTTTCACGACGTGCGCCACCGCGACTCCCCCACTTCAATCTCCTCCCGTTACGCAAGACTCCGCAAAACAATCTCGCGAATTCGGCCCACCGCCGCGCATCCCCCGCCAGCAGGCGCAAACCACTGCCGCGCTCGATGGCCTCGTCCGCGACGCCGGCTTCTCCAACATCACTCTTCCGCTTCCCGCCGCGGTTCTCACACTGCGCAACCTCCAATCCGGCCAAATCTTTAGCGCCACCACCTCAGGAGAAGGCGTCTTTCGAGTTTTCCCCCTGCCGCCGGGTCATTACCAGCTCCGCGTCGAAGCCAGGGATTACGCTCCCTTCGTTCTTCCTGATCTTGACCTACAGCCAAACGAAGTTGTGAGCCTTGAAATCTCTCTTGTCACCGTCGCGGCCATGGAAGCACGCTCGCGCCTCCCGCGTCTTCTCGAACTTGGTCCCGCACTCTCCGCGGAACCACAACCTTCCTTCGGCAGCTATCGTGAGTTTCGTCATCGCCTCGATTCCGATCCCGCCTACACTGAAAATGTTTCACCGGACACGCTTCCCCCCGTGGCGGATGTCTACAACGCCGTTCCAAACCGCTGGGCCCTCGAGCAGCCCGATTACCGGCGCTACTCGCAGAAAGGCGAGTACCTCTACACCAGGCCTCGCTGGTACGATCCCTTCCATCGCAATCGTTTGAAAGGCGACGAGCCCATCTGGCCTGAGTTCCTAGGCCAGCAAACTTTTCTGCACATTACCGCTTCTTCCGAATCCCTTTTCGATGGCCGTCGCGTTCCTTCGCCCAGCAACGTCAGCAGCGCTCGCCCGGGCAGCTCCGGTTTCTTTGGCAAGGGGGAACAAGCTTTCTTCGATCAAGCGCTTCGTTTCACCTTTGACTTATTTCACGGCGACACTGCCTTCAAGCCCGTTGACTGGCGCATCCGCATCACTCCGGAGCTCAGCCTCAACAATTTGAAAGTCCGCGAGCTCGGCCTCGTCAGGCCCAATCCCCGCAGCGGCACCAACCGCTTCGACGATCATCTCGGCCTGCAGGAAGCCTTCGTCGAAGTGAAGCTCCACGACCTCGGTCCCAACTACGATTTCGTCTCCGCGCGCGCCGGCATCCAGCAATTCAACGCCGACTTCCGCGGCTTTCTTTTTGTCGATGAAGAGCCAGCCCTGCGCATCTTTGGCAACCTCCACAGCGATCGCATCGAATACAACATTGCCTATTTCCATTTTCTCGACAAAAACACCAACAGCGGGCTCAACTCTTTTGACCGCCGCCACCAGCAGGTCCTTCTCGGCAACGTCTATCTCCAGGATTTCTTTTTTCCCGGGTACACCGCGGAATTCGTCGCCGCCTGGAACAAAGACGATCCCAGCCTCCACTATGACGACAACGGCTTTCTCGTTCGCCCCGCGCCCATCGGCAATGTCATCAACCAGAATCCCGGAGCTGGCCCAATCCTCCACGGCATTCGAGTAGCCTATTTCGGGTGGCTCGGCAGCGGCCACATTCACCGCCTCAATCTCGCGCACGCCTTCTATCAAGCCATCGGTGAAGACACTTTCAATCCCATCGCCGGACGCCGCGTCACCGTCAACGCGCAGATGGCCGCCGCGGAAATTTCCTATGACAAGGACTGGATCCGCTACCGCGTCTCCACTTTCTATACTTCGGGGGACGCCAATCCCCGCGATTCCTGCGCCCGCAGCTTCGACTCCATCGTCGACCTCCCTAATTTCGCAGGCGGCCTGTTCAGCTTCTGGAATCGCGAAGCCATTCGCCTTCTCGGCTCAGGTATTCTCCTCACCACGCCCGGCAGCCTTATTCCTTCTCTCCGAGCAAGCAAAGAAGAGGGCCAGGCCAATTTCGTCAACCCCGGAATCTTCCTGGCCAACAGCGGCGCCGATTTCGATATCACTGCCAAGCTGAGGGGCTTCGCCAATTTCAACTTTCTCCGCTTTGAACGCACCGAGCCGCTCGAATTCCTCCTCTTCCAATTGCCGATCCATCACAGCATCGGCGAAGACTTTGGCATCGGCGTCGAATACCGCCCACCTCTCACCGAGAATGTGATCCTTACCGCCGGCGCTTCCGCCCTCCAACCAGGGCAGGGTTTCAAAGACGTCTACATGAGCCGCACGCTCTTCTCGCTTTTCGGCTCCGTGAAGTTTACTTTCTGAAATGCGCCGATCATGAACAGCGAACGCCAATCCGTTTTGTCCTCCGTGCGAATCCTCTGGGTCTCTGCGTTATCTTTTTTCATTGTCCTTCATGCAAGCTCAAACGCTCTCGCACGCAGCCAGCAAGAGTCAGCCCCGTTCCGCGGCCAGTCGCAGGAAGATGCTGATCGCAAATCCTCCGGCTGTGTTTCCTGCCACACTTCCACCGACGAGCCCACCATGCATCCCACCAAGACCGTTCATCTCGGCTGCACGGATTGCCATGGCGGCAACTCCTCCACGTCGGTCGCATCCGGCACCGCGCCAAATTCCCCCGGATACAATTCCGCGAAAGAAAAAGCTCACATCCAGCCCCGTGATGCGAGCTTCAAGAATCGTTCGAATCTTCCCGAACGCACATTTACGAAGTGGCTCCAGGAATCCGCTCGATACATCAAGTTTGTGAACCCGGGCGATCTTCGGGTTGCTCCGGAAACCTGCGGGGCGGTCGGCTGCCACGCCGCAGAGACGCGCGCTGTTTCCACCAGCATGATGACCCACTCAGGAATGCTGTGGGGCGCAGCGCTGTACAATAACGGCGGCTATCCAGAAAAAAACACCCGCTTCGGCGAAAGCTACGACCGCGGCGGCAAGCCGCAATCGATCAAGACTTCTCCTCGGCCCACGCCGGAAGAAGTTCGCGCCAAAGGGATCATTCCCGAGCTCGACCCGCTCTACCGCTGGGAAACTTCGCAGCCCGGCAATGTGCTTCGCGTGTTCGAACGCGGAGGCCGCAAGAAAGGCGAAATTGGTAATCCCAATCGCGAAGATGATCCCGGCAAGCCGGACGACAAGCTTAGTGAACGCGGTTTCGGCACCGAACTGCGCACCGATCCCGTTTTTCTTGGCCTCCAAAAAACACGCCTGCTCGACCCCGTCATGTCGCTTCCCGGTACGAACGATCATCCCGGTGACTATCGCGCCAGCGGCTGCACCGCGTGTCACGTCATCTATGCCAATGACCGCGACCCGTCGCACTCCGGCGCATACGCGCCATTCGGCCACTCCGGCCTCAGCTCTTCTTCCGACCCGACCATTTCCAAAAACAAGTCCGGCCATCCCATCAAACACGTTTTCACGCGCTCCGTTCCGTCGAGCCAGTGCATGATCTGCCACATTCATCCCGGCACGAACATGGTTACTACCTATTTTGGCCTTACCTGGTGGGACAACGAAATCGATGGCGATAAGATGTACCCGAAGGAGCAGCGCAACCCCACTGAGGAGCAACGCTTTCAATTGTTCGAACGCAACCCAGAGGGCGCTGCCGTTCGCGGCCTCTGGGGCGATGAGAAATTCCTCGAGAACGTGGGCGGTCCCGAATTCAATAAACAGTTGAAAACCACGCGGTTCGCGGATTTCCACGGCCACGGCTGGATTTTCCGCGCTGTGTTTAATCACGACCGCAAAGGGAACTGGCTCGACAAAGACGGCAAGCAAATTGCCTTCGATGATCCCGACCGCTTTGACAAAGCCGTTCACCTCGCCGATATCCATCTCGAAAAAGGGATGCAGTGCAACGATTGCCACTTCGCTCAGGACAATCACGGCAACGGAAAAATTTACGGTGAGCCCCGCGCCGCGATCGAAATCGACTGCATCGATTGCCACGGCACGATTCGAAAGAAAGCCGCGTTGGTCACGTCGGGCCCGGCAGCGCCGGAAGGCGGCCGCCATCTCGACGCGCTCAGGACTCCGTGGGGATTGCGGCGGTTCGAATGGCGCGATGAAAAGTTATTTCAGCGTTCGATGTCCGAAGAAAACAAAGAGTGGGAGATTGTTCAAACGATGGACAGCATCACGCCCGGCAACGTGCATTTCAGCGAGAAATCGCAGCGCGCGAAGCTCATGAACAGAGATGGCGTCGTGTCTTCGCAAATGCCGAGCAACGACGCTTCTTTCGCGCACGCCAACAGCAGCATGACCTGCTACTCCTGCCACACTTCCTGGACGCCCGCCTGCTTCGGCTGCCATCTGCAGATGACTGCCAATGCCCGCAAGCCCATGCTCCACAACGAAGGCCTGCTCACAAAAAATTACACCAGCTACAATTTTCAGGTTCTTCGCGACGACATTTATATGCTCGGTGTCGACGGCACCGTCACCGGCCAGCGCATCGCTCCCGCGCGCTCTTCTTGCGCCGTGCTCGTCAGTTCTCAGAACGCCACTCGCGATTGGCTCTACTACACCCAGCAAACCATTTCATCGCCTGGATTCTCCGGCCAAGCCTTCTCCACTTTCGTTCCGCACACGGTACGCGCCAAAGAAACCAAGCAGTGCAGCGATTGCCACGTCTCTGCCCAGAACGACAACAACGCTTGGATGGCTCAGCTTCTATTACAAGGCACCAACTTCATGAACTTCATGGGCCGCTACGTCTACGTCGCCACCGGCAAGAAAGGTTTCGAAGCCATCGCCGTTGCAGAACACGACGAGCCTGAGGCCATCTACGGCAGCGATCTCCAGCGCATCGCGTATCCCGACAATTACAAGAAATTTGTGGACCACCATCGCGAGCTCACTGCCGCCGCCGAACATTCCGGCAATGTGCTCGACGTTCAGGCCCGCGGCGAGTACGCCTACGCCGCGAATGGTCCCGGCGGACTGCGTGTCTACGACATCGCCAATATCGACAACAAAGGATTTTCCGAGAAAGTGACGATTGCCCCGTTCTCACCGATCGGCCAGAAATTTTACGTTCCCACAAAAAACGCTCTCGCCGTTGCCTCACCCACCACGCTCGGAGTGGATCCTCTTCGCCGGCAATTGCCCGAGAACGAAGAGCAGCCCATCCATCTTCTCTACGGTTTCCTCTACGTGGCGGACAAAGAGGAAGGTCTCGTCATCGTTGGCGATCCCCATCTCAAATCAAACAGCCCAGGTATTGGCACGCTCCTCGACGGCAATCCCGCCAACAACTTCCTGAAGCGCGCCCTCGCCTTCAATCCCAACGGCGTCCTGACCGGCGCGCGCCGCATCACCATCGCCGGAACGTTTGCTTACATCCTCACCGACAAAGCACTTGTCGTCGTGGATCTCGACAATCCGCTCGCCCCGCGCGTCACCACAACCATCGGCGCTCCGCAACTCGACGATCCTCGCGGCATCACTGTGCAATTCCGCTATGCGTTCGTCGTTGATCACGACGGTTTGAAAGTGCTAGATGTGACTGACCTGGCGCGGCCGAAACCGCTCAGCAGCGCGCTGGTCCCTGTGGAGGACGCCCGCAACGTTTACGTCGCCCGTACTTACGCTTATGTCTCAGCGGGGAAGCAGGGCCTCGCTATCGTGGAGGTCGAAAAACCGGATGCCCCCAGGCTCGATCAAATCTTCACCGCCGAAGGCCAGCTTGACGACGTCAATGACGTCAAGATTGCGATGGTCGCCGCCAGCGCCTTCGCCTTCGTCGCAGACGGCAAAAACGGCCTTCGGGTCCTGCAAATTCTCTCGCCATGGGACGACCCTGGGCATTTTTCCGGCTTCAGTCCACGCCCCACTCCGAAACTCATCGCCACCGCCCACACGCGTGGTCCGGCGCTAGCCATTTCGAAGGGCCTTGATCGAGATCGCGCCGTCGATGAGTCCGGCAACCAACTCGCCGTCTTCGGCCGCCGAGGCGCCCGCCCTCTCAATCGCGCCGAAGCGCAGTCCCTCTATCTCCGTGGCGGCCAGCTGTACACCGTTAGAGACTCCATGGCCACCCATCCCTAGGCCTCCCAACCTCTTTCCCTCTTTCTTCGCCTCCGCTATCTCTTTCAGGGCGCTGAATTTGCTGGATTATGTTCCTGTATGGCACAGTCATCTCCTTTCCTTTTAACCATTTGTGATCATCAGCATCTAATCGAGGTATAATGAATCGTTCACATCTTTAACGCATAGCACCCATCAAAATAATTCGTGGGGCAGTGTTTAGGGAACCGAAGTAAGGTGTATCGAGAAGGTGCGGAAGCTTCCCAGGGCAGGCCCACCAAGAAAGGCACTAAGAGGAGTACTAGTACATGACGAAACAAATTCTACTGGCCAGTGATTTCGACCAGACGCTTAGCTTCAACGACTCGGGAGTCGTTCTTAGCGAGCTCATCGGCTCTCACGCCTTCCACGACAAGGTCCAGGGACTGTCGGAGATGAACCTCGTTCAGCAAGGCGCGGAGCTCAGCTATCTCATTCTCCACGACCCGGATTTCCGCAAGGTCCGGCGCGAGCATCTCCTAGAAACTGGCAAACGCATCCGCCTGAAGCACGACGTCGCGCTCTTTGCGCGCGCGCTCGATAATCTCGCCGAAGGCTACAAGTTTCATTTCAACGTGATTTCTGCCGCGCCACAGGAAATCATCCAGTCGGCGCTCGAGGGCATCGTTCCGCCGGATCACATCTTTGGCACGCGATTCCGTTACAACGAGGCCACGGGCGAAGTCGACTCCATCATTCGCGCCGCCGCCGGGTGGGGCAAGATCACCGTGTTGGAGGAACTCCGCGCGAACCTCGGCATCAGCCACGACCAAATCATCTACATGGGCGACGGCAGCTCCGATTTGCCCGTCATGATGCACGTCAATCAGTATGACGGTCTCACCATCGCCGTCTCCGAAGCCAAGTTCATCACTCGTGTCGCCAAGCGCACCGTGCTCAGCGACAATGCTATGAGCGTCCTCGTTCCCGTGCTCGAAAAAGTTCTGCGCTGGGACTCTGCTCGCATCCGGCGCCTTTTCGCTTCCTACGGTCTGACGTTGCTCGAGTGGGACAAGATGCGCACCGACCGACTCACCATCCAGGATTCCACCGAGCAAGTGTCGGCAGCTGCCGGGCCCCAACTCGACGCTCACTAAGCGCTTCTACCTGGCTCCGCCACAGCGAAGCCCGAAAGGTCCGAGTGCAAACGAAGGGTTAGTCCGCCCTTTCTTTGTTGGTTCTTTCGGAGGAGAATCCCCTCTGGTCGTTTAGCCCTGACGAGAAGGGGGGACCGATGCTGCGCGCCTGTTTGAAATCCTTTTTTCTTCTGTTTGGTGGCGTCTTCAGCCAGCTTGTGTCGGCACAAACACAACTGTCTCCCAAGATCGACCTCACTCAGCAGCAAGACTATGTCCTCAAGCGTGTTTCCAGCTCAGACCCCTCCGGCGCAAACGCAGATTTTCGTCAGGTCAAACCCGACGCCGTTCTCACACTCCTGGATGCGAACGGCCCCGGCATACTGACACATATCTGGATCACCGTTGCGAGTCCCGAAGTCTACCACCTCAAGAAACTCGTGCTGCGAATCTATTGGGACCACGAAACAGCACCGAGCGTCGAGGCTCCTTTGGGAGATTTTTTCGGCCTCGGCCTCGGAGAATATCACCGCTGGGAATCCGAGCTTCTCTCCGTCGGCAGCGACAAGGCTTTAAACTCTTTTTTCCTCATGCCGTTTCAAAAGCATGCACGCATCACCGTTTCCAACGAAGGCCAACAAAAAGTGGATGCCTTTTATTTCAACCTCGACTATCGCGCGTACTCACAACCTCTTCCGCCCGGAACTCTCTATTTTCACGCGCAGTTCGGTCAAGCCCAGCCCAACCACGGTTGGACTTCCGACTGGCAGAACAATGGTGACCCCAAGGTCGACCGGAAAACGAACCTCGACGGCAAGGAAAATTACCTCTGGCTGGACGCCACGGGTCGCGGGCATTTCGTCGGGGTTACCATGTCAGTCTTGCAGAATCAGGACGGCTGGTGGGGCGAAGGCGACGACATGTTTTTCATCGACGGTGAAGCGCGCCCTTCCCTTGCCGGGACTGGTTCGGAGGATTATTTCCTCGGCGCGTGGGATTTTGGCGGTCACCCCTTCTTCTATCGGCTATACGGTGCTCCCGTCGTTGGTGAAGAGCGCGCCGGTGGCAAGTCGTCCGTGTATCGCTTCCATCTCGATTCACCGGTTACTTTTGCAAAATCAATTCGCGCCACGATTGAGCACGGCCACGCCAATCACCGCTCGGACAATTTCTATTCTGTGGCTTACTGGTATCAATCCGAGCCCCACGCCCCGTTTCCGGCCCTTCCGTCCGTCGACCAGCGGATTCCGCGCCCTCAGCAAGTCGGAGGCCCCGGCAATTCAGCCGTGGTTCATCCTTAGTCGCCGCCACGCGGAGAGGGGCTGAGTTCCATTCATCTAGCCTGGGCCTTTCCGCCGGCATCTTAATCTCTGCTATTCTTTTCGAGTATCGGAGGCTGCAATGTCGAAGAAATCTATTCTCATGGTGGTCGGCGACTACGTCGAAGACTACGAAGTTATGGTCCCATTCCAGGCGCTTCTGATGGTCGGCCACACCGTGCACGCCGTCTGTCCCGGCAAGAAATCCGGCGACTTCGTACCTACCTCCATCCACGATTTCGAAGGCGATCAGACCTACACAGAAAAGCGCGGCCACAATTTCGCACTCAACGCTACCTTCGACCAGGTCAAGCCCGAAGACCACGACGCTCTTATGATCCCCGGCGGCCGCGCGCCGGAATACATTCGCCTGAATCCTCGCGTCATCGAAATCGTTCGCTACTTCTCAAAGGCCAATAAGCCCATCGCCGCCATCTGCCACGCTGCTCAAGTTCTCGCCGCCGCTGGAGTTCTGAAAGGGAAGAAGTGCAGCGCCTATCCGGCCACCGGCCCTGACGTCACTCTCGCGGGAGGCACATACGTCAATCTTCCCATGACCGAGGCCATCACTGACGGCAACCTCGTCACCGGACCGGCCTGGCCTGCGCTCAACTCTTGGCTCGCCAAATTCCTTGCGGTCCTCGGCACTCGGATCGAGGTCTAACGGCAAATATTATTGTTGTTGTTGATGTTGCTACTCGCAATCTGAACTCGAAATTCCATTCAGCCGCTTGGAACGAATCACTCGAACTGCCGGGAAGTCCGAAAGCGGAAAGCGAACTGAGCGTGGTGGTTTCCTGCTGCCTCTTCCGTAGCTATTCTGGCGGCAACCCCAGCAGTGTCTTGTGCCGTGCCTGATAATGCTCCCGCGGCACACCTGGGGCCTCAAACATCTCGTCGTACGCCGCTTCAAACGGGCAGCTTACTTTCGAGGAAGCAACACGAAATCGCTGAGGTAAGGCCGCGGCGGTCGTCGAACTTTCCACAACCTGGCAGGTGACCCATCCGTGCGCACGGCAGGGTCGCCCGTGCCTTCCGGCTGCTGTTATCTGCGGTTAACAGGCGTTTAAATCTAGGGGTGGCACGGCCGCATGTCCAATGCAATTTCTAGATTCATTCGATGATTTTTTCGGCTTCTCTAGTTCCTTTGCTGGAATCCGGTTCTGCTCTTCCTAAAAACTCCTCCAAAGGAGATAATTTCCTGTTCCACATTTCGTGAAGGGGCGATTCTGGAGCTATGTCTAATATCAACACCAAGAAAGGCGTCATCGGCATCCTCACCGGAGGCGGCGACGTTCCCGGTCTCAACCCCGCCATCCGCGGCGTCACTCTGCGTGCCTTGCGCGAAGGTTATCAGGTCATCGGCATTCGCCACGGGTGGGCCGGACTCGTAGATATGGTCCGCGAGAAGGACCATGACAACTCCGACAATTTCTTCCTTCTCGACGAAGAGATCGTCGATCGCTCGGGCCGCACCGGCGGCACTTTTCTCCATTCTTCCCGCACCAATCCCGGCCGCGTCGGTAAATCTAACGTCCCTGCGCATCTCAAGGACAGATTCACCGCCGAGAAGAACGACCTCACTCCCGAAGTCCTCAAGAATCTCGCTTGGCTTGGCATTGATACTCTCATCCCCATCGGGGGCGACGACACGCTGAGCTACGGTGTCCGTCTGCACAAAGAAGGCTTCAAAGTCATCGGCATTCCCAAGACCATGGATAACGACGTCCCTGGCACCGACTACTGCATCGGCTTCAGCACCTGCGTCACGCGTACCATTCAGATGGTCAACAGCCTCCGCACTTCCGCGGGTTCCCATGAGCGTTTCATGGTCCTCGAAGTCTTCGGTCGCTACGCCGGCTTCACTGCCATGCTTCCTACCATGGCCGGCGCCGCCAATCGCTGTGTGATCCCCGAATACAAATTCAATATCGAGCATCTCACCGAATTGCTCGTCGCCGACCGCCGCAAGAATCCCAGCCGTTACTCCATCGTCCTCGTCTCGGAAGGCGCCATGTTCGAAGGCGGCGAAATGGTCTTTGAAGGGGAAGCCACCGACGCCTACGGTCACAAAAAGCTTGGCGGCATCGGCGACGTCGTCGCCGAGAAAGTGCGGGACCTCTCGGCCAAATTCAACAACGGCAAGAAAATCGACGTCATCAACCAGAAGCTCGGCTATCTCGTCCGCTGCGGCGATCCCGACGCCATTGACTCCATCGCGCCCATGGCCTACGGCAATCTCGCTCTCGATCTCCTCTTGAAAAATATCAGCGGCCGTCTCGTCGTCCTCAAGAACGGCCACTACGACAACATCCCTCTCGAGACCGTCACCGCCACCAAAAAGGTCGTCAACGTCAAGGAGCAATACAACACCGACCGCCTCCGCCCACAATACGCCAGCTTCGAGATGCGCCCCCTCTTCCTCATGACCAACGAAGTGAGCTGATCTTCGTCCGCTTGCAAATCTTGTCCATTTGCTGGGGAGCGATTAGTGTCGGCATCACCGCTGGCTCTTTTGCGCCTTCGCTTACCAATATATGATGTCCGGCATAGCTCTAGCTTGATGTGGTCTGGGAGGTCCTATTTACGTACTGGGAATAGACGTGGGTACCGGAGGGACGCGTGCCATCGTCATCGATGGCAATGGCCGCGTGGTCTCGTCCGCCACGGAAGAACACCAGCCATTCGCTTCGCCGCAGATTGGCTGGGCGGAGCAGCAGCCGGAAGACTGGTGGCGTGCGTGCACGATCGCTGTGCGCAAGGCGCTGGCAAACGCAAATCTCAGAGCCGAACAAATCGTCTGCCTAGGTTTTTCCGGCCAGATGCACGGCGCGGTTATGCTCGATGAGCCGGGAACCGTCGTTCGCCCTGCCCTCATCTGGTGCGATGTCCGCACGGAAAAGCAGTGCCAGGATCTCACCGCCAAGATCGGCCAGGAGCGGCTGATTCAGCTCACCTGCAATCCGGCGTTGGCCAATTTCACGCTTACAAAATTTCTTTGGGTCCGCGAGAACGAACCTGAAAACTGGAAGCGTGTTCGCGCCCTCATGCTTCCGAAGGACTACGTCCGCTTTCGCCTCACCGGCGAACGCGCCACGGACATGGCCGACGCTTCCGGCACTTTGCTTCTGGACGTGGCTCGTCGCCGTTGGTCGCAGGAGATGTTGCAGGCTGCCGAAATCGATGAGTGCCTGCTGCCGTCCCTCCACGAATCCCCCGACGTCTGCGGAAAGGTTTCCAGCAAAGGGGCTGCGGAAACAGGTCTGCTCGTTGGCACTCCGGTTGTGGCTGGCGCGGGCGATCAAGCCGCTGGTGCCACCGGCATGGGCATTGTTGCCGCTGGAACGGTCAGCGCCACCATTGGCACCTCCGGTGTCGTTTTTGCCGCCACTGATCGCCCTGCGCTCGATCCCCGCGGCCGCGTCCACACCTTTTGCCACGCCATCCCTGGACGCTGGCACGTCATGGGGGTCACGCAGGCCGCCGGACTCTCCCTACGCTGGTTCCGCGACACCTTCGCAAGGCACTCGAGCGGAGCCCGAGAATCCTACGACCAGCTCGCCGCCGAAGCGGCCGAAATCCCCGCGGGTTCTGATGGCCTTCTGTGGACGCCCTACCTGATGGGCGAACGCACGCCACATCTCGATTCGAAGGCTCGTGGCGCGCTCGTCGGCCTCACCGCCTCGCACACCCGAGCCCACGTGGTTCGCGCTATCCTCGAAGGCGTCGCCTTCAGCCTCCGTGATACGTTCACACTCTTCCGCGAAATGAATGTGCCCGTCACCAGCATCCGCCTCGGCGGTGGCGGCGCGCGCTCACCCTTGTGGCGCCAGATCCAGGCCGATGTCTATGCTCGCTCCGTGGAAATCGTCGAAGCCGAAGAAGGAGCTGCCTACGGCGCCGCCCTGCTCGCCGGTGTCGGCGCCGGCGTCTGGCCTTCGGTCGACGCCGCCTGCCACGCCGCTGTTCGCATCGCCTCCTGCGTCAATCCCCAACCTGCAGCCGTTACCACGCTTAACGCTACCTATTCCGCATACCGCCGCATTTATCCCGCCACCCGCGACATTTTCACTCCCCGCTAGTTGGCGACGCGGCTGGCCCCTGCCTCACGGAGCCAAGCGGATACTTTCTCTCCTAATATTTTCTCGCGACCGATCTCGCTGAAACGATACCAAGGAACTTCGCAATCCAGATCTAGCGGAAACACCGCGTGAAGGAATAAAACGCTACCAGAAAGACCGTCATCAGCACGACCGCCGAATTTCTCGCCCGGTTCGGCTCTTTCTTGGCATCTAGTAGATCGCCAATCGCCGAACTAAGGAAAAAAACTTGCAATCCCGTGAAGATGCTCGCCGCGACTTCCAACAGCGCATATTGATGAAACAGAGCGACAACAAAAACCGCTCCGCTGATCACGGCGGCCACGAAGCTCACCAGCACGGACAGCACGTGTCGCTTCACCGCACCTCCTCGCCGCTCGCGGCCGCACTACGCCACGTTCTCGGCGTGCACGCGTTCCATGACCTGTTCGCGCAGGGTATTCAGGCTATTCACGATGCGGTCCGCTTCCACATTGACCAGCGCGTACCGCTCGGTTTTCTGATCGCCGGACTGCACCAGAACGTGATGATCCTCGCGCAGGTCTGGTAATTCCTTCAGTTGCACGTGCGCCCCACGCAGTGCCGCTGCGAGCAATTCGAGCGTCTTCTCCACGTCCGCCGCAAACGCACGGAACGCCGTTCGTGCCGGAACGGCGGCCGTATCCAGCCAACCCGCGTCCAGCGCCATCAAGGCATGCACAAAGCGGTGCGAGCTCGCCATCAATGCATTCAATTGGCTCATCTGCTCCGCCGTCGTTCCGGGTTCCGCACCCATTCGGTCGATCGATGCTTCCAGGTTCGTGCGTGCCATGCGCGCGTTAAGCCGAACACGATCGAGTTCGCGCGCGCTGCTGGTTTCGTTCCGCACATAGGATTCCGCAAGGCTGTGAAAATATTCCCTGTAAGCATCCAGCAGTTCGGCAATCCTCTCCGAAGCCTGGGTTCGTTCCCACGTCGGCCAGATCCAGTACGCAAGAAGCGCAAGCGCGCCGCCTGCCGCCGTGTTAATTCCGCGCGCCCAGATCACTTCTTTCGGCGAGACTCCGGTGATGGCGATCAGAAAAACCACCAGGGCGCTGATGGCCACCGCGAAAATCCCGTAGTTTGCCGGACCCACCCAGCGCAGCAGCAGTGTAAATACAAAGATCAAAACAATCTGAAGCGCGACGCTATAGGGAAGAAAGCGAAACAGCGCGGTGGCCAGAAAAAGTCCCACGATCGTTCCGCCGATCCGCAAGAGCCCCCGGCTGAACGTTGTCGTGAATTCCGGCTTCAACACAAGAACAATCGTCATCGGGAGCCAGTAGGAGCGGTGCCAGTAGAAGGCGCGTTCCAGGCTATCGCCGAGCGCAACGAGGGTCGCCAAGCGGATAGCGTGCCGGAACACGGAAGACTGCAGATTCAAGTTTGCACGTAGTGTCGCCAGCAGTCCACTAAAGCGGAGCGACCAGGGCTGTTGGGCTTGCTGTTTCACGAACGCCGCTTGACCGGTGGGCGTGGCGTTTGCGGTCAGCTCGAGGGCGGCGCGGAGCTGGCCGTTGAGCGCGTCCATTTGAAAACGCGCGTCTTTCGCCACGGCGGCCAGGAAAGAAGGTGGCAAGCTATCGGACTCTTGCCGCAACTGGTGCACCAGAGTTTCACACGCGGCAAGGATTTCTTTTTCCGCTTCGGGGAACATTCCGGAAATCAGCGAGTCGCCGATCGCATGCAGAGTTTGCGCTGCCTTTTTCAGGTAGTCGCGGAGAATCTCCACGCCGGAATGTGCGGGACTCTCGCGCTGCATGCGAAGATGCAACCGCGAAAGCATCAGCAGGCTGAGTCGAATGCGCTCCGCCTGGCTGAGCAAAGCCCGATAACGCACGGCTTCGATGGACGTCTCTCGGTTGAGGCTGGAAAGAGCTTCTTGCGCTTGCATGCTATGGATGGTCGCGGGTGGCGCCGAAGTCGCGCTCAGTGGCTGTTCGGCTGCGCGTGCGAGTTCGAGAAAGAAATTGGCCAGTCGGCGCCGTTCCGGTTCATAGCGCCGCACTGGCCAGAGTGCCACCGACAGCGCCGTCTGCAGGAGTCCGCCGCCAAGCGCGAGCCCGGAGGAGATCAAAGCTTGATGAGAGGTCAACGGCTGCGCCGCATAAATCAGCAGCGTGACTAGGCTGATCACTCCAAGATCCGCGGCGGTGCTGCCCGCAGCGACGAACATTCCTGCGGCAAAAGCCCACGCCGTCGCGATGATTACAGCCGCAGCATTGTGGCTGCCGGAGAGTGCTCCGAAAAGAACGGCCAGCGCGCAGAGGACGCTGGAAGAGAGCATGCGCTTGGCGCGCTGGGCGTACGGATCGCTCCCGTCGGAATAGGCGACGTTGAGCGCGCCGCTGGCCACCACCACGCCGCCCCGCGGCATGTTCAGAGTGAATCCGGCGACCAGAGGCAGAAGCACGCCAATCGAGTTGCGCAGGGCCAGGTGGGGAGAGACCTTTGCGGAATCGAAGCGGGTCAGCACCCGCCAGAACGCCCGCGCTGCGCCTTCATGCTGGCCAGCGGTTGCGGGAACCGGAGGCGCGCTGAGCCGAGGGGCGTCTGTCGTTGCGGAGGACATGAAAGATACCTATGTGCGGGCCGTGTGCGACCGCCGCTTTTTATTGTATCGAACGAATCCGCATGCTGTAGTGGCAGAAACTTGTACCCGAATGAAAAGGGAATTCATCCAACCAAGCGAGGTTTTACGAGGTGAATTTAATGCAAAAACGTCAACTTGGAAAGAACGGTCCGCTTGTTTCTGCCCTGGGACTCGGGTGCATGGGCATGTCTTTTGCTTATGGACCGGCTGATGAAACGGAATCGCTCCGTGTTCTTCGCCGTTACCTGGAACTCGGCGGGAATTTTCTTGATACTGCCGAGATCTACGGGCCCTACACCAATGAAGAATTACTGGGCCGTTTTCTGCGCGAGGTACCTCGCGATAGTGTGATCATCGCCACCAAATTCGGGTTCCGCTTCAATCCCGATGGCATCAGAGGCGTTGACAGTTCGCCTGAAAATGTCCGGCGCGCTTGCGACGCCAGTCTTAAGCGGCTTGGCATCGAAACGATCGATCTCTTCTATCAGCACCGTGTCGATCCGAAAGTTCCGATTGAGGACACCGTCGGCGCCATGGCCGGACTGGTTTCAGCCGGCAAAGTACGCACGCTCGGACTATCGGAAGCCGGTCCCGAAACGTTGCGGCGTGCCGCCAAAATTCATCCGATCTCAGCGCTGCAAAGCGAGTATTCGCTGTGGTCCCGCGACGTAGAAACGAATGGCGTCCTGGCCGCCTGCCGCGAACTCGGGATCACCTTTGTACCCTACAGCCCGCTTGGGCGCGGCTTCTTAACAGGCGCGATCCAAAAACTCGAGGATCTTGATGCCAGCGATTGGCGCCGGACGAATCCGCGTTTCGGTGCGAAAGCGTTCGAAGCGAACCTTAAACTGGCGGGCACCGTAAAAGAGCTTGCCGGCAAGAAAGGCTCGACCCCGGCGCAGTTGGCCCTGGCCTGGGTGCTTGCCCAGGGCCCCGACCTCGTCCCCATCCCCGGCACGAAGCGTGTTCGCTATCTCGAGGAGAACATGGGCGCACTTAACGTAAAGCTTACCAAAAGCGACTTGAAGGAGATTGCGGCCCGCTTCGCGGAGATGGAGGTCGTTGGTGAACGCTACGCACCCGATATGATGGCGCTTGTGAATCACGCCTGAGCGTCGCGCATCAAGACTAAGAGCAGGGGCGCAGCGCGTTGCGCCCCTGCTCAGCCACGCCCCTTGCTTCATTCGCAAAGAACTTCGGCCGCGAATCACCAGTGAGATCTAGCGGGTGCCGGTGCGAAGCGCTGGCAGCGCGAATTTCGGCGTGACTTCCTTGCGCTTCGACCAATCGTGATAAGTGTGGCACTCAAAGCAGCGTGACTCCGCGTGCTCCGGCCCGGGCGCATGGCAGGTCTTGCAAGTTTCAATTCCCGGCAGCAACACGTCGCTCGATTCCGTGCTCGTCAGTGCCTTGGCGTGGCAGCTCACGCAAGTGAATCCCTCATGCGCCCCGTGATCAAACTTGGCATGCGGCATCCACTGCACGGTAGTCAGTGCATACGCGATCTGGGGGAGCGGCTTCCCTCCGGCCTTGCTTTCGAGCGCGGCGCGCCATCGGGCAGTTTCCTCTGGTGTTCTGTGCTCCTCCACGAATGTGTACATCACGGCATGGCATTGACTGCATGTTTTACGCCATAGGAGCTCTTCTGCCCTATCAGTTTGTTCCGTCACCCACTGCGCTGGCGTAAGAATCCGAAACTCCGGGAGTACCATCTTCCCGGTCAAATCGCGATCAGGATCCCGCGCCACGCGAAGTTCATCAGGATGCCCAGAAACATATTCCTGAAACTTTTTCTGCAGGAATTCCCGCACCACTTGCGGCTTGTCATGCGGAACACCAAAATCGAAGTGCTTGTCGAATGCCAGGGAATGGCAGCCGGCTCAAGCATCGGCGAACCTCACCGGCGCCATTAACTCCCGCCCACTCAGAGGTTTCGGAGGATGGAGCGTTCCAGGAGGGATCAGTCGTCCTTCGTCGCTCTCTTTGTAGCTGACTTTTGCCGCGCGGTAGCTGGGATCCGAGTAAGTCAAATCCGCGGCGGCGGCCGCAGTGTGATGGCAATTCCCGCATTGAAGCTGGACATCCGGTCCGTTGGGACTGCGGCGAATTGGCTTCATGTGGATGGCGTGATTCAGTTTGATTGTGCCGGAATCACTCGGGGCTAAGCCCGCAACGGAACGCAACGCGGCAAATTCAGGATGGCCGTCTTCGAAGCTATGTATGTGCGATGCGTACTGCGTAGCGCCGCGACTTGTCCCCAAGTCACTGTGGCACTCGGCGCAAGCTTGATTGCTGGCAGCGGCAATGTTTATGCGCCCGCGGTGTTCGGTATGACACGTCGCGCACGGTGGAGTTGGCGTTTGCGCGTGATGGATCGGGCCGTCATGGCAGTCTAGGCAAGCGTTGTCAGCAGCCTTCGCGGAAAATGCGCCGACTTTTTGCACGTGACAGGCGGCACATTCGTTTTCGAGAACGGCATGAGGTTCGGACATGCGCCCGCTTGAATACACGCGATGGTCTCCAGTAAAGCCGCGCCACGCGATCCAAATCAGTGCGAGCAGAGGCAGCAAGAGACTGAGCCAGAATTTCGCGCGCTTCAGCGGCGTCGGCCGCTTGAAATAGTTGAGGTCGATGCGCTGTGCGAGTTTTTTTGTTGTGCGTGTGCGTGCCACTCTTTTTCTCGGGCTAGTAGCGCAACGCCATGACCGCATGGATGGCGCCGAGCAAAATCAATGCGAGCGAAAGCGGAATGTGCAAGAGCAGCCAGCCGTGCAGCCAGTGGTGCAAGCGTTCCTGGCGTGTAAGCTGCCGCGCTTCGTCGCAAATGCCTTCAAGGTCCGCAAGCGTGACGCGCGCGGCGGCGGGCAACAACGTGCGCAGTCCAGCGAGCGCGGTGCCGGCTTTCGCGGCATCGGCGAGGCGCTGCCCGCGTTGCTTCGGCCGCTCCAGAAACGGACGCATTTCGTTCAAGTAAAAGCGGCGGAGTGGCGCGCTTTCTTCTTCCCTCAACAAAACAATTTCGGGAGCCGCGGCCACGGCGGCGCTGGCACCCGCACTGACGGCCGTTGAGGTGCGCAGCGGAACGGCGGACGCGGCAATGGTCCGCAACGCTGTAGAGCCGCCCGCGCGCTGGCCTTCTTCACCCGAAGTTTTGCTGAGGCCCAGGGAACCGCAGAGAGATTCGACCGCGCGATCCGCTTCTTCGCGCAGTAGCGAGCGAACGCGGCCGATTTCGTCGTAAATCGTTTCGAGCGGCACGTCCGAGGTCATCACGCGAGGGACATAGTGTTGCAGCACCGCGCCGAACACGCCGCTAAAAACAGCCATCATGAGTAGCGACATCAGGACGCGCGTGAGCGCGCCACCGAAATGAAATCCGCCGTGAAAAAGAATCATCGGTAGAGTGAGGAAGCCGAGCCAGAGATGGCCGCGCATCCAGGCTTGAGCGCGGCCGACGCGCCACGTGGGGACGCGTTTCCGCGCGCCAAGCAGCGCCGCACAAATGATGAAGCCGAAACCGACGACGCCGAATGCGAGTCCGATGGCGCTGCCGCCGCGCGGGCCTTGCGGCGAACGGAATGTATAGAGGACGTACACGATCGCGGAGCTCACAAGAATTGCTAACGACGCGAGGGCCCAGCCGCGTTGCGTTTGGTCCATCCTCATTTTGACCAGCCCTGGCCAAGCATGTCGGCGAAAAATGTGCGCGGATCGACGCGGTGCGCGGCGTCGTGCGGACAGGCATAGACGCAGCTTGGTTCTTTCAAGTGCGTGCAGAGATCGCACGAAGTCGCCTTTTGCTTGATAACAGCCTTCTTACGCCCGGTCCGCTCAGGATCGTCAACCAGCACTTCGAAGGGGTGCAAATTGATGTTGCCGTAGGGACAATTCTGCGCGCAAAGGCCGCAGCCGATGCACCAGTCCTCGATGATGACTTCGAGAGAATTGCGCCTTCGAATCGACCCGACGGGGCAGCCCACCATGCAGAGCGGGTCACGGCACTGGCGGCAACTCGTGGCAACGAGATATCGGTCAAAACGCAAGCCGTCGCGGACGAGACGCGTGATGCCGTCGTGAGCATCGGCGCACGCATTGACGCAAGCATCGCAACGCGTGCAGTTTTGCAAATCCAGAATCAGCAGGCTCTGCGCTTCCATCAATCCTTGCGAGAGAAATTGATCGATGGGAACGTTGTGGACCATTTGCATGCGCTGCTGATTCGCCGCGCGGCGCTCGGAGGCAACGGCTTCGAGACCGGTTCGAACGCTGGGGAACCGCGCAAGCATATCGTGGAAATCGTCGCCGGAGATGCGAACGAGCTCGACGTGATCGAGGGCCATGCAAGTGGCGGTTCGAACGCCGCCACCAAGGAGGCCGACTTCGCCGAAGTAGTCACCACGAGAGAGATAGGCTAGAACCAGTTCGCCGCCGGGATAGTTCTCCGAGACTTTCACGAAACCGATTCGAACAAGATAGAAACTGTCTGCCGGAGCTCCTTGCTGAACGATGACCTGACCGGGAGTGAAGCGCTGGAGCTCAACGCTTTCCTTAAGGTACTCGACGAATTCCGGTGCAAGGTCCGCGAACATGGGCACACCTCGAAGGTGATTTTCGAGGGCTCGGCGGCGATAGGTTTGGTCGAGCTGCGCGCGAAACGTTTTGTTCTTCAACATGATGTCCAGAACGTTGCGCAGCATCTCGAAAGCAACCACATCGGATTCTGCGCTCACCGTGGCGGAGCGCGGATAAAAATTCATGCATGTCATCTCGCCGAAGAGATCGCCGGGACCGAGTTCGGCTACGGGATTGCCGTAAGCGAGATCAACGGAGGCATCGATGGGAATGGTCCTCTCGCGTGCTTCCTCCTCGCGCTTGTCTTCTTCGCGCGCGACGAGCGTGCTGGTGAGGCGCTTGAAAAACCCTCTTGCGCCGCCCTGGGTCTTGACGTGGGCGATGGGAGTGGAAATGGAAACTTTGGCCTGGCCTTCCAGGATGTAGAAAGCAGTGGAACCGAACTCGCTTTCGCGGCAGATGATTTCGCCTTTGCGGAAGTGGCGCTTAACGATGGCGCCGCGATTGAGTTCGAGAAAAGTGCCGGAAACTCCCTTGAAAACGGGAATCTGCAGGAGATCCTCGGCTTTGAATCCTTGCGCGTCCGGACCGGCGGCGATCGTGGTGCCCACGACGCTCTTGTTTGTGAGCGCGCCGGTGGGACAGGAGACCATGCACTCGCCGCAAGAAATGCACGTGGAATCGCCCATCGGCGAATTGAGATCGAAGGCGATGCCCGCAGAATAGCCTTTGCTCATGCGGCCGAGTACGAAATTACTTTTGACTTCGTCGCAGCCGCGAATGCAGCGGTCGCACAGAATGCAGGCGTCGTGGTCGACGGCGATGGCGAGGCAAGAATCGTCTTTGCCGCGGGCCACCGTCCGTCTTAGGAAGCGCGGCTGGGAAGCGCCGGCTGCTTTCGCGAGCGTCTCCAATTCGCAATCTCCGGAATTCTGCTCGCGTGCGCAAGGGGAAGGATGATCGGACATCATGAGTTCGAGAAGCGTCTTGCGAGCGCCCAAAACTGTTTCAGAATTGGTGACTACTTTCATGCCGGGTTCGACCGGACGGACGCACGAGGCAGCGAGGACGCGCGCGCCGGTGTCCACCACGCAGAGGCGACAAACGCCGACGGGAGTTTGATTTTGCAAATGGCAGAGCGTGGGGATGTTGATGCCGTTCATGCGTGCGGCATCGAAGACGGTTGTGCCTGCGGGGACGCGGACGGGCTGGCCGTCCAGAGTCAAGTCGACGAGGCCGGCTGGTGTGCTTGCAGTCGTCATACTAAGGGCGAATTCCCACGCGCTGGGCTTCGCCGGCGCGCGCAGCGGCTGTAAAACAAGTGCCGCTAGGGCATTGGCCGTGCAAAACGTGGGCGTCAACTTCGGCGCGAAAGTATTTCAGAACGGATTGAATCGGCGCAGGCGCGATCTGGCCGAGGCCGCAGATCGAAGTGAGACTCATGG
>Ga0066710_100000306_pt1 | contig 27566 bp, 27 predicted proteins | sample GraSoiAngelo_159_FD_79666 | JGI IMG/M metagenome (GOLD analysis project Ga0066710, IMG submission 79666) | Grasslands soil microbial communities from the Angelo Coastal Reserve, California, USA - 14_1009_16_40cm | ecosystem: Environmental > Terrestrial > Soil > Grasslands | place: USA... | reverse complement strand
GGCGCGCGCGGCGCGCGCACGCGCCGCGTCCGGCCCCTCGGCGCCGAGCTCGCGCCGTAGTTTCCGCTTGCAATACGTCGCCGAGCGGCTAGAGTGGCGAGGGACTCATGCGCTCGGTATCTCCGACGTTCATCGGCTGCCGCCTTCCGCTCGCTGACGCCCGCATCGTCGTCTTCGGCATTCCGTTCGAGGGCCGGGTGAACCTCCGCAAGGGCGCCGACGCGGGCACGCTCGACGTCCGGCTCGGCTCGGAGTCGATCGAGACGTACTCGCCCGCGCTCGCGCGCGACCTCGAGGATCTGGCGATCGCCGACATCGGTGACTGCGAGCTTCCCGACGGCGCCCCGCCCCGCGAGCAGCTCGACGCCGCGCGCGAGCAAATGGCCGCCTGGTGGCGTCCGGGGCTCATCCCGTTCATGCTGGGCGGCGACCACACCGCCACCGTCTCGGTCATCGAGGTGCTCGGCCCGGCGTTCCCCGACCTCAGGATCCTCCATCTCGACGCTCATCCGGACCTGCGCGAGGAGTTCCTCGGCGAGCGCTACAACTACGCCTCGGCCCTCGCCCGCGTGATGGACGTCGTGCCTGCCGAGCGCGTCTACCAGGTCGGGATCCGCACCGGCGCCCGGGAGGAGTACCACCGTCGGCGGCCCCACTTCTTCCCGATGTACCCGATGGTGGCCGGGCATCCGGTGGAGGTCGTACAGCGGCTGCTCCCGGAGCTCTCCCGTCATCCCCTCTACGTCACGATTGACATCGACGTCCTCGACCCGTCCGAGGCGCCGGGGACCGGCTCACCCGAGCCCGGCGGGCTCCGGGTGCCCGAGCTGGTTGAGATCGTCCGGATGCTGGAAGGCTGCCGGATCATCGGCGGGGACCTCGTCGAGGTCGCGCACGCCTGGGATCCCTCCGGCCGCACCGGTATCGCCGCCTCCTGGGTGATCCGAGAGGCGCTCCTGGCGTGGTGGGGAGACAAGCGCTGAGGCTTCGCGAGAAGAGCCGCGACCGAGAGTACAGCGCCCCGCGGTTCTACGAAATCGCCTTCGAGCTGAACCGGAAGAGCGAGGTCGACTTCCTGGTCCATTGCTTCAAGCGATTCTCGCGACGGCCTGTGCGGCGGGTCGTCGACATCGCCTGCGGCACGGGTCCCCACCTCATGCGGCTGGCCGACCGAGGCTACGAGATGTCGGGCCTCGATCTCTCACCCCGGAACATCCAGTTCTTGCGCGAGCGGCTCGCCAGGAAGGGACACAAGGGTGAGCTGGTCGTCGGTGACATGAGCGACTTTCGCCTCGCCCGTCCGGTTGACGCGGCGATCTGCATGCAGGACTCGCAGGGCCACCTGCTGAAAACCGAGCAGCTCGTCGCCCATCTGCAGGCCGTCGGGCGGTGCCTCAAACGCGGCGGGCTCTACGTGTTCGATCGCTACATGGTGTCCTCGTGGACGAACCCGGCGCGGCGCTGGACGTGGTCCAAGCGGCGCGGCCGGCTGATCGTCCGCGCCTCGTTCTCGGCCCTCAACGACGTCGACCCGGTCTCGCAGGTCTTCCGCGAGCGCATGACGCTCGAGGCCATCGAGAACGGGACGCGCCGGCTCTATCGGCAGACGCACCTCTCGCGCATGATCTTTCCGCAGGAGCTGAAGACCGTGGTCGAGCTGGCCGGAGGCTTCGAGTTCGTCCAGTGGTTCTTCGGGTTCAAGCCCCATCAGGTGCTCGAGCGGTCGCGGCATCCGATCATCATGGTCGTCGTCCTCCGCAAGAAGTAGTTCGCCGTGGCATCGGCAGGCGGGCGGTCCCGCCCGCGGCCGGCGGCTCGCCCGCGGCGAGCGCCCCGCGCGAGGCCGCCGGGCGCGCTCGAGGTCGGCCAGCGCGTCTACCTGCTCGCTCCGACCGCCGGTCACCGCGACGAGCTCCTGGCGCTGGTCAGGGCGAGCCGGCGTGCGCTTCGGCCGTGGGTCGCGCCGCCGGCCAGCCGCGCCGCCTTCGCGGCGTACCTGCGGCGAGCCCGGCGGGCGACGGAGGGCGCGTTCCTGGTCTGCCGGCTCGAGGACCGCGCGATTGCGGGCGTGATCAACGTGAGCCAGATCTTCTACGGCAACCTCCGAAGCGCGTACCTCGGCTACTACGCCAGCGCCCTGTTCATGGGACAGGGCTACATGAGTGAGGGGCTTCGCCTCGTGCTCCGCCACGCCTTCGGCGCGCTCGGGCTGCACCGTCTCGAGGCGAACATCCAGCCGAATAACCACGCGTCGATCCGTCTCGTCCGCCGGGCCGGCTTCCGGCGGGAAGGGTTCGCTCCGCGCTATCTGAAGGTATTCGGACGGTGGCGCGATCACGAGCGCTGGGCGATCACCGCGGAGGAATTTCGCCGGTGAAGCGGGGCCAGCCGGCGCTCCGGCTCAAGCGAGGGCACGAAGCCGCGCGCACCCATCCCTGGATCTTCAAGGGCGACGTCGCAGACGCCAGCGACGTCGAGCCCGGCTCGGCGGTCGCGGTCGTGGATGCCGGCGGTCGCTTCGTCGGGCGCGGCTTCTACAATCCCAAACCCGCGCTCTGCTGCCGCATCCTCACCTGGACCGACGAGCCGCTCGACGCCGCCTTCTTCCAGCGCCGGCTCGAAGCCGCCGTGGGCCTGCGCGCGCGCGGTCACCCCCAGGGGGCGCCGACGCTCTGCCGGCTGGTCTGGAGCGAGGCCGATGGGCTGCCGGGGCTCGTCGTCGACCGCTACGGGCCTGTCCTGATCACCCAATGCCTCACCCTGGGGATGGCGCGCGCGCGGCCCCTCGTGACGGCGGCGCTCGTCCGGGTCGTTCCCGACGCCTCCGTCTTCGACATGGACGAGCCGCACGCGGCTCAGCTCGAGGGGTTTTCGGCCGCCCTCGGCTGGGCCGGGCGCGCCGGGCCCAGGACCGTCCGGGTCACCGAGATCGGCGCGACCTTCGAGGTGACGATCGGCGCCGGCCACAAGACCGGCCTCTACCTCGACCAGCGCGAGAACCGGGAGCGGGTCGGCGCGCTGGCGCGCGATCGCGACGTGCTCGACGCCTTCAGCTACACCGCCGGCTTCGCCTGCCATGCCCTTCGCGGCGGCGCGCGGCGAGCGGTCTGCATCGAGTCCTCGCCCGAGGCGATCGCCGGCGCGCGCCGCAATCTGGAGCTCAACGGCGTCACGGCCCAGGCGGAGATTCGCGCGGCGAACGTTTTCGAGGAGCTGCGTCGCCTCGAGCGCGACGGCGCGCGCTTCGGCGCGATCGTCCTGGATCCGCCGCCGTTCGCGCGCAGCCGCTCGGCGCTCGACGCGGCCGCGCGCGGCTACAAGGAGATCAACCTGCGCGCGCTGCGATTACTGGAGCGCGGCGGCAGCCTCTTTACGTTCTCGTGCTCGCATCACGTGTCCGACACGATGTTCGGGGAGATTTGCCGCGACGCGGCCGCCGACGCCGGCGCGCGGCTTCGCGTCGTCGAGCGCCTCGGCCAGGCGTCCGACCATCCGGTCCTTCTCTCGATTCCCGAGACCCGCTACCTCAAAGGCCTCCAGCTCGAGGCGCTGTGAGGTCCCTCACCAGGCGCGGGTCTGCCCGTGCTGGAGAACCCAGATGCGGTCGAGGTCGAGGTTCAGGCGGCGGGCCTCGGCGACCAGGCGCTTGGGCGGTTCCTCGAGCGGCTCCTCGGCGAGATCGAACGTGCCCCAGTGGATCGGGACGAAGCGCTGTCCGCGCACGTCGGCGAACGCCTGGAGCGCCTCCTCGGGCGTCGTGTGGCTGGCTCGCATGATCACCTCCGGCGTGTAAGCGCCGATCGGCAGCGCGGCCAGATCGAACGGGCCGAGCCGCGCCCCGATCTCCTTGAACCCGCCGAAGTAGGCCGTGTCGCCGGCGAAGTAGAGGCGCTTGACCTTCCCGGCGACGACCCAGCCGCTCCAGAGACGGCGGTTACGATCCCAGGGCGTCCGTCCGGAGAAGTGCTGCGCCGGCACGCAGGTGAAGGTCATCTGTCGCTCGACGCGGTGACCCCACCAGTCGAGCTCGCCGACGTCGGTGATTCCGATGTTCGCGAACCATCGCTTGAGCCCGAGGGGTACCAGGAACTTCGGACGATGCTCAGCCGCGAGGCGCTTGACCGTCGCGACGTCCAGGTGGTCGTAGTGATCGTGCGAGATCAGGACGACGTGGATCGGCGGCAGGTCCTCGAACGTCAGGCCGGGCGGCGCCACGCGTCTGGGTCCGGCAAACGACACTGGGCTCGCGCGCGGCGACCAGTTGGGGTCGGTCAGGATGTTGACGCCGTCGAGCTGGATCAGCAAGGTGGCGTGGCCCACCCAGGTCACGGTCGCGGCGCCGCGATTGTCCCGGATGGCCGGAAGATCGCTGGCGATCACCGGGAAGTTGGCGCGGCGCGGCGAGAACGTGGCGGACCACATCCGCGAGACGAAGAAGGTGAAACGCGTCCAGCCGCTCGCGGGCTCGTAGGCCGGATTCACGTTGGCGAACCCGTTCTCGCGGTGATGGGCGGGAGCGCCCGCCACCGGCCCCCCCACCCCGGCGCAGCCCGCCGCGAGCAGGAGCGGCAGGAGCGCGGCGATCGACCGGGTCGTCAGATGGCGGGCTCCCCGAGCGGCAGCTCGACGACGAAGGATGCGCCGCCGTCGGCGCAATTCGCGGCCCGGAGCACGCCTCCGAGCTCGGTGACGATCCCGTAGGAGACGGACAGGCCGAGACCGCTGCCCTCGCCGGGCGGCTTCGTCGTGAAGAAGGGATCGAAGATCCGCGGCAGCGCGTCGGGCGCGATCCCCGGGCCCGTGTCGCGCACCTCCACGCAAGCACGGCGGTCGGCCAGCCATACGCGCACGGTCAGCACGCGGGGCGCCGGGTGCTTGGCCATCGCCTGGTGGGCGTTCTGGACGAGGTTGAGCAGCACCACCTGCAGCTGGTTCTCGTCGGCCCACACGAAGGGGCACGCGGCGAAGTCGGTGACGACGCGGACGTTGTCCTGCTGGAGCTGATAGCCCTTCAGCTCGAGGACGCGGCGGGTCTGGTCGGCGATCGAGCACGGCCGCCGCTCGGGCGTGTAGTGCCGGGCGAACAGCAGGAGGTTCTGCACGATGCGCGCGGCGCGCCCGGCCTCCTCGGCGACGATGCCCAGGCGGTCGCGCACGTGCGAGGTCGTCTCGGGATGAGTGAGCAGCAGGTGCGACTGGCCGAGGATCGTCGTGAGCGGATTGTTGATCTCGTGCGCCACGCCCGAGGCCAGCTCGCCGACCGCCTTCATCTTCTCGGCGTGGATCAGCTGCGCGTGGGCGCGCTTGAGCTCGTCGAGCTGGCGGAGCGATTCGGAGTAGAGGCGCGCGTTGTCGAGGGCGAGCCCGATCTGGTCCGCGGCCGCCTGCAGGAGCGCCAGCTCGGGCTTGTCGAAGGGCTCGACGGTCTTCCGGCCCAGCGACAGTGTGCCCAGGATCTGGCCGCGGCTGTGGATCGCCACGCACACGAACCCGAGGATCTGCTCGCGGCGGACCGCGGCCTTGGCGCTCGGCAGGACGTTCGGGTCCTCGTAGTTCCGGTCGAGCCGGACGGTCTTGCCGGTGAGCGCGACGCGCCCGATGAGCCCGGCGCCGACGGGCAAGGTCTGGTTCACCTCGCGCAGGCGCGCCGACATCCCGCGCTCGCCGCGCAGCTCGAGGGTCTTGCCGTCCTTGGACAGCAGGTGGAGGCTCGAGATCTCGTGGCCGGTGACGCGGGTGAGCGCGTCGACCGCGGTGCGCAGGACTTCCTCGACGTCGAGCGTCCGGCTGACCGCCTCCGCGACGGTGTGGAGAATCTTGAGGTGCGGCTCGACGTCCGGGCCGCGATGCGCCCGGCGGCGCCGGTCAGCCGGCGAGAGCGAGTGACCGGCGCGCCGCTTCAAGCGCTGACTCCACGAGCGCCCGGTCCGCGGCCGGGAGATCACCGAACTCGGCGGCGATGTCGAGGAGCAGCTGCATCTCAGCGAGGAACTCGTCGGCCGCCGCGTCCCGGCCCGCGGCGGCGTTGCGGGCCGCGGCGAGCGCGGCCGTCTCGAGCCGCTCGCCGGTCGAGGTGCGTGCGGACGGCTGCATGGCGCGCGCGGCGCTGAACGCGGCGCGCGCCAGCGTCTTCCACGGGTCGTCCTCCGTCGCGTGGCCTCCGGGAGCTTTTTCCCCCGCCCGCGCGAGGCCCGCTGCGACGGCCCGGTCGAGATAGTCGAAGTCGAAGGGCTTGGCGACGTAGTCGAAGGCGCCCAGCTTGAGCGTCTCCTTGGCGAGGCGGACGTCTTCGTTGGCGGTGACCATGATGACCGCGACGTGCTGGTCGAGCTCGCGGATGCGCCGGAGGACCTGGACTCCGTCGAGCCCGGGCATGCGGACGTCGAGCAGGACGAGGTCGGCTCGACCGCCCCGAATGGCCGTCAGCGCCTCGACCCCGCTCCCTGCCGCCTCGACGGCGTAACCCTCGGTGGCGAAGTACTCCGTCAAGACCTCGCGCACGGGGGCCTCGTCGTCAACGACCAGGATCCGCCCAAGGGTCATCAACCAACATTCTAACCCAGGGACGCGTCCCGGCCCTCAGCCCCCGGCGCGAGCCACGAACGCGTAGACCAGCTCCAAAGCCGCGTCGAGCTTGGCCGGATCCTTCCCGCCGGCCTGGGCGAGGTCAGGCCGGCCGCCGCCGCCGCCGCCGACGGCCTTCGCCACTTCCTGGATGAGCTTGCCCGCCTGGAATCGCGAGGTGAGATCCTTCGTGACCGCGGCGATCAGGTTCACCTTGCCGTCGACGACGCTCCCCACGCAGACGATTCCGGAACCCAGGCGGTTTCGCAGGGTGTCCGCGACCGCGCGCAGGCCGTCGGCGTCCAGGCCGTCGATCCGGCCGGCGATCACGGCGACGCCGTTGACCTGGCGCGCCGCCTTGACGAGATCCTCGGCCCGCGAGCGGGCGAGCCGGCTCTCGAGCTCCGCCAGCTGCTTCTCGAGCGCGCGCTGCTCCTCCAGGAGCTTCTGGAGTCGCTTCGGCACCTCCAAGGGGCCGATCTTCAGGAGCTCGGCCGCCTCACGGAGCGCCGCTTCCTTGCGCGCCACGCTCTCGATCGCCGCGGGCCCGGCGACGGCCTCGACGCGGCGCACGCCGGACGCGACGGCGCCCTCGCCGGCGACCTTCAGCAGGCCGATCTCGCCGGTGCGGTCGAGGTGGGTGCCGCCGCACAGCTCAGTCGAGAAATCGCCGATCTTGATGACGCGCACGCGGTTGCCGTACTTCTCGCCGAACAGCGCCATCGCGCCCATCCGGAGCGCCTCGTCGAGATCCATCTCGGACTGAGTGACGGGGACGTTGGCCTGGATCTGCTCGTTCACCAGCTCTTCGATCTGCTCGATCTCACGGTCCTTGAGCGAGGCGCCGTGCGAGAAATCGAAGCGCAGATGATCCGGCGCCACGAGCGAGCCCGCCTGCGTCACGTGCGTGCCGAGCACGCGCCGGAGCCCCGCGTGGAGCAGGTGCGTGCCGGTGTGGTGCCGTCTGAGGCCCAGGCGGCGCGGCGTCTCGATGGTGACCGCGACGTCCTCGTTCTCGTGGAAGCCGCCGCTCACGACCTTGATCCGATGCACGATCAGCCTGGAGCCGCGGTAGTACGTGTCCACGATCTCGCCGCGGCCGCTCCGACCCACGAGCGTGCCGGTGTCGCCCACCTGGCCGCCCGATTCCGCATAGGCCGGCGTGCGGTCGAGGATCATCTCGACCTCGGCGCCCTGGGCCGCCTCGGTGAGCCGCCGCGGGCCGCCTGAGCCGGCGTCGACGATCGCCAGGATGCGCGCCGGCGACGCGAGCGAGTCGTACCCGACGAACTCGGTCGACGGGATCTCGCTGCCGAGCCGCTGATAGATCGCCGACGCCGCGGCGTCGTCTCCGACGCCGAAGGCCGCGCCTGCACGCGCCCGCGCCCGCTGGGCCTCCATCTCGGCGTCCGCGGTCGCGCGCGTGGCCTCCGTCACCCGCCAGCCGGCGTCCTGGAAAACTTCCTCGGCCAGATCCATCGGGAAGCCGTAGGTGTCGTAAATGGTGAACAGGAAGCGGCCGTCCACCACGCGGCGCGTGTCGCTCGCGCGCTCGGCGAGATACTCCTTGATCTTGAGCATGCCGGTGTCGAGCGTCTCGGCGAAGCGCTCTTCCTCGCCGCGGATCGCCTCCTGGATCCGCGTCCGGTCGGCGGCGATCTCCGGATACGCCTCGCCCATCAGCTTCACGACCCAGTCGACGGTCTTCCACAGAAACGGCTCCGTGAGCCCGAGCATCCGGCCGTGGCGCATGGCGCGCCGCATGATCCTACGCAGCACATAGCCCCGCCACTCGTTCGAGGGCGTCACGCCGTCGGCGATCAGGAACGCGGACGTGCGCGCGTGATCGGCGATGACCCGCATCGACACGTCGTCGGCCTCGGCGGCGCCGTACCGGCGCCGGGCGAGCGCCGCGACCTCGGCGATTAGCGGCGCGAAGAGATCGGTGTCGTAGTTCGACTCCTTGCCCTGCACGACGGCCGCGATGCGCTCGAGCCCCATCCCGGTGTCGATCGAGGGCCGGGGCAAGGGCGTCATCGTGCCGCTCGCGTCGCGGTTGAACTGCATGAAGACGAGGTTCCACACCTCGAGCCAGCGGTCGCACTCGCACGCGGGGCCGAGACATTTGCGGCCGGCGGCCTCCTCGGGACAGGCGAGGTGGTCGCCCTGGTGGAAGTGCACCTCGGAGCACGGCCCGCACGGCCCGGTATCGCCCATCGCCCAGAAGTTGTCCTCCTCGCCCAGGCGCAGGACGCGGTCGTCGCCGAATCCGGACACGCGCTTCCACAGCGCGAAGGCGTCGTCGTCGTCCGTGTACACCGTGGCGATGAGGCGCTTCTCGTCGAGCGCCAGGTCGCGCGTGAGGAACTCCCACGCGAAGGCGATCGCCTCGGCCTTGAAGTAGTCGCCGAACGAGAAGTTGCCGAGCATCTCGAAGAAGGTGTGGTGGCGGGCCGTGCGGCCGACGTTCTCGAGGTCGTTGTGCTTGCCGCCCGCGCGCACGCACTTCTGGCTGGTCGTCGCGCGCACGTAGGCGCGCCGCTCCTCGCCGAGGAAGACCGACTTGAACTGGACCATGCCCGCGTTGGTGAAGAGGAGCGTCGGATCGTCGCCGGGCACGAGCGACGAGGAGCACACGCGGGTGTGGCCGTTGCGCTCGAAGTACTGCAGGAATTTTTCGCGGAGCTCGGCGCCGGTCATCGGAAGGCCAATTGTAACACCGCGACTCAGTCCTCGACCGGGAGGCCCACGCACTCGCGGACGACGCGCGCCACCAGCGGCGCGGCGAAGCCGCGGCGCAGGAGGTGGTCTCGCAGGCGCGCGGCGGCCCGCGCGCGGTCGCGCCGCTGCAGGGCCGGCAGCCGCCGGCGGGCGACTGCGCGGGCGCGCTCGAGCTCGCTGTCGTCGTTCACGGAGGCCAGCGCCGCCTCGACCAGCGGGGCCGCGACGCCGCGCGCCCGGAGCTCCGCGCGCAGGCGCGTCGGTCCGTAGCCGCGCGCGGCGCGGGCGGCGACCCAGTGGCGGGCGAAGGCCTCGTCGTCGAGATAGCCGCGGGCGGTGAGGTCGGCGACCACGTCGTCGGCGACGGCCGCGGGCGCGCCGCGCCGCCGCAGCCGCGCGGCGAGAGCGCGCGCGGTCCAGGCGCGCCGGGACAGGAGGTCGGCGGCCACGAGCCGCGCGGTCCGCGCGTCGAGGGCTCGGCGCGGACCGCGCGGGCTCGTTACGATCTCTTGAAGAAGGAGCTGCCGGCCGGCGAGACGGGGGCGCGCTCGGTCGTGCGCTGCTCGAACGACTGCTCGCCGGTCGAGAAGATGCCGCGCACCTTGAGGTCGAAGTCGTCGGCGTTGGTCGCCGCCTCGCGCGCGGTCTCGTAGGAGACGATGCCGTCGCGATAGAGCTTCAGCAGGCACTGGTCGAAGGTCTGCATGCCGTACTGCGACTGGCCCTGGGCGATGAATGCCGGGATCTCGGGCGTGCGCTTGGCCTCCCGGATGCAGTCCTTGATCGCGCCGGTGCCGACCAGGATCTCGACGGCCGGGATCCGCCCTTCGCCGCCGATCTTCGGGATGAGTCGCTGCGAGACGATGCCGACGACGACGGCGGCGAGCTGATCGCGGATCTGCTGCTCCTGGTGGGGCGGGAACGTGCCGATGATCCGGTTGACCGTCTCGCCGGCGTTCAGGGTGTGGAGGGTCGAGAACACGAGATGGCCCGTCTCCGCCGCGTGCAGCGCGACGGACATCGTCTCGGGGTCGCGCATCTCGCCGACGAGAATCACGTCCGGGTCCTCGCGGAGCGCGGCGCGCAGCGCCGTGGCGAAGCTCGACGAGTCGTGGCCGATCTCGCGCTGGCTGACCACACAGCCGATGTCGTCGTGGGTGAACTCGATCGGGTCCTCGATCGTGATGATGTGGTCGTTTCGGGTGCGATTGATGTAGTCGACCATCGCCGCGAGCGTCGTGGACTTACCCGAGCCGGTGATGCCCGTGACCAGCAGGAGCCCGCGGCGCTCCATGGAGAGCTGCTCGAGCACCTCGGGCAGCCCGAGCTCCTCGAACTTCGGCTTCTTCGACGGAATCGACCGCAGTACCGCGCGGACCGACCCGAGCGCCAGGAACATGTTGACGCGGAAGCGGCCGAAGTTCGGCACGGCGTACGCCGAGTCGACCTCGCGCCCGTCCATAAGCTGGGAATACATCCGCTCGGTGAGACAGCGGTGGGCGATCGCGTCCATGTCCTCGGCGGTGATCACGCCGAGATCCCCCTGCGGCACCAGCCGGCCGTGGATGCGGAGGATGACCGGAGCGTTGGCCTTCAGGTGCAGGTCAGAAGCGCCGCGCTCGACGCCGGTGACCAGGAGCTTGTCGAATTCCATCGGCATGAACGACTCCTATTTGATCGGCACCGCCTGGCGAAGTCCGAGCGTGTCGCGGAGCTTGGACTCGAGGTCGGCGAGAACGGCCGGGTTGTCCTGCAGCCACTTCTTGGCGTTCTCGCGTCCCTGTCCGATCCGCTCGCTCTTGAAGGTGTACCAGGTCCCGGACTTCTCGATCAGGCCGTGGTCGACGCCAGCGTCCAGCACGCTGCCCGTCTTCGAGATGCCTTCACCGTAGAGGACGTCGAACTCCGCCTCCCGGAAGGGCGGCGCGAGCTTGTTCTTGACCACCTTGACCTTGGTCCTGACGCCGAGCGACTCGGTGCCCTGCTTGATCGCGTCCTGGCGCCGGATGTCGAGGCGAATAGAGGCATAGAATTTCAGCGCGCGGCCGCCCGTGGTGGTCTCGGGGTTGCCGAACATCACCCCGATCTTTTCGCGGATCTGGTTGATGAAGATCACGATCGCGCCCGAGCGCGAGATGGCGGCCGTGAGCTTGCGGAGCGCCTGCGACATGAGACGCGCCTGCAGGCCGGGCAGCGAGTCGCCCATGTCGCCGTCGAGCTCGGCGCGCGGCACCAGCGCCGCCACCGAGTCGATCACGATGACGTCGACGGCGTTGGAGCGAACGAGCGTCTCGGTGATCTCCAGCGCCTGCTCGCCGGTGTCGGGCTGCGAGATCAGGAGCTCGTCGATGTTGAGGCCGAGCTTTCGCGCGTAGATCGGGTCGAGCGCATGCTCGGCGTCGATGAACGCGGCGATCCCGCCCAGGCGCTGCGCCTCGGCGATGACGTGGAGCGCGAGCGTGGTCTTGCCCGAGGACTCCGGGCCGTAGATCTCGGTGACCCGTCCTCGCGGCAGGCCGCCTATGCCGAGCGCCACGTCGAGGGACAGTGCGCCGGTCGGAATGACGGCGATCTCCTCGAGGGGGCCGCCGGCGCCGAGCCGCATGACCGAGCCCTTGCCAAACTGCCGCTCGATCTGTGCGATTGCCAGCTCCAGGGCCTGCCGTCGCTCGTTCTTGGCCTCAGCCATGCGCCTCTCCTTCAGTTATCCTCGCACGCCCGCTGCACGTTTCGCTCGTTATCGCTTTCGGCCATTCTAGGTGGCCCCTCTCGCGGCCGTCAATGTCCGGAGTCTGAGACGGGGCGCCCGAGGCTCACCGTGGCCAGCGCGGTGTAGCGGGCCCCCCGGGGCCCGAGCTCGCTGCGCATCAGGGATACGCTCAGAACCCGCATCTGGCCGAATTCATGCGTGGTCGCGCTCCCGAGCGCGTCCGTGAGCGCGGGATTGCGCCCCGGCCGGCGCACGCGCCCGAGCGTGACGTGGGGCGAAAAGGGTCTCTCGTCGCGCGGGAAGCCGAGCCCGGCGAGCGCCGCGTCGATGCGACGGGCCAGGTCGATCATCTCCGATGCACCCTCCGTCACACCGGCCCAGGCGACGCGGGGCCTGCCGGCCGATGGAAAGGCGCCGAGACCGCGGATTCGCGCCGTGAAGGGGTGGGCTCCCAGGCTGGCCTCGCTCAGCGCGCCGGCGATCGAGTCGATCCGGGCTTCGGGGACCGAGCCGAGGAACTTGAGCGTGAGGTGCAGATTCCCTGGGGCGATCCAGGCGACGTCACGCGCGACGGGGCGCAGCCGCTCGATCGTTTCACCGAGCTCTCGCTGGACCGCGTCCTCGAGGAGGATGGCGACGAACGCGCGAACGGCGGCTATCGGCGCGTGTCCAGGAGCCGCAGCAGGTTTCGGATGCCCTGCTGCCGCTCGGGGTCCGACTCGACCACGAGCGCGGCACGAAGATCCGCGAGGGCCCCCTGGTTGTCTCCATCGAGCTCCTTCTGGAGACCGCGGGCCGCCAGCGCTCGCGCATCGAGCGGCGGGGGCTCCGCCGCTGGAGGAGCCGGGATGGATGCGACCTCTGGCGATGGAGGGACCGACGGCGCGCCCTCGGACGGCGGAGAGGCGACTGGGTTGGGCGCGGTGGTGCTCGGAACAGCATCGGGCGACGGCGCGGCAACAATGTCTGGCGACTCAGGCGCAGTCGATGCGTCTGTGGACGGCGCCGCGGGCGGTGGTGTGGGCGTCACCTCCACGGCCACTCTCGCATGCGGCTCTGCCGACACGGCGCTCTCGGCATTGGGCCCGTTCAACGCGGCGAGCATCAGCGCCCGTTCTCCCGGGTCCGGCTCGAGCTCGATCGCCCGGAGCCAGTCGGCGCGGGCGTGGTCGAGATCGCCGGCGAGGGAGCGCGCGGTCCCCCGGGCGAAGAGCGCCTTCGCATGATGGGGATTCACGGACAGCGACCGGGTGAGGTCGGCGATCGCTCCCTGATAATCCTTCTTCGCGATCATCGCGACGCCGCTATTGTAGAGGACGTCCGCGTCGGGCGGCCCGAGCGAGAGGGCCATCGTGTAGTCCGCGATCGCGCCGTCCAGATCGCCGAGACGCGCACGAACGGCGCCGCGGTTGGCGTACGCTGCGGCGGACACCGGCGAGGCGTGGATCGCCTCGTCGAAGGCGGCCTTCGCCCCGGCATAGTCGCCCTGGTGCACCAAGGCGACGCCCCGATCGACCGGCGATACGGTCGCGCACGCCGCGAGCGCCAGAGCCGCCGGCCCGATCCACGCCTTCACGTCTGCTCCCTCAGCGCGCGGCGCAGCATGTCGAGCGCCGCCTGGGTCGACTGCCACGTCACCGCGGCCCGGTCGCCCGAGAAGGAGAATCGGCGCGCCAGCGCCTGTCCTTGGACTACCACACCGACGAAGACGGTGCCGACCGGCTTGGGCGGGGTGCCGCCGTCGGGTCCGGCGATTCCCGTGACGGCGAGCGCGCAGGATGCGCCGGCGAGCGTCGCGACGCCGCGCGCCATCGCTTCCGAGCACGGCCCGCTCACCGCGCCGTGGGCGCTCAGGATCGACTCGGGCACTCCGAGCAGCTCCGCCTTCGCGCGGTTCGAGTACGCGAGGACGCCGCGCTCGAAGTACGCCGACGCGCCGGGGACGCTAGTCAGGCGGTGGCCCAGAAGGCCGCCCGTGCACGCCTCGGCCACCGCCACCGTCAATCGCCGCTCGAGCAGCATCCGGCCCACGACCGCCTCGAGCGTCTCGCCATCGCGACCGTAGCAATCGTCGCCCAGGAGCGCGCCGATCCCGGCCTCGGCCTTCGCGAGGCTCTTGACGGCTTCGGCCGGCGTCGAGGCTCGCGCGCGCAGCCTCACCCACACCTCGCCGTCGGCGGAGATGGTCGAGACGGTCACCTCGCCGTCGCGACCAAGCCAGTCGACGAGACGCTCTTCGACGTCGGCCGCGGCGAGGCCCGCTGTGCGAAGCGTGCGGATCATCGCGGCCCCGCGCGCGCCCGCCCACTCGCGGGCGAACGGCGTGAGGTGCCGCGCGAGCATCGATTGCAAGGCAGCGTCGCGCGTGAGCACCGCGAAGGCGCGCTGGCCGTTCTCCATCGCCCACCCGGCGTCGGCGTCGGCCGTGACCCAGACCGTCGCGCCCTGCGGAAGGAGGGCCAGCCGCTCGGCCCGTCGCGGCAGCGGGCGGTCCAGCCGGCGATAGCGCTCCTGCAACGTGGTCAGCAGCCGCTCGTTGAGGACGAGCCGCGCGCCCGTCACGCGCGCGAGCACGCGGCGGACGATGTCGCCGGCCGAGCCGCCACCGCCGGCCAGGACCACCGTCAACACTTCGTCGGCGCCGAGCGCCCGCTCGAGCGCGCCCTCGTCGTCCTCGACGAAAACGCGACTCACGACCGCGACCCCGGCGGCGCCGAGCGCCGCAGCGACCGCCGTGCCGTCGGTGGCGGGCGAGGGCATCGCCCCGACGGTGACGATGTGCGCGCTCGCCGTCATGGCCAGGCGAACACGGCTCGGCCGATGACGATCGCGAGGAGAGCGTACAGCCCCGCGATCAGATCATCCACCATCACGCCGATGCCGCCGGTGAGGCGCTGGCTGGCGCGCGCCGGAAACGGCTTGGTCACGTCGAAAATCCTGAACAGGACGAAGCCGACCGCCAGCACCGCCGGGGTCAGCGCGAACGGCGCGACGGTGAGCGTCATGCCGGCCACCTCGTCGATGACGATCACGCCCGGGTCCTTGGCGCCTATGGCGCGCTCGGCGCGATGCGCCGCCCAAGTTCCGGCCAGCGTGACGGCGACGAGAAAGACGACGAGGCCGGAGCGCGAGAACGGCACGACGCCGAGGACGAGGACGGTGAGGGCGCTCCCGACGGTGCCCGGCGCGAGGGGCGAGTAGCCGGCGCCGAAGCCGGTCGCGAGAACGAGCGCTACGCGGTCGAGCGCCGTGGCGAGACTAGGCGCGCTCGCCGACCAGCTCGTATCCCTCGACCTCGACGATGCGGATACGCGCGAATCGTCCCGGCGTCAGGCCGCGATCGCGCAGATAGACGACGCCGTCGATCTCGGGTGCTTGCCCGGCCGTGCGGCCCTCCCACGCGAACGCGGGGTCCTCGCTCGGGCCGTCGATCAGGACATCCGTCACCGTGCCCTCGAGGGCGGCGCTCTGCTCCCACGCGCGGCGATCCTGATGCTCCTGCACGATCGCGGCGCGCTCGGCGGCGACCTCGGGGGCGACCTGGTCGGGATAGGCGGGGGACGGCGTGCCTTCTTCGGGCGAATAGGTGAAGACGCCGAGCCGGTCGAAGCGCGCGTCCTCCAGGAACTCGAGGAGGTTCTGGAACGCCGTCTCGGTCTCGCCCGGGAAGCCGACGAGGACCGTCGTGCGCACCGTGAGCCCGGGAATCGCCTCGCGGAACGCGCGGACGATCTCTCGCATCCGCCGCGCGGTCACGGCGCGGCGCATGGCGCGCAGCACGCCGTCGTCGCCGTGCTGGACCGGCATGTCCAGATAGGGCACGACGCGCGCGCGCGCCCACCGCTCGATCAGCCGGTCGTTGACGTGCGCGGGATGCAGGTACATCGGGCGGATCCACGGCATCCGCGTCTCGCCCAGGGCCAAGAGCAGGTCGGCGATGTCGCCGTTGCCCGCGATGTCGCGGCCGTAGGCGAGCGTGTCCTGCGAGACGAGGATCGCTTCCTGGATCCCGCGCGCCGCGAGCCCCTCGACCTCTTTCACGATGTCGGCGAGCGGCCGGCTCCGGTGGCGGCCGCGGAACTGCGGGATCGCGCAGAAGGTGCAGCCCATGTCGCACCCTTCCGCGATCTTCACGTACGCGTAGGGCACGCGGCCGGTCAGCAGGCGCGGGGTGGTGGCGTCGTAGAGGTAGCCCGGCGGCGCCGAGCTCGCCCAGTCCTGACGGCCGGCCGCCTGCCGCACCAGCTCGACGATGCGCGAGAGGCTCGAGGTGCCGAGGATGCCGTCGACCTCGGGCATCTCCTTGAGGATGTCGCCGCCGTAGCGCTGCGTGAGGCAGCCGGTGACGATGAGTGCCCGGCAGGAGCCTCGCCGCTTCAGCTTCGCGAGCTCCAGGATCGTGTCGATCGATTCCTCGCGCGCGCGGTCGATGAAGGCGCACGTGTTGACCACGAGGCACTCGGCGTCTTCGGGACGCTCGGCCAGGGGAAATCCGGCCTCGGTCAGCATGCCGAGCATCAGCTCGGAGTCGACCTGGTTCTTCGGACAGCCGAGGGTCGTCAGGTGGACCTTCATGACCGGAGCCAGTATACCCGCGCTACGTGCTTCGGTAGTTTGTGAACTGCAGCGCGATGCCGAGGTCCTTTTCTTTCAGCAGCGCGATGATCTTCTGGAGGTCGTCGCGGTTCTTGCCGGCCACGCGCACCTGGTCCTCCTGGATCGAGGCCTGCACGCGGATCTTGGAGTCCTTGATGAGGCGCACGATCTCCCTGGCGCGCTCGATCGGGATGCCCTGCTGGAGCGCGATCTTCTGGCGGAGCGTGCCGCCCGAGGCCTGCTCGACCTCGCCGTACGTGAGTGCCTTCAGCGGCACGCCGCGCTTGTGCAGGCGCGATTGCAGGATGTCGACGACCGCCTTGAGCTTCATGTCGTCGGGCGCCGTCGCGGTGATGTCGGACTCCTCGAGCGTCACGTCGCACTTGGCGCCCTTGAGGTCGTAGCGGGTGCCGATCTCTCGCCGCGCCTGGTCGAGCGCGTTCGTCACCTCCTGCATGTCGATCTTGCACGCGATGTCGAACGAGTTCTCGGCGGCCATGGCCCCTCCGCTTACTTGAGCGGGACGATCACGACGCCCTTGGGCGCGACGAACGTGAAGGTGCGCTCCGGCAGCCCGCTGTTCACCGCCATCTTCGTGAAGCGCATCGTCACCGTGTTCTCGAACTGATCGAGCACCACGGCCTTCCGGATCTCCCAGCTCTTCGGGTCGACCGACAGGATCAGCCGGGTCAGCGTCGGCAGCGGCTGCTTGGGAGTCAGGTCGAGGGCCCAGTTGCCCTCGGCGTCCTTGGGCTGGGCCGGGTTCAGGAAGCGCACCTGGAACTCGGTCCGCAGCCGGCCGAGCCCGGCCAGGAAGCTGCCGGCGGGGCCGGCCAGCGCCTCGGGCGCGTCGGCGACGTTGGCCTGGTTCAGGGTCGGCGTGTAGACCCAGAGCTTCTTGCCGTCGGACACGATCTCTTGCGGCGTCGGCTCGGTGTACTCCCAGCGGAGCTTGCCGCCCTTCTTCAGATACACGGTGCCGCGCGCGGGAATCGTCTGGTTGAGGCTCTTGTTGAACGCGGTCTGGGTGAAGTCGGCGCGCAGGTCCGTCATACGGCTGTACACGGTCTCGATCTCGCGGACGACCTCGTCGAGCGACTGCGCGAAGACCGTCACCGACCCCGCCATCGTCAGGAGAACGAGCGTCAGCGCGGCGACTGCTCTGATCATGCTCTCACTCTACACCAGTGTCCGGACCACGCCCGCGACCCATTGAGCGATAATGGGCCGCCATGCTCGCCGGGGAAGCCCCGATGGCCTGCGGCGACCCCGTGGCTCGACGTCTCTTGCGTCAGCACCGAGAACGTGCCGCTGCTCGAAGCCGGCCGGCTCGACATCGCGCTCGTCCAGGGCGAGGTCGCGCACGAAGCGTTCAACGGGATCGGCCGAGCGCCGTCCAATCTCCGGATCGTCGCCGCCATGTACTCGACGCCCGGGATGTTCGTGGTTCGCGCCGACACTCCGCACCGCCGGATCGACGATCTGAGAGCCAGGCCGGTGGTCTTCGGCGCCCGCGGCTCCGGACTCGTGATCCTGGCCAAGTACGTGCTCGACGGGCTCGGTCTCGACCAGGAGCGCGACTTCCAGGCCGTCTACCTCGACCGCGCAGGGGATGGGCCGGCGATGGTGCTCGACGGCCGCGCCGCGGCGCTCTGGGGCGGAGGCCAGGGCTGGCCCGGCTTCGGGGCGGTGGCCAAGGGATCGGCGGGCGCCCGATTCATCGCGCCCACCGGCGACGAGATCGCTCGGATTCTCGCCCGACACACTTCCTCAAGCCCATGACGATCCCTGCCGGCGCGGAGCCAGGCCTGGCCGCCGCGCTTCCCTCGGTGGGCTCGTGGAGCTTCATCCTCGCGCGGCCGGACCTTCCCGACGACGCCGCGTTCCGGCTGGCGCGAGCGCTGCACCGGGGCGAAGCCGCCATCGCGCGCCGCCTGCCGCAGGCCGAGGAGACGACCGCGGCCAACACGCTCGGCGCGGCGCCTCACCGGGATCTGATCCATCCGGGCGTGCTCCGCTACCTCCGCGAAGTCGGCATCGCTCGCTGATCGCCCCCGAGAGGCAGCAGGCCCGCTCCTCCGGGACAGTTACCGGCGCGGCTCGGTCTCGTCGATGAAGATCAGGAGGTCCAAGTCGCCCGGCGAGTGACCGAGCTCGGTCAGCGCCGCGGCGACCTCGCCGCGATGCTGGGTCGCATGGTTCACCTGGTGGACGACCTGTTGCCAGAGCGGATACGCCCAGCGCTCGCCGCGGGTATTGCGGTACTCGACGACCTTGGCGAGGTCGGCGTCGGTCAAGCCCGCCACGAAGCGCTGCGTCTCGCGCTCGATCTGGTCCCAGCGCGCGCGCAGGGACGCGACGTCGGGAAATCCCCCCGCGTCCAGCAGCGAGGTCGGTGAGGTGCCCTGCCATCGCGCGAGCCAGATCCATTGCGCCGCCATGATGTGGACGAGCGTCTCGCGGACCGAGCTGAAGCTGGCTCCGCTCGGCGCGGCCAGCTCGTCAGGACGTAGCCGCGCCGCCCGCTCGAGGATTCGCGCGGTCGCCCAGGCGTTGTAGCGATAGAGGGTCCGGACGAGCTCGCTGGTCATGCGTCACTCCACTTTTTCTCGATAGGGCGCGCGCAGCTCGCGGCGGAGCGTCTGCCGGCGGGTCGCCGAGACCGGTCGCGGGAGATCCACGCTGACCCAGCCCTGACTTCCCTTGATGTCGCTTGAGCATGACGGCCCTCTCGAGCTGTCGGCCCTCGGCGACCGTGACGTCCTCGCAGTATGGGCCCGGCCGGGCGCATGCGCAACGCGCCCCGTGGGCTCGGAGAAACTTGACCCGAGGGAACCCGAGGCGAGCGGTATGGTCTAACTGGATGGAAGGACGGACCGGCGATGATGCGCTCCTGCTGGACCGGCTCCGGCGCGGCGACCCTCGAGCTTTCGAGGACCTGGTGATCGCCCACCAGCACCGTGTCTTCGGCGTCGCGCTGCGCATGCTCGGCAACCGGGCCGAAGCCGAGGAGCTCGCCCAGGAAGTCTTTCTGCGCGTGCACCGCGCCATCGGCGAGTTCCGCGGCGAGGCGAAGCTGTCGACGTGGCTCTACGCGATCGCCTCGCGCCTGTGTCTGAACCGCTTGACCTCGGGCGAGCGGCGCAGCGTGCGCCAGGGCGAGGAGACGTTGACCCGGCTCGTGTCGTGCGAGGTCGGGCCGGCCGAGGAGATGGAACGGGCCGAGCTGGAGACGGCGCTGCACCGCGCGATCGCCGAGCTCAGCGAGGAGCGCCGGATCGTCGTCGTCCTCCGAGACCTCGAAGGCCTCTCGTACGACGAGATCGCAACCGCGCTCGAGCTCGAGCTCGGCACGGTGCGCTCGCGTCTGCATCGGGCGCGAATGGATCTACGAGAAAAGCTCGAACGGTTCTTGCCATGACCTGCCACGATGCACGTGAACAGTTCTCGGCGCTGGTGGATGACGCGCTCGCGCCCGGCGAGCGCGCGGCCCTGGACGCGCATCTGACCACGTGCGCCGACTGCCGGCGCGAGCTACAGCGCTTCCGCGACACCGTCGCGCTGGTGCGCGCGGTCGGTCCGGTTCGGGCACCGGCCGGCTTCGTCGATCGGGCGCTCGAGGCGGCGCGCCCCGTCCCCTGGTACCGCCGCTTGGTCCGCGGCCTCTTCCTCCCCTGGCCGGTGAAGCTGCCGATCGAGGCGGCCGCCATCGTGCTGGTGGCCGTCGGGGTGGCCCTGGTGTATCGCGGCGCGCCCGAGCTCCGGCAGGCGGCCCGCTTCGACTCCGTCGCCCCGGCGGTGAGTCGGGCGCCCGAAAGCACCGCGCCGCCGGCGCCAGGGCCGGGGCCGGCGCCGGAGCGCGAGACCGACGCGCGACGCGCGCAATACCGCGCGCGCGAGCTACCGCGAGCCCCGGATCAGGTCCAGTCCTCCGTGAAAGATCAAGGGGTGAAGGGTCCGGCTGAGATGCAGGACAAGCCGACCGTCGCCACTCCGCCCGCGCCCGCGGCGCAGCAGTCCGCGCCGCTCTCACGCGATGCGGAGCCCCAGAAGACGCTCGAGCGCGGGGAGACGAAGGAACCCCGGGCCTCGGTCGCCGAGCGCGAGCGAGGCGAATACCTGCGAGCCCAGCCAGCTCCGGCGACGCCCACCCCGCGTCCCGATCAGGCCAAACGGTCGGCGCCGGCTGTCACCGGGCTGGCGTTCGCGCCGCCGACCGGGGTGTCGGGCCGGCTGGCCGCGAGCGACCCCGACCTCGCTGTTCGCGGCGTCAGCGAGCTCGGCGCGCGGCTCGGCGCCGTCGAGAATCGTCGCGTCGACGCACCCGGTGGTGGCTACATCGTCGAGCTCACGGTCTCCCGCGAGGCTTACGCGGAGTTCGTCCGAGAGCTCGCGCGTCTCGGTCGATGGCAGCCGAGCAAGGAACCATCCGAGCTGCCCGCTCAGGTCCGCGTCGTTCTTCAGATCACCCGCTGATCGGCGCGGGCCAACCGGCGCGGAACTTCCGACGACCTCTCCGGTCTAACTCGGTAGCAGCCGATATCCGGACGACCGGAGGAACGACGTCATGAAGACGCCCCTGATCGCCTCACTGCGGATCGTCGCGCTTGCCACCCGACAGCCGGCCGCCGCGGCGCCGGTCAGCGTGACGCGCGACGAGCAGCGCGACGTCATGGTGACCATCTACAACGGCAACCTCGGCCTCGTGAAGGACCTCCGCGAAGTGCGGTTCCCGTCGGGGCAAACGGAGGTGCAGTTCATGGACGTCGCCGCGCTGATCGACCCGACGACCGTCCATCTCAAGTCGATCACCGACGCGCCCGGGCTCAAGATCCTCGAGCAGAACTACGAGTACGATCTCTTGACGAGCCAGAAGCTCATGGAGAAGTACGTCGGCCGCAAGGTGCGGCTCTATCAAAGTGACGGCGCGTATCACGACGCCACTCTGCTCTCGACCGACGGACCGGTCTTCGAGATCAACGGTCAGATCCACATGGGCCACTACGGCCGTCTCGTCCTGCCCTCGCTCCCGGAGAATCTCGTGGCCAAGCCCACCCTCGTGTGGCTCCTGCGTAACCAGACCCCGCGGCCCCAGCGCGTCGAGGCGTCGTATCTCACGGGCGGGATCACCTGGAAGGCCGACTACGTCATGGTCCTCAACGCCGCCGACACGCTCTCGGATCTGAACGGCTGGGTGACGATCGACAACAAAAGCGGCGCCACCTACGGCAACGCCGCGCTCAAGCTGGTGGCTGGCGACGTGAACCGCGCGGCGGACGCTCGGCGCGATCGGCGGATGCTGGAGACGGCGGCGAAGGCGATGTCGCCGGCCGCCGCCAGTCACGACTTTGCGGCGGAGGGCTTGTTCGAGTACCACCTCTACACGCTCGACGGCCGCACGACGATCAAGGACAACCAGACCAAGCAGCTCTCGCTGCTGTCGTCGAGCGAGGTGCCCGTCACGAAGGAGCTCGTCTACTACGGCGCGGCGGACTACTACCGCAACGCCTACGGCGTGCCGGTCTCCAATCAGAAGGTCGCGGTCTATCTCGAGGTGAAGAACAGCAAGGAGAACCGGCTGGGCGTACCGCTGCCGAAAGGCAAGGTGCGCGTCTACAAGGCCGACGGCTCGGGCAGCCAGCAGTTCATCGGCGAGGACTGGATCGACCCCACGCCCAAGGACGAGCGCGTGAAGATCAAGCTCGGCAACGCGTTCGATCTGGTCGGCGAGCGCACCCAGAAGGACTTCAAGAAGCTCGCCTCGAACCTCTACGAGGTCGAGTGGGAGATCGCGCTCCGGAACCACAAGACCGAGGCGCAGACGGTCACCGTCGTCGAGCCCGTGCCCGGCGACTGGCAGGTCCTCGCCTCGAGCCACACGCACGAGAAGATCCAGGCCCACACCTTGCGGTACCAGATCCCCGTGCCCAAGGAAGGTGCGACGAAGCTCGCCTACCGCGTCCGGATCCGCTTCTAGGCGCTCGTCGTCTCGGTCACTCGCTCGGCCCGGACATCTTCCGCAAGAGCCGTCGCGCGACCGGCTTGCCGTCCTCGCCGTAGTGGGTCAGCAGCACGTCGCCGGGGAGTCCCGGCACCGAGCTCCGCGGATCGCTGATCTTCGCGAGCAGGATCTGACAGGCGTCGACTTCCGACGCCGCCGCGCCGGTCTTCCGCGTGAGCAGTCGTCCCCGGTCGTCGACCGACCAGGTGATGGTCGCGGGCGCGGACAGGATCGTCCGCTGCTCCTCGGGGCCGACGGGTGCCTGCGCCGTCAGATGACGCATGCGCCGGTCGGCGGAGAACGCGTACCGCTGATAAGGGTAGAAGTACGGATCCGTCGCGTCGACCCGCACCGAGGGCGCCGTGCCCAGACGGATCATCGCCCAGGTCCCGATGAGATCGGCGCGCGTGCAGGGCCTGAGGGCGTCGCGCGGATCGTCGAACGCAAGCGCGGGGACACCGGGCCAGAGGCTCAGCGCCCCGGCGACGACGGCCGGGACGAGGACCGCGAGTCGCCCGCGCGTCACTTCCCGCGTTTGGCGAGATACTCGGGGCCGACCAGGACCTCGCGCGGCTTCGCGCCGTCACCGGGGCCGATGACGCGATCCTGCTCCATCATGTCGATGAAGCGGGCGGCCTTCGGGTAACCCAGGCGCATGCGGCGCTGCAGGAACGAGATCGAAGCCTGGTGCTGGCCGATCACGAGGTGTACCGCGTCCCAGTAGAGATCGTCGCGCTCGGCGCTGGTGCCGGCGGCGACTTCCTCCTCGGTCGCCAGCACGACCTCCTCGTAGACCGCGGTGCCCTGCTTGCGCAGGAAGTCGCAGACCGCGCGGACCTCGTCGTCGCCGACCCACGCGCCGTGCACGCGCATCTGCTTGTTCGCGCCGGGCGGGACGAAGATCATGTCGCCGCGGCCCAGGAGCTGCTCGGCGCCGTTGCCGTCGAGCACCGTGCGTGAATCGACCTTCGAAGCCACCTGGAAGGCGATGCGCGTCGGGAAGTTCGCCTTGATCAGGCCGGTGACGACGTCGACCGAGGGGCGTTGCGTCGCGATGATCAGATGGATCCCGACCGCGCGCGCGATCTGCGCCAGCCGCACCAGCGAGGTCTGGACCTCGCCGGCCGAGACCAACATGAGGTCCGCCAGCTCGTCCACGACGACGACCCAGTACGGGAGTTTCTCGTCCGGGCCGGCCACCTTGTTGTAGCCCTCAATGTTCCGGACCTGCTTGAGCTGGAGCGTCCGGTAGCGCTCGTCCATCTTGCCGACGATCCAGCGCAGTCGCGCCGCGGCCTCCTTCGCGTCGGTGACGACCGGCGCCAGCAGATGGGGAATGCCCTCGTAGACGCTGAGCTCGAGGCGCTTGGGATCGATCAGCAAGAACCGCACCTCGGCGGGCGAGGCCTTGTAGAGGATCGAGCAGATCATCGAGTTCAGCCCGACCGACTTGCCGCTGCCGGTGGCGCCGGCGACGAGCAGATGGGGCATCGACGTCAGGTCCGACACGACCGGCGTGCCGGTCACGTCCTTGCCGAGGGCCAGCGGGAGCTTCCCCTTGGACTCCGCGAACTCCGCCGAGACGAAGATCTCGCGCAGATAGACGGTCGCGGCCTCGGAGTTCGGCACCTCGATCGCGACCGTGCCGCGTCCCGGAATCGGCCCGACGATCCGGACCGACGCGGACTTCAAGGCGAGCGCCAGATCGTCGCCGAGGTTCACGACCTGGCTGATCTTGATGCCGGCCGCCGGCTCGAACTCGTACGAGGTGATGATCGGGCCCGGGCTCACCTGGACGATGCGGCCCTCGACCTCGAAATCCTGCAGCTTGCGGCGGATCGTCCCGGCGTTGTCCTGCAGCTCCTCCCGCGTCCGCTTGAGCTCGCTCGCCGGCGGAGGCTTGAGCAGCCCGACCGGCGGCAGCTGGAAGGCGGCCGCGCCACCGCCGCCGAAGTCGAAGTTCTCCTGCCACGCGAGCCCCTGCTCGGCCAGACGCCCGCGCGGGCGTGCGGGCTCGACGACGACCGGCGGCGCCATGATCTGCGGCGCCTGCGCCTCCAGCATCAAGTCCGGCTCGACGGGTATGCGCGCGGCCGTCGCCGACTGCACGCGACGCTTCCGCAGCTTGGTCAGCCGCGACGTGGTGACGCGGACGACCGCCGCGTAGGACACGCGCGTCACGCACAGCAGGCCGATGGGTATCGCGGCGATCAGCATCAGCCAGGTGCCCACCTCGCCGAACCCCGAGTGGAGCACGCCGATCGCCGCGTATCCGACCAGGCCGCCCCCGACCGCCCCGTTCCGCGTCGCCTGCGTGAGCAAACCCGCGGCGCTCACCACGAGTACCCCCAGCCCGACCAGCGGGACCCAGCCGCGTACGACGATCGGGCGCAAGAACGCCGACGCGCCCCAGGCCCCGAGCAGGAGCGGCAGCAGAACGCCGGAGTAGCCGAACGACTGGAACGTCGCCCACCCGAGCCAGACGCCCACGGGGCCGGTCAGGCCCGGCTGCTCGGCCGGTGTCAGGGTCGGATCGAAGGTCGCGAGCGCGATGAGAGCGAAGCCCGCGGCCAGCAGCGCCACGATGCCCTTCACTTCGCTGAGCCAGCGGTCGCTGCCGCGCTTGCGGCGGCGTCTGGGCTTGCTCTCCGTCGACTTCCCTTCGGTCGAGATGACGGTGGCCATCAGACCTCCAGAATGATCGGGAGCACGATCGGCCGACGGCGGAACCGCTGGTTAGCGAACTGGCGGACCGCCACGCGGATCGTCGCGCTCATCATTTCGCGATCGAACGGCACGTCGGGGCCGCGCTCGGCGAGCGCGGCGAGGACGGCCTTCTTGAGCTCCTCGAGCAAGAGCTCGTTCTCTTTCACATAGACGAAGCCCCGCGAGGCGACCTCCGGCCCCGCGAGGACCGTACCGTCCCGGGCGACGGCCAGTGAAACGGCGATCAGGCCGTCCTCGCCGAGCAGCTGCCGGTCGCGGAGGACCACGGCGCCGATATCGCCGACCGATTTGCCGTCGACGAGGACGCGGCCGGCGGGAAAGCGGCCGGCCACGTGCGCCTCGGTCTTGGAGACTTCGACCGCCATGCCGTCCTCGATCAAGAGGACGCGCTCGGGGCCGATGCCGACCGACTCGGCGAGCCGGGCGTGGCTCAAGAGATGCCGGTACTCGCCGTGCACCGGGATGAAGTAGCGCGGCCGGGTCAGGTTGAGCATCATCTTCAGATCTTCCTGGCTCGCGTGGCCCGAGACGTGGACGAACGCGTTGTCCTCGTAGAGGACCTCGGCGCCCAGGCGATAGAGCGCGTTGACCACGCGGCCGATCGTGCGCTCGTGGCCGGGGATCACGCGCGCGGAGATGATCACGAGGTCGCCGCGCTCGACCTGCACGTACTTGTGCTCCGAGGAGGCCATCAGCGCCAGCGCCGAATTCGGCTCGCCCTGGCTCCCCGTCGAGAGGATCACCTGGCGATTCGCGGGAAGCTCGGCCAGCGCCTCGAGCTCGACCAGGACGTTGTCGGGCACGCGGAGGTAGCCGAGATCGGCGGCGATCGTCACGTTCCGCTGCATGCTCATCCCGAGCAGCGCGACCCGCCGGCCCGTGCGGGCCGCGAGCGTGAGCACGTGCTGGATGCGGTGGATGTGGGAGGCGAACGTGGCGACGATGATGCGCCCGGTCGCGGTGTCGAAGCGCGCGCCGAGCGCCTGGCCCACGTCCATTTCCGATCGCGTGTGGCCGGGCCGGTCCACGTTGGTGGAGTCGGAGCAGAGCACCATCACGCCCTGCTCTCCCAGCTCGGCGAACCGGCGATAGTCGGGCGGCTCGCCGTCGAGCGGGCTCGGATCGAGCTTGAAGTCGCCGGTGTGCACGATGGTGCCGACGGGCGTGTCGATCGCCAGGCCGATGCCGTCAACGATCGAGTGCGTGACGCGGATCGCCTCGACGCCGAGTGAGCCGGCCTCGATGCGGTCGCGCGGTCGAATCACTCTGAGATCGGCTGCCTCGGCGAGCCCGTGCTCGCGCAGGCGCTCCGCGACCAGCGCCAGGGTCAATCGGGTGCCGTACACGGGCACCGGCAGCTCGCGAAGCAGATACGGCAGCGCGCCGATGTGGTCCTCGTGGCCGTGGGTCAGGACGACCGCGCGGAACCCTTCACGCCGGCCGAGCACGTACGAGAAATCGGGGATGACGTGATCGATGCCGGGCAGCTCGTCGTCCGGGAACATGAGCCCGCAATCGACGGTGATCAGATCTTCGCCCGACTCGATCAGCATCATATTGAGGCCGATCTCGCCGAGACCTCCCAGGGGGATCAGTCGGACGACGGGCTCCACGGAACTCCTTTCCAAAAACGGCTTGATCGTACCATCCACCCCCCCAAGTTCACCGTAGTTTCGCGGACACGGTGCCGAGAGTCCGACGCCAGTCAACCGCACGGAATATTTGAGCTTCGGGAGCGGCCGAGACGCGAGGAATATCCCGGGAAAGGGCAATCAAGCCGGCAGATCTCGGGTTCGAGCCTCGGCTTCGCCGGCACCCGGTCGAGATATTTCACCGGCGAGTAATCCCGGTGGGGGGCCATCGGGGGCAGCGGCGATGGCTCCCCGTTCGAGCGCCGGCTTTGCCGGCGCCCCGGTCGAGACATTCTACCGGCGAGTAATCCCGGTAGGGGGCGATCGGGGGGAGCGGCGATGGCTCCCCGTTCGAGCGCCGGCTTTGCCGGCGCCCCGGTCGAGACATTCTACCGGCGAGTAATCCCGGTGGGGAGCGATCGGGGGGAGCGGCGATGGCTCCCCGTTCGAGCGCCGGCTTTGCCGGCGCCCCGGTCGAGACATTCTACCGGCGAGTAATCCCGGTGGGGGGCCATCGGGGGCAGCGGCGATGGCTCCCCGTTCGAGCGCCGGCTTTGCCGGCGCCCCGGTCGAGACATTCTACCGGCGAGTAATCCCGGTGGGGGGCCATCGGGGG
>Ga0066710_100000304_pt1 | contig 27604 bp, 23 predicted proteins | sample GraSoiAngelo_159_FD_79666 | JGI IMG/M metagenome (GOLD analysis project Ga0066710, IMG submission 79666) | Grasslands soil microbial communities from the Angelo Coastal Reserve, California, USA - 14_1009_16_40cm | ecosystem: Environmental > Terrestrial > Soil > Grasslands | place: USA... | reverse complement strand
TGGTACTCGTTTCCGGTCTTGCCGCCCGGCTTCAGCTCCACGGCCTTGATCGCCGATGACCCGATGTCGACGCCCACGAGCCCCTTTTTCTTGCCGAAGAGCGCCAAGCCAGCCTCTCTCTTTACAGACGGCGGTTATCCTCGATCACTCGTCCCCGATGCCGAAACCCCCGAAAACGGTCCCCGAAAACGGAACGTACGAGGCGATACTGACTTACAAAAAATAGTTAAAGTGCTGGTTGAAGCTAGCAGAGCGGTCCCCTTATGTCAAGCAAAAAATGAGGCTCCGTCGAGTAAGTCGTGGAGGACACTACACTCCACGGCAGGGGTGGCGCCGGTCGGAGGGTCACCGCGCGGGCCATCGGAGAACAGAGGACAGCGGGGTTCCTGTAGGCGTTCCATGGTAACCGATGAGCCTTTCCTGTCTGTGGGGCCTCTCACAGGGTTGCCGCCCCGCGGCAGGTCCCGGGAGTTTTCGGGGAAGGTTACGAGCGTGTCGGCAGGTCAGAACCGGATCTTGACGTCCGGATCGTCCTTGGCATGGATGGTGTCGATGAACCGGACCTGATGGGGCACGGTCGTCATGACCAGAGTATGGGTCCGCACGCCGTCGCCGAAGAACCGGACTCCTTTCAGGAGAGCGCCCTCGGTGACGCCCGCCGCGGCGAAGATCACGCTGGGCCCCGGGGCCAGCTCCTCGGTGCGGTAGACCTTCTCCAGGTCGGCGATTCCCATTTTCTTGAGACGCTCCCGGTCCGCGGCCTTGGTGAGGACGAGCCGGCCCTGGATCTCGCCGTTGAGGCACCTCATGGCGGCGGCCGTGAGCACGCCTTCGGGCGCTCCTCCCGTACCCATCACGGCGTGAACGCCCGTGCCCACCACGGCGGCCGAGATGCCGGCCGAGAGGTCGCCGTCGCCGATGAGGCGGATGCGGGCCCCCGCCTTCCGGATGTCGGCGATGAGCCGCTCATGGCGCGGGCGGTCGAGCACGATGATGACGAGGTCGTGGACCTCGCGGTCCAGGGCCTGGGCGATGGCCTTGAGGTTGTCCTCGACCGGCGCGTTGAGGTCGACCTTCCCCCGGGCCGACGGCCCGACGACGATCTTGTCCATGTAGATGTCGGGCGCGTTCAGCAGGCCGCCCTTCTCGGCGGCCGCGATGACGGCGATGGCGTTGGAAGCGCCGGTGGCGCACAGGTTGGTGCCCTCGAGGGGGTCGACCGCGATGTCGACCGGCGACCCGCCCTTGCCCACCTTCTCCCCGATGTAGAGCATGGGCGCCTGGTCTCGCTCGCCTTCCCCGATCACGATGGTGCCGTCGATGTCGACGCTCTCCATCTCCTTGCGCATCGATTCGACCGCCACCTGGTCCGAGTACTTCCGGTCGCCCTGGCCCATGGTGCGGGCGGCCGCGATGGCCGCCCTCTCCACCACCCTCACGAACTCCAGGAACAGGTCGTCGCGGTGCATTGCCTCTTTCCTCTTAACGCAGAGGCCGCAGAGGGAACGGAGAGGACGCAGAGGATGAAATCAACGGCGCGTGGAGCCTCATCGTCATTAGTCCTTTCTCTGCGTCCTTTCCGTTCGTTCTCCGCGACCTCTGGTTGATCCGTTTCGTTCGGTCATCGTTTGTAGGGGGGAAGCTCCACCCGGCGCGGCTTGTCCTGGCGGAAGCCCAGGGCGTAGTCGGCCTGCATGAGCTTGTGGATCTCGCGGGTGCCCTCGTAGATCACCGCGGCCTTCGAGTTGCGGTAGAAGCGGCCGGCCGGGTACTCGTCCGAGTAGCCGTTGCCGCCGTGGATCTGCACGCAGTCCGAGGCGGCCCGCTCGCTCTTCACGGTGGCGAACCACTTGGCGAGCGAGGTCTCGCGGGCGTTGCGCCGGCCCTCGTTCTTCAGCCAGCCGGCCCGCAGCCAGAGCAGCCGGGCGGCGTCGTAGTCGGAGACCATCTCGGCGATCATCTCCTTCACGAGCTGGTGCTCGCCGATGGGCTGCCCGAAGGTCTTGCGCTCCCGGGCGTAGCGGACCGACGCGTCGAGGCAGGCCCGGATGAGACCGGTGGCCCCGGCCGCCACCGTGTAACGGCCGTTCTCGAGCGCGAACATGGCGATCCGGAATCCCTCGCCCTCCTGCCCGAGGCGGTTCTCGGCCGGGACCTCGACGCCGTCCATCGAGAAGCCGCCCGTGTTGCCGGCCAGGATCCCCCACTTCTCCTTGATCGTGTAGGAGCTGAAGCCCTTGAAGCCCCGCTCCACGATGAAGGCGCTGAGGCCGCCGTGGTCGCGCCTCTTCTTCTTCTCCTGGTCGGTCCAGGCGAAGACGACGAAATGGTCGGCCACGTCGGCGAGGCTGATCCAGACCTTCTCGCCGTTCAGCACGTACCGGTCGCCCTGGCGGACCGCGGTCGACTGGATGCCCACCGCGTCGCTTCCCGCGTTGGGCTCGGTGAGGCCGTAGGTGGCTATCTTCTCCCCCCGCGCCTGGGGGGCGAGGTATCTCTTCTTCTGCTCGTCGGTGCCCCAGCACCACAGCGTCATCGAGTTGAGGCCGACGTGGACGGACATGATCACCCGCAGATGGGTGTCGACGTATTCCAGCTCCTCGCACACGAGGCCGAGGCTCAGGTAGTCCATGCCGGCCCCGCCCCATTCCTCCGGGATGCAGATGCCCAGCAGGTGCAGGTCGGCCATCCCCTTCAAGAAGCCGCGCTCGAAGCGGTGCTCCCGGTCGAGGTCGTGGATCCTCGGCGCCACCTCGCGGCCTGCCCAGTCGCGGACGGTCTGCCCGACCGCCTGGTGCTCCTCCGACAGCTCGAATGAGATCATGAGGGTTCCTCTTCGGGCGCGTCGGTGGCGTCGGCGGGCAGCTCCACCGGCTGGCCCAGCGCCCGGCGCGCCTCCTCGATCCGGTCCGCCGGCACCACCACGCGCACGACCGAGAAGGAGCGCACGTTCGGCAGGGGCTCCTGCCGGAAGCTCTGGTCCACCACCCGCGCCTCGATCCCGGCGTCGCGCAGGCGCAGGGCGATCAGCTCCGCTTCGTAGGCCTGGGTCACTTCGGCCACCTGCTCCCAGGCGTCGGAGCGCCAGGCGCCCATCAGCGGTCCTTCCAGACGGGCTTGCGCTTCTCCATGATGGCCTTGAGGCCCTCTTCGGCGTCCTCGGTGGACATGAGCTGGTTGAGGTAGACGTCCTCGGCGTGGCGGACGGCGTCGGCGAGCGGCTGGTCGAGGCCCCCGACGAGGGCCCGGCGCGTGAGCTGCAGGACGGTCGCGCTGCCCTCCTGGAAGCGCTGGACGAGGGCGGCCGCCTCGGCTTCCAGCTTGTCGTCGGGGACGGCGCGGCTGACGAGGCCGATGCGCTCGGCCTCCGCCGCCGCCACCGCCATTCCGCCGACGATCATGTCGAAGGCCCGCTTGCGGCCGATGAGCCGCGGCAGCAGCGCGGCCGCCATGGGGTTGAACACGCCGCCCTTGATCTCCGGGTGGCCGAACTTGGTGCTGGCGCCGGCCAGCACGATGTCGCAGGCCGCGGCGAGGATGCTGCCCGCGCCGAGGGCAGGCCCGGCCACCACCGCCAGCACCGGCTTGTCGAGCTTGGCCAGGTTCTCGAACAGCCGCTTGAAGGACTCCATCATCAGGTACGCCCGGTCCCCCAGGTGGTCGCCCAGCTCGAAGCCGGCCGAGAAGTACTTGCCGGCCGCCGCGAGCACGACCAGCTTCACGTCGCGCTGGTACTCCAGGGACTCCAGCGTGGAGTTCAGCTCTTCCATGAGGTCGACCGAGAGCACGTTGGCGGGCGGCCGGTTGAGGGTGATGCGGACGACGCCCTGGCCGCTCGCCACCTGCATGAACCGAGCGGCCGTGGACGCCCGCGGGGCGTAGCTGTCGAGGTCCTGCGTGTTCTCGGCGTCGTCGGCCATGTTCCGTCTCCTCTCGTCCCGACGGGCCGCTCAGGCGGCCTCGAAGGCGGCCGCCATGCCCATCCCTCCGCTCACGCACAGCGTCGCCAGGCCCCGCCCCGCCGGGCGGCGGGCCATCTCGTGGAGCAGGCTCACGCAGAGGCGGGCCCCGGTCGCGCCGATGGGATGGCCGAGCGCGATGGCGCCCCCGTTCACGTTCAGGCGCTCGGGATCGAGGTGCAGCTCGCGGTCGCAGGCGACGACCTGGGCGGCGAAGGCCTCGTTCAGCTCCACCAGGCCGAAGTCCTCCAGGCGCAGGGAGAGCTTCTCGCTCAACCGCCGCACGGCGGGCACCACCCCGATCCCCATCACGCAGGGATCGACTCCCGCCGAGGAGAGGCCGAGCAGCCGGGCCATCGGCTTCACGCCCAGCTCGTCCGCCCGCTGCGCGGATAGCACCACCATCGCCGCCGCGCCGTCGGTGATGCCGGACGAGTTGCCGGCGGTGACGGTGCCTCCATCGGGCTTGAAGACGGGAGGAAGCCTCGCCAGCGTGGCCGCGGTCGTATCCGGCCGCGGATGCTCGTCGCGATTCACGATGTCCTCGCCTTTCTTCCCCGGCACGCGCAGCGGCACGATCTCGGCGTCGAAGCGGCCCTCGGCCTGCGCGCGGGCCGTTCGCTGCTGGCTGCGCAGGGCGAAGGCATCCTGCTCCTCGCGGCCGATCCGGTACTGTTCGGCCAGGCGCTCGGCCGTTTCTCCCATCACCATCTCCGACAGCGGGCACAGGAACCCGTCCTGGACCATGGCGTCCACGAGCGGCTGGTCGCCCATGCGGTAGCCCCAGCGCGCCCCGGGCAGCAGATAGGGCACGCGGCTCATGGACTCGACACCTCCGGCCAGCACCACGTGCGCGTCACCGTCCCGGACGGCCCGGTACGCGAGATCGATCGCCTTGAGGCTGCTGGCGCAGGCCATGTTGACGGTGGCGGCCGGGACCTCCTGGGGGATGCCCGCGCGCCAGGCGACCTGACGGGCCACGTTGGGACCGGCGCCGGCCTGTCGCGCGCAGCCGAAGAGGACGTCGTCCACCTGGCTCGGCGCGACGCCCGCGCGGCGCAGGGCTTCTTGCGCGGACGCGGCGCCGAGCTGGGCCGGGGTGATCGTGGAAAGCGCGCCCCCGAAGCGCCCGATCGGCGTCCGCACCGCTCCCGCCACGACGACGTCCCGCATGGACCCCCTCGCGCGCCCGCCCGGAGCAGGGCTGGTGATGATAGCACGGCCTGATAGCACGGCCTCCGGCTATCCTCCGGCCCTGGAGGCCTTTCGCACGCGAACCGGTGCTCCGCGCGCGGCCCCGAGCTGCCGGGCGGCGCTGCCGAGGTTGACCGAGACCTCGAGCCGTCCGCTGCTGCCGAGGACGGCGCACGCCTCTCCCTCGCCAACGTCGGAGTAGGTGCGCACGAGGGGAAGAACGGCGCCTTCCACGACGACCACCAGCTCGGTCGGGTCCCCCTGGACCGTGGACAGCATGGCGTCGACGTCGTCGTGGCCGAAGGTGGTGATGAGGTTGCCGAAGCGATCCACGTGCAGCACGGTCGCTTCCCACTGGTCCGGTCCGACCGGCCGCGGGCCGTCCAGGGCCAGCCTCATCGGGTCGGCGAGCGGCGGCCCCACCTCCTCGAGCGCCATGCCTGCGGCCAGCCGTCCGGCGACCGGTCCGAAGATGTCGCGGGCGTGGAACGTGGCCGAGACGCGAGCGCGGAACAGGCCCGCATTGGTGATCTCGTGGATGCGCGCGGGGGCGTGCTCGTCCAGCACGAAGGTGAAGATGCCGTTGTCGGGCCCGACGAAGCGCTGGCCGGCCACCTCCAGGGCCAGGGCCCGCCGGTCCGAGCCCACGCCGGGATCCACGACGGCCAGGAACGTGGTGCCCTCCGGAAAGGCTCCGCGGGCCGCGGCCAGCGCGAAGGCCGCCTCGATCACGTCGTGCGGGGCCACGTCGTGCGTCAGGTCCACGACCGTCGCCTCCCGGCACGCGGCCAGGACCGCGCCCCGCACCGCTCCCGCGTAATGATCCTGGCTCCCGAAGTCGGTGAGCAGCGCGACGATGGGGCGCATCCGCGTCAGGGATCTTAACGCCGAGACGGCCACTCCAGACTCTTTCCCCTCAGCTTCGTGGCCGGCCGATACGGGAAAGGCGGTTACAATCGGGACGTGAGCCGCATCTACCTCGACCACAACGCGACCACGCCGCTCGATCCGCGGGTGCTGGAAGCGATGCTGCCCGTGCTGAGGGAGGGCTTCGGCAACCCGTCCAGCCTGCATTGGTTCGGCCAGCAGGCCCGGGCGGCGGTCGACATCGCGCGGGAGCAGGTCGCCTCCCTCATCGGCGCCTCCCCCGGTGAGATCGTCTTCACCGCCAGCGGCACCGAGGCGGACAACACGGCCCTGCGCGGATCGGCCGCCGCCGCCCGCGAGCCCCGGCGCAAGATCGTCACCACGACGATCGAGCACCACGCGGTGATGAACACCGCCAAGGCCCTGGCCGAAGAAGGCGTGCCCGTGGAATCGGTGCGGGCGGGCGCGGGCGGGGTCGTGGACCTCGACGACCTGCGGGCCAAGGCCGACGCCCGCACCGCCCTCGTCGCGATGATGCTCGCCAACAACGAGACCGGGATCGTCGAGCCGGTCGCCGAGGCGGTGCGGGTGGCTCGCGAGCACGGCGCCCTCGTGCACTGCGACGCGGTGCAGGCGGTGGGCAAGATCACCGTCGACGTGCGGGCCCTCGACGTCGACACCCTGGCCCTGTCCGCGCACAAGATCTACGGGCCCAAGGGCGTGGGCGCGCTCTACGTCAAGCGGGGCACGCGGCTGAAGGCCTTCGTCCGGGGCGGGTCGCAGGAGCGCAACCGCCGGGCGGGTACCGAGAACGTGGCCGGCATCGTCGGCCTGGGACGGGCGGCGGAGCTGGCGCGGGAGGAGATGGCGGGCGAGGCGGCCCGCCTGGCCGGCCTGCGCGACCGTCTCGAGGCGCGGCTGCTCGCCCTCCCGGGCGCGCTCCGCAACGGCGAAGGGCCGCGAGTGCCGAACACCACGAACCTCTCCTTCGCGGAAGTGGAAGCCGAGAGCCTGGTGATGGCCCTCGACATGGCCGGGTTGGCGGTTTCGACGGGAGCCGCCTGCGCCGCGGGAGCCGTCGAGCCCTCCCACGTCCTCCGGGCCATGGGCCTCCCCCTGGAGCGCGTCCAGGCCTCGCTGCGCTTCTCGCTGGGCCGGACCACCACTGCCGAGCAGGTCGACCGGGCCGCGGAGATCGTCGCCGAGGCGGTGGACAGGCAGCGCCGGATGGCCAGGGTCTACGCGAAGAAGGCCTAGCGGCCTACTTGATCTTCGGCGTGGTACGACGAGCGCACGAGGGGTCCCGACTCCACGTGGCGGTAGCCGAGGCCGATGGCGTAGACCTTGATCTCGGCGAACTCGGCCGGCGTGTAGTAGCGCACGATCGGCAGGTGGTCGGCGCTCGGGCGCAGGTACTGCCCGACGGTCAGGATGTCGGTCCCCGCCTCGCGGATGCGGCGGACCGTCTCCCGCACCTCCTCCACCTCCTCTCCGAGCCCGACCATGACCCCGCTCTTGGTGACGAGGCCGGCCGCCCGGGCCCGGCCGAGCACCTCGAGCGAGCGCTCGAAGCGGGCGCCGGGACGGACCCGACGGTAGAGGCGGGGCACGGTCTCGGTGTTGTGGTTGAGGATGTCCGGCGCGGCATCGATCACCGTCTGTAGCGCCGCCGCGTCCCCCTTGAAATCCGGGACGAGGACCTCGACGGTGCAGCCGGGGATGCGCTCGCGGACCTTGCGGATGCACTCGGCGAACACGCCGGCGCCTCCGTCCCGCTGGTCGTCGCGGTTCACGGAGGTGATCACCGCGTGGCGCAGGCCCATCCGGGCCGCGGCCTCCGCGACCCGCTCGGCCTCCCGGGGATCGGGGGGCAGGCGGGGCAGGCCGGTCTTCACCGCGCAGAAACCGCAGGCCCGGGTGCAGACGTCGCCCAGGATCATGAACGTCGCGGTGCCCCGGTTCCAGCAGTCCCCGATGTTGGGACAGCGCGCCTCTTCGCACACCGTGTGCAGGGCCAGGTCACGCATGACTCCCCGCAGGCGCTCGTAGCGCTCGCCCAGGGGGGCGCGCGCCTTGATCCACTCCGGCCGGGGCGGGACGGGCAGGGCGCTCATGGCTTCACCATTCGCGGCGGCTACTTCTCTTCCTCCTCTTCGTCCTCTTCGTCGTCCTCTTCTTCGTCCCCGTCGTCGTCGTCTTCGTCCTCCTCCTCGTCCTCGTCGTCCTCCTCGTCCTCGTCCCAGTCTTCGTCCTCGTCGCCGTCCTCTTCCTCCTCGTCCTCTTCGTCCTCGTCCTCGTCCTCGTCGTCGTCGTCGTCGACCTCGTCCTCCTTCTCGAGGGCGTCTTCGTCGTCCTTACCCCAGAGAGCGTCCTGTCGGTCCACGCGACCTCCTTTGCCTCGTCGAGGATCCAAGATAACCCATCGCGTCCGTCATTCGTATTATGCTGTGCGTCGGTCGGCGACGAGAGGAGCGGCCGCATGATCATCGTTTGCCCCGCCTGCCAGTCTCGCTACAAGTTCGACGAGTCGAAGCTCGGCGACCGGCCCAAGGCCAAGACCCGCTGCGCGAAGTGCGGGGCCACGATCGAGATCGAGAACCCGCTCCTGGCGGCCATGACGCTGCCCCCGGGCACCCGGCCTCCGGTCGTCCCGCCTCCCGCGCCGCCCGCGCCCGGCACCGATACCGCCAAGCGCGCCACCGTGCCGGGGGACGAGCCCGTGGGCGGCCAGACGATCACCGGCAAGGACCTGCACAAGATGGGTCTCCTGGAGCTGCCCAAGGACAAGCGATATTCCCTGGCCGTCATCCAGGGGGCGGGGACGGGACAGATCCACCAGATCACCAAGACCCGCACGATCATCGGCCGCACGGGAGCCGACCTGAACCTGGACGACGCCGAAGCGTCGCGTCAGCACGCGGCGGTGGAGATCCTGGGCGAGAACGCGGCCCTGCGCGACCTGGGGTCCACCAACGGGACCTTCATCGAGCTGGACCGCATCCAGCAGCACGTCCTCAACAACCACATGGAGTTCCGCATCGGCAGCCACGTCTTGATGTTCATCGTCACCGACGTCGAGTAACACGCGGGGGGCGCAGACAAGGGCGTGGGCAGGCTCGAGGACACCGGGAAGCGCGACGAGCTGAAGAGGCTGGGTGACGTCGACCCCGGGGTATTCCAGGCCGAAGGGCACCGGGTGGTCGACTGGATCGCCCGCTACCTCGACGGCGCGGAGCGGTACCCCGTTCTCTCCCGCGTCCGCCCGGGCGAGATCCGGCAGGCGTTGCCCGCGACCCCGCCCTCCCGGAGCGAGCCCCTGGAGACGATCCTGGCCGACGTCGAGCGGGTCGTCGTGCCCGGCCTCACCCACTGGAACCATCCCGGTTTCTTCGCCTACTTCGCGAACTCCTCTCCCGGCCCGGCGGTGCTGGCCGAAGCCTTGGCGGCGGCCTTCAACGCGAACGCGATGCTGTGGAAGACGGCTCCCGCCGCCACCGAGCTGGAGCTGGTGGTCCTGGACTGGCTGCGCCAGATGCTGGGGCTGCCGGAGGGCCTCTTCGGCGTCATCCAGGACACGGCGTCCACGTCGACCCTGGTGGCCCTGGCCGCGGCGCGGGAGGCGGTCCGCGGGCTCGACGTGCGCCGGCGCGGCCTCGTGGGTCAGGCCCGCCTGCGCATGTACGCGTCGGAGCAGGCCCATTCGTCCGTGGAGAAGGCGGGTATCGTGCTCGGCATCGGCCAGGACGGCTACCGGAGCGTCCCCGTCGACGCCGAGTACCGGATGGATCCGCTCGCGCTGGCCCGTATCGTGGCCGAGGACCGGGCCGCGGGATGGACACCCTTCGCGGTGACCGCCACCGTGGGGACGACCTCCACCACCAGCGTCGATCCGGTGCCCGCCATCGCCCAGATATGCGAGCAGGAGCGCCTCTGGCTCCATGTGGACACCGCCTACGCCGGCAGCGCGGCGGTGGTGCCGGAGCTGCGGTGGATCCTCGCCGGATGCGAGCGGGCCGACTCGCTCGTGGTGAACCCGCACAAATGGATGTTCGTGCCCGTGGACCTGAGCGTGCTGTACACCCGGCGGCCGGAGGTCGTGCGGGAAGCCTTCAGCCTCCTGCCCGAATACCTGCGCACCCCCGAGGAGTCGGTGGCGCCGAACCTCATGGACTACGGCGTGAGCCTGGGCCGACGCTTCCGGGCCCTGAAGCTATGGATGGTGATCCGCGTGTTCGGCACGGAGGGAATCGCGGCCCGCTTGCGCGAGCACGTCCGGCTGGCCCGGGTCTTCCGCTCCCTGGTGGAAGCGGACCCGCACTTCGAGGTCAGCGCCCCGTCCCCGCTGTCGGTGGTGTGCTTCCGCGCCCGCTTTCCCGGAACAGGCGCCGAAGAGGAGGACCGGCGCAACGCCGAGACGATGGAGGACGTGAACGCCAGCGGGGACGCCTACCTCTCCCACACCAGGCTCGGCGGACGCATGGTCCTGCGCCTGGCGGTCGGCAACCTGCGCACCGAGGAGCGTCACGTCCGGCACGCCTGGGACCTGCTGCAGCGGGCGGCCGCGAAGCGGCGTTAGGGCCCCGAGAGGTCCGTAGCTTTCAGCCATAGCTGCGAGCGAAGCGCGATTCATTCGCGCGTAGCGAGGGGGGGTCTGGGGGGCGCGCCGCTAGCGCCCCCCAGCTCAACGACGACGCGCGATTCATTCGCGCGTAGCGAGGGGGGGTCTGGGGGGCGCGCCGCTAGCGCCCCCCCAGCTATACTCTGGCGATGCGAGTGGTGGTGGCGATGTCAGGGGGTGTCGACTCGTCCCTGGCCGCGGCGCTTCTCAAGGAGCAGGGCCATGAGGTCGTGGGGGTGTCGATGCAGCTCCACGATCAGAGCCAGGGGACGGGAACGTCCTTCGGGCGCTGCTGCGCCCTCGAAGACCTGTACGACGCCCGGGCGGTGGCCGGCCGCCTCGGCATCCCCCACTACGTCCTGAACCTGGAGCGCTCGTTCCACGACGGCGTGGTGTCGCCTTTCGTGAGGGACTACCTCGCCGGTCGCACGCCCATCCCCTGCGCGCGGTGCAACACCGAGGTGAAGTTCGCCAGCCTCGTCGACAAGACGCGGGCCCTCGGCGTGGACCAGCTCGCGACCGGCCACTACGCCCGCAAGGACCTCGACTCCGTCACGGGCCGCTGGCGACTCCTCAAGGGCCGCGACCCGGGCAAGGACCAGTCCTACTTCCTCTTCGGCCTGTCCCAGGCTCAGCTCGCCATGGCCCTGTTTCCCGTCGGCGATCTCGAGAAGGCCGAGGTACGCCGGATGGCCGCCGAGCGCGGCCTGCCGACCGCCGGCAAGGCCGAGAGCCAGGAGATCTGCTTCGTGCCCGACGGGGACTATGCGGCCTTCGTCGATCGCCACGCCCCGACCGAGGACCGCTCGGGGCCGGTGGTGGACGGCTCCGGGCGCGTCCTGGGCGGCCACCAGGGGGTCCACCGCTTCACGGTCGGCCAGCGGCGGGGGCTGGGCGTCTCGGGCTCCCGTCCTCTTTATGTATTGGCCCTGCGGCCGGAGTCCCGCACGGTGGTCGCCGGCGAGGCCAGGGAGCTGGAGTCCAGGCGACTGACCGCGCGCGACGTCAACTGGATCGCCGGCCCGCCCGCCGGCTCCGACCTCCAAGCCCGCGTCAAGATCCGCTATCGCCACGCCGAAGCGGCGGCCACGCTCCGGCCGCTGCCCGAGCGGCGCGTCGCGGTCGAGTTCGACCAGCCCCAGCGCGCGGTCACGCCCGGGCAGGCCGCCGTGTTCTACGACGCCGGCGTCTGCCTGGGCGGCGGGTGGATAGAGTAGGACGCCCCGCCGCGGAGCCGCCCCCGCCACGGCCGCATCCGTGGTCGGTCCTGTTCTACCGGCTGCTGCTGGAGCTGAGCTACCGGCGCCAGCGGGCCCATTTCCGCGCCCGCTTCCTCAAGAAGCTGATTCCGATCCTCCTCCTGGTCTTCCTCATCGACTTCAACGCCCGCCACTTCCGCGACATCGTGGGCCGGCTCAACGCCTGGTGGGGAACGGCGAGGACCCAGATGGAGATGGGCGAGATCGCGGCCGCCGTGGACGCCGAGTATGCCTCCACCGCCCGCTACCCCGAAGCCGACGAGTTCAAGGAGTTCATCCGGCGCTGGATCCGGCCCCGGGACCGCAACCCGGCGTTCGACCGCTGGGGCCAGCCTTTCCTGTTCCGGGTCGAGGGACCGCGCTACGAGATCCTCTCCTGCGGGCCCGACTCCGTGTGCGGCACTGCCGACGACATCCACCGCCAGGGAGGCGAGCTGCACGTCGGGCATTAGGCAGGTCCGCCGGCCAGGGAAACGTCGTCAGCCACGCGCACGCCGGCCATGAGCGTCTTGTGGACCGGGCAACGCCGAGCGATCTCGGCCAGCCGCGCGACCTGGGTGGCGTCGAGCCGGCCCCGCAGGCGGATGCGGCGCTCGATGCGGTCGATGAGCGCCGTCGGCTCCTGGCAATCGGCGCAGTCCCGGGCATGGACCTTGGCATGGTCCAGCTCGACGGTCACCTCTTCGAGGGGCCAGCCCTTGCGCTGGGCGTAAAGGCGCAGCGTCATCGACGTGCAGGCGCCGAGCGCGGCCAGCAGCAGCGCGTAGGGATCGGGGCCCGCGTCCGAGCCGCCCGCTCCGGAGGGCTCGTCGGACACGAGCCGGTGGCGTCCCGCCGTGATCTCCTGCCGCAGCCCTTCCTGCGACCGCACGACCACGTTGGGCATTTCCTCCCCCTCAGCCCGCCAGCCGGGCGAGCGCGTTCCGGGCCGCTTCCTGCTGGGCCTGCTTCTTCGAGAAGCCCTCCCCTTCCGCCAGCGCCTCCCCGCGCACCAGGCAGCGCACGCGGAAGCGGCGGCGATGGTCGGGGCCCTCCTCGGCCACCAGCTCGTACTCCGGCACCGGGTCCCCGCGCGCCTGCAGGATCTCCTGCAGCGTGCTCTTGTGGTCCTCGGTCGGCATGGCCGGCCGCTCGAGGTCGGCGGCGAACTCGGCGCTCACGAATCGATGGGCGGCTTCCAGACCGCCGTCGAGGTAGAGCGCAGCGATGACCGCCTCGTAGGCGTCGGCCCAGAGCGCCGTCTTCTTCCGCCCGCCCGTCTTCTCCTCCCCGCGGCCGAGCAGCAGGAGGTCGGGCAGCCCCAGCTCGGCTGCCCGCCGGGCCAGGCTCCGGGCCGAGACCAGCTGGCCCCGGAGCTTGCTCTTCGCGCCCTCGCGCCCGTCGGGGTCCCGGCGGTGGAGCAGGTCGGCCATGACGAAGCCGATGACGGAATCGCCGAGGAACTCGAGGGGCTCGTTGTGGCGGCCGGCCGCCGCCGGCTCCTCGTTGGCCCGGCTGCTGTGGGTGAGGGCGCGGTCGAGCACCGACAGGTCCTCGAAGCGATGGCCGAGCCGGTCCTCGAGGGCACGGAGCTGGGCCTCGCGCGCGGGCGTCATGCCCGCTCCCGCTCGAACACGACGCGCCCCCCGACCACGGTCATGTCCACGGGCGTGGTGAGGATGTCGCGCGGGGGTCCCGACATCAGGTCGGCCGCGAAGACGACCAGGTCGGCCAGCTTGCCGGCCTCCAGGGTGCCCTTCTCCCGCTCGGCGAACTCGGCATAGGCCGAGCCGCGGGTGTAGAGGTCGAGGGCGTCCTCGAGCCCGATCCTCTCCTCGGGCAGCCAGCCTCCCGGAGGACCGCCTTCGGGTCGCTCGCGGGCCACCGCGGCATAGAGCCCGACACGGGGATCCAGCGGCTCGACGTACCAGTCGGTGCCGAACGCGACCGGGATGCCCGCCTGCAGGAACGAGCGGACGTTGTAGCAGAGCCGGGCGCGCTCCCTTCCCACGCGCGCTTCCGCGAAGCGAAGGTCGTCGATGGCGTGCGAGGGCTGCACGGAGGCGATGACGCCGAGGGCGCGGTACCGGGACAGGTCCGGGCGGCTCACCATCTGGGCGTGCTCGATACGGAAGCGGCGGTCCCGCGGGCCATGGACGCGGGCCGCGCTCTCGTAGGCGTCAAGCACGAGCCGGCTGGCCCGGTCCCCGATCGCGTGCACGGCGAGCTGGAAGCCGGCTGCGTCCGCGGCCCGGATCATCTCCCTCAGCTCCGCTTCCGGATGGAGAAGCAACCCGGCGCTCTCGGGATGGTCGTCGTAGGGCGCCTCGAGGGCGGCGGTGCCGGCGCCGAAAGACCCGTCGGCCATGATCTTGAGCGCGCCCAGGCGTATCCATTCGTCGCCCAGGCCCGTCCGGACGCCGGCCTCCTCCAGGGCCGACCGGACCGCGATCGGCCGCCACACGTCGATCCGGGCGGTCAGCTCGCCCGCCGCGCGCAGGTCCTGGTAGGTCGGCAGCGCGTCGATCGGCGAGTTGTCCTGGACCGTGGTGACCCCCAGGCGGGCCGCTTCGCGGAGCGCCGCGCGGGCGGCGGCCTTGTTCGCCTCCCGGGAGGGCGGAGGCATCGCGCGCTCCGCGAGCTCGAGCGCGTTGTCCTTGAGGATGCCGGTGGGCTCCCCCTCCCGGTTGCGCTCGATCACCCCCCCGGCCGGATCGGGGGTCTGGCGACCGATGCCGGCCCGGCGGAGGGCCAGCGAGTTGACGAGCGCCATGTGGCCGTCGAGGCGCTTGACGAACACCGGATGGTCGGGGGTCACCCCGTCGATGGGCCACCGGGTGGGCAGGGAGCGGGAAGGCCAGGCCTCGTGGTCCCAGCTTCCGTTGGTGATCCACGCTCCCGGGGGAAGCCTCCGGGCCTGCGCGCCCAGGCGTGCGGCCAGCTCCGCCTCGTCGCACGCGCCGCGCAGGTCGACCGAGAGCAGGCCGAAGCCGCCTTCCAGGAAATGGACGTGGGCGTCGTTGAAGCCCGGCACCACCAGGCGGCCGCGCAGCTCGACGGTCCGCGTCCCCTCGCCGGCGAAGCCCGAGACGGCGTCGTCGCCGCCAATGGCCGCCACCCGGCCGTCCCGCACGGCCAGGGCAGTGGCCGCGGGCAGTCCTTTCCCGGCCCAGATCCGCCCGCCGCGCAAGACCAGGCTCATACGACCTTGAGTATGACGAGGGTCAGGTCGTCCTGGGGGGCCACGTCGCCGACGAAGCCGCGGATCTCGGACAGGATGCGATCCTTCAGCTCGGCCACCGGCGCTCCGTCGCCGGCCGCGCCGCGCTCCAGGATCTCGCGCAGCCGGGACTCGCCGAACAGCTCCGATTCCTCGTTCATCGCCTCGGTGAGGCCGTCGGTGAAGAACAGGAAGACGTCGCCGCTGCAGAGGGGCACCACCGCCTCCTCCAGGATCTCCTCGAACCGCCCCCCGGCGTCCATCCCCAGGCCGAGACCGGCCGGGGCCAGCACGCGGGTGCGGCCGGTGGCGGCCTCGAGATGGAGGATCGGGTTGTGCCCGGCCCGCGCGTAGCGCATGGTGCGCTCGGCGGTGTCCACGATCGCGTAGGTCATCGTCACGAAGGAGCGCGGGTCCATGTTGGCGGCCAGGATGCGGTTGGCCTCGATCAGCAGCCGGGCCGGTGACTCGTGGATGCGCGACAGCGACAGCGCGAGGCCCTTCAGCTCCGCCATGTAGAGGGCGGCGGAGGTGCCCTTGCCGGACACGTCGGCGACGATCACGGCCAGCCGGCTCTCCGAGAGCGGCAGCAGGTCGTAGTAGTCGCCCCCCACCTCGGTGGCGGGCAGGCACAATGCGGCGATGCGCAGCCCGGGATGGCTGACCGCCTCCTGCGGGAGCAGGCTCATCTGGATCTGGCGGGCGATCCGCAGCTCCTCTTCCAGCCGCTGCTTCTCGGCCTGTTCGCGCAGCAGGTCCTCCATCCCGCGGGCCATCATGTTGAACGACTCGGCCAGCTCGCCGAGCTGGTCGCGGGTCCGGATCGGGATGGAGGCGGTGAAGTCGCCCTGGCGGAGGCGATCCGTCCCCACGGAGAGCGCATGGACGCTGCGGGTGATGGAGCGGGCCAGCAGCACGCCGACGAGCAGGGCTCCGCCGTACACGACCAGGAACGCGCCGCCCACGATCGCCATCGCCTTCACGAACACGTCGCCCATGTCGAGCGAGCCGGGAGACAGCCGGCGGAGCAGCTCGGCGGGCTGGTAGCGGATGAAGAGGCCCATGAAGTCCTTCTGGCCCGTGTCCCACCGCGTGCGCTCGACCGCGGAAACGTTCGGCACGCCGCCCGAGCGGCCCAGCCGGGCCTCGATCGCCCGCTCGGCCTCGGGTGAGACTTCGACATTCCGGTCCGCTCCCCGCCTCTTCCTGAAGTCCTTGCCGGAAGCGATGACCGCGATTCCGGTGCTCGCCTCGAGACGGGAGAAGAACGCGTCGTCCAGCGGCACGTCGAGGACCAGGAACGATCCCCCCTGGGCCCACAACCCCCGAAGAACCTCCCGCTGCTCGTCCTCGACCACGCCCGCGAAGCCGGGACCCGGCAGCCATCCGGGCAGCGTCTTCGGCGCCGCGCCCTGCGTGACGAGCGGCCGGCCGTCGCGCACGAGCGCCCACTCCAGGCTCGGGTGCAGGCTGCGCGCCGGCGAAAGCCGGTCGGCCAGCGCCTGGCTGAGTCGCGGGTCCTCGGGATGCAGGCCGGCCAGCGTCGCCCGGGCCAGGGTGCGCAGGTCCTGCGCCGAGCGCTCCACCTGCGAGGAGACCATGTACGAGGCGACCAGCGACAGGCCCAGGAAGCCGGCGAGCAGGAAGAAGCCGGTCAGGAGGACGAGGGGGACGACGGCGATGAACAGGTACGACACGAGCATCTTCGTCCGGATGCGCCACATGAGGCGCCGGACCGCCCAGCGGGCGAGCCGGGCCAGGCCCACGAGGCCGAAGAGCACGAGGACGACGACGGCGCAGAGCGTCAGCAACTCGGGCAGGCGAACGCCCGCCTGGTCGAGGGCGAAGACCGCGACGGCGGCGAGCAGGATGCGGCCGCGCCAGGTGTGGAGAAGGAAGCCGCGGACGCGGTCGGCGTGGCGCGCCGCCGGGGGAGTCGCCTGCGGCAGGACGAGGCGGCGAGGGGAGTTCAACGGGGCGGCCTGACCGGCCGGACTATAGCACGCGCTTCCGGCCCGTCGTTGACACGATGGGGGTGCTGGGTTTCAAATCGACGACATGGGACCGCTTCTCCTGCTGGCCATGCTCGCCGCGCCCGCCGACCTCGCCGCGGTCGGGATCATCGTCGGCCGACGGCCCGACGCGTGCGTGGCCATCCTGCACGCGGGAGGGCGGGAGCGCGTGGTCGGCCTCGGCGAGGCCGCTTTCGGAGGCCGGGTGACGGCGATCGTCCCCGGACTCGTCTCGCTCGACTTCGACGGCGAACGGGTGGAGGTCCGGCTGTCCGGCGTCACGCCCCCGCCCGCTCCGGCCGCGCCGACCGCGGCGGCTTCCGCTGCGGTGCCGGAAGACCCCACGACGCCGGCCCGCTCGATGGAGCGCCGCGAGATGGCGCGGAGGCTCGGGCAGGAGGTGCCCCGGATCCTGGCCGAGACGACGCTGATGCCGGTGACGGAGTCGGGCCAGGTCGCGGGCTTCACGCTGACCCGCCTGCCGGAAGGAACGCTGCTCACCGACGCGGGGCTGCGCCCCGGCGACGTCCTCACCAGCATCAACGACGTGCCCATCGACAGCCTGGCCACCCTCATCGGGCTCTGGCCGCGGCTGCAGTCCGAGAGCGACATCCACGCCGTCGTCGTGCGCAACGGCCGCCCGGTCGCCCTGACCGTCCACCTCCGCTAGCGCTTGCCTTCCCGCCGCCGCCCCGCCCCCGGCGCCGGCCGCGCCCCGCGCTCGCTGGCGTGCGCGGCGCTGCTGCTCTTCCCGCTCAGCGCCCGTCCCGCCGCCGCCTGGGGCTTCACCGCCCACCGCATGGTCACGGCCAAGGCCATTCCGCTCTTGCCGCCAGCTCTGCGGCCGCTCTTCGAGGCCAACGCCGCTTTCGTCGTCGAGCACGCCATCGATCCGGACCTGTGGCGGGCCGCGGGCCAGCCGGGGGAGGGCCCCAACCACTTCCTGGATATGGACGCCTTCGGGGCCTTCCCCTTCCCCGACATCCCGCGGAGCGAGGCCGAGCACCTGGCCCGGCACGGCGCCGAGGCCATGGAGAAGGGCCGGCTGCCGTGGCGGGTCGGCGAGGCCTACCGCGACCTGGTGGCCGCGTTCCGGGCCGCCGATCCCGCGAGGACCCTGACCATGGCCGCCGTCCTCAGCCACTACACGGGAGACGCGCACGTGCCACTGCACGCGGTGGTGAACTACGACGGCCAGCTCACCGGCCAGGCCGGCTTCCACAACCGCTGGGAGAGCGACATGGTGGAGCGCTACGAGCGCCAGCTGGAAGCCGACGTGCGACCGGCCGCCGCGCATCGCGTCGCCGACCCGGTGGCATTCATCTTCGACGCCCTGCTCGACTCGTTCTCGCGCGCGGAGGGCGCCTTCGCCGCCGACCGCGAGTCGGCCGGGCCGCAGGACCTGGCCGAGACGCCCTACGACGACCGTTACGGCAACCTCTATTATTCCAAGCTCTACGAGCGCCAGGGCCGCACCCTGCGGGCCCGGCTGGCCGCCTCCGCCACCGACATCGCCTCGCTGTGGCTCTCGGCCTGGGACGAGGCGGGCCGGCCCGCCGTCGACGCCTCCTTCCGCTTCCCCTATGTCCGCCGGCAGTCGCGGGCGATCCTGATCAGCCTCGACGGCTCCGCGGCCGACGTGCTCGACGACGCGGTGAGGCGCGGCATCATGCCGAGCGTGGCCCGGCTGCGCGAGCGGGGGGCGGCCGCCACCGGGGTCCTCTCCACCCTGCCGGCCAAGACGGCCCCCGGGCACGCGGCCCTCTTCACCGGCGCCTGGAGCGACCGCAACGGCATCGGCGGCAACGACGTGGCCGTCACGCTGGGCTCGGTCCTGGACGCCGAGGACGGCTACACGTCGACGCACCTCCTGGCCGAGCCGATCTGGGTGACCGCGGCCCGCCAGGGGCTGGACGCGAGCGTCGTCTCGGCCACCCAGAGCTTCCCGTTCGCTCCGTTCCTCGAGGAGCGCCGCTTCGGCGGCAACTATGGACACGCCCTGACGCTCGTGAACGGCTACGAGGGATTGCGGGCGCCCGGCCGCGTGTACACCGAGTCGGACCTGCCGCTGCGTCCGGCCGGTGAGTGGCTCGGGGAGCTGCCGGCCCACGACGGAGAGGTCCGTGAGCTGGGCCTGGACGTGGGCGGAACGCACATCGACGGCATCGTCTACGACGATCCCGCCGATCCGGCGCACGGGTTCGACACGCTCTACCTCGGCCTCGACCGCGACCCGAAGGGTGGAGTGACGCTCAAGCCCGCGCCGGCGCGGGGGCCCGATCCTTCGGCCTTTGCGGGTCTGACCGTGCGCGTGGCGGGGGGGGAGGGCGCCGCGTACTTCCGCCTCTTCGAGCTGTCGCCGGAGGGATCCCGCATCCTCCTCTACCGCGCCGGCCTCCACCTCCTTCGCTCGAGCAAGCCGCGCGTGGAGGCCGCCGCCTACGAGGCGACGGGCGGCTTCGTGGGCAACGGCGCCGAGCGCGCCTACGAGCGGGGCGAGCTGGGACCGCCGCTCTGGAAGGGCGGAGACGGAGCCGCCGAGCGCCGCTACCTGGAGACGGTCGGCCTCGTCGCCCGCCAGTTCGCGCGGCTGGCCGACTTCGCCCTCGACCACACCGCGCGGGACCTGCTCGTCACCTACCTGCCGTATCCGGACGAGGCGCTCCATCTCTGGCGTGGCTACCTCGACCGTTCCCGGCCGGGCCACGACGCAGCGGTCGCGGCGCGCCTGCGCGCCTTCCTCGACGAGGTGCTGAAGGTGGCGGACGACTACGTCGGTCGCCTCGTGTCCCGAGCGGACGAGCGGACGGTCGTGGCGGTCGCCGGCGACCACGGCATGGCCAGCGCGTCCCGCCTGCTCCGCCCCAACGTCGCGCTCGCCCAGGCCGGCCTTCTCGCCGTCGACGGCCGCGGCGCCGTCGATCTCACCCGGACGAAGGCGATCTACTTTCCGGGCAACTCCGGCTTCATCCTGCTGAACCGGAAGTCCCGCCCGGGAGGCACCGTGAGCCCGGAAGAAGAAGAGGGCGTCCGGGCCGCGGTCGCGGCCGCGCTGCGCGCCGTGCACGATCCGGCGAGCGGAGATCCGGTCGTGCTCGAGCTGCTCGATGCGCGCGCGCCCGGACGAGAGCCCTCCTTCGGAGGGTCGGGCGGCGGGGACCTCTACCTGTCCGTCCGGCCTGGCTACGACCTTTCCGCCTCCCCCGCCGGCCCGGCCATCGAAGACGTTCCCCCGCGGGGCGTGCACGGCCTGGACCCCCAGCGAAGCGAGATGCAGGCCGGCTTCGTGGTCGCAGGCGCCGGCGTGGCGGCCGGCGTCGACCTCGGCCCGATCCGCGAGATCGATGTGGCCCCGACCCTGGCCGCGCTGCTCGGCCTGGATCCCCCGGCCCAGGCCACGGGGTCCGTCCTCAATAAAGCGCTCGCGCCTACTCGCAGCGCAACGCGACGGTAGCGTCGACCCGTGCGGCACGGGATCAGGACGATGGCCATCGTCAGGCCGGATCGATGGACCCGCCAGCGGAGCGAATAGCGAAGGTCTTCCGCGAAGCTGCCCACGGTCATTTCACCAGTATCTCCGCCTCGTCGCGGCGGCCGCGCCCGTCCCGGACGGAGACCACGTGGCGTCCCGGGGTGAACGGCCACCGCACCGCCGACTCCGCCGGCAGGCTGCCCACCGCGCGACCGTCCACCTCCCACTCCAGGCGGGATCTCGCCGCGGTGACGGCGCGCAGAGGCAGCGTCTGGAACGCGTCACGCAGCGTGGGATCTCGCAGATAGGTGGCGCCGGCGGGAGGGTTCACGATGCGCAAGCCTTCACGGGTGTCCTCGTTGCGGGCGGGCTCGCGCGGGTCGCCCGATGATCCCCTGCACCTCCGCCTGCAGCGCGGCGTCGAGGGTCGTCTCGACCCGCCTCGGCAACGGCCGCGGCAACGAGGCCCGGACCCGCTCGACGAAGTGAGGGGCGGTGAAGGCGACGGGGTCGCGGACGAGCCGCAGGCGCTCCGCCCGGGCGCGGGCCAGCTCATCACGCGTGAGGTAGCCCTCCTCGGCCATCCGGGCCAGGACCCACCCCTGCCGGCTCCGTGCGGCTTCGAAGTTGCGGTAGGGTCGAGAACCGACGGGCGCTGCGGCAGGCCAGCCAGGAACGCGGCCTGGGCGGCGGTCAGGCTGTCCGCCGGGCCGCCGAAGTACGCACGGCTGGCCGCCTCCGCGCCCACCCGCTGGTTGCCGTAAGGTGCGACGCTCAGGTAGAGGGCGAGGATCTGCCGCTTGCCCAGACGGTGCTCGAGCCGCAGCGCCAGGACCATCTCGCGCAGCTTGCCGGCGATGCTGCGCGGGCGGTCCATGAGCACCTTTGCCGTCTGCTGGGTGAGCGTCGAGCCGCCTTCGATCATCCGCCCCGCCCGCAGGTCGTGCCAGCCGGCGCGCAGCAGGGCGAGCGGGTCCACTCCGGGGTGATGGAAGAAGCGCCGGTCCTCGGCCGCCAGGCAGTCTACCGTCGTCGCGCGTGACAGCAAGACGACTGCCAGCGGCCCCCAGCCCGTGATCGTTGGAGATGGGACCTCCCGCGGCGGGGCCGACGTGCCGCCGGGAGACGGATGATGTGGGCGGCTCGACACGGAAAGCGCGCCGGAGGAGGCCGAGCCGTATTGGCGTACACTTGAGGGCCTTGGCGGAGGTTCGGGGCGTGAGAGGCTTCAGCGGGCGGCCGGTCGCGCCCCCGCAGGGCGTTGCTGCGGGAGACGACCTCTACCGCCAGATCTTCGAGCGCAATCACACCGTCCAGCTCCTCATCGATCCGGCCAGCGGCCGCATCGTCGATGCCAATCCGGCCGCTTGCCGCTTTTACGGATACTCCCGCGACGAGCTGACCGCCCGCCGGATCTCCGAGATCAACGCTCTCTCCCCCGCGGAGGTGACGGACGCGCTGGCCCGCGCGGCCAGCGGGGCCCAGACCCGCTTCCGCTTCCCGCAGCGCCTGGCCTCGGGGCAGATCCGCAACGTGGAGGTCGAGACGGGCCCGGTCGAGATGGAGGGCCGGATCCTGCTGTACTCGGTCGTCCACGACGTCAGCGAGCGGCACGAGGCGGAGACGGAGCTGAACCGGACCATCTCGCTGCTCCAATCCACCTTCGAGTCCACTGCCGATGGGATCCTGGTCATGAACGCCCAGGGCCGGATCCTCTCCGCGAACCAGCGCTTCGCGCAGATGTGGCGCATCCCGCCCGAGGTGATGGAGAGCAAGGACGACGCTCGGGCCCTGCAACACATCCTCGACCAGCTGAAGGACCCCTATCACTTCATGGGCCGGCTCAAGGACCTCGACGCCGATCCGGACGCCCAGAGCTTCGACATCCTCGAGTTCAAGGACGGCCGGATGCTCGAGCGCTACTCCATGCCCCAGCGGCTCGACGGGGCGCCGGTGGGACGGGTGTGGAGCTTCCGGGACGTCACCGAGCGGCGCCAGGCGGAGGAGGCGCTCCGGCAGAGCGAGGAGAAGTACCGGGAGATCCTGGCCGGGATCGCCGAGGGCTACTACGAGGTGGACCTGGGGGGTCGGCTGACCTTCTTCAACGAGGCCCTGGGCCGGATCCTGGGCTACCGCGCGGAGGAGATCCACGGCATGAACGCCCGCCGGTTCATCGACCGCAAGAGCGTGCGGGAGATCTACCGGCTCTTCAAGGGCGTCCACGTCACCGGCCAGCCGGTCGGCTACGTGGACTGGAAGATCCGGCGCAAGGGCGGCGCGCCCCGCTACGTGAGCGCGTCGGTGTCCCTCGTGCGGGACGGCCGGAACGTGCCGGCCGGCTTCCGGGGCGTGGTCATCGACGTCAGCGAGCGCCGCCAGGCCGAAGAGGCGCTACGCGAGAGCGAGGAGCGGTACCGCCACCTGGTCGAGCTGTCGCCGGACGGCATCGCCATCCACCGCGAGGGCCGGCTCGTCTTCTGCAACCCGGCCGGGGCCCGGATGCTCGGCTACCAGGTGGAGGAGGTCCTGGGCAAGCTCGCCATCGAGTTCGTGCATCCGGCCAGCCGGCCCTTCGCCGCGGATCGGATGAAGACCATCCTGGTCGGCAAGGCGGTGCCCTTCATCGAGGAGAAGTTCGTCCGCAAGGACGGCTCGCCCCTGGAGGTGGAGGTGGGGACCATGCCCTTCACCTTCCAGAACGCGCCCGCCATCCAGGTCATCATCCGCGACATCACCGAGCGCAAGCGGTCCGAGAAGCTCCAGGCCGTCCTGTACCGCATCGCCCAGACCGCCAGCGCGGTGGAGGACGTGGACGCCTTCTACGAGCAGATCCACGGCATCGTGGGCGAGCTGATGTACGCGCGGAACTTCTACATCGCCCTCTACGACGAGGCCGCCGACAGCCTCAGCTTCCCGTACTTCGTGGACGAGATGGACCCCACGCCTCTCCCCAAGCGACCGGGAAAGGGCCTCACCGAGTACGTGCTGCGAACCGGGGAGCCGCTGCTGGCCAGCCCCCAGGCCTTCGCCGAGCTGGTGGCCAAGGGAGAGACCGACCTCATCGGCGGTCCCTCCGTGGACTGGCTGGGAGTGCCCCTGAAGCGGGGCGAAAAGACATTCGGCGTGCTCGCGGTCCAGAGCTATACCGAGAGCTTGCGTTACGGGGAGACCGACCGCGACCTGCTCACCTTCGTCTCCCAGCACGTGGCGGCCGCCATCGACCGCAAGCGGGCGGCCGAAGCGCTCCGCGAGAGCGAGACGCGTTTCCGCACCCTGGCCGAGACCGCGCCGAGCGCCATCTTCATCTATCAGGGGGCCGGCTTCATCTACGCCAACGCCTCCATGGCCGCCCTCACCGGGTACGCCCGGGAGGAGCTGGAGTCCATGAACCTGTGGGACATGGTCCATCCCGACTACAAGGACCTCATCCGGGGCCGCGGCCTCGCCCGCCTGCGCGGGGACGAGGCCCCGATGGGATACCAGTTCAAGATCATCCGCAAGGACGGCGAGGAGCGCTGGGTCGACTTCTCGGCGGCGGTGATCGACGTGGCCGGGCGGCCCGCCGTGCTCGGGACCGCCTTCGACATCACCAAGCGCAAGGAGGCCGAGGAACAGATCAAGAACCTCGCCTACCACGATGCGCTGACCGGCCTGCCCAACCGGCTGCTCTTCAACGACCGGTTGTCGGTGGCGGTCGCCCAGGCCCACCGCCAGGCCTACCGGCTGGCCATCTTCTTCCTCGACGTCGACCGGTTCAAGGTCATCAACGACTCGCTCGGCCACAGCCTGGGCGACCGGCTGCTGCAGGGGGTGGCCCGACGGCTGCAGTCCTCGGTGCGCGAGGGAGACACCGTGGCCCGGCTGGGGGGGGACGAGTTCATCCTGCTCCTGCCCGCCCTGAACCGCACCGAGGACGTGGCCAAGGTGGCGGAGAAGATCCTCGACTCGCTGAAGCTGCCCTTCCGTCTCGAGGGGCGCGAGCTGTACGTGACGGCCAGCATGGGCATCAGCCTGTACCCGGACGACGGCGCCGACGCCGAGACGCTCATCAAGAACGCCGACACCGCCATGTATCGCGCCAAGGAGCAGGGCCGCGACAACTACCAGCTCTACACCTCGGCCATGAACGCCACCGCGGTCGAGCGCCTGGCCCTCGAGAACAGCCTGCGCAAGGCCCTGGCCCGCGACGAGCTGGAGCTCTACTACCAGCCCCTGCTCGACCTCGGCACCGGGCGGGTCCACGGGGTGGAGGCCCTCCTGCGCTGGCGCCATCCCGAGCGAGGTATCCTGCTCCCATCGGAGTTCATCCCGCTGGCCGAGGTCACCGGCCTCATCCTGCCCATCGGGCCCTGGGTGCTGCGCACGGCCTGCGGGTGGGCCCGGGCATGGCAGGAGCTGGGCCATCCCCATCTCTCGATCGCCATCAACCTGTCGGCCCGCCAGTTCCAGCAGCCCGACCTGGTGGCCCAGGTCAAGCGCGCGCTGGAAGAGACGGGCCTGGCGCCGCGCTGCCTCGACCTGGAGATCACCGAGACCAACGCGATGCAGAACGCCGAGGGCACGATCCACACGCTGCGCGAGCTGAAGGCGCTGGGGGTGCGGATCTCGATCGACGACTTCGGCATCGGCTACTCCTCGCTCAACTACCTGAAGCGGCTGCCGATCGACACCCTGAAGATCGACCAGTCCTTCGTCCGCGACATCACGAGCGACCCCGACGACGCCGCCATCGCCACCGCCGTCATCGCCCTCGCCCACACCCTCAAGCTCCGGGTGGTGGCGGAGGGCGTCGAGACGCAGGAGCAGCTCGCCTTCCTGGCCGCCCGGCACTGCGACCGGATGCAGGGCTATCTCTTCAGCCGGCCGCTGCAGTCGCAGGAGTGCGGCGAGTTCCTGAGCCGCACCGGCCGCTCGGCCTGAGCCGACCTCGCTTGGCGTACCGCAAGCCAGCCGCGCCGGGCCCCGCCCCGACCGCCGCCCCGCCCCTCGTCCAGAACGTCCTCGAGCTGGTGGGGGCGACGCCGCTGCTGCGGCTGAACCGCTACGGCTCGCGGGACGGGCCGGGGATCTACGCCAAGCTCGAGTTCTTGAACCCGGGGGGCAGCGTCAAGGACCGGGCCGCGCTCGGGATGGTGGACGCCGCCGAGGCCGAGGGCCGTCTCCGGCCGGGGGCGACGATCGTCGAGCCGACCGCCGGCAACACCGGCGTGGGGCTCGCGCTCATCGGCATCAGCCGGGGCTACCGGGTGATCCTGGTCGTCCCCGAGAAGTTCGTGGGCCCCAAGACGGCGGTCATGAAGGTGCTGGGCGCCGAGGTGATCCTGACCTCCACCGAGGCGGGGATCCAGGGCGCGATCGCGAAGGCGACCGAGATCGCGGCATCCTTGCCCAACGCGTTCGTGCCCCAGCAGTTCGAGAACCCGGCCAACCCCGAGTTCCACTACCGCACGACGGCGGTCGAGGTCGAGGAGCAGCTCGGCCGGTGCCCGGAGGCGGTCGTCATCGGGGCCGGTACCGGGGGAACCTTCACCGGCCTGGCCCGCTATTTCAAGGAGCGCGCGCCGGCCACGCGGGCCGTGCTCGTGGAGCCGCAGGGATCCATCTGGGGCGGCGGGCCGCCCGGACCGCACAAGGTCGAGGGGATCGGAAACTCCTTCTGGCCGGGCGCCCTCGACCGATCGCTCGTCGACGAGGTGCGCACGGTGAGCGACGATGACTCCTTCACCGCCGTGCGGGAGCTGGCTCGAAGCGAGGGCCTGCTCGTCGGTGGCTCTTCCGGCGCCGCCGCGCACGCCGCCCGGGACGTGGCCCGCACGCTTCCCCCGTCGGCGGCGGTGGTGACGGTCTTCGCCGACGGCTTCGAGCGATACCTCGGCAAGGGCGTGTTCGAGAATCTCTGATTCGAAATCACTGATTTCTGACTCAGGCCTGACATAGCCCTTGATTGCTTTCTGAAAAGCGTGTAATAAGGGCGCACAGCAATCAGGGGCCGCTTCCATCCGATCGCGACTGGCGGCGACGGTGGCGCGGCCAGAGGATCTGAGGTGAGCGGTCCGTCGTTCATCGCGGGCTCCGGCTCGTTCGTCTGCAAGCCACTCGTGCGCAACGACGAGGTGCTCGCGTGGCTCCGGCCCACCAAGCCCAACGGCAGGCCCGTCCAATCGGATTGGCTGGAGCGGAACCTGGGGATCTCGACCCGCTCCTTCGATCTCGACATGAGGACCGCGCTCAAGCGGCCGCGCGCCGAGGGCGGGATCTACGACGGCGACCTCGCGGTGCGGGCGGCGCGGCGGGCGCTGGAGGACGCGGGGCTGGAGGCCCTGGACGTCGACGGCCTCGTGCACGTCTCGTGCACGCCCGACACCCTCTACTTCAACGACCACCTGCGTTTCATGACCCGCGAGCTGGGGCTGCGCCGCGACGCCCACCTCATGTACCACAACCTCGGCTGCGCGGGACTGGCCCCCGCCTTCCACTCCGCCCGCAGCGAGCTGGCCGCCTGCGGAGAGGACGGCATCGTCCTCCTCGTGGCCAGCAACTGCTCCAGCAGCTACCTGACCCGCGACACCATCCCCTTCTACATGCAGGGCCGCTACCCCTGGGCGTGGCTGAGCCCGGCCCTCTTCGGGGACGGCGCCGGCGCGCTCGTGCTGCGCTCGAGCACGAAGAGGGGGGACCGGGGCCTGGTCCACACCTGGTACGAGACGCAGCCCGACCTCGCCATCGTCCGCTACGACGTGGGGGGCGGATTCCATCCGACCTGCGCCGACAACCTCACCGACCACCTCTTCCTCATGGAGGCCCAGACGGTGGGCCGCTCCTTCACCCCCATCCTCTGCCGGACCTTCGAAAAGATGGTCGAAGACTGGCCGACCCGGATCCAGCCCGTCGTCGGCGAGGCCTTCGACGTCGACAAGATCAAGCGCTGGTACTTCCACCAGGCCAACCGGATCGCCGTCGAGCGCACCGCGCGCCAGATGCGCCTGCCCGTGGAGCGTGTCCCCACCAACGTCGGCCACTACGG
>Ga0066710_100000302_pt1 | contig 27663 bp, 23 predicted proteins | sample GraSoiAngelo_159_FD_79666 | JGI IMG/M metagenome (GOLD analysis project Ga0066710, IMG submission 79666) | Grasslands soil microbial communities from the Angelo Coastal Reserve, California, USA - 14_1009_16_40cm | ecosystem: Environmental > Terrestrial > Soil > Grasslands | place: USA... | reverse complement strand
TTTGATTTCCTCCTGTCGTTTTGGCCAAGTTTGACAGTCATTTGGACCAGCCGTTTTTGACCGTTCACAGCTGTACTGTCCGAAATCCGGCGGAAGGTTACGCCGAAAATGCAGAAATAACCGCGGATTACACGGATGTAACAGATGGGTTCTTGGCCGGCGTCTGACCCAGAGACCCTGCAATCAGGCGCCAATTCGGCGCGGCCTGGAAACGTTTCGTCGTCATGGTTGCGCCTCTGCTTTCATCTGGACGATTCCTCGCTCGACGAAGTCTGGCCGCTGTCACGCCAACGCTTCCGATGTAAACCGCAACCGGTGGCCGACGCGATCGATTCGCGCCACCTCGCCACGAGATCATCCCTGTGCTCGAATGTAGAGAGGCACGCGAGACACGCAATTGGTGAGCTACGGAAAAGCGGATCCGGAAAAGACGGAAAGTGCGGGCGGGGTGCGGGAGGCTACAGCTCGCTGAGGCCGCGCTGCAGGGCGTAGCGGACGAGGCCGGCCGTCTCGCTGATCCCGAGCTTCTTCGTGATGTGGGTGCGATGCGACTCGGCCGTCTTGACGCTGACGCCGAGCAGCTCCGCGATCTGCCGGGTCCGCTTGCCCTCCGCGATGAGCTGCAGCACCTGGCGCTCTCGCTGGCTCAGGGGATCGGCGGGAAGAGTCGTCCGGGCCCGGAAGGCGTCCACCAGCGACCGCGACATGCCGGGGCTCAGGTAGATGCCGCCCGCGACCACGTCCCGGATGGCCCGGATCAGGTCCTGCGCCTCGTAAGTCTTGAGCACACAGCCCCGGATGCCGGCCTGCAAGGCCTCCAGGATGAGCTGCTCGTCGTGGCGGCTGGTGAGGAGGATGGCCTTGGTCCGGGGATATGCCTGATGGATCTCCCTGGCGGCGTCGAGGCCGTTCAGGACCGGCATGACGACGTCCAGCACGGCCACGTCGGGCTCGAGGTCGCGCGCCAGCCGCACGGCTTCGTGTCCGTCCGAGGCCTCCCCGACGACCTGGAACCCGGCCCCGGCCAGCAGGAGGCTCAGGGCCTGGCGGACGATCACGTGGTCGTCGGCGAGAACGATCCGGATTGGCATGCACCAGCCGGCAATGGCAAGACTCGTGCCTGCCCTGCGTCCCCGGACGTATTGGTTAAGATGTGGAGATGGCGGCCCCGCGCTCGGCTCGGCGAAGCATCCTCGTCGTCGAAGACGACGAGAGCACGCGGCGCTACCTGGCGACCCTGCTCGAGGGTCTCGGCCACCATGTAGTCTCCGCCAAGTCGGGCGAGGAAGCCCTGCGCAAGGTCCACGCGCCGTCCCGCCCCAGCCTGGTGCTGCTCGACCTGATCCTGCCCGGGATCGGTGGCCTGGAGGTGCTGGACCAGATACAGCGGTCGCAGCCCGGGCTGCCCGTGATCGTCCTGTCCACGATCGCCCGGCTTCCGACCATCGTCGACGCCGTCAAGAGGGGCGCCGCCGACTACCTGACCAAGCCGTTCCAGGAGCAGGAGCTGGAGCTGGCGATCCAGAACGCCCTGGAGAAGCACACGCTCCAGGAAGAGGTCAGGACGCTGAGGCAGCGCCTCGGACAGGAAGCCGAGGGCGAGGAGCCCGTGTCCGGCAGCGCGGCGATGGTGCGCATCGTGGAGATGGCGCGGCAGGTGGCCGACACCGACGCCCCGGTGCTCATCACGGGTGAATCGGGAGTGGGCAAGGAGGTGCTGGCCCGTTTCATCCACGCGCGTTCCGCGCGGCGGGCGGGCCTGTTCGTCAAGGTCAACTGCGCGGCGCTGCCCGACGAGCTGCTGGAATCGGAGCTGTTCGGCTACGAGCGGGGCGCCTTCTCCGGGGCCGTGGGCGACAAGCCGGGCAAGTTCGAGCTGGCGCATCGAGGCTCGATACTGCTGGACGAAGTGGGTGAGATGAGCCCGCACCTGCAGGCCAAGCTCCTCCACGTGCTGCAGGACGGGGAGTACAGCCGGCTGGGCGGGCGGAGGTCCCTGCGCGCCGACTCGAGGGTCCTGGCCACCACCAACATGCGGCTGGCCGCGGCGGTGGCGTCGGGCCGATTCCGCGAGGACCTCTATTTCCGCCTCAACGTCATCCGCATCGAGATACCGCCGCTCCGCGAGCGGCGGGAGGACATCCCCCTCCTGTGCGACTACTTCCTCAGGGTCTACGCCGACCGGTACAACAGCACCGTGCGCGTGCTGCCACGCGAGGTGCTCGAGGTCCTGCTCGCCTACGAATGGCCCGGCAACGCCCGCGAGCTCGAGAACGCCGTCCGCCGCTACCTCATCCTGCCCAGCCTCGAAGGCCTCCTGTCCGCGATGCCGGCTTCGCGGACCGAGCCGCCGGCGACGACTCCCGCCGAGGTCGCGGCGCCGTCGGCGGACGTTTCGCTGCGGGAGGTCGCGGCCGAGGCGGCCGAGGCGGCCGAGCGCGCGCTGGTGCGCCGGGTGCTCGAGGAGACGCACTGGAACCGCAGGCGGGCGTCCCGCCGGTTGAAGATCTCGTACAAGGCGCTCCTGAACAAGCTGAAGAAGTGGGAGTCGGATCCCAGCCGATGGACGCGCGCCGCGCGCGCGCCGACCAAGGCCCCCGCCGGGAATTCCGAATGAGGGCAGCCGACTGCCCATTCTGAGCCTCGCGCTACCCATTAGTGAGGCAGCAGGGTCACGGCGGCGGTGTGTCAGGGAATATACAAATTGTGAATATTATCTGCGTGAGCCTCTGCGAATCGCGCCGGACGACGAACGATCACTGCAAAGCCCTTGACCGCTCCGGCCGGGCCGATTAGTCTCGATCTAGGAAGCCGAGACAGGACTTCTTGCGCGATCGCCTTCTGCGCACTGACCAACGAGGATGCGACTCGCTCACTCCGTTACCGGCGTTCCCGTGCGGGTGCGTGACACCCGGGCCGCCGGTCCCTCCCTCCGAGCGAGCGTTCCAAAGGAGCCGGTCTATGAGCACCGAAATCCGGACGCGGTCCGCTGAGCCGGGCCCCGTCCAGGCCGACGGCACCGCGGCGCTGCTGCGGGAGCTGGTCGCCCACCTGCGCAAGAACAGGACCCAGCTGCGTGAGGAGTGGGCCCGGCGCATCACGGAGTCCAAGCTGCTCACGGCGATGACCCGGGAAGAGATCTTCGCCGAGGCCACCTCGGTCTACGACAACTACGTGGAGGTGCTGGAGACGGGCAGCGTCGAGGCCCTCCAGGCCTACGCCCGCAACCTCTCCGAGCGCATCATCCCCCGCGGGGTCGAGACCCACGAGGTCCTGGGCATCGTCCTCCTGCTCCGCGACGTCCTGGCCCGCTCGCTGTTCAAGAAGTACCAGGCCGACTTCGCCCTGCTCAACGCCGTGCTCGACGCCTACGAGCCGGCCGCCAACCGGATCGCCAACACCGTGGCGGTCGGCTTCGTGCAGGAGCGCGAGCGCATCATCCGCCAGCAGCAGGAGGCGATCCGCGAGCTGTCCACCCCGGTGCTGCAGGTGCGGGACCGGCTGCTCATCCTGCCCATCATCGGGGTCATCGACCCCCAGCGCGCGCGGCAGCTGACCGAGCAGCTCCTCCGCGGCATCCGCGCCAACCGGGCCAAGGTCGTGGTGGTGGACATCACCGGCGTGCCGTCGGTCGACGCCACGGTGGCCAACCACCTGGTGCAGACGGTGGACGCTTCGCGCCTGATGGGCGCCAACGTGATCGTCACCGGGCTGTCATCGGAGATTGCGCAGACTCTGGTGACCATCGGGGTGGACCTGAGCAAGATCAACGCGGTGGGCGACCTGCAGGGCGGCATCGAGGAGGCGGAGCGACTGCTGGGGTACACGGTGACGATGCCGGAGCCGCCGCCCAAAGAGAAGAAGGAGTAGAGGGTCCGGTCGTGAGAGTACCGATCCTCAAGCAGAGCCAGTACGTCATCGCCTCCATCCAGTCCGCGCTCAGCGACGAAGACCTGTTGCAGCTCCGCGACGACCTCGTCCACCACGTCGGCCGCTACCGTTCCCGCGGCGTGATCGTGGACGTGACCGTGCTGGACGTCATGGACTCCTTCGCGGTGCGCACGCTGCGGGCCATCGCCCACATGATCCGGCTGCGCGGGGCGGAGACCGTGATCGTGGGCATCCAGCCCGAGGTCGCGTTCGCGATGGTCCAGCTCGGCCTCACGCTGGAGGACGTGACGACGGCGCTCGACCTCGAGGAGGGCCTGGCCTACCTGGACCGGCAGGCCGTCGCGGGCGGCACCCATGTCAAGTAGCCGGGCGCCCCGGAGCGCCGAGCCGGGGGTCATGGACGAGGGTGTGGTGCGGATCGGCTCGTCCGCCGACATCGTCACCGCCCGCCAGCGCGGCCGCGCCCTGGCCGCCGGGCTGGGCTTCTCGGGCAGCGACCTGACCGTGATCGCCACCGCCATCTCGGAGCTGGCGCGCAACATCATCGAGTACGCGACCACCGGAGAGATCGTGCTCGGCCAGGGCCGTCAGGACGGCCGGCCGGGCATCGTGATCGTGGCTCGCGACGAGGGGCCCGGCATCCCCGACGTGACCCGCGCGCTCACCGCGGGCTATTCCACGGGCCCGGGCCTCGGCCTGGGCCTGCCCGGTGTGCGCCGCCTCATGGACGAGTTCGACATCGCCAGCCGGCCCGGGCAGGGGACGACGGTCACGGTGCGAAAATGGCTGCCGTGACCCGCACCGAAGCCGTCCGGGGAACGGACCTCATCGAATGGGCGGTCGCCCACCGGACCCGGCCGGGCGACGTGGAGTCCGGTGACCTGCACGTGGTGGAGCCCTTCGCCACCGGCGTCCTGCTGGCCGCGATCGACGGCCTCGGACACGGCGAGCAGGCGGCGGCGACCGCGGGCATCGCGGCCGCCATCCTGCGCGAGCACGCTCCGGAGCCGGTGGAGGCCCTGCTGGAGCGCTGCCACCGCGCGCTCGCCCGGACGCGCGGCGTGGTGATGAGCCTGGCGTCCTTGAGCGCGCGTGAGCCGACCATGACCTGGCTCGGGGTGGGGAACGTGGAGGGTGTGGTGGCCAGGAGCAATGGGGCGGCGATGCCGGCCCAGCCGGTGCTGCTCCTGCGCGCGGGGGTCGTGGGCCAGCAGCTTCCCGCGCTGCAGCCGGAAACGCTTCCCATCCGGCCCGGCGACATGGTCCTGCTCGCCACGGACGGGATCCGGCCGGACTTCGCGCACGACCTGCAGTCGAAGCTGTCGCCGCAGCGGCTCGCCGAGCGCATCCTCGCCCGGAGCGGAAAGGACACCGACGACGCGCTGGTGCTGGTCGCCCGGCTCCGCGGAGGGACGGCATGACGGCGGCCCTGCGGGACCTGGCCGCCCAGTACTCGGCGGCCTTGCGGGAGTACTGCGAGCAGGGAGGCGAGTCGGCGCTCCTGCGCGCCTACCAGCTCGGGCGGCGCGCGATCGGCGAGGGAGTGGGCGCGCTGGAGATGGCCGCCCTGCACCAGGAGGCCCTGGTCGGGGTGTTGTCGATGCTGGGGGCCGACGAGAACTCCCGCGTCGCGACGAGGACCTCCGAGTTCTTCGCCGAGTGCCTGGCCCCCTTCGAGCTGATGCGGCGGGGCTTCCAGGAGGCCCACTCGGCGTTGCGCGACCTCAACCAGACGCTGGAGCGGCGGCTCACCGCCGCCCTCCAGGACTTCGAGGCGGCCCAGGGGCAGCTCTACGAGCAGCGGCGGATCCAGGCGGTCAAGAACGACTTCATCTCCATCATGAGCCACGAGGTGCGGACGCCCCTCACCTCGATCCACGGCGCCATCAACCTCCTGAAGGCCGGGCTGGGCGGTGACATGAACGCCCAGGGCCAGCGGCTCCTCGACGTGTGTTACCGCAACAGCCAGCGGCTGGTGCGGCTCGTGAACGACCTGCTGGACCTGCAGAGGATCGAGTCGGGCACGATGACCTTCAATCTGCGCCCGGTCATGCTGGCGCCGCTCCTCGAGCACTCCGTCGACGCGAACCAGGCCTTCGCCGGCCAGCTGGGCGTCGACCTCGTCCTGAACCGCGTCCCGTCCGGCCTGCACGTGCGGGTCGACACGGACCGCTTCATGCAGGTGATGGCGAACCTGCTCTCGAACGCCGCCAAGTTCTCGCCGTCGGAAGGGAAGGTGGTCGTCGAGGCGCGCCGCCGCGGCCGCCAGGTCCGGGTGGCGATCACGGACCACGGCCCCGGCATCCCGGCGGAGTTCCGCAGCCGCATCTTCCAGAAGTTCGCCCAGGCCCAGCCCGCCTCCGAGCGGGGAGGGTCCGGGCTGGGACTGAGCATCACCAAGGCCATCGTGCAGAGCCTGAGCGGGCGCATCGACTACGAGAGCAAGCCGGGCCGCACGACCTTCTACTTCGACATCCCGGAATGGAAGCCGGGCGCCTCTTCTCATGAAGGAGCCGGGGAGGACCATTGGGCAGCCGGCCACTGAAGCGGATCCTCCTGGTGGAGGACGATCCGGACATACAGACCGTGACGTCCCTGGCCCTCGGGAGCTTCGGCGGGTACACGGTCGAGGTCTGCAGCTCGGCCCAGCAGGCCATCGATTCCGCGGCCGCCTTCGCGCCCGACCTCATCCTGCTCGACGTGATGATGCCCGGCATGGACGGGATCCACACCCTGGAAGCCTTGCGTCGGATCCCCGAGACGTCGGTCACTCCCGTCATCTTCCTCACCGCCCGGGTCCAGCCCCACGATGTGGCGCGCTACAAGGAGCTGGGCTCGCTGGCCGTGATCCGCAAGCCTTTCGAGCCGACCACCCTGGTGGAGACGATCGATGGCATCTGGAACGAATACAGTGGACAAGCTGACTGAGGCGCAACGCGCGCGGCTGCGGGCGCTCCGGAGGTCCTACGAGGCGGAGCTGCCGGAGAAGCTCGCCCTCATCGCCGGCGCGGTCGCGGCCCTGGAGGGCGCGGAATCGGACCGGGCGGGGCTGGAGCAGCTCTATCAGCATATCCACAAGCTGGCCGGGTCGGCGGCGATCTACGGCTTCGACGAGATCAGCCGGGCCGCGGGCAGCCTGGAGGCCTGGGCCAGCTCCGCCCTGACCGCCGGCGGCGCGGCCCCGGCGCGCGTGGAGCTGGCTCCCATGGTGGACGCGCTCCACCAGGCGTTCAGCGCCAGCCGAACGATGCGGAAAAGGGCGCGCGGAGCTCCGATCCGACCCCGCCGCTGACAAAAAACTCGCGCCCCGAGGTTGCGCTCCCTCGTCCCCGGTCCTAGTTTCCAGAGGAGAGAGGTGTGTTCGATCCGGAGAAGCCGGGCTCGGGCCGGCTTCGCAGAGCGAACCAATGGCATGGATCACCTTCACCGGCCGCTTCCAGGAGGCCAGCCTGGCCCCTGCCTTCGAGGAGGCCCTGAGGGGCTTCGCCGGATCCTGGCGCGTGGAGATCAGCGAGGACCTCGTCGGGGGCTGGTGGCTGCTCAAGCTTCGTCGCGACGACGGGTTCGAGCGGGCGATCCTCCTCGCGCCGCATGAGCAGCTCCCCGAGCGGCTTGGCGAGAGCGTCAAGGAGGCGCTCCGCAACATCCCGGCCCGCCTCGTAGGCTCCGGAGCGCTTCCCCCCGGGGTGACCCGGGACCGGAGACGCTTTCCCCGCCGGTAGGAGCCCTCCTAGCCGATGCTGCCCCGGCCCTCCACGACCGTCAGGTAGCGGTCGGCCGCGACATCGGTCAGGCGCTCGACATGCCCGCTCGGCGGCGGCCACTTGACCTCGATCCAGTCCGCGCGCGTCGCCGGGCCGAGGCCGAGGACCTCCCGCGGGTCGTGGGAGGAGAGGTAGCTGCCGCCGGCGTTCTTCAGGCGTGACCGCTTCACCCCGCCGGCCGACCAGGTCACGACCGCGCCCACCGCGTCGCGGTTGCATGTGGTCCCCTGGAGCTTCAGCCCCACCCAGTGGTTGCCGGCGCCGGCGTTGTTCTTGAGCAGCAGCGGCGCGTCGCCGTTGTTGGCGACCAGCACTTCCAGCCGCCCGTCGTTGTCGTAGTCGCCGACCGCGAGACCGCGGGCGGAGAACGGGCGGCCGAAGACCGGACCCGCTTCCCTGCTCACGTCGTGCATCCGGGCGCCGTCGTTGCGGAAGAGCAGGAGCGGCTCCTTGTAGTGGACCTGGCCCGCGTAGCTCTCCACCTGATCGTCGGGGTGGCCGCTGGCCAGGAGCAGGTCCACGTTGCCGTCGTTGTCGTAATCGAAGAACTTCAGCCCCCAGCCGCTCATCAGGCGGGTGGCCTGGGCGATCTCGTTGGCCCGCGCCACGTCGGCGAAGCTCTCGTCGTGGTTGTTGCGGTAGAGCGAGTACATCTCCTGGTCCACGTTGGCCACGAACAGGTCCTGCCAGCCGTCGCCGTCGAAGTCGGCCGCGTCGACCCCCATGCCCGAGCGGGCCTGGCCGTTGGCGCTGAACCCCACCTCGGAAGCCAGCCCCAGCTCCTCCCACTTCCCCTGGCCCCGGTTCATGAACAGGAAGTTCTGCACGGTGTCGTTGGCCACGAACAGGTCCAGGAGGCCGTCGTTGTTGACGTCGGTGGCCACGACGCCGAGGGCCTTGCCCAGGGCCCGGTTGATGTCGGTGCCGCGGCTCACCTCGCTGACTGTGCCGCCGTCGTTGTTGTGGAAGAGGAGGCTGGGGGTGGGCTTGAAGACCCGCGGGATGCAGTAGTGGCGCTTGCCGAGCTTGTTGTCGCCGCAGAAGACGAGCTTGCCCATCCCGTACTCGACGAAGCTGCACACGAAGAGGTCGAGCCGCCCGTCGTTGTCGTAGTCGAACCAGGCCGCGCTCGTGGTCCAGCCCGGGGCGGCCAGCCCCGCCTTGTCCGTCACGTCGCTGAACGTCCCGTCGCGGTTGTTGTGGTAGAGGGTGCAGCGTCCGTAGGCGGTCACGAACATGTCCGGGAAGCCGTCGTTGTCGTAGTCCCCGACCGCGACCCCCATGCCGAAGGCGTTCCCCGCCACCCCGGCCTTGTCGGTGACGTCGGTGAACGTCCCGTCGCGGTTGTTGTGATAGAGCGCGCTCTTCAGCGGCTGGGGAGGCGTGTAGAAGTCGGCCGGGCCGCTGTTGACGAGATAGACGTCCATCCAGCCGTCGTTGTCATAGTCGAGGAACGCGCAGCCAGGGCCCAGCGTCTCGGGAAGGTAGCGGGCCGGCGACATCGCGTTGGTGTGGACCCAGGTGATCCCGCTGCGGGAGGGTGGCACCTCCTCGAAGAGCGGCGGGCCGGGCGCGGCGGCGGCCCGGCCGGGGCGGACGAGGCCGAGCAGCCCCGCCGACCCCACGGCTTTCAGGAAGGTGCGACGCGAGACCGTGCGGCTCCCGACACTCCTGCGTGCCATCCAGATCCCCGGGAGTCCCCCGCGCCGGTCGCGACCGCGCCTCAGGGGCGGACGGCGACCGGCCGTCCATCGTATCGCACCATCCGGCCCGGCCCTCCGCCGTATCCTACCCCCCGGCCCGGCCCGACGAACGTGATCGCGAACGTGCGCTCGGCCGGCGAGCCGGGGAAGCGGCCCGTCCGCGGTCCCAGCGTCAGCGTCCGGTCGGCCTCGCGCCAGGCGATGGGGATCCGCGCCCACGCGCCGGACTCGTAGGCGCTCGTGAGCCCGTCGTCCTCGTAGAGCGCGAACGCTCCATCCCGCCCCTCGTAGACGAAGAGCGCGACCGGATCGTCGGGACCGTCGAAGGCGTGCTGCCGGGGCGGACCGAAGGGCACGATCGAGCCGGCCCGCACGTGCACGGGCAGCGACTCGTAGGGGGCCGGCGATTCCACGGTGCGCCCGCCATCGACGGCCGCCCCCGTCCAGAAGTCGTACCAGCGGCCGGCGGGGAGGTACACCGGCCGCGACCGCGCGCCGGGAGCGAAGACGGGGCTCACCAGCAGCGCCGGCCCGAAGAGGAACTGGTCGTCCACCTGGCTCGCCTGGGGGTCGTCGGGAAAGTCCATGACGAGCGCGCGCATCATCGTATCGTGCTCGAAGGTCACCCTCGCCGCCAGCGAATAGATGTAGGGCAGCAGCCGGTAGCGCAGCCCGGCGAAGCGCACGAGGGTGCGGTACGCGGGATGGTCCTCCCCGCCGAAGAACCACGGCTCGCGCTCGGTCGTCTGGCCGTGGGCCCGGAATATCGGGCAGAAGGCGCCGAACTGGAACCAGCGGGCGAACAGCTCCCGGTACTCCTCGTTCTTGTTGCCGCCGGGATAGTCCACGCTGAACCCGCCGATGTCGTGGGTCCAGTACGGGAGGCCGGAGAGCGAGTAGGAGAGGCCGGCCGGCACCTGGGCGCGGAGCACCTCCCAGCGCCCGGCGGTGTCTCCCGACCAGGCGATCGCGCCGTGACGCTGCGTTCCGGCCCACGCCGAGCGGCTGAGGATGGCCACCCGCCGGTCGGGCGCGGCCTGGCGCAGCTCGTCGTAGAGCCCGCCATTGTGGACGAGTGGATAGGCGTTCAGGACGCGCGCGCCCGGCCCGAGAGCGGTGGGGTCGATGATCCGGGCCTGCTCCTCGGGCGTCGGGTCGTCGACGAGGTTGGGCTCGTCGGCGTCGAGCCACCAGCCGTCGAACCCCTTGGCGAAGAGCGCGTCGCGGACCTGCCGCCAGTAGAGCCGCCGCGCCTCCGGATTGAAGGCGTCGTAGAAGGCGAACTCGTCGCCGAGCCAGTCCCGGATCCCGCGGTCGAGCGTGTAGGGATAGAGCAGCCCCGCCTTGCTCATCTGCTCGAAATTCGTGGTGCCCTTGTCGAACTTGGGCCACAGCGAGATCGCCACTCGGGCGTCCAGTCGATGGGCCTCGTCGACCATGCCCTTCGGGTCCGGGAAGCGCTCCGGGTCGAACTCGTGCGAGCCCCACTGCTTGTCGCGCCAGTAGCGCCAGTCCTGGACGATCACGTCGAGCGGGAAGCGCCGCTGGCGGAACTGGCGGACCACCTCCAGCAGCTCGGCCTGGGAGCGGTAACGCTCGCGGCTCTGCCAGTAGCCATAGGCCCATCTGGGCAGCAGCGGCGCCCGCCCCGTCGCCTCGCGGTAGCCCGCGATCACTCCGTCGAGGCTTCCTCCCTGGATGAAGTAGTAATCGATGCCCTCCGCGGAGGCGGACCACAGCCGCGTCGGCCGGCCCGCCGGCCGCGGCGGGAGCCAGCGCAGGTCGAAAGGGCCGCTCGCGTCGCCGCGCCGCCACTCGATCTTCAGGCGGTAGCGCCGGCCGGCCAGGAGCGGCAGCCGCGCCGCCTCGTCCGCCCGCACGAACAGGCTCCAGTAGTTGATGAGGAGCGAGTTGTCGAGCCAGAGACGGACGTCGTTCAGGGCCCGGTGGCTGTAGAGGCCGTACTCCCCGGTCGCTTCGGGCAGGAGGGCGCCCGTCCACCGCGCGGCCCGGACCTTCGCCGCCACGTCCGCGGGCAGGGACGCGGCGGAGGGATAGCCCCGCCCGGCCGGCCCCAGAGGCTCGCGCATCTCGCGGTCCGCGAAGTACGTCGCGGTGAGGGCGCCGCCCCGGCCCGCCTCGTCGAGGAGGTTCGGGGGCGGGACGGGGACGACGTCCTCCGGGAAGCCGAAGCGCATGTGGGAAGGGTTGTCCCACAGCAGCCCCCAGCCTCGGCGGCCGAGGAGCATCGGCACCACGATCTCGCGGTTGTGCTGCCAGAGGTCCAGGTCGCGTCCCCGCAGGTCGAGCAGCCGGTCCTGGTGCTGGCCGAGGCCGTAGAGGCCCTCGTCCTCGGGCGCCTCGAAATGCTGGCTCACCTCCCAGGCCGGCTCGCCCTGGCCCGCCGCGGGCTGGAACGTCTTGCCGCCCGTGACCGGCTCGGCCAGAAGCGCGCGGCCGGCGGAGTCGGCGAGCGATATCCGAGCTGATCCGAGATCGACGCGGGCCCCGAGCTGCGAGGTCGACAGCACGAGTGCCTGGTCCTCGGCGCGCACGTCGAAGCGCGCGGGGGTCCAGCGGGCCACCACGGCCAGGCTCGGTCGGGTGGGCTCTGGCGCCCCCTCTGGCCAAGCCGTGACCCGCAGGATCCGCTCGGAGCAGACCCGAAGCCGGACGTGGACGCCCTGGGCGCTCACCACCACGCCGTCGGCGCGCCGCTCCCACGCAGGGCCGGGCGCGGCGCTCGGGACGAGGGCGGCGATGATGACGAGCAGACCGTTCATGCAATTCCGAAGGAGGGCCACTCTAGCACGTGGCCTCGCGGGGGTCCGGCCGGCGCCCGTTCGTGTTAATGTGCCGCCTTGTCGAGCCAGGCGGTCGACCGGAGGTGCCGATGCCGGACAAGCTTCTTTCCCGGCGCTCTTTCTTGAAGTCGTCGGCGGCGGGAACGGCGGCACTCTCGGCGCCGGGCTGGCTGCGCGCCTCGGCCGACGCACCCGGGGCGGGTGTCCTCGATCACCTCGGGGTCGCGCTCTACACCGTGCGGGAACAGATGAAGGCCGACGTGGCAGGGACGCTGAAGGCCATCGCCGAGCTGGGGTACAAGTACGTCGAGAGCGGGCTGCTGCCCTCGCTCGGCGCGGCGGTGAAGGCGGCGGGCCTCAAACAGGCCAGCGCGTACGCCCCGACGTACCTCGTGACAGGGAACCGCCAGGCCTGGGCGGGCTCGGGAGAGCTGCTGCCCGAGGGCTACGACTGGGGCCAGGCGGTCGACGAGGCCCGCGCCCGGGGCCTGGAGTACATGGTCGTCGTCTACCTTCAACGCGCCGAGCGCGGGGGCCTCGACGTCTATCGCGATCTGGCCGGCCGGCTGGCCAGGGCCGGCGAGGCCTGCCGCAAGGCCGGCCTCGGCCTCGCCTATCACGCTCACGCCTTCGAGTACGAGCGGATCGAGGGCGTGAGGCCGATCGACGTCCTGCTGAAGGAAACGCCGAAGGACCTGCTCGGCCTGGAGCTGGACACGTTCTGGGCGAGCATCGCCGGGGTCGACCCGGTGAAGATGGTCGAGACCCATTCCGGCCGGGTCCCCCTCGTGCACCTCAAGGACAAGGCCAAGGGCACGCCGGTCCAGTACGACGAGGCGAAGGTGCCGAAGGACGCCTTCAAGGAGATCGGCCGGGGAGAGATCGACTACGCGGCGTTCCTGCCCGCGGCGGTGAGGGCCGGCGTGAAGTACTACTACGTCGAGCAGGACTACTGCGCGGGCAGCCCTCTCGACAGCCTGCGGATGAGCCGTCAGGCGCTGGCCCAGCTCGTCGCCGGTCGGAGGAGCTAGCCGACGCTGCCGTGCGGAGCCAGGCTCCGCTCCGCGACGCCACGCTTTCTCCTTGACAGTTCCGCTGTCCGTGATGTAAAACGCGCACTCCCTCCCCGATTCATGGCGTATTTCGTGATCGCGGCCCCGTCTGGGCGCGCTGGAGTCTTGTTCTTGCCAACCCGCTCCCCGAGAGGGCTTGACGCATTCGCGTGGTGAAGCCGGTCTGGATTTTGTAGAAGAATTATACAAAAGGTGAACCGCTCACGCCCTAGCCGCACGGGGGGAGGTTCGGGACCTTGGATCGCGGCCTAATCGACGGGATCGTTCTCGCCGGAACCTACCGCTGGAGCGGCGCCTCCTTCGAGAGACTGGTTCCGCGCCCGCTCGTGCCCGTCGCGCAGGCGCCCCTCATCTCTTACAGCCTGCGCTGGATCCGCGCGGGTGGCCTGCCTCGTGTCTTCGTCTGCGTGAACGAGGCTACTCGCCAGCTACGCGATCGGCTCGGCGACGGATCCAGCCTGGGCGTGAAGATCGACTACAGCGAGGACGCTTCACCGCGCGGCGCGGCCGGCTGCGCCCGGGACGTCGCGCTCCGAAGCGACGCGGGCTCGTTCCTCATCTGCGACGGCACTGTCGTCCCGGTGGTCGACCACGAACGGCTGCTGTCGTTCCACCGCCAGAGCGGGGCGGCCATGACGGTGGTCGTCCATCGCGACGAGCAGGCCGATCCGACCACGGCGCCCTTGCGCCCGGCCGGTGTCTACGTGGCCGAGCGGAGGGTCTTCGATTTCGTGGCCGAGGCCGGCTTCCAGGACATCAAGGAGAACCTGGTCCCCCGGCTGCACCGGGAAGGCCTGCCCGTCCTGACTCATCTCGCGGCGGGATGCTGCCCGCGCGTGGTCGACGCCCGGACCTACCTCACCGTGAGCTACTGGATGGTCCAACGGATGATCAGCGAGCATGGGGCGCCGGAGGGATGGGCCGGCGTCTACTCCGGTACCGGAGAGGTTCTCGCCCACCCCTCGGCCTGGGTGGACCCCGGGGCGAAGCTGCTCGGACCGATGATCCTGGGCCCCGGCGTGAGGGTGAAGGCCGGCGCGACGATCGTGGGCCCGGCCAGCATCGGGGCGGAATCCACGATCGCCGAGGGCGCCGTCGTCTGCCGCTCCGTCACGTGGGAGCGGTGCGTGGTCGGGGAGAACGCGCTGCTCGATGCCTGCGTGCTCGCCGACGACGCGCGCGTCGAGCCGGGGGCGGACCTGTTCGCGATCGTGGTGGCCGCCACCGCCCCGCGCCAGAAGCCCTCCCGGACGCCATGGGCGTCGAGCGAGGAGGTCCAGGCGGCCTTGTCGCCATGGACGCTGCGCCAGCCGGCCTCCCGTCCGCGGGGCTCGACATGAGGACGTTCCCGGTCTTCCTCGACTCGCGCCCCGCGTACCTGGGGCAGGCCGACCGGCCGGCGTCGCTCCTCCTCACGCCCCTGGGAGCGTCCACCTTGATCGACCACCTGTGCTCGCGGTTCGCGGCCGACGGGGGCGCGCCGACGGTGCTGTCGACCTTCGAGGCGCCGGTCGGGTACGACGACGCCGTGCGCGAGGCCTGCCCGGCCGTCGAGGCGGTGCTGTCGGCGAGGGAGTTCGCCCGCAGCCTGGCGTCGTACGAGCCCTCCGACTACCTGCTCGTCGTCGATCCTCGCCTGTTCCCCATGGAAGGGTTCGCCCCCGATGCCCTGCTCCGGCATCCGCTCCGCGACCACCGATGGGTCCGTCACCTGGTCTCCCTGGCGGCCAGCGACGGGGGCATGCGGGAATGCGTGGAGTTCGACGGCGGAGGGCAGGTCCGGCGGATCCAGCGATACTACGAGGACGTCACCTGGCCCGTCGCCGCCGGCGTCTGCTGCTCGCTCATCCCCGGGGCCTGCGCGGCCATGGTCAGCGACGTCTCCTTCACGTCGCTGAGCGAGCTGCGGCGGCACCTCGCTGCCCGCGGGATCCCCAGCCGGGACCTGCCGGCGGCCGGACCGGTGTTCGACCTGAGCGAGGAGCAGGGGCTCCTCGGTCTCAGCGAACGCTTCGCCCGCGGGCTGCACGACGCGTCCGCGGGGGGCGTGTCGCCGGCCCGCCCCGTAACGGGCCGCCACTGCCGCATCCATCCTTCGTCGCGCATCGTCGGTCCGGTCGTGCTCCAGGACGGCGTGATGGTCGGGGCGGACGCCACCGTGCTCGGCCCGAGCGTGATCGGGGCCGGGTCGCTCATCGAGGCCAACGCGATGGTCGCCCAGTGCCTGCTCGGAGCCGGTACGGTCGTCGCACGGGACGTGACCGTCCGGCATCGGGCCCTGTTCGGCAACGTGGCCGAGGACTCCGGTCCGGTGGCTCCCGAGGCGCCGGCTTACCGGCCGCCGATCGCCGGCGCGGTCGCGCCGTCGGCGGGCCAGGAAACGCCGGAAGGCCCTCGCGCCTACCTCCGGGTGAAGTGCGTCGTGGAGGCCGCCCTCGCGCTCTGCGCGCTGGCCCTCTTGTCCCCCCTCCTCCTCGTCATCGCGACCCTCATCGCGCTCGAATCCCGCGGGGGGGTCTTCTACGCGGACGAGCGCGAGTCCCGGGGCGGCCGGACGTTCCGTTGCCTGAAGTTCCGCACGATGTTCGCGGGAGCGGAAGGCCATCAGCGGCGGCTCTGCGCGCAGAACCAGGTGGACGGGCCCCAGTTCAAGATCGAGCACGATCCGCGCGTGACCCGGGTCGGCCGGTGGCTCCGCAACATCAGCTTCGACGAGCTGCCGCAGCTCGTCAACGTCCTGCGGGGGCAGATGAGCCTAGTCGGCCCCCGCCCGTCTCCGTTCCGTGAGAACCAGGCGTGCGTGCCGTGGAGGCGGGGCCGCCTTTCGGTGCGCCCCGGCATCACGGGGCTCTGGCAGATCTGCCGCCACGACCGGACGGCGGGCGACTTCCACCAGTGGATCTACTACGACCTGCTCTACGTGCGTCACGTCTCGCCCGCGCTCGACCTCAAGATCCTCGTCGCCACACTCCTGACGCTGGGCGGCCGCCGGCACGTGCCCCTTTCCTGGATCCTCGATGCACCGGATGCGACGGCCCAGCCGTGAGCTCGCTTCCCTGGGAGGACGGCCCGGCGGGATCCGCGGTCGCGGTGGATACGCTGCGCTCGATCCGCAACACGGTGGCCCTCGCCGGCTCGCTGGTGGCGACCTGGGCCGTCGCGCTCGGGGTCCGACTGATCCTGCCCCGCCGCCTGGGGCCGGAGGCCTTCGGCACCTACCAGTTCGCCGACGCCTTCACCACGGCTTTCTTCGTGGTCACCAGCCTCGGGGTCGAGACCTACATCCGCAAGGAGGTCAGCACCCGCAAGGAGCACGCCAGCGAGTTCTTCGGCGGGATGGTCGTCCTGCGTCTGGCGGTGAGCATGGTCATCGTCGTGCTCATGGCCGCATTGATGGCCGCCGCGGGGCGCCCGGTCCGCGTCCAGAAGCTGGTGCTCCTGTTCGCCGTGTTCCAGTTCTTCTCGGGTCTCAACGGCACCGGCTCGGCTCTCCTTCATGCCGTGGGAGCGGTGGACGGCCTGGCCGTGCTCAACGTGGCCGCTAAGCTGGCGTGGGGCACGGGCATCGTGGCCGCCCTCGCGAGCGGCGCCGGAGTGGAAGGCGTCGCCGTCGTGCTGGCCCTCGCCGAGGCGCTCAAGGCGGGAGGTGTCCTCTGGCTCGCCCGGCGTCACCTCGGCCTCGGCCTGGCCGTCGACCTCGGACGGACGCTGGCGGTGGTGGCGGCCAGCCTGCCGTTCTACCTGCACACCCTCGCCCACAGCATCTACGGCCGTCTCGACGTCAGCCTGATGTCGTTCCTCACCAGCGACGTCGAGGTCGGTTGGTACGGGGCCGCCCAGAACCTGGCCGGGCTGGCCCTGCTCATCACGCCGCTCATCGGCTGGGTGCTCCTGCCCATGTTATCCCGCGCGGCCGCGCGCTCCGAGCAGGATCTGGACGCGGTCGTGCGCCGCGCCTTCGAGGCCGTGCTGAGCGCCGCCGCTCCGGTCACCCTGCTGCTCGGGCTGAGCGCCGGCGTCCTCGTCCCCACCGTCTTCGGCGCCGAGTTCGCGCCCGCCGCGGCGAGCCTGCGGATCCTGGCTCCGATGTTCGTCCTCACCTACGCGGCCATGGTCGCCTCCACCGTCCTCATCCGTCTGGAGCGCGGCTGGGCCGTGACCGCGATCTCGCTCTCGGGGCTGGGCGCGAACGCGCTCCTGAACGCGTTCCTCATCCCCGCCTGCTGGAGGACCTTCGGCCGGGGCGGCGCTGGAATCGGGGCCGCCTGGGCCCTGGTGGCCACCGAAGCGGCGGTCACGGCGCTGATGCTCCTGCTCATCGGCGGGCGCGCGTTCGACCGCCGCAGCCTGTCCACGATGGGCAAGACGGCCCTGGCGTGCCTGCTCGCGCTGGCCGCCCACCGCGCGCTGGCGGGCCTGGGGCCGGCCCGGATCGCGGCCGACGCGCTCGTCTACTTCGGCTTCATCGTGGCTTTCAAGGCGGTCCGGATCGGCGAGGTCGTGAGCCTGGTTCGGTTGGCGAGCCGGCACAAGGGGGCATATGCGGTCGCGAGCTAGAAGCGGGCTCTGCCTCGCGGCATGGCCGATCGCCTTGCTCTGCTCGTGCACGCACACCGGCGCCTTCGTGTGGGTGGAGGACTTCGCAAAGGCCGATCCTCCGGCCCCCGCCGCGTACGCCATCCAGAGCGGGGACCTGATCAGGGTCCAGGTGTGGAACCAGGAGGCGATGTCCACCCGGGCGCGCGTGCGCAGCGACGGCCGGATCGCGGTCCCGTTCCTCAAGGACATCGACGTCGCGGGCAAGACGCCCTCCGGCCTGGCCCGCGAGCTGGAGGGGCTGCTGAAGGACTACGTCATCCACCCGGCCGTGTACGTCGTGGTCGAGGAATCCAGGCCGGCCACGGTCTCCGTCATGGGAGAGGTGACGAGAGCCGGCGTCTATCCCCTCGACACCGGCGCGGGCGTGGCCCACGCCCTGGCCGCGGCGGGCGGCCTCACTGCCTTCGCGCACAAGCAGCGCATCTACGTGCTTCGTGCCGGTCCGCCGGCCTCCCGCATCCGCTTCACCTACGAGGCGCTCGTCGGGGCGATCGGGCCCGCCTCCGCGTTCCGCCTCGAGGCGGGCGACGTCGTGGTGGTGGAATGAGCGACGCCCGCGACGACCTGCTCGGGCTCGCCGACGGCCGGCTGGCGATTCTCTTCGTGCTCCATTCGCTCCGCCGCCATTCCTGGCTGGCCACCGCCGTCCTGGCCCTCGGGTCGGCGGCGACGGCGACGGCCTTCCTGCTGGTTCCCCGGACCTACCACACCGAGGTACGGCTCCTGGCCCAGCGCAACCTCGTCATGCCCGCCCTCGGCAACCCGCGTCGCACGGTCCCCGTCGACTCGGACGCCCCCACGCGCCTGGCCGCCGAGACCGTGATGAAGCGGGAGAACCTGCTCTCCGTGATCAGGGCGACCCGCCTCGGGGAAGAGTGGGAGCGCGACCGGACGCCGCTCCTGAAGCTCAAGGACCGGGCCCTCCAGCCCTTGGTGGGCGCGCCCACGGACGAGGACAACGTCGAGTCGCTCGTCGGCCTGCTCCGCAAGAAGGTCTTCGTCGGCGCCGACGAGGGCACGGTAACGATCGGCATCGACTGGCGCAACGCCGCGACGGCCCGCCGCATCGTCGAGCAGATGCAGCAGAACTTCCTGGAGGAGCGCCACGCCACCGAGGTTTCGAGCATCGCGGACGCGATCTCGATCCTCGAGGGGCACGCGGCGGGCGTCCGGAGGACGATCGAGAGTACGCTCGACGAGGTCCGGCGCTCGCCTCCCGCTCCCGCGAGGTCCGGAGCCCCCCCCGGCCGGCCCGCCCCGTCGACGGCGAGCGACGCTGCCCTCGTGCAGCTCGAGGTCCTCCTCTCCGCCAAGCGGCGGGCCATCGCGGACCTCGAGGAGTTCCGTCAGAAGCGCGTGGCCGAGCTGTACGCGCTCCTGGCGGAGCAGAAGAACACGTACGGACCGTCGCATCCGGCGATCACGGGGACCGAGCAGAGCATCCAGGCCCTCTCCAGCGAGTCGCCCCAGATCGCGGCCCTGAGGCGAGAGGAGGGCGAGCTGCGGGAGCAGATCCGGCGGCGGGTGGGCGGGGAGCGGCCCGAACCGGGCCCGGCCGCCGAAGGCGGTCCGTCGCGTCGCGTGGCCGCGGCGGGAGAGCCCACGCCCGAGGGGCTCGGCGGCGAGCCCGCCCCGGACTCGCCGGTGAGCTACGCGCGCTCGCGCTTGAAGAGCGCGATCGCCGAGTACGAAGACCTCCTCGAGCGCTTGGAAGGAGCCCGCATCGAGCTCGACACCGCCCGCGCCGCCTTCAAGTACCGCTACGGGGTCGTCTCGCCCGCCCAGGTCCCGAAGCGGCCGGTGAGCCCGACGCCGCTCTCGTTCTTCGTCCTGGGCCTCGGCTTCTCCCTCGCTCTCGCGCTCGCGGGGGCCGTGGTGGCCGACCTCGGCCACGGTCGGATCCTGGAGCCCTGGCAGGTGGAGCGATTCCTGGGACTCCCGTTGCTGGGCGAGGTGACACGCCCGTGACCGACATCGCGGCCCGCGCGCTCGACGCGGCTTGCGCTCTCCTCGCCCTGCCCGTCGCGCTGGCGTCAGGATACCTGGCGTTCCTGGCTGCCGTCGCCCGAAGGGCCCTTCCACCCGCGCCCGTCCCGCCGCGGCTCCGCTTCGACGTCGTCGTTCCCGCCCACGACGAGGAGGCCACGGTCGCCGAGACCGTCCAGAGCCTGCTCCGCCTGGACTACCCGAGTTCGCTCGTCCGGGTCCTGGTCGTGGCCGACAACTGTAGCGACCGCACCGCCGAGGCCGCGGCGCGGGCCGGGGCGGGCGTGCTGGTGCGTCGCGACGCTGCCCGGCCGGGCAAGGGACACGCCCTGGCCTTCGCCTTCCAGCGGGTCCTCGCCGACGGCTTCGCCGACGCCGTGGTGGTGGTGGACGCCGACAGCGTGGTGCCGCCCCACCTGCTCTCCGCCTTCGCCCCGCGCTTCGCGGCCGGAGCACAGGTGGTCCAGGCCAGCTACGGCGTACGCAACCCCGCCTCTTCCTGGCGGACGAGCCTGATGGCCTTCGCCCTCGGCCTCTTTCACCACCAGCGCTCCCTGGCTCGCGAGCGTCTCGGCCTGTCCTGCGGGCTGCGCGGCAACGGCATGGCCTTCGCCAGTGAGCTGCTCCGCCGCGTCCCGCATCGCGCCTGCTCGATCGTCGAGGACGTGGAGTACGGCGTGGCGCTCGGGCTCGCCGGCCACCGCGTCCACTACGCCGCGGAAGCGAGCGTCCTCGGCGAGATGCCTGCGTCCGGGGCGGCGGCGCGCCCCCAGCGCCGGCGCTGGGAAGCCGGCCGGGCCGCGCTCGCTCGGAGGCAGCTGCCTAAGCTCCTGGCGCTCGGGATCCAGCGGCGTGATCCGTTGCTCCTCGACCTCGCCATGGAGCTGATGGTTCCGCCGCTCTCGTGTCTGGCCTCGGCCTGCCTGGCCGGGACGGTCTGGTCGGGCCTGTCCCTGGGCCTCGGGGCCGGAAGAGAGGCCACCTTCGTGCTCTGGTCGGCCTCCGCCGCATGCCTGCTCCTCTATGTGATCCGGGGCTGGGCCCTGTCCGGGGTCGGGGCGCGCGGCCTCCTGGACCTGACCTGGGCGCCTGTGTACGTGCTCTGGAAGGCGTCCCTGCACCTGGAGCGACGGCGGCTGGCGGGCCAGGGATGGGTCCGGACCTCGCGGGAGCCGAGGCCGTGAGGTTCGGGCATTTCGCGCGCGCCGAGGATTCGGATTCGGCGGACCTGCGGGCGTCGCTCCCCGAGGCGCAGTGGCAGCAGATCTGGTTCCTCGCGCTGCAGCAGCCGTGGTCGTCGCTCGTCCTCGTCCCGGCGCATCCGGGCTTTTCGGCGCTGTTCGTCGCCGAAGCCCTGGCCGACGTCGGCCGGCTGCACGGCCACCGGCCGGTCAAGCTGCTCAACGCCGAACGAGTGGACCTGCCCGACATCGCCCGGGTCCTCGGGCCGCTGGCCGCGCTCACGAGCCGGGAGGAGCGGGCGGTGGTCGCGGCGGAGTGCCCGCTCGCGCGAGCGGCCTCGATCCCCATCGCGCGCGCAGCCGACGTCGCCGTCCTCGTCGTGCCGCTCGGGGAAGGCCGCTTCTCGGATGCCCGCCGGGCGATGGAACTCGTCGGGCGCGACCGATTCGTGGGCGCGATCACCGTCGAGCCGAGGAAGAGATGAGCCGAGCGCCCGCGGTGAGCGTGGTCATCGCCACTCACGATCGTCCCGCCTCGGTCGAGCGTCTGCTGGGGCAGTTCGGCGGGCAGCGCCTCGACCCGGGCGAGTTCGAGGTGGTGGTCGTCGACGACGGCTCGGCCGAAGCGGTGGCGCCGCGCCTGCAACGGCTGGCCGTCCCGTATGCCCTGACCCTCCTCGCCCAGGGTAACTCCGGCGCCGCCCGGGCCCGGCATCGCGGCATCGAGGCCGCCCGGGGAGATCTCATCATCGTCGTCGACGACGACATGCAAGTGACGCCCGACTTCGTGGCCCGGCACCGGGCCGCGCATCCCGCCGGCTCGCGGCGGGCCGTGCTCGGGTGGGTGCGGCCCGACCCCGCGCTGTTGATGCCGCTCTTCGAGCGCCACCACGCCCACGTCCTGGACCGGCTGGCCGGCGAAGTCGGCGCGGGCCGGTGCCGGCTTCAGGGCACGAACCTCTATACCGGAAACGTCTCCTTCCGGCGACAGGACTACCTCGACGTGGGGGGCTTCGATCCCTCGCTCGGTCGTTCCGAGGACGCCGAGCTGGGCGTGCGGCTGGAGAAGGCCGGGGTGACGCTCTGCTTCTCGGAGGCGGCGCGCGCGCTGCACAGCTCGGACCACGCCAGCCTCGAAGGCTGGCGGCGGCGGGCGTTCGAGTACGGAGTCTGGGACCTGCGGATCGGCCGGAAGCACCCCGACGTGATCGGCGCGAGCCCGTGGCGATTCCTCTTCGAGGTGAGCCTCGTATCGCGCCCACTCCTCTTGGCCGCGGTGGCCGCCCCCGCCCTGACGAGGCCGCTGTCGCGCCTCGCCATGGCGGCCGCGCTCGCCGCCGATGGGCTGGGGGCGGGGCACCTGGCTCTGGCGGGCGCCACGTTCGTCTACGGGCTCGAGTACTTCCGCGGCGTCCGCGCCGAGGCCGGATCGCTGGGAGCCGCGATCGCCGATCTCCGCCGTCACCTGCGCGAACGTCGCGCCGTCCGCATTGGCTCTCGGTCTCCGATTGAAGGCCGCCGCACCGCCGTCGGGGGGAGCGGATCCAGGTTGGAAGAACTGCCGGTGAGGAGGAGCTCGTGACATCGAGGCGCCGCAGCCTGCGGAACTGGCTCCTGGTGCCTTTTCTAACGCTGGTGGGCGCCGTGCCCGGCGGCCCCCAGACCGCTCCGTCGTCGATCGTGGTGACGGGGCTGCCGGGCTCGGTGGGGGCGGGGGGCTCGGTCTCGTTCACGGTGACGGTTCTGGACGGTGGGGGCGGGGTGGCGACGGGCTACGCGGGGACGGTGCACTTCGGCTCGAACTTCCCGGCCACCACGATGCCGGCCGACTACACGTACGGACCGGGGGACACGGGATCGCACCAGTTCTCGATCACGCCGCGGGAGGCGGGGACGCAGATCGTCGACGTTTCCGACGCGGGGGCGGGCTTGTACGGGTCGGGGAGCACGCGGGTGGAGCCGGGCCCGGCGGGGCGGTACGCGATCTCGAACCTGACCCACGGGGTGGACCTGAGCGCGGGGGTGCCGGCGCTGTTCGACGTCACGGCCTACGACGCCTACAACAACATGGCGACGGGGTACGGGGGCTCGGCGGCGATCACGAGCAGCGCCCCGACCGCGCTCGTGCCGGGGCCAGTGGTGTTCAGGGGGGGAGCGGTGACGGGGGTGTCGATCACGTTCGGGAGGGCGGGGGCGCAGTCGGTGACGGCGACGGACACCGTCGCGCCGTCGATCACGGACACGGCGTGGGCGCTGGTGGACGCGGCGCCAATGTCGGCGATCAGCGTGCCTTCCAGCGTGACGACGGGGACGGGGGGGTGGACGGCGAGCGTGCCGAGCCAGACGGCGGTGAGCTATGCGTGGTCGATCGTGAACGGAACGATCACGGGTGGGGACGGGACGAGCGCGGTGACGTTCAGCGCGGGGGCGGTGGGTACGCTGAAGCTGAGGTGCCAGGTGACGAGGGCCTCGGACGGCAGCACCAGCGCCGGCACCGCCGACGTCAACGTGGTGCCGCTGCCGGTCACTCCGACGATCACCGCCGCGAGCCCGGTCTCCGGTGGCGCCACCGGGCGCACGGCCTCCGTGGTCCCCCGGTCCGGGATGACCTACGCGTGGACCATCTCGGGAGGCGCCATCACCAGCCCCGGCGGGAGCCTCGGTGTCACCGGCGGCGGCCTCAACACCATCACCTACACCGCCGGCCGGGCGGGCACGATCACCTTGACCTGCGTCGAGCGCAACGCGGCCGGGACCACGAGCAGTCCCGGCACCGCCAGCGTCAGCATCATCGCGACGCCGGCGTCGATCGTGGTGACGGGGCTGCCGACCTCGGTGGTGGCGGGGGGCTCGGCCTCGTTCACGGTGACGGTGCTGGACGGGTCGGGAGGGGTGGCGACGGGCTACGCGGGGACGGTGCATTTCGGCTCGAACTTCCCGGCCACCACGGTGCCGGCCGACTACACGTACGGCCCGGGCGACGCGGGCTCACACCAGTTCTCGATCACGACGCGAGCAGCGGGAACGCAGATCGTGGATGTTTCCGACGCGGCGGCGGGCTTGTACGGGTCGGCGAGCACGATGGTGGACCCGGCCGCGGCGGCGCGGTACGCGATCTCGAACCTGACCCACGGGGTGAACCTGAGCGCGGGGGTGCCGGCGCGGTTCGACCTGACGGCCTACGACGCTTACAACAACGTGGCCACGGGATACGGGGGCTCGGCAGCGATCACGAGCAGCGACCCGACGGCCACGCTGCCGGGGCCGGTACCCTTCACGGCGGGGGCGGTGATGGGAGTGTCGATCATGTTCGGGAGGGCGGGGGCGCAGTCGGTGACGGCGACGGACACCGTCGCGCCGTCGATCACGGACACGGCGTGGGCGCTCTTGGATCCGGCGCCGGCGTCGGCGATCAGCGCGCCCTCCAGCGTGACGACGGCGACGGGGGGGTGGACGGCGAGCGTGCCGAGCCAGACGGGCGTGAGCTATGCGTGGTCGCTGGTGAACGGGACGATCACCAGTGGGGAGGGGACGAGCGCGGTGACGTTCGACGCGGGGGCGGTGGGGACACTGACGCTGAGGTGCCAGGTCACGAGGGCCTCGGACGGCAGCACCAGCACGGGCAGCGCCGACGTCAACGTGCTGGCCGCCGGGTCTCCCGCGCCCACCGCGGGCGCGGGCCACTTGTACTTCGTCGCCCATCAGGACGACGACCTGCTCTTCATGAATCCGGACGTCGGGAACAGCATCCGGGCCGGGGTCCGGGTACGGACCATTTACCTGACCGCGGCCGGGTCGGACGATGGGACCGCGGCCTGGCAGGCCCGCGAGAACGGGATCCTGAACGCGTACGCGGCCATGGCCAACGTGGCCAAGGACTGGTCTTGCGCCGCCCGGACCTACCTTGCAGATAAATCGGTCAGCGTATGCACGCTCAACACCCACCCGCTCGTGAGCGTGGCTTTCATGAGGCTGCGCGACGGCAGCCTCGCCTCGCTGTGGGCCCGCGACGACGGGGCCCCCTTCTACCAGACGCCGGTGGCGAGCCTCACGACCGCCGACGAGGCCAGCACCTACAGCCGGGCCGAGCTGATCCAGGCGGTGGCGGCCCTCGTCGCCGACTTCGCGCCGGATCGGATGGGCACCCTCGACAGCAGCCTGGCCTACGGTGACGACCATCCGGACCACGTCGCCTCGGCGCTCTTCGCGCTCGAAGCGGATCACCTCTACTCCCACCCCCACCAGCTCCGGATCTACCGTGGATACAGCGTCTACGGCCCGTGGTACGACACCCCTTCGCCGGAGGCGCAGAACCTCTCCGCCGCGCAATATGCCGAGAAGGTCCGGATCATGGAGTCTTACGGGGGCGCCTTCCCGGTGGACTCCGACTTCGACCACTGGTGCTGGCGCCACTACGCGGTCTCGCGCCTCTCGGGAGGGACGGGACGACTGGCCGGCCCCGATGGGCAGTGCGTGGAGGCGGGTGCGGTGGATGCGCACGGCGACACGCCGGCCGTGGCGGCGTCCTGCAGCGGCCCCACGACGCGCTGGACGGTGACGGCGGGCGGGGCGATCCAGGGTCCGGGCGGCAACTGCCTCGCCGTCGGCGCCGACGGGCTCTCCGTCGTCGTGTCCGCCTGCGTCGAATCACCCGCGCAGTCCTGGACCCTCATCAGCAACGGGCAGGTCCGCGGGATAGGCGCCACCTGCCTCGGCCTGGCCCCCGACGGAGTGGCGCTGCAGGCCGCGCTCTGCGAGGTCGACGCGTCCGCCCAGAAGTGGACGCCCGCCGACTCGCAGCGGTGGGTCCAGCGGCTGGGAGATCCGTCGGCGTGGTCGTCGGGCAGCCAGTTCTCCGACGCCGACCTCGGCTCCCCGGCCGCCTACGCGGGGAGCTTCCGGCTGGGAGACGTCAACGGGGACGGATACGCAGATGCCTGCATACGCCTCGCCGGCGGCGTTTTCTGCGCTCTCAATACGGCGTCGGGGGCCTTCGCGCCCTACCGGCTGTATTCGGCCGCGTTCTCCGATGCGATGGGCTGGTTGCCGGACGCCCATGGCGCCACCCTCCAGCTCGGCGACGTGGACGGCGACGGAAAGGCGGACGTGTGCGGCCGCAGCGCTGACGGGATCGTCTGCGCGACGGCCACCGCCGACGGGGCCGGCCTGGGGGATCTGCGACTCTGGTCGTCGGGAAGGGACTTCTCCGACGCGGACGGCTGGGCCGCCTCGGCCGCCTATTACGGATCGATCCACCTCGCCGACGTCAACGGGGATGGCTACGCGGACGTCTGCGGGCGCTCCGCGCTCGGCGTCGTCTGCGCGCTGAACGACAAGGCGGGAAGGTTCGCCCCGGCCGGCCTCTGGATCGGCAGCGAGTTCACCGACGCGCTCGGCTGGCCGGACGACCGGTACGGAAGCACGCTCCAGTTCGGCGACCTCAACGGAGACGGGAAGGCCGACGTGTGCGGGCGAGGGCCGGCCGGCGTCCGGTGCGCGACCGCGAACCCGAGCGGCAGCGCGTTCACCGGCCCCCACCAGTGGTCGCTTCGGAGCGACTTCTCGGACGCCGGCGGCTGGTGGACGGCAACGGGATATTTCGGCTCGATCCGCCTGGCCGACGTCAACGGCGACGGCTACGCGGACCTCTGCGGGCGGGGCCGCAACGGCATCGTGTGCGCGATCTCCGACGGCGTGGCTTTCGACGGCGTGCTGGCGGTGATGCCCTCCGGATACACGGACGCCCTCGGCTGGCGGCCGGGCCAGTACGGAGCCACGATCCAGTTCGCCGACCTCGACCGGGATGGCCGGGCCGACGTCTGCGGCCGCGGCCCCGGGGGCCTCGTATGCTCGAAGGCGCCATGACGGGCGGCCGCCGGGCCGCCTGGAGGGACTTCATCGCGGCGGTGCGCGCCGACCACGCGGCGCTGGGCGACCACGACGAGAGGTACGCGGGCCGGCGCGGCCGGCGCAGTCCCGGCCGCGACTTCGTGGTGAGGATCGGCTTCCAGATGATGGTCGCCTATCGCTCGATGCGCCTCTGCGCGGCCCTCGGCGTGCCTCTGGCTCCTCGGATCATCTCCCGCCTCATGCGCCACCTCTATGGGGCGGACATCCACTGGCAGGCGGAGCTGGAGCCCGGGGTCACCCTCGTGCACGGAATGGGGCTGTGCATCAGCGGCTCGGCCCGCGTCGGGGCGGGCGCGATCCTGTTCCAGGGCGTCACGCTCGGCGAGAGCATCGACCCCCAGACGCGCCTGGCGGGGGCGCCCCGGCTCGGACCGGACGTTCACGTGGGACCGGGGGCCACGCTCGTCGGTCCCATCAGTGTCGGGGCCGGCTCGAAGATCGCCGCCGGCTGCGTCGTCACCCGCTCGATTCCGGCCGGCTCGCTCGTGCAGTCGGGCCCGCCCATGGTGTCGCCCCGCCGGGCGCCCGGACACGAAGCGTTCCTGCGGCGGGCCCGACCACGGGGTCGCCGTGTCGACTGAGGTGGAGCGAGACGTGGCGCTGCCGACGGCGGAGGCGGCCGAGCGTCGCTGGCGGCTCGGCGGCGTGCTCGTGGACCGGCTCGGCTTCACCGAGGCGCTCGACGCCATCGCCGGTCTCGTCGAAGGCGGGCAAGGCGGAGCCGTCTTCACGCCCAACGTCGACCACGTCGT
>Ga0066710_100000301_pt1 | contig 27675 bp, 29 predicted proteins | sample GraSoiAngelo_159_FD_79666 | JGI IMG/M metagenome (GOLD analysis project Ga0066710, IMG submission 79666) | Grasslands soil microbial communities from the Angelo Coastal Reserve, California, USA - 14_1009_16_40cm | ecosystem: Environmental > Terrestrial > Soil > Grasslands | place: USA... | reverse complement strand
CTTGGACTATATCACATGAAGCGAACGGGCGCATTCGAGGCCGACGCATCCGTCAGCACGGAAGCAAACCCGTACATCTACAAAGCCGTTCCAGGAAAGGAGGAACAAGTGTTCATTCCTCTTTGGATGCTGACCGCCAAGGCCATCGCAAGGATCCTTGACCAGCAAAAGAACATGACTCAACAAGAGAAGAGACAGTTTGAGGAAGCAATTGAAAAAGCCGAAAAGCTAATGGCTGGCAGCCCGGTAGGGGTCAAGAAGTAGCCGACTGTAATCGTGCATTGCAACCCACAGCCCGGCGGACAGATGAGAAGGAAGCTTCAGAGGATTTTCCGCAGCCTCATTCAGGTCCCACTCGCGAAGCTTGACCGGTTCATTTTTGATTGTTCTCGCGCGAAGGGGGAAGCGACAGTGCCTACTATCTTAGGCTGAGGTTGGGTGAAGGAGCGGGTACGGTGAACTTCTGTCTCGTCAGCTTGGACGTTCAACCAGGGCCGAAAAAGCCCCGGGTGGGCGACGACATCCCTTTCTATTGCCTCGTCACTCCGGAAAATGAAAGAATGGAACGAGCGAATAACTACGAATCGGGTCTCCGCCGAGTACTCCACATCACAGAATTGAAGAACCAATGCCTCACCGAGGCCTTGGCACGGTTTCCCGAGACATCTCATGTCATAATGGTCGAGTCATACTATCTGAAACAGGAAGCAGCCATCAAGAAACTCATCAGGCGCTATAAGGAGACCGCCGACGAGAACTTGATTCTCGGGGCACCGGTCTGGATATATCTCAAAGACCGCCTGCTAACCAAACAAGTGTTCTACGACGGCTGGGCATGTCCCGAGTTGGCGTTCTACAACAGGAAAGGCTCTCCCGAACTGCCAACACTAGTTCAGGTTTCCAGCGTCGGCTCCTGTCTCATCTTTCCCCGTTGGACATGGGAGAAGACAAGATTCGCGAATCCTGAGTATCCTGCAAAAATCTATTATAACTGGCTCTGCGAGAACAGTGGTTGTCCCGTCATAGTCGATATGTCAATCAGTTTCTTTCGCTGCATCATAGGGGGTCGAAACTTGACCCGGTTTTCATACCCCTGGCGTGTCTTTCAATATACCAACTTTCGACTGAGGCGCTTCTTGTCCCGTCTTCGGACTGGGAGAAGATGATCAGGTTCAATGTACCAGTGCATCTCGCCTCCTTGCAAGGTAAAAGGCTGATAGTTTAAGAGGATCAGACGCAGGAAGAACGTATCCTAGAAAAATGATATTCCCCGAACGAGACATGGGACTGTTCGAATATGCCAAACACTTGGCGATAACATGGAACTGGCGACAAGTGGGACCGGACACGCTCAAGATAGGACCGTACGTTGTCCGGCTTCTCCCTGACTATTACCGAATAATTTTCCGAGAATGGTACGCCTGGAAAAAACAATACCTCCCCAGCTTCCCCCTTAAAGACAAAACGATTCTAGACGTGGGTGCGGGATGTGGGGAAACCGCACTATTCTACTATCTTCACGGGGCCACGAAAGTCATCGCGGTAGAGCCTGAACCTGTACGGTTCAAAGTGCTAAACGAGAACATGATTCGTAACAATTGGAGCATGGAGATTAAGATGGAACCGTTCGCTATCTCGATGTTACAGGAGCCGTTCGACTTCATGAAAATGGATGGAGAAGGATGTGAGGAGCAACTGCTAGAAGCTGAGGCTCTACCTCCATGTTCTATCGAGGTTCATAGTAGACTCACCCTAGACAAGCTAACGTCAAAATTCCCACTACAAATTCTTCCTCAGAGACAAACGTGGATTGTGAAAGGAGTCAGTGTTCATGGTCCGGACAACACTTTCCCGCGGAATCCAAGGACCCTCTCGCCTCAAGAGTGGGTCTGAGTTCTGTCCAAGACCGATTCGCAACCTGACGATTCGGCTAATCTTTCTTCTATTTTTTGGGGGGGTGCGCGAAGGTACTGATAGGATCCTTTTTTGGGAATCTTGACCAGGTTCCAATTGTGCTTCTAAATAGGGGCGCGAATACACCTCGCAGGAGAAATTCCAAAGATGACCCTTCAAGAAATGGCAATCAAGGATTGCCAGCCCTGTAAGGACACGTCTCCTATGAGCGAGAAGGAGGCAACAGGGTTTCTAAGGGACTTGCCCGGATGGGCTCTGGTCAAGAGCTCGATCGAGAAAGAATTCCGATTCAAGTCATACCGGGCCGGCCTAGACTTCGCGTTTGCTATAGGGGAGACTGCTGAGAAGCAGGACCATCACCCGGATATCGTTGTCAAGTGGCGTCGAGTCAAACTATCATTCTCGACTCATGCAATCAAAGGACTGAGTATGAACGATTTCGTCATGGCGGCGAAGTCTCAGCTTGAGTATGAGAGGCTCAGTTCCAAGGATTAGGCCACGTTCTAGAACCCTCAATGTCTCACTGCCACTCTTGAGCTAGTCAAATACCGTCGTATTCCTTCAAGACCTGCTCCATAGAGGACTCAAAGGCTTCCTCACCAAAGATTGCGGCTCTGGCAGTTGAAGCCGCTGACATCTCGCTCCTCTTTCTCTCGTCGTACATAAGTCGAGAGATTTGCTCGGTGGCCTCGCCCACGTCTTGCCATCGGTACCCTGCTCCTTGGGTTACAATCTCTCTCGGCCCCCCGCTGTCGTGAACGACAGGGACACACCCCGCGGCCATGGCCTCAACTATTGTTATGCCGAAGTGTTCGCCCTGTGCACAGTGGACGTACACCTTGGCCCGTCCAAGAATCTCTCTGACTTTCCTCAAAGGTGAAAGAACAAACGAGAGGTTGTCGGGAGCGTTTTCTCTCAACGCTTTGTAGTAATTGTCCTCCTGACTGGCGACGCTTCCGATTATTGCAAACTTCACATCCGGAAGCTTTCTGGCTATCTCCAACATGATGTGCATGCGCTTCTCTTCCACAATTCGCCCAATTGTAATCACGAGATTCTCTCTTACAGCGTTCGAAAATGTGTAGAGTTTGACGGGACAAGGCGGGTATACAGTTGTAGAGTCTCGGCCCCAGATTCCCTTCACGAACTCTCTCGTATAATTGGAAACGCTGAGAAACCTGTCAATGTAGTGAACACGATTTCGATAGAAAGTCTGAGCTGGTCGGTAGTAGAGTTTCCAGAGTGGTGAGGCTGGGCTCGATTGCAAGTGGCGAAAGTATTCAGGAAAGTAGCAATACTGTACAACAGGGACCCTTGTCATCGGCGTGTATCCCACGTCCTGTGTCCCAAGAACTAGCTGAAATTGCTGTGGCCCAGAAAGAGCCTTTCGGAGCTGCATTTGATAGTAGAGTAAGCGCTGGTAGAGGAGAAGGCTACCCCTGACTAACGGATTGAACCTGGGGAAAGTAACTAGCTTCGCTTTGTTGAAGAGGCTATAACATCCAAAAAATTCCTCGAATCTCCTAGTGTCGAAGTGCTCTGTCAGAAGTGACACATCATACCCGAGATTCCGGGCGGCAAGGATCGAGTGAATAGCGACACGTTCGCCGCCGCCCATGATACTCATTCTCGGATGAACGATGAGGACCTGCACTAACTCCGTCCCTCGGGGCGAAGGGTCGCTGCCTGAAGGACGGTTAAGGATATGCCTTCGACAGAGCCACACTACTGGCTAGTAGCGCTTCCAGACAATCTGTGATCAGTTACAATAGTGCGTTACTGCTGAAGATCACAGTCTTGTCACGTGGAGTCCCCAAGAGGATTGCAGACCATGCAGGTCTTAACGCGGCGGGGTTAGGATGCCAACAGCAACGACTGGGTTTCTTGCGCCGTCCCTTTGTACTCGTCTCATCGGAAGTGTTGTCTTCCGACTTGCCTACTCTTCTTGTCAGGAAGGCTAAGCCCAATACTGCAACTCCTGCGATAGTCATTCCGAGGATTGCGACGGCTGGGATCGAATCGGGAAGGTTGAGTGCGGAAAGTATTGTCGGACCACCAGGAGATATCCAGGCTGACTTGACCTCAGACGTGCTCAGGGAAGATGCCTGCATTGCCCCCGGTCGAGCTAACAGTTGCGGTAATAGCATACGTTCCTGTTGACTTTGTCTTCGGAATCGTGAAGGAAGCGGTGTAGAGGCCTGTTCCAATCGACAGTGGATTCAGGGCCGAACTTGTTCCATCAGGCCGAGTAATCGAGACTTGAAGCTGCACCCCGGACGGGCCAAACGTTTCTCCGTTCTGGGACGTCAAGACGTAGATTGTAACGGCGTCCCCTGGGAAGTAGATTGACCCTGTTTCCAAGACAATGCCAAGATTGTTCGAAACCGGCTCTGCACGAACCGTGAAAGCAGCCTGAATGTCGAGGTTGACGCGATAAGGCTCGACCGTATGAACAAAGTGCGGCTTAGTCGAGTCTGCGTGTGGAACGTGAACACGAAGGTGAACGTTCCGTTCTCGTTCGTTGCTATGCCGAGGAACTGGCTATCGAATGAGATCAAAACTTGAATGGGTCCGTAGCGGGAGGTTGGGGATCCAGAGCCCCTGAACCTGGACTTGAGTGCCCAACTCGCCGTTGTTAGGGGTCAGAGTTAGCGTCGGGCAGTCGAGCCGCCCGCTATTCAAAACGAAGTTGTCAAACGCAACAGTTACGTTTTGGTTCCCGAAGACATTATTGTGACCCCATGCACCGAAACCAAGATGTACGTCGTCTGCGGTAGTCGCGGGTCCGGAATGGATAAGCACCCAATTGCTACCGCTGATATCGTACCCCGCTAGTACACCGCCGGTTCGGACCATGCGTAGGGTTCCTGTAAAGCTAATCGTCAAGACCGCTCCCTGGACTCCATCACCAAAGTCGGTCAAGTACGTTTCTCTGGGGAAGGTCGGAAAGTCATTCGGAACAAACCCAACTCGCTCCACCGCCCCGCCCGCAGGGTCCTGAATTACCAGCCCAACCCTCACGCCGCTAGATGTAGGCCATAGTACCAAGTTGAAGTCCACCTGCGCATCGAAGTCGCCACCGACTGGGCAGGCGGTGACCAACCTAGCGGTGAAGTACTGTAGGCTCGGGTCGTCCAGTGAATTACTCGGAAGGGAAACCTGTATCCTCTGATTGGCCGCAACTACCCATGGCTCAGTCCCTGTTACCCTCGACTGTCACAATGTAGAGTTTAACGAATTCGTATTGAAATCGTCAGTAAGAACTGGTGTTGCAGCCCGTGCCGGCCGAAATGAAGACCCCACCCGTTGCAACTAGTGGAGACAGGACTGCTAAGGCTAGAGACCCTAACACAGGCAGAAAACGCATGTACTTTCAGATGAAGGCTGAACGGTCCTCCAACTAAGATTATTCTATTTGACAGCCAAATAACTGGGCAATCTGAAGGTTTCCAGAGGCTACCTTGGCCCTTTGCCATCTCGACTAGTTAGTAGGTCTCCTCTACCTTCTATCGTCGGGTTTTCAAGGCTTCCTCGATCGCCTTGAGACGGTTTTCCATGGCCGTGAGCCGGTCCAGTATCTCTTTCAGCATCCTAGCTAGCTCGTCGTTTCTGGGCTGGAGGTATTGGCCCGGTGGCCTGAAGGGTCCGGTCGGAGGCTCCATCGGCGCAGGTCTTAACGGGTCGAACGGTCTTCTAGGATCCACACCCCCCTCTTGGTCCACATGTAGGTTTTCACCGTTTCCCCTGGAGGTGGGATCGACCAAAGCCTACGAACCCCGACTCGCACTGTAAATCGCTTGAAACAGGCTCCATTTGGCAATCCAAGCCCACGATTTGCGGCCCTGCCTATTTCGCACCTAACCCATGGGGAATATGTAGGGGTCGCAAAATCCTAGACAAGCCCATAATCGGCTAATCGTCATGGAATGGGCCCGGAATCATGCCCAGACAGCGGACCCTCTCTAGAAAAAATTTGTAATCTTATGCCTCCTTGAGAGACAAGACCGGAAAAACCGAGATTCCAACACGTCTTCCACGCTAGAAATCGCCCAGAACAAGCCCTGAATCGCAATCTGTCCACCCATTAACGATCGCCTTGACGGCCTGAAGAAAAAAGCTAACGATTCCATCATCTCAAAATCAAAGACTCGCCCATCCTATGCCCTGTCAGCCGGAAATCGCCCATTCTCACCGCCAGACAGGAAACGACCCGTCGAAAAACGACCGGGTAAGGACGCGGCCGTTTGAGACGCGAAACTCCTCTCCAGGGATGGGCTAGAGAGAAAACCGTCGAAAAAACTAAACATTCTTTTCTACGGCCCGGGGGTCCTTGTCTCCCGCCCGTCAGCCCGAAGAAGACCAGGGCTGATTCCGAACGAACTCTTTGAACGGGCTCCCGGCACTTATTCTACCTTGATCGTCCGTGTTGGCTTCTTCACCGACGACTTGCTAAAACGGACTTCCAAGACCCCGTTCTTGTAGCTCGCACGTCCCGTGCGCGGGTCCACTAGGTGTGGCAGCTCCAGTTCCTTGAAAAACCGCCGTTTCCCAGAGCCAACATCAATCTTCAACCCGCGATCCGTAGACTCCAGTTTAATCTCGTTCTTCTCCACTCCAGGCAGCTCCGTCACGACGACAACCTCGCCATCAGACTCTAGTACATCAACAAGCGGTTCCCGCTCCTCCTTGACCAATGGACCCTTCGCACTAGGCTCAACATTGCCGAACTCTCGAATAACCGGCTTCCCATCTGGGCCGAGGGACATGGAGAACCCGTAGACATACGGGTTGGGAGCCTCCTCCCTTCCACGAGGCATCTCCATAGCACGCCGCATCATGTCCTCCATCATCCGGTCCATCCGGTTCATCTCTTCAAAAACGTCAAACCACCAGCCGGACCGGGAAGGCTTACGTCGAGGAGCGCGCGAAGGTGCCATAAGACAGGACCGTAGCTAGCTACGCCGCGACAAAAGTAGTATTTTGAGATTCCCTACTCTTTCTAGATCATACGCAAGGCGAGACTGTTAATCGCGTCCCCGCGATAGCCTAGCTCTCCACCATCAGTAAACGCGCGCCGCGTACTCCGGCGGAACCCGCCCCTGGGAGGGTGCAAGCGGAACCTTGGCTTCAAGCCTGCGCGCCACAAATCCGACAGGGTAACCTCGCCGGCAACAACAGACTTGGCAAGATCCGCAACGGACTCTTTGCCAAACCGTGACTTGACAAACGCATCGTCCAAGCCACGCGGCCCACCATCTCGTTCCGCTCTTTTCTCCAACAAATGCTCCACAACAGCGGGGCTTGGCTCGCCCCAGGCCAGCAGGGCCTTTACGCTTCGCAGCATTCCAGCTGTCGACGCGTCACTCTTCAACAAACGTGCTCGAAACACGTGCTGCAGCATTAAGGACTCCATAGTCTTCTCCACATCCGGAGCGTCGCCCACAGTTCCCCGCAGCCGAACCGCCAGGACACAGTGCGCCTTCGCTTTCTCAGCCATAGCCTACGACACGACCCAGTCTTCCTGCGTCACAACACCATACGTCTGCACAAGCGCGTCAAACGCGGCCAACGCCGACGAAGTCAAAGTCGAAGTGGAGCCGAACGTCCGCGTCCAGCAATCCTTCACACCCGCCAAGCGCAACACCTGCTTCGGAATCTCACCCGCCACCAAGCCCAAACCCCTTGGACCCGGCAACACTTCCATCCTGACACTCCCACACTTGCCAGTCACCATGAACGGCAGAGTGTGAGGCTTACCACATCGACACTCCCAGCTCCCACAACCCCTCCGAACCGGAACAACATTCAACTTTGCCTGAATAGTCCCCTTGTCAATCGCCGTCCGTACTTGCCGCGCCTTCCCCTCGCCAATCCCAATATAACCATCCGAATTGCCCACGGCCACGATCGCCCGGAACCTCGACCGCTCACCCGCATCAGTCTGCTTCTGCACAAAACCGATCCCAAGAACCTCCTGGGAAATACCCGGCAGCAACGTGTCAACAATCTCAGGCTCTTTGATCCGCATTCCCTGTGTGAAAATCTCGTCCATCGACACGATCTCTCCCTGCTGGACAAGCCGGCCGAGCTTCGTCTTCGGAACCCAGCCTACCGCCTCACGCGATCTGTCGCTCATACCGCTCAAGCCGCGACCTCCACCGGCATACTCTGAACCGTCTGTTTAACCTGGGCGAAATGGCTCGCCAGCTCCTCAGGCTTCAATCCTTTACGGAGGTATCCGCTGAAACGCTTCTTGTACAACTCAGCCTCTCCCCCAAGAAGGTTCTTCGCGTACTCGGCCACGTGCTTCCCGCCGATTCTTTCATCCAGAGGAATATTCTCGGGCGAATATGGAACTTTCAACCCTGACTCCGCCAAGCCCTTGAGCGCGGCGTAGACTTTGGAGCCTTTTGTCGACGGGCGCAATCCAATGTCTAGAATCGCCTCCTTCACACCTCTGGCCAAGGCCCGCCGTCCCGCCAAGACGCCTGTCAAATATGCGGATGGAATGTTCCCGCTTCCACCCTTCCAACCTGCCTTGCCCAGTTCTCGTGAAGATGCTGAAGCTCTAACGAAATCCCCGGTGGCCCCAGCCTCCACGACCTGAACGTATACGTACTGGTTGGTAACTCGGACAACCGCTCGGGGCCGCCCTGAGCGTATCAGACCTCTGCGGAGCTTGTAGTCCGTCTTGCCCTCTCTTCTACGTCTGAAGGGAACAGAGTATCTCGGACCGTCAGCCATGGCCTACCGCTTCCTCAACAATTGGCGGGCCTTTACGTACTCTTCGACATGGGACCCGCTTCTGAACGCTCCTCCCTTCGCCATACCAAGCAAGACCCTGTAACTATCAGGCGCTAGCTGTCGCCGGTCGCGCAGGAGCCTGAGACGTCTCCGAATCGCGCGAATCTTCAAGACCCACTGTTCTTTTCCCGGCTTCTGGCTGCCCTTCCGGCTTCCCTCCTGCCGCCTCCGTCCCGAACGAGCTCTAACCCGGCCTCTGCTCACGCCAGTCTTTGGTGTCCGTTGAATCACGCCCTCCCTGATCAGGGTGCTAATCTCTTCGCGTGTAATCGCTGACTGGACCTTGTCAATCTCATCCGGATCTATCCAGATCCTGCTAGTTCCCGCGTGCATGAGGCTCGCCGCGAGCTTCCTCTGGCTCCTGAGACTCAACTCTCATCCTCCGACCCTTCATCCTCTTCGACCGGCTCAGTCGCCGTCTCCTCCAATGTTTCAGGCGACCCTTTTTCTGAAGAATCGGCTGAGGTCTCCTCGGCAGAGACCGCTTCCAACGTTTTGCTAGGACTGGTTTCATGTGGGCGGGAGGGTGTTCTTTTTTCTGTTTCCTGTTCGGTTCCTACAGGTTGTGCCTCCTCCTTTCCGGGGTTAGCGATGTGAAAGTTGAGCTGTCTTACTCTCTCGAGCAGCAGCAGCCTCTTTCTCTCCCCAAGCCGGGCTGACAGCCTGATGATGTGATGTTTCGGGTCTAATCCCTCGAGGTCGGAGAGGCGTTCAAGCCTTCGCTCTATGAGCTTACTGGGGTGGAGACCTCTGGTCGCGGCGGCCGAGCCAAACCCGTTCTTCACCTTCTGGGGCCAGCCTGCCTTCTCCTTTCGCATGCGGCTCGTGACTCCTCGGGGGCGCCGCCAAGCCTCGGACACGCGTTTCAACCGCCAGCTTTCCTGCCTCTTGAACCGGTGTTTTGAACTGTTCAAGTCCTAAGCACTTTTCACCGGTTTCCCTGGGGGCTGCATAGAGGTCTTCTCGAATACGTATATTCCATCTAGAAACACTCGCTGGTCTTTTTGCCTTATCTTGGTCGCGTTCTGAATATTCGCTGCGGTCTGGCTGACAGCGTTCAAGTCAATCCCTTCAACAGAGACCTCTTCGCCCTTCACCCCGACCTTGACCCCCTCAACTATTCTTGCGAAACGCGGAGTCTTTTCGCCGGTGAAATTCTCTATTCGAAACTGTCCTGCTTTCTCGTCAGCCTTCACGGTGACCGGAAAGTGGGCGTAGACCGCCTTGAGGCTGTACTTGTAGCCTTTGGTGACTCCTCTGATCATGTTTCTAATGTGAGCCATAGCGGTGCCGAGCATCCCCACTTCTCTCTTTCGAGGCCAGCGGGTGCTAAGGAACAACTTGTTTTCCTTTACATTGATGGAAACTGGGAGGTGAGAGAGGTCTTCCTCCAGCTTGCCCAGAGGTCCTTCGACGAAGACCATTCTACCATCTACTCTGACCTTGACTTTCTCAGGAATTTCGACCACCCGCTCGAGTTGTTCAACCCTTGTCATGCTGACTTTCTCCTAGTAGACATAGCCCAGCAAGTGTCCCCCGACCGAGCTCTCAGAGGCTTCTTTGTGAGCTAGAACCCCTTTTGAAGTTGTCAGAATCAGAATGCCAACATCTCGCGAGGGAAGGTAGCGCTTTCCCCATTTTTCCAGACCGAGGATGGTTGATGAGAATCTTGGCCTCACACTTCCGCAGTCGTTTATCCTGCCTAGAAGCTGAACCTTGAACTTCCCTCCTCTCCCATCATCCACGAACTCGAATTCTCCGACATAGCCGTATTTTTGCATAACACGCAACACCTGCCCCATCAAGCTTGATGCCGGGTAGACTATGCAATCGTGCTTGTGCCTCTTCTCATTGTTGAGAAGTGACGAGAACATGTTTGAGAGTGGCTCCATTGGTATCACATGTACTTCTTGAATCCCAAGCCTCGCGCCACTTCTCTAAAGCATTGACGGCAGAAGTTGAGGCCGTACTTTCTGACAATGGGCCCATATTGGCCGCATCTTTTGCAAGGCCTTGCTCCCTTGCCGTATTTTCTCTGTTTTCTAGGTTTCAGCTTGGCCATGGACTAGTCACTTTGCAATCACGATTTTGAAGTTGTCTTGCATAAAGTCGACGGCCTCCCTTCTCGAAACGTAGTGGTGGCGTCCGATCTTCGATGCGCGTATCGAACGTCGAGCCACACGGTAGCCGGGTCTCTCGAGCGTAACATGGATCGTCGCCCCGAAAATTCCCAGCTCAGGCACGTACTTTGTGCCTGGAATCTCAATGTGCTCCTTAATCCCAAAGGAAAAGTTTCCATAATCATCGAACGACGACTCTCGAACCTTGTTTCCGACGGCATCAAGCGCCCTCACCAAAAATGTTCCCCCTTCTTCTCGTCTGAGGGTGACTACTGCGGCGATCGGCTCTCCCTTCCTGATGTTGAAATCCTTCACTGCCTTTCTAGCTCGCTTAGTAGCCGGACTGTGATCGGTAATCTGAGCTAGGACCTTCTTCGCCTTCTCTAGGGGTTCTCCTGATTTGCCTGTCGCAATGTTCAGGGTAACTTTTTGGATCCGAATGCGTCTGTTAACATTAGTCTCTTCTGTTTCAGGGGAAGTCAATCCGCTCATTTCTCCAACGATACAAGAGCAGCCTCTGTCCCTACCGGGAGGACATACTCCGCGGGGGTCTCAAAGATTTGGTCTTGAGTCTCGATCCTTGCGATTCTGCGGCGAGCACTAGTTCCCGGAGAAATGGTGGTGATTCTGCCATGCCTTCCCTCGTTTCTTCCATTGGTGACCAGACCGAGGCTCCCCACGTTGAACGGAATGTACTTCATGATTTTCTGGCTCGGCAGTGAGATTTGAACTGCCCCGCCCAGTCGATAACCTTCCTCAGGTCTCTGCGACTGCTCCTTCCCGGGAATAATCAGCGTTCGTCCATCGTGGAGTGCAAGCTGTACGCGGCCGCCGGAAAGCGTTTCCCTTCCGGTTATCCTGCAAATCTTGTATGCGGACTCTCTCTCCTCAATCTGAATCGGGGATAAGCCCCGTCGAGGCCTTGGCAGCATTCGGTATGCTTTGCCAACACCGGAAATATTGACCACGTCCATTAGTCCGACGGAGAATCTGTGGTCCCTTCGGATTTTCCCGTCAACCTTGACCATGGACCGTTCCACGATCCTCTCAGCTTCTCTCGACGTCCTCGCGTGTCCAAGCAACTCCCGTAGAAGAATCACGAGCGGAACGCTCACTTGTCTGGGATGACCCCCTGGACGGGGGCTAGGCGCCCATGTGAGTTCTTTCCGGTGTAGCCTCCAAGACCGCGGCGCCGACTCCCGTTTTAGCTGTCGCGGGCCGGATTTTCGAGCCATGGCTAGTCTCCCTTCCTCCCCTTTTCGCTGAGCAACCCGCTACGCCACTTGTCCGAAAGGTTGAGGTTCGTCAACAAGACCTTGCTCACATGAACAGGCAGTTTTGACGCAACTCCAGCAGCCTTTTCGCGTGTCATTCCCTCGACATACAACTTCCCAGAGGAGTAATCGATAGTCTCAACCTTCCCTTCAAGACCCGCAAAGTCACCTCTGACAATCCGAACGCTGTCGCCAGTTCTGACCGACAGCTTTCTGACTCGATGCTTCTGATAAAGGTCATCAGAGACAGGCGACACTAGCATTTTTCTCTTAACATGAGCTGAAGCGAAGACCTGACGCTTTCGTTGCTTCCCCGGTTTCGACGACAACACGAGTCAAATCACCGTGCTCGCCAAATTCGCCACCCGAGGCCACCTCTCCGCAGCTTCCCTTGCCACTGGACCCCTTACCTCGGTACCTTTCAACTCTCCCTCAGGTGTCATTATCACGGCCGCGTTGTCCTCAAATGACAGCCGGGTTCCGTCGGGCCGCCGAAATGCTCTGACCTGCCTTACCAAGACAGCCGGAAAGACCTGTTTTCGGAGGTCTGGGGCCCCCTTCATTACCGAAACCATTATCATGTCTCCGACAGCCGCGGAGGGAACCCTTCGCAAGCGTCCATGGTATCCTTGAACTTGGATGACTTTCAGCTCTTTGGCTCCGGTGTTATCCGCACAAGCCAGGCGAGACCCGACCGGGATCCCTCTAGAAACCCTCGGGCGATATTCCACCATCCCGCGAGCGCTGACAGCTCGGGTCTTTGGCGCGGGCAATTGTTAGGCGGACGCTCCCGTTTTCTCGACCACTACGAAGGACACTTCCTTGCTCAATGGTCGACACTCGGCAACGGTCACGGTTTCTCCAACAGATGCCAAAATGCACGGAGGATTGTGTGCAAGAACCTTGCTGGTTCTTCTCTCGTACCTGCCATACTTCCGATGGAAATGGAGGTATGCACGTCGCACTGACACAGTTTTCGGAGTCCGGGAACTTGCGACGACTCCCTCGAACACTCGACCTCTCACTGAAATGTGTCCGTGGAACGGACAGAGTGGGTCGTTGCAACCGGCTCTTGGAGGCTTCACGTCGATTCCTATGTTCTTCACTGCCAATTTCCGATACCCCGCTTCACTCGGTCTTCCGGCCTGACTTGGAGAAGCTTCCCTTCAATGATGACCTCGGAACCTCCCGGCAGAGCAAAAGCAAACTCGGAAGAAGCCTTCGGAACAATAGATAATCTCGAACCCGAAAGAATCGATAGAGTATTCTTGGTCTCGAAGCTGACCTGGCCTTCTAGTTCGCTCAGGGTCGGGTCTGAAGACCTTGTGATTCTGACGCGGAGCCCTGTCAGCTCGTGGGCAACTAGGTTCGTCTCGGTTAGCGGCGTCTGTTTCACTCTCCTGTGTTGGGGATCGTGTTCTTCACTGTAAGAAGTTTCGCGATCGTTCTCCTTAGTTCGCGTATTCTCGCAGGGTTCTCCACAGTGCCACCAGACTTTACGGCCGTTCTCACTGTTGTCAGCTCCGCTCGGAGCTCGACAATCTTCTTCCTCCGCTCTTCGGGGAGGAGTTGTTTGATCTCACGCCTTCTCAGAACTGGGAACTTTGACACTCTCCTTCTCAGGTTGAGCCTCAGACACGGCTGGAACTTCGGATTGAATCGGAGCCACAGCGGGAGGCCCGACTTCGGTACTAGCCTCTGTCGGGATCCTCTGGGGCTTCATGAGTGGTTTATCGATGAAGCTAATGTTCGGAGGCAGGATCCGCACGTTTATTCCGAAAAGTCCTTGTTTTAGCTGAACGTCGGCCACGGCAGTCCTCAGGCTCTTTAGAACCGGGTCTCCTACTCTAGGCAGGTATCCTGCTCTGAATTTTTCATACCTAGCTCTTTCCGTAGTGAGCTTTCCCCTTATTGTGATTTCTACCCCGAGAGCCCCTGACTCCATGACTCTTTGAATTGCCCAGTAAGCTGATCTACGAAAGTGGACTCCTCGCTGAAGGGCCATGGCGACTTGTGAGGCCACAACTTTGGGATCTTGGTCAGGAATCTCTATTGCTGCGACTGACAGTTGAGGATTCTCTATGCCGAATTTTTCCTCTAGAAGTTTCGTCAAGTCTCGGATGCTCTGGCCCCGCCGTCCGATCACCATTCCCGGTTTTGCAGCGTAGATGACTACTCGCGTTCCGACTGGGCTCTTTGTCACTTCGACTTTACTGTACCCCGCTCGTTTCAATTCGAGAGCTAGGTGCTCGTCAATTTCGAGGCGACGCGAGACATCCTTGATGAAGTACTTGGTGACGGACAATACTACTCTCCCTCATATCCAACCAACTCAATGTGAGTAAGGGTTGCCTTCAGAAGGTCGGACCGGCCGAAGGCCCTAGGACTCCTCCTCGGAACGCCGGGCCCGCGTTGGGTTGCGGCGTGGATTATCCGGAGACTTTCAACGTTCAAGTTCCGATATTCTGCATTAGCCTCCAGTTCTTCCAGGAGATGAAGCAGTTTTCCAGCTGCTTTCTGGGGAAAACGTCCCGCGAAGAATGGCTCCGGGAGCTGTCGGCGGTGTGGAACCTCTTTCTTGAATCGCCTATAGCTAATCGCCTGTTTCTTTTCAATAACCCGCTCTAGGAGTTTTTTTGCATCGGGAAGCTTCATGCCCCTTATTGTTCTGCAAAGTTCTACTGATGCTTTGGGGGATATCCGGAGTTCCCGGCCAGAACACTTCACAGTGCGGTCTGGGTCTAAGCCTGTGACTGAATATCCGAACTCAGGCATTCATTCTTCCCAGACTTTTGGAAGGCGACGGGCCTCCCCCTAAAAAGGTTGCCAGATTCATGAAGGCGAAAAATCGTAACTCGAGACTGTGATCATAGGTTACTCTAGAGTTATCGAAGCTTCGGGGAGCCCTTCGTTCGGTCCATTATGGAAACTGCTGCTATCGAAAGGGTCCACACCGGGATACCGGGTCTGGACCATGTACTCGAAGGCGGCTTTCCAAAGGGTGCGAGAGTACTACTTTCAGGAGGCGCAGGCTGCGGCAAGACCATCTGCTGCGGCCAATACCTGTACAAAGGCGCAACCAGGTATGGGGAACCAGGCGTGTACGTGAGCACCGAGGAGCCACCCTCTGAGTTCAAAGCGAACATGTTGCGCTTCGGCTGGGACTTCAAGAAGCTAGAAGAAGACAAGAAAATTGGCATCGTAGACGCTGTCTACCAGCGCGTAGAATCGGAGATTGCTGAACAAGAAAGCCTCCAGGCTATTCTCTACAACCTTCGGTCGAAGTTGGCAGAGGTCAAGGTGCTTGTCGAGCAGCTGGGAGCAAAGAGGCTGGTCGTGGACTCGCTTCCAGGCTTCGGCTTCAGGGTCACCGACCTGAACACTCTTCGAGAAATCTTTCTGGAAGTCGGCCTTCTGCTGAAAGATGTAGGCTCGACGACTCTGATGACTACTGAGATCGTGGAGGGATCCGGTCTGATAAGCCGCTATGGGATCGAGGAGTTTCTCGCCACAGGGGTGATGGTCCTGTCTCTGGTCAAGCAGAGTTCCCCTTTGAGAAAGATGTTCGTGCGAAAGATGCGAGGGACAAGCCACAGCCTCAACGATTTCGCGTTCACGATTGGACGAGAGGGTCTAGAAATCAAGGGTCCGATCGGAGTTCGGAGCTTGAGAAGGGGACGAGGGCGCCTCCATTCCTTGGGGAGAAAGCGCCGGGTCAACTGACTCGGGTTTCGAAGAAATCGTGACGAGGAGCATTTCAGTATCCCAGGATGGGCAGACAGTGGAACAAGGAGTTCAAACGGCGGACAGAACATCCGAGCATTCAAGCTTGGAGCAAGCGCTGGACCAAGAGTCGGTTGAGAATCGTCGAAGTGAGAAGGTATAGTTAATGGCGAATCTAACAAGCGGCATACCCGCGTTTGACGAGTCACTAGGTGGGCTTCCAGCGGGAAGCATCATACTGTTCATAGGCGAGGCTGATACGGGGATGACGACCTGCGCTCAGCAGATCCTCTACCAGGGACTGCGTGACGGTAGACCAGGAGTCTATTTTACGACCGGTCGCTCCTGGGAGGACATTGTGGGGGAGATGGAAGGGTTCGGATGGGGGCTTGACGCTTTCTTCCAGCGTAGAAAGATGTGGTTCATTGACAGTTTCGGTATGAAGAAGGAGCGGACTGCAGGGGAGGTGTCTTGGGATATTGGCCCAGCGAACTTGTTGGTGAAGGAGTTTCCGCGGGTCGTTGCGCCTCTGGGGGCATGCACTCTGGTCGTGGATAGTTTGAGTGATATGATTCGTTCAGCCTCGTTTCCTGCTGTTGAGCAGTTGCTGAAGACTCTTCAGGCTCATGTCCGGTCGACTGGGGGGTTGTATGTTATGCTGGCGTCTAAGGGGATTCACTCTGACCATGTGGAGAATACTGTGAAGCATTTGAGTGATGGTGTGATCGACTTATCCTCTGAGGCTTTTGGAAGCGAGGAGTTTGCGCGTAAGATGCGTGTGTTGAAGATGCCGGGGACCATGACCGACTCGAAGGTGTATGCCTACCGGGTGGGCTCAGGTGGCATTGAGATGGCTGCGTTGCACAGGGTGAGATGAATTGAACGGGGCGGAGCTTCAGATCGAGGTCGTAGTGTCGTTGTTCACCAATGTCTGGTTCTTGCTCTCGTTGCTCATCGCTAGTTGGGGAGGGATGGGTTACTGGACGATTCACAAGCGCTCGCGTGGACCCAAAGCGGGGCCCACTCCGGCGGGCTCGGTTAATTTTCCGGGCCGGCAGCGGCTGTCCGAGGAGGATATTTTCCGTATATTGACGACGACCGAGGTGAATATTCAGATTGTCCGCGTCTGTGAGACGCCTAGGACTGCTCGGGAGATTTCGAAGGCTCTTGGTGAGATTTACCCAGGGCACCGGGAGAAGGGTTTTCCGCCGGACAAGCTTGGAGAGCACTTGGCCAACTTGGAGCGTTTAAGCGCTGTGAAGTTTAACGGGGAGCGCTGGTCTGCGACGGACGTGGGCGTGAAGATGGTCCGGAAATACTTCGGATAGTCTCCAAGGCCACAACTCGCTTTGTTGGTTCGCGGACGACCAAAAACTCAGTAGACTGAGTCCGTTCGCAGGTCTTGTTCGGATTCAGCCCAAGTTTTGTTCGGGCTCACGCGCGGGAGATTAGGCACCCCCGGGCCCTCAAAAGAGTGTTTTAGATTTGTCTCAATTATTCGCTGTTTCCTGCTCTCGGGAGAGAGAGGAAGTCTGTGTCTCGAGGAGGCCATAAGATTACGAATTTTTTCTAGGAGGGCCCGCTGTCTGGGCATAATTCTGGGCTTATTCCTTGATGATTAGCTGATTTTGTGCTTGTCTGGTGTTTTTTGACCCTTGTAGTTTCCCCATAAGGTTATGCGTGAAATAGCTGTGTCCAGAAATCGTGGGCTTGGATTGGCAAACGGGGCTTGTTTTGGGCTTTTCCAGGTGGCTTACCGGATTACTTTTAGTGCTCTCTGCTCATCTTATACGTTCAACCAGACACCTTGAGAACTTACGAGTGGAAGTATTCCATGATTGAAAAACCAGCCCTCGCGCCCCCTGCCGAGATAATACGCGACACCCTTTCCAAACCCAGCATATTCGAAGACGAACAGCCCCTAAGCCTAGAGTACCTGCCGACTAGGCTGCCGGGTCGAGAGACGCAACTCCGGTTCCTCGCGGAGCTCTTCAGGTCTGTTGTCGACAAGCCTGGAACAACTAGCCCCAAGGTCCTCATAACTGGCGACATTGGAACTGGTAAGACAGTGCTGATCCAGCGGTTCGGAACAGACATGATTCGAACCGCTAAGCCGTTGAAGCTGAACCTGCGCTACATTCACATCAACTGCCGCGAGTATCGGGGGAGCCTCTTCATGATACTGAAGCGAGTCCTCCAAAACTTCACCACAACCTTTCCCCAGCGAGGCTTCTCAAGTGAAGAACTTTTACAGATACTCTTGGACCAGCTGGAAGACAAGAACCTACACGTCATCCTAGCCCTAGACGAGGCTGACATGCTGATCAAGGCGGAAGGCGGAAGCCTCTACAATCTCACCCGTATACAGGAGGAACGCCCAGGCCGACCGACGAGGCTCTCACTCATAGTTGTGGTGAGAGAACTCAAGCTTCTAGAAGGACTAGACAGGAGCACGCAGAGCACGCTTCAACGAAACATCATACGTCTAGACCGTTACAGCGCGCCGCAGCTGGAGACGATACTCCGAGAAAGGGTCGACTTGAGCTTCAAAGAGGGAACAGTTCCGGAGACCCTTGTCAGCTTTATCGCGGACATGGCCGCATCACAAGGAGACGCCAGGTACGCCATCGAACTGTTATGGCGCGGGGGAAAATATGCTGACGCTGAAGGAGCACGGGAACTAAAACCGGACCATGTTAGAGGAGCAGCCAACAGCGTCTACCCCATCCTCCGAGCGGACTATGCGCAACACCTCAACCTCCACGAGAAACTCATACTCCTCGCCCTAGCGAGAGTTCTAGAACGGAGCAATGAAAACTACGCCACTATGGGAGATGTGGAGATCGCCTACCGAATGGCCTGCGAAGAGCACAAGATCACCTCCCGGGCCCATACACAGGTATGGAAGTACGTCCAGAACCTCGGCGCTTCGGGTGTGCTATCGACCCAGATTTCCACCGCCGGTTACAGAGGCAAGACCACTCTCCTCGGAGTAGCCACAGCTCCTGCCTCAGCTATACGAAAATGGCTTGAATCAGGCTTCAAAGCCACCATGCCTTGACCGGACAAACCCCGGCGCTAGACAAGATACTATCCAGCAGCGGCAGAGTCAGAATACTCAGTCTCCTCGCAGAGTCGAAGAAATCCACCTATCAGAAATAGCAAAACGAACAAAACAGAGCTATAGCGCCACGGAAAGGCACCTGAGAGACTTAGCAGACTCCGGAATCATAGACGAGAGACTACGGACGCGTGAGAGTCTTCAGACTCAAAGGCCGAAAAACCCCATGCCAGAATGCTCCGAGACCTCATCCTCCAATGGAACAACAAACCCCGACAGGAAAGCAGCCAAGGCTCAACCTTAAACCGTGAACGACACCAGGACTTGACTGGCGAGTAGAGGACCTTGGTTGAGCCTTGTGCCGAGTGCGGCCGGAAAACCCCGCTGAACAAGAACTGCGAGTTCTGTGGCAAGACATACTGCGACGACCATATGTCGCCGCATATGGCTTGGGAGAGACGGCACGAAGACCTTGCTGGGGAGACGTCGAAACTGTGGAAGAAGCGAACCGGCGGATAGACAACAAGCCCGGCAAACTCTGGAAACATCCCCAAAAACTGCCTGACATTTTTCAGTCCGGAGGAATATTAAGCAACCTCGTACGAGACTTTGGGGCGGCGAAGTTCGCCTATGAAGAAAAAATCTAAGAAATCTTCGAAGAAGAGCATGTAGAGACGATGTACCGTCCAGCTTTCAGACTGGACGAGTGACTTGTCCTTCTTCTAAACTCCCGCGGGCCTTTTTTTCCGCAAGGATTTTTTCTACGCACTCCTTCTGAGTTCCGTACAAGATTTTAATATGAACCGGTCAACTTCAAACGGGTCAAGCTAGAGTAACAAGATGAAAACAAACAAGAATTCCGAGCCGAGCCCAAAGAACTCGTCTCCATCTCACTCTTCGAATATTCATTTCGCTCCGCGCGGCGACGCTCTCAAGAATCCTGTGAATCACTTTGATGTTGCAAAGATCAGAAGTGTAAGCGACGCGCTGGACGCTTTCAACTCAACCTCCTTCCAGAGCCGATTGCTCGGCCGCTGCTACCGGATTTGGCTTCAAATGCTCAACGATCCTGAACGCCCTCTGATATTTTTTGGATTATCAGGAGCGATGATAGCTGGGGGAATGCGGCGGGTCATACGGGACCTAATCGCGTTTCACGCCATCGACGTCCTCGTTTCTACCGGCGCGAACCTTAGCCATGACCTCTACGAATCCCTCGGCGGCCGTCACTACATGGCTCACCGTCACATAGCCGATCCTACGTTGAGGGAGATGAGGCTCGATAGGGTCTACGATACGTATGCCGACGATGTCAAGTTCACTGAGACAGATGAGTTTGTGGAGAATTTCGCCGAATCCCTGGAACCACGTTCCTATTCGAGCCGAGAACTATTCCAATTGATGGGCGAACGGGTCAAAGACGAACACGGCATCCTGGCGACCGCAGCAAGGGAAAAACTTCCAGTCTTCTGCCCTGCCCTAGCTGACAGCAGCATCGGAATGGCGTTGACCGTCTACAGAAACGAACGGAGGAAGCAAAGCAGAGCACCGATGATCTATGACCCGATGGTTGACAACTTGGAAATCATGAACCTAAAGAGACGCTACGCAAAGTCGGGCGTGGTCTTTATCGGCGGCGGGACCCCGAAAAACTACATCCAGCAAGTGGTTCCCATGGCCGAGATTGCGGGCCTACCCGTTTCACCGCACAGCTACGCGATTCAGGTAACCACGGATGACGCGAAATGGGGAGGGTTGTCAGGCTGCGAACTCCCCGAAAGCCAATCCTGGGGAAAGCTCCACCCGAACGCAGAACAGTGCACAGTCCATGTCGACGCCACCATCGGCTTACCGTTACTCTTCACCGGAGTAATGGAGCACTATGAGGAGTGGAAGTCTAGGAGAGGGTTGAAGGTGGACTGGGGAGAGGTTATGCAACCCATGTCAGTAAGGTCCGGAAAGCGAGTCTAGCGCTCTCGCGTACCTTTGATGAACTCCTCGACCCACTCACGTGCCTGACCATCAGGAATCTTGACGGGCGGGTACTTGAAACTGTATGATGAAATGCTGTTCAGAGCACCGCCAACTCTCCGGTCTAGAGCAATCTTGACCGCTCTAATGACATCGGCCACAACGCCAGCACTGTTGGGGGAGTCCTCGACTGCAAGTTTCAGGTCGATTTGAAGGGGAATGTTTCCCCATTTCTTGCCTTTGAGGTAGATGTAGCAGATCTTCTTGTTCTTCAAAGCTGGGACATAGTCCGACGGCCCTATTCTCGTTGGAACCTGATACGGAATCAAGCTGGCCACCGCTGTTGTCTTGCTGATTCTCTTCGAGTGAAGCCGCTCCTCAACCGTCATGTTGAGAAAGTCCGTATCTCCACCTAGGTTGAGCTGGTAGCTCTCCTCAACACGTACTCCTCTTTTTAGAAAAAGGTCGACGAGCGCTCGATGGACTATGGTCGCGCCAACCTGACTCTTGATGTCATCGCCAGCGATAGGGAGTCTCTTTTCCTCGAACCTCTTGGCCCAATCGGCGTCTGTGGCGATGAACTCTGGGATACAGTTGATGAAGCCGCAGCCCGCGTCCAACGCTTGTTGAGCATAGTACCTAGCCCCTTTTTCGCTGCCGACGGGAAGGTAGTCGACCAGCATGTCGGCCTTGGCCTCTTTGAGCTCCTCAGCCACGTTTACCGGCTTGACCCTGGACCGGCTGTAGACATTGAATGGGACGCGCATGTGTGGAGCGACGCCGTCCAAGATGGGACCTGGCTGAACATCGACGTCCATGTCTGGCACATCACTGATCTTCGGAGCGCAGTTGGGCCCGGTGAATATGGCCTTGCTCAAGTCCCTGCCAAGCTTCTTCCGGTTAACGTCGAAGGCCGCGACGAAGTCGATGTCCTCTACTTTGTAGGGCCCAAATGTTGGATGCATGAGGCCTGTTGTGTTTCCTGTTTTCTCGGGAGGGTTTTTTCTATAATACTCCACTCCTTGAACAAGGGCACTGGCGCAATTTCCGACGCCGGCGATGGCCACGCGTATCTTTCCCGTCGCAAGCTACCTCGAATGTGAGCGAGAGCGTCGTCTGTCCGTGATTATAAGGGTAAACGATTGAGACGATTCGTCAACCGGACACTCTTCGGTAGTTCTACTCGGTATCCTCGTAGTCCGTAAGCATGACTTGTTGTTCAACTTCGGAGGCCTTGGCGCTCTTCGCCCTCTCCCATTCGTCGGCCTTGATCAGCCCTCCTGCCTTCTCCTTGATGCGTTTGGCCAGGGCTGGTCCGATCGTGGAAATGCTTGTCAGCTCGGTAAGACTGCGTTCTTTGATGTCTTCAATCGTTTTGAGACCCGAAGCGAACAGCATCCGGGCACGAACCCTTCCCACCCCTTCAAGCCCTACTAGCTTGACTAACTCCGGTTTGACTCCCTTGGAGACTCGGACTCTCAGGACACCGAGAGGTGGAAGCAGGTCTTTGTGCCCAAACAGTTTAGCTAACTCCTGGGCAGCGAAGACAAGCCATTCTGACCCTTGGACAAGCCTCAGCAGGTCGCCAGGCTCAACCTTGCGAGCTTCAAGAATCTCATCCTCGGTATGTTCTTCGATCCAATCCTCGAGCACCTGAGCTGCTTTGAGTTCTGAGAGGAACTCTTCGTACGCCATTGGGTCTTCGAACTCCTCTGGAACATCGAAGGTAAACTCCCCGCCATGTTGAACTGCTAGGAGACCGAGACTCTCGGTTTCCTTCCCTCTGGGACGAGGCCTGGGCGCGAGGTCTGGTGTCTTCGCGATAAGATGGAGAAGGCTGAAGTCAGTTAGCCTCTTGGCCCGGTTATAGAGCCCATCACGCAATGTGACTGCAGATTCCGGGTCGATGTAGAGCTCGGAGACTCGCTTTCCGAACTTGGTGGCCACGAGCTCCTTTCCCTCCATCAACACCATCTCCTCATTGCAAAGAAATCGGAGAATGTCACCAATCTTGCCCTTGATCAGTCTCGGCCCGTACTGGTGAGCGTAGAGAGTTCTTGAGAAGAACTCGTAGAGCCCCTCCTCTGTCCGAGCGTAACCGGCGGCGACCGTTGAGAGGACGTGTGGGCGCAGGACTTTTTCAACCGCGAGCTTCGACCAGAGCTTCTCTGGCTTTGCGATAATGTAATTCTCCATCAGCCACTCGGCCTCGTCGGCGTTTCTAGCGATGAGAAGAGACTCGCCGAACTTGTCGTACCTCGGTCTCCCAGCTCTCCCGCAAAACTGCTTGTACTCAAGCACTGTAATGGGGTAACGGCCAAAGCCAGCCTCGTACCGTTCGTAGCTGCTAATTACCACGGTCCTTGCTGGAAGATTAACACCGGCGGCAAGAGTGGGGGTGGCTGCAAGTATCTTGACCTTCCCACTGCGGAAGGAGTCTTCAACGGTCTCGCGATGGACCCCTGTCAGACCTGCGTGGTGAAAGGCGGCCCCGGTGAGAACCTGGCCGGCGAGCGCCTCGCTAAGACTGGTCTTCTCTCCGGACGAGAGAACTCTTTCAGAAAGGAGGGCCAAGGATCTCTCTTCCGGTTTGGAGAGACGACCTTTGAGGGCTAACGCTGCCTTGCGTCCCATTTCGACGGCGGACCTGCGGGTTTCTGTGAAAACAAGTGCCTGTCCACCTGCTCCGACAACGTCCAAGGCGATGTCGAGAACTGGTGAGTTTGTCAGTCCTTCTATGACACGGCTTGTCCCATCGCTAAACTGAACTTGTCCTTCGTGATAAATTCCTTCGCGAAGCGGAACTGGCCTCCATTCTGTGGTTACCGAACCCGCATGGAGCCATTCGCCAACTTCTTGGGCGTTGCTGACCGTAGCGCTGAGTGCCAGAACCTGTATCTTCGGGTTAATCTCGTTGAGACGTGTTAGTACGACTTCGAGAGTCGGGCCTCTCGCGTGTTCGGTCAGGAGATGCACTTCGTCAGCAACAACGAGTGAGAGCTCGCTCATCCAAGGTGCCTTATGGCGAAGGAGGGAATCCGCTTTCTCGTTGGTGGATAGGATGACGTCATTCCTTCCGAGCCATGGGTCAATGCTATCAAAGTCTCCTGTGGAGATTCCTATGTGCAGTCGTTCTCCGTTGGGCTTCTTAATGGAAGAGTACCGCTGGAACTCTCGATATTTTTCGCTGGCGAGCGCTCTTAGGGGCGCCAAGTAGATGGCTTTTCCATTGCGTTCGAGGACATGTTTCAGAATGCAGAGCTCGGCAACAAGTGTCTTGCCGCTAGCAGTCGGACTTGCTAGTACAAGGTTCTTTCCGTCAAGGATTCCAGCTTTGACAGCGTCCTCTTGTGGAGGATAGAGCTGGTCGAGACCCTCTTCTTCTAGGAGTTGGATTACGCGCGGGTCAATAGCGAGGTCACGTATCCTCAACAGACTTGATTACCAGTTAGGGTTATACTCGTTTTAGGCGTCCGGCTTTGGGAACGTAGAGAATACCGTCCTTAATCAACTGACCTATCAGACGCCTTGCCTCAGGCTCTGAAATCTGTGATTCCTCCAGTTTTGAGAGCACGAGTGTCTCTTCGGCAGTGCCCGATTCCTTCGAGAGTTCCCTTACAAGCTCAACAACCTTCTGCATCGAGTCACGGTAGCTGCGAGGGATACCGGTCATGATTACGTCAATGTCAGTGGTGCCTGTTTTGACGTCGATACCGACATCTTCGAGGGACACGTTCATGATGCGTATTGCGCTTTTCGCGTCCTCGACAATTACCTGGTCTCGTAAGAAAGCCCTGGCGCGGGCTTCAGCGAGACGAACCAGAGCTTCGAGCTGACGGGGCGTAATAGCGACAGCAGCGGATTTTCCGCCCTTGATTCTCATCTTGAGATAGAAATCTTGGAGCTCTTTGAGGGCTTCAAGTGAGAGTACTGGATTGAACCTCTTCGAGTAGCTGATGTACTTTCTCAAAAAGTCGGGGGGGAACGGTGCTGCTTCAGGGTTAAGCTTGGTCTTGTGTAGCTCAAGAATATGTGTAGCCATCCGGGAATCGTACTCTTCATCAGGCTCATCTTTCAACAGGAAAATCAAATCGAACCTGGACAGTATGGTCACGTCAAGGTTGATGTTTTCGTAGACATTCATGTAAGGGTCGTATCGGCCGTGTTTAGGATTTCCGGCAGCTAGAACTGAAGCCCGGGCGTTCAGAGTAGCCACAATCCCGCCTTTTGCAATGCTCACTGTTTGCTGCTCGAGGGCCTCATGAATCGCGACTCTGTCAATTGGAAGCATCTTGTCTATCTCATCAATACAATTGTGGACGCATATGCCGTCCGCCAGAAAACTGGAGCCCTCAGGTACGCGTAGATCATAAACAGGTCCTTTGTAGAATTCCGTCTTGACGGAGACAACCTCGTCCATGGCGTAGTCGGAGGCGCAGAAAGCCTCAAGGGACACCGCTTGTTCTGGCGACAACCATTTGTCGAGTGCATCTCGTAAGCGGCGAACTCCTGATTTGAAGGGTCGCCTCGTTCCCCTTTGAAACGCCCAAAACGTGCTCCAGTCTCCAACTCGAAGAAGCTCGCTGGGAACGGGCCGGATATTCTTCAAAAGACCCGCAAGCAAGCGCTCCGGGACCTCTTCGTTATCCGAGGATACGGCGGTCGATCGAGTGGGAATCTCTCGCTGCTTGATCGAGTATGGAGTTAGGACACGAACGAGCCTCGCCACGTCTTGGCGGCCAGTAGTCTGAACGATCTTTACTCCTTTTTGCTGGCGAATTCTTGCGTATACATCGAATCGTCGCAGCACCAGAAGCAGCATTCGGTTCTCGGCTAGATCATCTGAGAGCGAGAAAGTTATTTCGACCGTGCAGTATTCCCTACCACCTTTACGATAGCGCTTTGTGGAGATGCAGCCGTCTGAATCCATACATCCGGCGAGAAATCCGGCCAGGGCCTCCTGACCAAGGCGAAGCAGGTTTTGCAAGGCGTCGCGAGTCGTCCAGTCGTACAAGGCGAACAATAGGTTCGAGTCGTGTCGCAGGTCGTGGACTGGGAATGAATGCTGACCTGAGCCTAGCTTTCGGCCATCATGCCAAGGGGCGTTGAGAGTCGCGGAGGAAGCTTGCTGGAGGCGGTCAATTTGTCGCCGGTGCAGTTCGCTTTGCGTGATTCTGACGATCGATTGTTTCGAGTTGGATCGGACGTAGCCGTCGCCGTAGATGAAACCTAGTATGTAGGCTAGGTCTGGCGTGATCTGGGCGACTCGGAGCCGCTCTGTTTCCTTGCTGCGGCCGTAGGCAAACGTGCGATCACGCCACTCGTTCAGGCCAAAGTCGGAGAGTAAGCGTCGAAAGGCGTTCAGACGAATGGCGTCTCGACTTCTCGGTGAGAGGGTTTCGCGCCGAAGACCGTAGTGTCGGTTGGCGGCAGCGATGCTTCGAAAATGCTGGAGCGCTCGTTTGCGGAGTTCCGCTCGTTCTTCCGGCGACGGCTCAACAATCCAATCGCCTGGCAAGATGTCAATTATCCGAACCTCATCGTCATGCCCGGGCAGGCGTTGGACAGTCAGAAGACGGTCGCCAACGCGAATCTCCTCCGCCGCCCGCCAACTGAAGCGCGGACCGTCGAGCAACAGATGGTCCGGTGTCACACGAAGCTCAAATCCCGACTTCATACGGAGACATTGCAACGGACCGTCATAGTCGCGACGGGTGACAAGAGTAGCTGTTGCTTCACGTGCCCGCATGCTGTCCAAGTCGAGGGTGATCGTTCCGCGTTCCAGCAGCGACACGTCCAAGAGATGTCCCGCCTTCGTCCTACCCGTTTTCGCCATTTTGACATCGAAAAGATCACCAATGCGAGTTGAGGTCCCCTCGACTATCACTTGGCTATCTGGATGGAGGCATGCAATTCCTTTGTCAGCGAGAACCAAGGCGCCTGCTTCCAATACCATTCCACCCGTTTTTTCTCGAAGGACGGCGGCCGTGAGTCCCGCGGCCGAAGAGCCCCGACCAGAGGTGTAAAGACCGCGTGGTGCTATCCGGGACACGTACTGCAACAGCTGACTCTTGGCCGTGTTATGGGAGACTATGCCATTTGCTATGAACTGGTGAGTCCTCGGAACCTCAATGTCGAAGACGTCTGATGGCTCTCGAAGTTTGATCGAGAATACTCGCTCGCTGCGCTGCGGTTTGAGGCGTTTCAGTCTACGAGCTCTTTCAGCGAGTTGAACGAGCTTTCCCCGTTTCTTGAGTGAGGCGAAGCCTATCTTGGTCGCGAACTTTAGTATGCTCTCGCCCCTCTTGATTAGGAGGGCATTCTCGATGATTCGCGAGTGGATTGCGAATCGCAGGAGAAGGACTTGGACATCTCTTAGCAACTCGATGTTCTTTGCCTTCAATCCTATAACCCCACAACCACGGGTAGCTGAGAAGACGGTTCCATCGGCCTCGAACAGCCATCTGAGGAACGAGGAGACCGCCTTGTTGCCGGACTTGAGGACCAAGTCTGGGATCCGCTTTTCTCTGAGAAAGGCTAGATTGTGTGCAATATTCTGACTGTGAATACAAGCCTCGTACAGGATTACCTTTCGGCCTTTTCTGTGTCCAGACAGAATCGCCGGTTCTATTCCAAAGAGCTTCTCGGCAATCTCGCACAGTGGTTCCAAAATATCTTTCTCGCCTTCAGCGACGGTGAATCCGACCCTGTAACGTTGAACCCAGCCGTCTCCCAGAATGTATCCAAGGAATGCTGCCAATTGAGGCGTAAGTGTCTTAGGCAATTTGCCGTGGAAGCGTGGCCCTCT
>Ga0066710_100000300_pt1 | contig 27712 bp, 24 predicted proteins | sample GraSoiAngelo_159_FD_79666 | JGI IMG/M metagenome (GOLD analysis project Ga0066710, IMG submission 79666) | Grasslands soil microbial communities from the Angelo Coastal Reserve, California, USA - 14_1009_16_40cm | ecosystem: Environmental > Terrestrial > Soil > Grasslands | place: USA... | reverse complement strand
TCAAACGGAGTCTCGAAACGGTCGAGCACCTCCACGGCAGTGAGATTATCTGAATCAACCATCGACATGTCGATCGCTGTGCCACCCCTGTAACGCACCAACTGGTGATTCCCGGTTAGCTCAGCTTTTTTCTGGTACTTCAAAAGTGTCCTGATGAAATAGATCTTGAAAGTGAGGGCACAAATGGGATCGGGGTTGTGGCCTATGAAGCGAAACAGGGGGTCAACTTTGCCGAAGGGACTGTTCTCGTTCCCACCGTACCAGACGGGTTCGGTCGGGCGGTTGTAGGTGTTTTGGTAGTCGATACACTGCTGAACTTTCTCTTTTAGAGCCGGATCAAAATAGGGAATGACCTGCAGAACCTTGCGGTGGATGTTCTTGTCGCCGGAGATCACGAATCCATCCTTGCCCAGTACCTTATTCTTGTCGAGGTAGCGGGCCTGCATATCTCGAATACCGGTCTCCAGGCGCATCAGCAGATAGGCTTGAAAGGTGGGGCTCAGCACCTCGATCCGTTTCCCGGAAGCATCCTGAAACCGTTCCGTGACACGTACCGGATCTTCAAGGATCAAGGTCCGGAGTCCTTTCCAGCATTGAGTGGTCAGAGCTGGCCGGTCGCTCTTTCTAGATTGTGGGCGAGAAGGCAGATCGAAATCGTCCACCGGCACTACGATGTTCAAGTCTTCGTTTCGAATAATCCAGGCGAAGAACTGCCGCACCAGGATCAAGGAGGACCAAACACGCCCTTTTCCCACTCCCTTTTGTTTTCCCCAGCTTGTGAAGGAAGGGAAAGTGCTGATCCAACCAGGTCCGGGCAGCCGGATATGGAGCCTGTTGGTGACTTCTGAGATGGAGGAAGGCGCCTGGCCGATTCGGTCGAGGTCACAAACATAATCCAGCCAGGTTGACAGAGCCCTGTTGAGGGGATCCAACCGTTGTCTTTGTCCTTGGTCCTTTTCGAATCGATAAAAGTGGCCCGCCTGGTTCACCCAGTATCGCACGATAGAACTCTTTTCCGCGGCCGCCTGAAAGAAGGCGAAGCTGGGGCCATCCCGTCCTCGGTATTTTGTCTTTGACAACCTCGTACCCCGAGTCTCGTAAGTGAGCGGATTGCCCAACTCGCGGGCTTTACGCACGATGTGATTCAAGGTCGTCGCGTAAGAGGCTGATAGATCCCTTTGCTCCTGAAACTTTTCCCTCAACCGGACAATGTCATCATCGGTAATGTCCTTCCACCCTGACCAGGTGGTAGCTCGCAGAGTGCGCAGAAGGAGCATCTTTTGCTGATCGCGAAGGTGGGCAGTGCCGGCAAACGGGAGCAGGAGCCATCGGCCAAAAGGAAAGCCGTAGTCGATGGGAAACTTTGACCACCGCTGCTCGCCTTCAATCGGCCAAAGCGGCCATAAAAAGCGGCCCTTCTCGAACAAGTAACCGGCCAGCATTCTCAAGCCCGTAATCGAGATTTTCCCCCTGGGTCCTTCCAGATACTTATCCGGACCATTCAGCGCCAGAAGGTACTCGTCCAGGCTGAAGGGCTTTTCCAGCATCGACAAGAAAGAAGCCACGTGAAAATGCTCCCGGGCATTCTTGTTGAGCAGGTTCCCCAGACTGGAGAATAAGTCAACGGCTGCGAATAGTTGGCGAGCAATCGTTCGCTGTCCTTCGAGGGCCTGCGGGAGGGGTAGGCAAGCTGCGAGTTTTGCTGTTCGCAAATATCGGGCAGCCCGGCGACCCTGGAGCAGGTAGAGGCGACCTCCGATAGAGGCGCGGAGTGCTCGAGGGAGAAAGTATATTTTCAGGTACATCGGCAGGAACTGCTCGATGTCTGTCTGGAAGTGGCGTGCAGCCTCGGGTGTTGTCAGGATTGCATCCCGCAGATTCAGCCGCGGCAGTCGGTCCACCCACTCCACACGGACGTCTTTGATCTTGTTCAGGATCGTGCTCAGGATTCTTTCAGCAATGACAAGGCGTCTTGCTGCCTCCGGATCAGTGGCTCTGAAGTTTCCAGCAGCTTCTCGAAGGCCTGCTGGAAGGCGCGCTCCGCGTCTCCTGACGGAATCTGGGTGTATATCTGAGTCGAGGAAAGATCTCGATGGCCCATACAGTGCTGGATGATCGCCAGGTCCATCTTCAGCACAACCGCCGAGAAGTAGCCGTACAGGTGCCGCAGACTGTGTGGAGTCAGGGCATCGAGACCAAGCTTCCCGGTCAACCTGCGAAACTGTTCGTTGATCTGCCGCTTGGATAGCCGCTGGCCGCTGCGGGTCACAAAAAAGTAGGGATGTGAGCAGGGCCGGTGGCTTTCGGGGATGAACTCCCGCTCTCGATAGAGCATGGCCTGATCAAAGAACGGTTCCCGCAGCGGCGGGAGAAAGACCCCAGGTAAGGGACCCTTGTTTTGAATGGCCGTGTCTGGCCGCAATCGATAGTGTTCCCAGAGCCACTGTCGCCGCCGCTCATTCTTATTGGGATCCACAAAGGTCACTCTTCTCTCATCGAAGAGAATGTCCCGCTGGCACAAGTTCAAGATCTGTCCGATGCGAGCACTCGTCCCAGCCATCCCCAGATAGAGCGTTTTGTCGCGGTGAGACGGCGCCAGTTCGATCAGGTCGAACAGCCTGTCGGGTGGAAAGTAACGCACGGGCATGGGTCCCGGAGGGACAGAGATCCTGACGTTCCTTTGCCTCTGGGTGCGAGCCAGCCGAGCCGTCTTGCCTGGTTTGATGTGGCCCAGAAAACTTCGTTTCTTCTTGGCGATTTGAACGAAGCGGCTCAGGCCCTGATGCGAACAAGACACCTCCCGCAGGTCCACGTAATCCAGATAAAGATTGATAGCCGTCAGCACTTGAGAGACAAAGGAAGCCGAATGTGCCTCCCACCCGAGTTCTGGTGCCCCGTTCCACAGGGCCCTCTTGAACTCCGTCAAAACTTTCTCCAGATGGCGAACCTCCGTATCCCAGTAGCTGAAGCGCGACACAAAGTCGAACAGAAGGGAGAGGGCATGCACATAGGCTTTCACCGTGCCCAGACTGCGATGGCGTGTCTCCAACAAGCAGTAGGCCCAATCGGTAACCGAAGATTCAATCTTCCCCTCTTCATCCACCAGGACCGGAAAGTTGTTGAACGTTACTAACACGGTTCACCCTTCCTTGTCCGAGCCAGCGCAGCTGAGACTGTGCGACGGAGGTAAGGGAGATAGGAAAGAGGCAGCGGCGTACGACGAACTTCCTCGAGGACAGGCAAAAAATAATGAAGAGACCGGATGGGCCCCAGCCGGATGGCCTTCTGATCCCGAGCGAGACGGCGCGCAGAGCCCAACAGAAAGGCCGTCTCGACCACCGGCAGCGGAATCTCCTGCTTAAACCATTCCAAAGCCAGTTGGCGGTCCAGTCGGCTGGACTGACCCGGTGTTTCTGGAAGTCCTAGATAGAGACCCAGAATCGTCCGGATATAGTCGCGAGATTCGTCGGACACTTAGCCTCCCTTTAATCCAATCCGTCGAGAAGGCCGCTTCCCTGAGAGTGAGGTTGCTCCCGATGAACCAGAACCAGAGGACCACAACAGCCGCACACTCGACACTGCACCTGAACCCACGCCCACTGTCGCCGAAACCTTGTGACCAAATCCTGTACCCAGCCCGTCATCGAGTCCAACGCCGGCATCCTGTCAGAGTCCAAATGAGGCTGTCTACCTTGATCCGTCACCAGGTCCAGGGCCCGGCGTCGGTAGGCCCGTTGTCGATCGCGGTGGTCCAACCTGCCCTCTGGGCTTTGCTGGTGACGTTGGTTGGCTTGACGCAACTGCTCGCGCCGAGCTTCCTTCTGGCAGGACTCGCTGCAATAACGCTGGCCCCGATCACATGTGCGGCAGATCCAGAACCCTATTCCGCATCCAGCCGCCCGGCAGAAACGATGACGGAAGACACGTGCGACCGCTCCTGACATCTCCACGATCAGGTTCTGTCGGGGGTTGCTTCCTCTTGGCTTGGATGTGCAGTTGCCCAAAAACAAAAAACCCTGGTCTTCAATGACCAGGGTTGCTTGGGTGACGGATCAGTCCTACCAGATTGGTTCCGGGTGGGTGTTTGCCAACGGATAGTCGCAGGGCAGCCTGGGTCTTTGCTCCGGCTCTAGTCCTGGAATCAGGCCGCGTGTTTGCTTTCCAGCGCGATGATGCGAGCGACTTCCTTCCGTGACGCACCCAACACCAGCAATGCGCGTATGAGAAGGTCCAATGAAACAGAGGCATCAGCCGCTTCCATCTTGGCTACCCGGGACTGACTTGATTCGATGAGCTTGGCGAATTGGTCTTGGCTAAGCCTCTGGCGTAGCCGCCTGGTTCGAATGTTCTTGGCCAAGGCGAGCTTCATCTCAATGAACGCAACTTCATCCGGGCTGAGGTTGAGAAAATCTGCAGTGGATCCGACCCTCCAGCCGGCCGCTTCCAGTCTGTCTTTCTTTGCCTTCTTCACTGTTCTACCTACCTTCGCTTACTTCGTCATAGACTTTAAGGCGCACTTTACATCTTTCGATGACCGCAGCTGGTGTCCTTTGGGTTTTCTTGGCGAAGACGTCTACGATCACGATACCGTCAGGATCAATGCGATAAACGATGCGCCAGGTGGCGCTCTCGTCCTGTATTCTCAGCTCATGGCACCCACGTCCGATCGACGGCATCGGGCGCGACTGCGGCAACGAGAGCTGCTCGCCAAGTTGGAGCCGTCTCAGCAAGAAGCCGGCCTCGAGTCGAGCCGCTCGGCTGAAGGGAGGTGTCTTGATCTCACCCTCGAGCCAGACGAGGGGCTTGCCCGAGTTAGCCATGACTTGAGCCTATGTCAGAAATGACATGTTGTCAAGGATCACAACATTCATTCTCGGCCAAACACCATCGCCGGTAGTCATCAACCGGTCTGGTGCAGTTTCGCCCGCTGGAACAACGCCTGCGGCGATGATGTTATTGTCCAATTGTTCCTATACTCTAATCTTTCCTTAGCCCTCACTCATCTTGTGATTGCCTAAACAGAATACTCCACTCCCTCCAACCCATTTACTGCCTTGTTTCTCTTATGGTTAGCAGACTACTAATAGGACACTCATCCCTATTCTCTAAATTGGCAAAACTCCTTGACCAGGCTCATTCTTGGATCTTCGAAAGGCAAGCTGAAACTGTGGACACTTAGGCTTAGTCACAGCCGCCCGGCCATCCGGTCGGGCGGTTGCCACTCTTACGACTCGCAGTGGCCCGTCTGAATTCTGCAACTGCATCGTCAGCCCACCTCCTGTTCCAGGTAAACCTTCCAGCTCACATCCGACGCCGTGTACGTGATCACCATAGGTGGTCCTGTATCTTATGACTAACTGCGAAGCATCGGGAGAAACGACCAGGACCTTCGGTGTTTTGGCAGTCATGTAAGCGTTCTCGAGAAGTTCATGAACAGGCCCATCGAACGGATTGAGAGAGAATCCTGCGAATATGATCTCCGTAACGATGCCAGCTACTTAGAAGCAAGTGACCAGATTTTTTGGACTGCTTTATCTTCATAGTTTTTGGGGCGACCAAGACTGGCTTGCGCTTCTTCGTCTGTGCCGACGGCCACCTCTTTATTGCGCAGCACAGGCATTGTATAATGTGTGTTGTCCAGAAAAGAGCGTCATGCATATCAGACTTCTTCGCACCATTCTTTGCGCTTCGTTAGTCACGGATCCGCTCGTCTCGCGCGCGAATGCGGGCATCGAAGTATGGGCCGTCAGCGATTCGGTGCGTATCGACCCTATACGTAACCAGCCGTTCGAGGATAGTCAAAACCTTTTTCCGGACGGCATTCGCGGAGCTTACAAGCGGTCCAATCTCATCTGGGATGGAACTGCACGGCGCATCACCTTGAAGGCGGCGCGAAACGAGACGGTCGCGTTCCAGATCGTTATCGAGCGCACGGGCGAAAAGCTGTGGAACGTGATGGTGACGCCAGCCGAACTTACTGGGCCGAATGGCGCCAGGATCCCGCTGGAAAATGTGGATCTCTTTCGGGAATGGTACGTGCACGTCAGGAACCCGGCAAAGGAGAGTTACACGCTCGGTCCGGGTTGGTACGCCGATGGCCTGCTCCCATGCCTCCATTGGAGCGGTAACCTCTACCCGCACACGTACGTGATGCCGTTCGACCTGCCCGATCCGTTGAACAATGTTGGTAAGGAGCAAAAGAGCCAAACGTTGTGGGTGGATGTCTACGTCCCAAAATCGCGCGACGTCGCGCCGCCGGGCAGGTACACGGCGCCAATCACCATTTCCAGCGATCAGGGTCGAACACAACTGATGCTGGAGCTTCAGGTATGGGATTTCGCGCTGCCCGAGGAGAGTCATCTTAAGCCCAACATCCACACCGACACGGAGATCAACACGTTTCCGGAGGAGATGGAGATCAAGTATTATCAACTTCTGCGCAAACACCGCCTATCGATGTACCCACTGGGCTATGCACCGGCGTTAAAGATATCCGGCACAAACGTGCAGATCGACTGGAGCAAATACGATGCGCGTCTGACCAAGTATCTCGATGGAAGCGCCTTCACGAGAAAGTATGGGTACAGCGGGCCCGGTTACGGAGTGCCGATCGAGTATCTGGTTTTGCCGTTCGACGCCTATCCGATGAACCTGTACAAGCAGGAGCGAGGCATTCAGCTAAGCGGAAAAGAGTTCAAATTTTATGCTCCGTGGCCGGTCGCGATGCCTAGGCAGGGTCCCACACCCGAGTACCGGGAAATCTGGAAGAACACCTTTCGGGCTTATCAGGCGCATTTCGACCAGCAGCCGGCCTGGAACAAGACACGGCTGCTGGTCTACTTCCTAAGCCTCGATGAAGCCTATGATGAGGTCGCTCGTGAGCGCATGTTGTATTTCGGGCAGTTGCTTAAGGAATCCGGCGCCCGCCGGCTTCAGTACCGCGTGGATGGTTGGTATCCGAAGGAGACGATGGAGCGCCTGGCAAAAGTACTAAACGTCATCATCCTCGGCCTTGGAGGATGGGATGCGGCGGCCGTCGAAGAAATCAAGAAGCAGGGCGTGGATCCATGGTTCTATACAGACGCGTCCCGCATTGACGGCGATGGGCTGAAATGTCGTGCGCTGAGCTGGATTGCCTGGAAACTGCGAGCGGGATCCTGGACACTTTGGGAACTGGATTTCAATTCGCTGCGCGCCTGGCAATACCCGGAGACTTATGAAACGCAGAATGGGAGCGGGATGCTGGTCTACCGCGGCGAGACGATGGGTCTGGAGGAGCCAGCCGCGAGTATCCGTCTGAAAGGCCTGCGCCGCGGAAACCAGGATTACGAATACTTCTGGCTTCTGTCGCAGTCCAAAGATGGCAGGGAGATGGTGGACGCGGCGGTGAACGCGGTACTGCACGGTTCAATCGATGACAAAGCTTCTTTAGGCGCGCCCGGCATGTGGGTGCACGACCCCGACGAGTGGGAGCGCGTGCGCGTGAGATTCGGCGACGCGATCGAAAGGATTCGAGGACTTCTCGCGGAGGTGCGTTGAAGTAATGTACTCAAACAACCTAAATAAGAGGGTCGGATTAATGTGGAAACCTGGTCGCAGAGATTTTCTTAAAACGGGGGCGGCATTCACAACGTTAATTTTTACCGGCAGGTTGAGAGGTGCGAATGACCGTCTAACGGCCGGATTCATCGGCGTCGGCGTGATGGGCTCGGAGAACCTGGGAGTCGCCTTGGAGCATGGCCTGGAGGTGAAAGCGGTCTGTGATGTTTATCAGCCGCACCTTGAAAGAGCCGGTGCTATCGTGGCCAGAACCGGGCAGAAGGCGAAGGAGGTCAGGGATTTTCGCGAGATCCTGGCCGATAAATCCATTGACTTGGTCTGCATTTCGACTCCGGACCACTGGCATCCTTACATGACTGTGGAGGCCTGCAAAGCCGGTAAGGATGTGTACGTCGAGAAGCCGGTATGCGTGGCCATTGACGACGGTCTCAAGATGGTCGAGGCTGCGCGGAAGTACAACCGCGTAGTGCAGGCGGGCACCTGGCAACGATCGGGCGAGCACTTCCAAAAAGCTTGCGAAATGGTGCGCAGCGGCGAAACTGGCAAAGTGGCATTTACCCGCACTTGGATTTATTCCAACGAACCACAGGAAGGAATCGGCAATCCGCCGGACGGTGCTCCACCGGCGGGTCTGGACTGGGAGATGTGGCTGGGACCATCGCCCGAACGCCCGTTCAATCCGAACCGCTTCGGCGTATACCCAAAGGCCTATTCCTATTTTCGGTGGTTCTGGGATTACGCCGGAGGCCACATCACCGACTCAGGCGTCCACATGCTGGACATTTTGCAAATGGCCTTCGATGAGGCAATGCCGAAAGCGGTTACGGCCATTGGGGGCAAACTCTGGTTCAAAGATGATCGCGAGACTCCGGATACCCTGCAGGTGACCTACGAATATCCCGGATTCGTGGGCTCCTGGGAACATCGGTGCAACAATACCGACGCCACCACCTCACGGCTGATGGGGCTGACCTTCTATGGGAGCCGGGGAACGCTCTATGTGGATCGAGCGCTTTACAGGGTTACTCCCGAAAAAGGGTCGGACCTCCCGGCGAGCCAAATGATGCGAGTCGCCGACCCGCATCCGCTGCATTGGACCAATTTCCTCCAGTGCGTGAAGACGCGCCAACGACCGAACAGCGATATCGAAAAGTGCTTCCGCTCATCGGCGACGTGTTTGCTGGGAAACATTGCCTATCGGAGCAATCTGCGTATCGAATGGGACGAGCAGACCAAGACCGTACTGCAAAAGGATGCGGAAAAGTATTGGCGCCGCGACTCGCGGAGTCCGTGGAAAGTGGAGGTCTGAGGCGGCTCTCTCACTGGTGTGAATTGGACCGCTCTTACAGGACATTACTCATGATCTCGAGACGTAGATTTCTCGCTGTGGCGTGTGCACTGCCATCCGTTAACGCGAAGCGGAAGTTCTCAGTTCCCATGGGGCTCGAAATTTACAGTTTGCGTCGTGAGGCCGAGAAGGACTTGCCCGCTACACTAGCTCTGATCCGGGAATTCGGATTCAAAGAGGTCGAAGGTGGCGATTTCTACGGGCGCAGTGCTACTGAATTCCGAAAACTATTGGACAGGAATGGCGTGCGGTTGACCTCGATGATGGCAGCATACGACCGCCTCAGCAGGGACATCAACTCGGTGGCGGACGATGCACAGACCTTAGGAGCAGAATACGTAGTGTGCTCGACCGTTCCGCATAGGAAGAAGTTGACCACCGAGGATTGTGTGCGTGCCATCGAAAGCCTGAACCGCTTCGGCGAGAATCTGGCGAAGGCAGGGTTGCGTTGCTGCTACCACACACACGGCATCGAGTTCGGAAAGTCGCCGGACGGTACGCTATTCGACACGCTGGCAAAGGGCACAAATCCCAAGTTCGCCAATTTTGAAATGGACATCTTCTGGATCGTATTCGCCTACCAGGACCCGGTGAAGTTATTGTATCGGTATCCCGGCCGATTTCCCCTCATGCATGTCAAAGATATCCGAAAGGGCACCGCTCTTGGCGGTTCCCCCGGAGACGTGCTGGAGGAAGCCAGCGTGCCTCTTGGCAGGGGTTTGGTCGACATACCTGCCGTATTGCGAGTGGCGCGGGAAACAGGTGTACGCCATTACTACATCGAGGACGAAGCTGTTGACGCCGCTCGGCAGATACCAGAGAGCTTGCGCTATCTTGAGAGCCTTAGCCTTTAGCTCCACCCGGCGTCAGATCCTGAGGGTGTCCCTCGCAAAATTTGATCGGCTGACACTCGGAAGTTCCTTTGAAAGCGACCAAGGATTGTTCTTACTTTTACTTTTGCTGAGATTCTAGCTAACCCCAGTCGCCCCGCTTCCGGCACCCCACCGAATGCCTTATCGCGCTTTGGGAGACGGCTTTGTTGGCCGGGTGGAAGCTTTGTGGGAAGTCCACCACAAACTCAACCAAGGCAAAACAACCATCGTGCAGGGGGTTGGCGTGGTGACGGGCATGGGAGGGCTAGGAAAGAGCCAGCTCGCTACCGACTATGTTCACCGGTTCGGCAGAACCTATGGGGGCGGCGTGTTCTGGGTGGATTCCGATCAGGACGCGCAAGAATCATTGAGCAGATCAGTGACGGTGCTGGTTTGCAGATTGACGGGAAGCAGCCCGAGGCTGAACAGTTGGCGGCGGTGTGGCGACAGCTCAGTGCATTGCTGCCAGCCTATTTGCCCCCACGGGGCACATCCACACATTGGTGACGACGCGACGGCGGGCCCTTTCACACTACGGTCAAGTGAGTCTGCGGCCTTTCGATGAGAGTGAGGGGCTGCGGCTGCTCAACTGCGGAGAGCGGCGCTTTGGTTCTGACGCCGCTCCGCTCTTTGGTAACGAGTTTTGGCACGGATGAGCCTATCTTGGCTTCTGGCACGCGGTTCAGAATGCCCTCTTTGCAGGCGGCGATTTTCGCATTTTGCGACCCCCGCTGTCGGGCTTTGCAAAAGTCGAGAGTTAAGACAGAAACTATATAGTCGCACTATAGGTTTGTACAATTAGTTGGCCGATACTCTTGTCCTTCGTCAAAACTCAATCCGAACTGGATTCGGATCTTTCCGGTGGTGAAGTAGTATGCTTCCAAAATGCCGGCTGGTTCGGGACCGCAGCTCGGAAGGAAATCACCATGGGCTTGCAAGGCTACGGCTCACAGACCCATTTCCTCGGTGCCACACATTTCCAGTCACAATCTAACGATCTCTTCAGGCAGCCTGCTGCCAGTCGTATCGATGATGTAAGCCACCGATGCGTGGAGATGAAACCAAACGTGCAGATGGGTTCGGCTTGGAAGAAACAGGTCGCATCGCCGGGGTGTCTTTCTCAAGCGAATCGTGGATTCGATCCGTGTGATAGTAAGAGATGTAATCCCGGATCAGACAACGCAAGTGAGCCTCGTTTAGAACGATCAGATGATCGATAAGCTCTCTTCGACAGCTCCCGATCCAACGTTCCGCAACTGCATTCTGCCAGGGGCTTGCAGGGCTTATGCGTGTGGGTTTCATGCCGCTGGCTGTCAGCAGCTCGGTGACCTCCCGGCCAAACTTGGCATCACCATCCAGGATCGTGTAGCGGTAAGGACAAGATTCCGGAAATGCCTCTCTCAGTTGTTGCACTATCCAGGGGCCGGTCGGGTGTTCCGTGACATTGAAATGGAGGATCTTGCGTCGGCCATGTTCGATGACGAAGAGACAGTACAAGACTCGGAAGGCGAGGGTCGGCACGGTGAGGAAGTCCATGGCCGTGATGGCTTCGCGGTGATTGCGAAGGAAAGCAGCCCAGCGCTTGCGGACGTCGTAGGGAGGAGACAGGCGGCGGAGATAGCGGGAGACGGTCCGTTCGGAGACATCGAAGCCGAGTTTCAGAAGCTCACCGTGAATTCTGGGAGCACCCCACGAGGGATTCTCGTTCGCCATCCGTCGGATAAACGTTCGGACCTCGGCATCAACTTTAGGCCTGCCCAGGTTTCTTTGGCCGCGAGCGCAGGCGCCAGAACAAACGAAAGCCAGCCCGATGCCAGGCGACAACGGTTTCAGGTTTGACGATGACCAGGACGTTAATCCATGCAGGCCAAAGCCGACGGAGGAGAATCCAAAATATTCGATCCTGGGTTCGTAGCCGAGGGCGAGGATTTTTTCGCTTGAGCACGCCCAACTGCTGACGGAGGGCAAGGATTTCGAGACCGAGGTTGCAGCGGGAACGGAAGAAAGCGCTGAGGCAGGTGAGGAAGCCGATGAAAAATGGAATCATGGGCCTGGATTTATACCATAGGGTCGGTTCCGGGGCCCACATTAATTGCTTGAGTCTGCTGCCTCACGGAGTTTTGACGACACACAGGGGCGAGCAAAAGCTCGATTCAGTGTGGCTTCGGAAAAAGCGAAGGAGGCGCAGAAGATGGCGGCCCAGGCATTCCCGCACCCGACGGATCCGATCGGTGGGGACGTTGGTGCAGTCCGGCGGTATGTCGATCTATTAGTGCAAGCGATAGAAGTTATGCAGAAGGGCCGTGATCAATAAGGGCTCTACCGTGTGAGCAAAGCCTGGCGGGATGGTTCACGATCTTGCTCTGAAGAATACATAAGTCATTGATCCTTCGCAAAAGCTTAACGAAAAACTCTGGTCAAGCCCCTTCCCTAACTGCACGGAACACTTCGTAGTCGGACTCATAAAAGGTTCTTAATCTTGTTGGATATGACCCTGGCTCAAACATTTTCCCTTCTCGAATCACCTGAACAGCCTTCAGTTTTCTGTTTCCTTTCAGGGCTCGAAAGTGGGTATCTAAGAACTCGAATTCCCCTTCTTCCTCTTCGAAGACAAGGACATCAGCAATTGCACCATTTCGCAGAGTTCCAATTTCGCTTTCTCTGTGAAGGGCCTTAGCAGGATTGAAGGTGGTCTTGGAAATGACATCCTCGAGAGTCATACCTAGCAATAGAAATTTTGACATCGTATTGAGGAGGTCTACACGGAAGGGGTCTTCTATGCAATACCGATGCAAATCCGTGCTGATCGTATCTGGATAGAAAAAAAGTTCGAATGCCTTTCGTGCAGTCTCCCAAGAGAAACTCCCACAGCCATGGCCCACGTCGAAGATCACTCCTCTTTTTCGAGCCTCAATGACTTGAGGCAAAATTGGACCGGCGCTTGGAACCATGATCCCATCTCCACGCCCCTGGAAGCAGTGGGTAAGAATATCTCCAGGTCTGAGCCTTTCCATAATCTCCGGGACGTCGGCTCCTTTGCTGATGTGAACCATGAGTGGCAACGAAACGTCTTCCGCTGCCTCTAGGGCTCTCTCAAGAGCCTCGATGCCGTGCGTACCCGTCATCTGTCCTTGTCGGATCTTGACTCCAACGACCACGTCACGATTCTTCTCAATGACAATGGCAGTTTCTTTTGGCCGGGCATAAAGCAAATCTCTTAGTTCCTCAGCAAAGGGGGCATGAAGCCCGAGGCAAGAGATATGGAGGAACGCTAGGATTCGAACAGAGCCGCCCTCAATAGTGTGCTTACGGAAGTAGGGAAAGTTGATAAATCCCGAGGTGCCAGCGTCAACCACGGTAGTAACCCCGTGGTTCAAGCAAATGTTGGGATCCACACCATAGATGCTTCCCTCATACCAATGACCATGAAGGTCAACCAGGCCAGGGCACACTAGCTTCCCACTGACATCCAATAGCTCCGCACTTTCGTTGGTATCAAGTTGAGCCCGAACGTCTTCAATCTTATTCCCCTTGATCCCAACATCCAGGATTCCATTGATACCCTGGGAAGGATCGATTACACGGCCTTGTTTTAGAATCAAGTCGTACTTCATATGTATTTCAGGCAAGACTGTGGACAGTGCAATCAGACGATGCTGTTTCCTCGAGCCTCACTCTGCTTTTCTCGACGGTGTTTCGCAGCTAGGAAGTAGCTTGCAACTTCGTTGGCCTTCACCGAGCCAACTGCGGGTCAACCTCGGATTCTAAACGATCTGACTAGCCAGTTGTTCAAGACGGTTTCGAATTTTCTCCATCGATTCGATCCAAAATCCTTGGTCACCACCGAGCGGGCAAACCGTGTCAAGAGCGAAGTTGGAATCGATGTGTCTTGATAACTCATTAAACTTCTCCTGCGTCCGGCTGACAGCACTTTTTAGCTTGAACTGTTGGTTCTCACCCGAAATCGCCAAGACCTCGTGAAAAGAATTCAAGAGGCCTGCGAATCGTCTGCCAACTTCCAGACATTTCCTCAGATATTCAACATCCTCCCGCGTCTCCCCCTTCAGGTCCTGACTGCTCAGCGCTTGTTTGACCAATTCGATTCCTCTGTTAGTGATATTCTCGTAGGTTGACCACACTCGCGAAAGTCGAAGCTGCCAGGCTGTTGGTGTAAGTTTCAACCTCTGCAGAGTTCTCAACGTGCGAGGGTTGGAAATCATGAGGTCCCACGAAGTTTCATCTCGGGAGAGCACTCCCCAGAGGACCGAAAGAGGATACAGTTTCCCTGGCAAGTCTGGCACCAACGGCGCATTGTCCTGCTGAGGTTGAGGCTCAAAAAGTACCGTAAAGCGTGATAACAGGACTCCTGCGTTTGTACCATAAATCTTCTGACAAACGAGAGGGAGGAAGCCGTTGGCTCCATAGATTTGTTCGGGAGTTTCCCGATTGTCACTTAGTGCTTCCCAAAGTGATCGACATTCTTCATATGTCGTTGGAATTCGATAGCCTGGCGCTTTGGTGTTCCAACTGAACTCCGCATTGAGTGCCTGCAATGGTTCTTGGTGAACTCCACCGCTGAAGTTGTAGATGGTATCGCCACCTTTGAAGAGGCCGTTCATCACCGAGGTCGCGACAAATGGATAATTGTTCAGATAGTGGTCTCCTCCTCCAAGAAAGAAAAAAAACATACGAGAATTCAAATTGAGTGGCGCCAATCTTTCCTTGTAAGCATCCACCCAGCGTTTGTGGGTTCCCTGCTGCAGAAAGATCTCTCGGAATCCGATTGAGACATTCTCTCGAGTTGGCATGAACGACAGGACATTGGACCAAAACTCCAGGTGGTTGTTCCAATCTTCATGATCCGTTGGGATGGGGTTGTATCCAGGCGAAATGAAGATGATTTCGCAGTCCTCAGCCGCACGATAACCAGAGTCAGAGTTTTTCACGTTGCGGACCTTATTCAGGCAGCTAACGTAACCATGGGCTACAGCCCCGGCTCCACCGTCTTTGGCAAGAAGATCATCGTTTGGCCACCGTTCTCTACACCGCTTGTCCCTTCTCTTCCAGGTACGCCAGAGTTCGTCTTCGTGAGGGTCTCCTTCCTTATGCGTTCCTACTCCACGATCTTCGTGATGGATATAGAGGGCGCCAGGTTCTACATCCCGCACGAATCGCTCCATTTCTTCAGCCTTGAGACGATTAAGTTCTTCGTTGGCCCGACACGTCCCCAGATATGGACCAGGGATGTCCTCATGTCCAAAGCATGGGTACATCTCACCGTATGGGTAGGAATCCCGATTCTTCCAAACGGTTCCTATATTATGTTCGGGCAGTACAGCGGACGGTTGAGTGTTCGCACCGTAGCCCGCAAATAGCAGCTTGATTCCTCGCTCACGAGCATACTGATTCAGTTCCCTCATCATGAACCCATATCCAGGAAACTTTTCGCTGTGCCATCCGAACCCATCGAAGAAAACCATGTTGATTTTGTACCTGAGGCAGAAGTCCAGCTTTCTCTTAATCCTCTTGACGAATGCCCTCCGACCATCGCCCCAGTCGTATGCCCAGCGATTAATCTCAGCGAACAGGAGCCAATCAGCTGCCGCACGATATCTGAAATCTGGAAAATCTTTGACATCGATCGAGGGAAGGAATAGCCGATGACCCTTCACTTCCCAAGCCTGAACCAAGGTAGTAGCCCCGTAGAGCGTTCCCATTGCGCTACCCCCTGACACGATAACTCTTTCTCTCATCGAGTCTGTTCGGACTATGTAACCTTGTCCCGTGCGGTCGTTCTCCAGGAATTCCTGATCTTCCTGGCTCAAATTGGATGTCAGCTCCGTTTTGAATCGAGAATCATGACTCCAATCAATAAGGAAAATACGAGCTCCCCGCGGGTGGTCTTCACCCACATTCCTGCGAAGTGCTTCGCTTCCTGTCACTTTTTTCGCCTCATCCATTAGAAGACCAGCTGCTAGAAACTCTTTGGTTGTGCTTCCGGAAAGGATATGTCCATTTGACAGGAATATGCCACCCTGATTGCGCCTCAGGAATTGTGGATATGGAATAATTCTGAAATGGCGGTCGCGGCGTTCGGTTTCCAAATTCTGGCTAACAGCTGCACTAGCCAGACACGGCGCCGTCAAGGAAGCTGTGCAATTGAGAAGAAACGTCCTACGATCCATTGTTCTGGAACACCGCTGCAATTTCTCCTTCGGCTGTCTTTTTGCGGCTGGAAGATCCATTCAGAGGTCAAGCCGAGGGGCTTTTGCTTTTGGGGTTGATTAGAGCCGAAAATTCGAATCCATGCCGTTTGCTCGTCACTTGCTCAATGATCCAGCGATTTGTGGACTATGCCCGGTTCAACAAGCCGTAGGCCGTGTCGTCTAAACAAATTCATGATGGAACATTTTCACCTCACGACGTCAGACGTGGCGCCGCAGAATTTCAAATGAGCGCCCTCCAAGCATCCACGCCTTTCGGGGAACGGCAGACGGTTCTCCCGCCGGCACGTAAGTATGTATGGTATCCACAGTGATGTCTCGCCTACCGTAGTTGGCGAGCACCAAGTATGTGTCGAGGTTCGCGAAGACCGAAGCGACCACGTCCGCCGGCAGCGCCTTTGGAAACAACACAGAATCGCTTATTTCCAAGTATGCCCATGTGCCCTCCTCCACCAGGGGCAGGTATCGCTTGAGCCACAGCGCGTGCGTTTCCTTTACGTTTGACCGTGGTGGGCACGAGTCCCAAGGACCGTAAGCGAACGGCCCATCGGGGTGCTGCTGGTAGTACTTCCAGATCTTGCGGAAGTGGCGCAGATAGTAATCCTGCTCTTCGGGGAGATACTCGACCCCCGGGATCACCCCGCGTTCTCCCGTGAACGGCCTGCCCGCTAGCAGCAGCGGGAACTGCATATAAGGGATGGTGCTAAGATACATCTCGTCTTCAGTTTCGAGTTTGCTGGCCGCTAGGTCGAAGCACGGGATCACGTACGGGGAATGGTTCTTTGATTCCAGCCGGACCTTGTCGATGCGGTTCACCCCTTCGCCGACCCAGAGGTAATCGTAAAGCTTCGTCCGCGTTCTCGGGCAGTTATTGCCGTCTGCATGCATTTTATAAATATTGCCGCGCCGCTTGACCTCAGAATAGACAAGAGAAACAAGGTCCTCCAGCGCGGCATCGTGGTCGGCAGCCTCCCGGAATGCGAGCACCTCATCTTTAGTAGGCGGGTTCGGGTTGTTATGGATCGGGATGTATCCCCAGTCGTTGTAGAGCCCGTCGGCGCCGTACTCGTCCATCACGCGCAGCGTCCGCGGAAGAAGGTATGCACGCCAGCTCGGGCTTGCCGGAGAGCAGCGCGCCAGGTCCCAGTGAATCGAACGCACAGAGCCTGAGCGCGCCCATTCCACCCGGAAGTCTGGGTCGCTTCGCTGGAAGTAGCCCGTGGATACGTACAGGATAATCTTCATGCCGCGTTTGTGCACCATGTCGATGAAGCGCCGAAGGCCCGCTGGGTTGACGGCGGTAAACTTGTCGCCGCCGAACAGCCGCAGCAGATCGTTCCAGTCTTCCATGATTTGGACGAGTCGGATGCCTCCGTCGCGTAGCTGGTCCAGTTCGCGCTCGTCGTTATCGTCAGGGTCCCAAGGCTTCCGGCAGGGGTACTCGCCCAAGTTGTAGGAGACCTGTCCAGGGACATATCCGGTGATCAGATGCTTTCGCATGCAGCTCTTTATAACTCGCTCACACTCAGCGATATTGAGCAAGCGCCGCCGGTGGTCCTCACGTGTGTAAGAGCGCATGACAGGCTCGGCATCAGCAGTAGGAACGGTCGATCGTGCCTCATGTGATCCGCTAGAACCGTTGAGAGTGACCAATGCTGAGCCGGCGACTGCCCTGATAAACTGTCGTCTAAACATTTCCGTTCAAGTCAATATCAAGTAGTTTGCGCGAGACTATATCTCCCAAATAGATTTGATTCTCCCGAGTCTCATCCACTCTCCGCGTGACCCTCATTATTAACCACCGTATTAACCACCGTGAAGCCAGGTTCATGCCAAGAACCGTCGTCAGAGAGACTTTGTCATGTTACAATGCCTCAAGTCGACACAATTCAAGAATCAGACGACTTGTAACAACGGCTATTCTCGCAGGGAGTATATAGGACGCAACTTGGTCACAGAGTAAGAGCTGCACGTGTGAAGTGGATCACATAGGCAGCCTGGGTTAGTCAATGTGAAACACTTCAGTCAACATCGGGAACAATTCCTTCGGCAGAGTCTCCGGATGAGATTCCATGATCGACTCCATACGGTCACTCCATCGTTTGTAAGTGGGATGACTGATCAAATCCTGTAGAGATTTCTCGAAATAGTCGGCTTCCACATAGACAAATAAGACCAGCCCTCTTTTGAAGATGGTATAGTTCCGAAATCCCACTGCTCTTAACAGCTGAATCAACTCAGGCCAAACATTTTGATGCTCCTTAACGTATTCTTCTTCTCTTCCGTCTCGGATCTTTAACAGGTAAGCCACGCGTGGCATAGTTCGTTTTATCTCGACAATTTGGCCAAATACAGTGTCTCCAGGTAAGTATTCCGGACACCTGTTCGATCAGACTATCTCAACCTTCGTTGCCGTCGTGTTTTTGACATAACTCATCGAATGTTCTGCCTTGGACCTCTCATCCCCCAGTTTGATTCGGGGCAACTTGGAAAAAATTAATTCAGCGAAAGAATCACCTACTTAAGATTTCTCTAAAACGCCGAACGATTATTTCAGGTTCGACATCCTTCAGCGCTTCCGGAAACATCACGATGAGCCCATTGGAGGCAAATGTTTCGTACACAGAAATGATTGGATCGCCAGACTGAAGCTCGTTAATCAGGTGATGGGCACCTGAGCCTGGGCTATTCTCATCGACGTGAACATGAGCTGCTGGGACCGGTCGTCCACTTTGGTCTGGAAATACATAACGCGCCTTGAGCCCCTTGACGGTCTCCAATCCTTTGACGATCTGATGAATTCTTTGCTTCCAGCCTTCAAGCTCGGCGATGAAGTCTCTTCGATGATAGTGCTCAAGTGCCGTAAGCAATCCTATTATCTCCTCCTTGCCAACCTTGAAGCCACGCCCCAAACCATGATGAGGTGGACCTGCGAGTGTTCCCTGATCAATGAGGTTGCGGTATGACCATGTCTCCGGAAAAACATCCATATCCTGTTGCTGTAAGCTCGCGGAAAGTATCAGATCCTTTTTCCCACAGAGAATTCCGGTGGACTGGGGACCCTGGACATGCTTCCCACCACTGAAAGCAACAAGATCAGCACCTTGCGATATGAATTTGGACAAGTTTTCCGGGGGAGGCAATGCAGCTGCCGCATCGACAATCACTGGGACCCCTTGACCATGGGCGATTTCTGCGACCAATGGAAAAGGTAAGGATCTATATTCCTCTCCCGCGAGAAAAAAAACTGCCACAGTTTTTTCGTTAATCGCGCCCTGAAGTTCGTAGGGAAAGGTCGCATAGTTAAAGCCCACTTCGACAATGTCAGCGCCGGCAAGCCGGAGCGCATGATCGTAGTCATTCCGATGGAGCCGTTGGACGATAACTTGATTTCCCAGTGCACGTGTATCTGGAAGTGCGTTCATTTTTGCGACATCGAGACCGGCTATACATGCGGCCACAGCCAAAGTCAATGCGGCCGAGGCACCGGAAGTGACCATTCCTGCTTCCGCTCCGGTAATGGCCGCAATTACCTTGCTGGCAGCCTCCTGCAGATCCTCAATCCTCACAAAAGATCCTGCGGCCTCTTGCATAGCCCTTGTGACCTCGGGGGCCATCAAGCATCCACCCACTTTGGTGCTATAGCCGCGCGCGTTAATCACCGTCCTAATTCCAAATTGTTTATAGATGCTTGTTGTACTCATTTTTCATCCTTCATTGTTTTCTCGGAGGCTTCTTTGTAGGACAAGGCTCGAGCAGGATTGGTGACGGTCATTTTCGTGAGCCTTTCGGGACCTACTCCTGCTTTTACGAGTAGGGGCAAGAACTTCCTCTGCAAATGATCGTAGCCCTTCCCACCGTAGCTATGGAGGTGTTGCTTCATGCAAACATCTAAGGAAAGCAGCAATTGATCCTCATGACCACCAGCGATCAACTCCACGATGTTCCGCGCTCGCACTTCATCATCAGGGTAGCCAGCTCCGATGTAGCCGATGTTATCGATTCCAAGATATACCCCCTTATCGGCAATGGCTTGAAAATGAGTGGCTCCGAAACGGTCTCCTAGATGGCTAATCACTATGCGATGAGAGGGCACGCCTTCTTCCTGAAGAAGCGCAATTTGTTCGAGCGCCAGCTCCCCAAAATGGGTCGTATGAGTCCAAATCGAGACACCTGTTTTTTTTTGGGCACGAGCAGCCGCACGAAATACCCGCTCTTGCGCCGGGGTTATGTGGTATCTTTCAGTTCCAATTTCTCCAATGAGTCCTGCGCGTATGTCCGTTCCATCAGCTCCAACTGTGAGGTCTTCAACAATTTTCCCAGCTAATTCATTTGTGCTCATTTCGTGTATATACTGAGGATAGACCTCCTCGCGGTACCACCCACTTCCCATTACAACATGGATGCCCGTGTGCTCAGAAATTCTACGAAGGCCCTTGGGGCTTCTGCCAAGTCCAACGCTAGAGACTTCAACAATCGTTTTTCCGCCAGCCTGCTGGTATTTCATGACTTCAGTAATCGCAAGGTTTTCATCATCCAGGATTCCGTCATAGCTATGGATAATTGGCCAAAGATCACAAATCAGGTGTTCATGCGACAATACGAAGCCTGCCTCCCTGGGAGCTAGAGGCCCTCTAACTGTCATGATATGCATTTTCAATTTCCTCTAATATCTGGAAAAAAACAATTTCATCCCAATCTGCTCCAATGCAAAACGTCATGGGAGACTCAGCAAAACAGTGGCAGCGATACCGAGAACTATCCCCGCAATTCCATAGAGGTGAATCCGCTCCTCAAATAATAGAATGCCCACGAGTGCAACCAAGAACAGTCCTCCGCCATTGGCCAAAGGAAACATGACGTGCCCCGGAATGCCTCTTTGCAGCGCCGCCAAGAGACTGAGTTGCCCACCAACACTGGCCGCTCCCATGAACCCGGCAATTGTCATTTCTCTCCAGTTGAATTTGAATCTATCCCGCAGAAAGAATAGCGCGGCAAACAGAAACCCGGCTCCGTACCAAAACACCAGATACTGGAATTTGAATTGTTCTGCCAAGTTCCATCCGGTGAGAATCCTTGCTCCAAAAACGCCCATCCCATTCGCAACAAACGCAACAATCATCATCCGATACCACATTGAGATTTCGTTTCGTGGAAGTCACCCTTTGTTTCTGTACAAGGGTTGAACTTCTTGTTTCTCTTATGAGCCGATCTGTTTGTCTTTCCAGAGGAAAACTAATGACAATGCAATGGACAATAACGCAATTCCACGTCTGGGACCAACTCGTTCATGATAAAAAAGGATTGATAGAATGGTGGGAACGGCCGTCGAAAGGTTGATGACGAGCCAACTGGTGGATATTTTCCCAAATCGAATTCCGGTTTGAAAGGCTAGAATTGCGACGCTGGCGCAGAAACCACAGGACACGGCCACGGCAACGGCTACTCGAGGAATAGATAGGGAGGACCTAAAGGAAAGGGTATAGGCGCTGGTCAAGAGCCAAGCCCAAAGAAAGAGATAGGCATTGATGGCCGACGGACGACACCTTTGAAAGTCCGCAATTTTGTGCAGTATGCCAAGCATGGCAAAAGAAAGCACAGCCAACGCAAGAAACAAATAACCTGACATTAAGTCCGTCCAAATGAAGTTCAAGGATGATTCAGCAATTGGTTTATCTTTTTTAATGCGCTTAGCCAGCTGCGAATATCGCCTCCCGAGGGATCGATCACCTGAGTTTTAAACGATGTATAGATATGCGCTTGCAGCTCTGCCGACCTCTTCTTTGTGGATTCTCTAAGGCTTCCATCGCTCTCTTCACCGCTTGCCAAAAGAGCGTGGAGATTCTCCAGTAGTTCACTGAACCCGGCTCCCACAGAGATTGTCTCCCGCAAGTATTCTAGGTCAGGACGTGCGGCAGGTTTAAGATCCGACTCCAATAGAGCAGCATCCAGGCATCTAACGCCGTAGTTGGAAATCCGCTCCCATTTTGCCCATCGGGAAGCCATGTTCCTGTGATAGCTCGGCGAATCGAGACCATTTTCATTTAAGAATTTTTTCAGGTTCGGATCATCAATGTTTTTCGACCACCCCTTTGAATCTTCAGCCAAGTTTCTCCACAGGACTCCCATGGGATAGAGCTTAGACCACATGCCCGGGGGAGTTTCCTTTCGGTCAACCACCTCAAACGTGGTATGAATCTTGGAAACATGCTTGCCGGCAGTTCGGCCATAGAGGGACTCGCAGACTTTTTCTAGCAGGCCATCCTTTCCAAAAATCTCGTTGGGTCGGGCCTCGTTATCGACATAGCTTTTCCAAATTCGGACTGCATCTTCATAGTTGCTGGGATCATGGAAAAAACCGTTCGATCGAGTGTTCCAGCTGTATTCGGCATCGATTATCTGCATAGGCTCCTGGTTAAATCCACCGCTGGCATTGTAGATGGCTTCTGAACCCAAAAAAGAACGATCTATGGCCGGGGTAGGCACCGCCGGATAATCACTCAGATAGTAGTCAGCTCCACCGGCAAAGAACATGAAGATGGCAAACGGGAGTTTGGCTGCTGACATCGTGTGTTTGAAGTAATACACCCATTTCCTTGTCGATCCCTGAAGAGGAAAAATCTCCCTGAACCCTATTTCCACGTTCTCGGCTTTAGGAAGCTGCCTTCCGATGTTTTGCCAGAGCTGAAGGACATTTTCCCACTCCTTTACCGAGAGTGAGCCCGTATCGTACACAGGAGAGATCACGATGATTGTGCAGTCTCGTGAGGCGTCGTACCCCGTTTTCGAATTTCTGACCCCGTTTACTGCTTCAATCAATTTTCCGTAACCATTTGCCAAGCCACCTGCGCCACCGTCTAACGCTTTCAAGTCATCGTTGGGCCAGCGCTTTTTGCACCGCTCGCAACGCTGCAGCCAGGAAGCTTGGGTGCCATCATATTCACCAAAATCCTCATGGTGTATATAAAGCCCCCCAGGTTCTGTCCTTTCCACATATTCTCTCAACTCGGCGGCCTTTTGGGCATTAAGCTCTTCATTGGCACGACAACTTCCCAGCGTTCTCGTGTCAATCAAGGGATCCTTCGAGTCAGAAAATCCCATGCACTGATAAATCTTTCCGTCAGGGTAAGCAACTCGGTTCTTGAAGACCTTGCCAAGGTACGGCGCCTCTTCGTATAACGGGCCCGATTGATAGGCGATTCCATAGCTTGCACCGTAACCCCCTGTAACCATTTTTATCCCTCGGTCTCGGGCATATTGATTCAACTCCTGCATCATTTCTGCGAAACCTGGGAAAAAGTCGGCACCCCAACCAAACCCATGCGCCAAAACCATGTTGATTTTGTACCTTGTGCATAAATCCAGCTTTCGCCTTATCCTTTGAGAGTAGGCCTTGATCCCGTCTCCCCAATCATAAGACCATTTGTTAATCTCGACATTCATTAACCAATCTGCAGCCATCCGGTACTTGAAGTCAGGAAAATCTCGAAGATGTACTGCTGGTATCGCAACGACATCACCCTCTTTGACAATCAATTGCACTAGGGAAGCACTTGCATAGAGAACACCTTGACTTGTTCCTCCAATTAGGTTGACCGATTTCCCCTGCGATTGCACAACAAGAACATATTGCTGGCCGCCGGCATCCCTGGATCTTAGTGTCTGACGGTCGTCTTCGCTTAATATCGTGTCGGTGCCACGCCCCTCTGAATATTGAGCGTAGGGTAACAGCAAAATATTCAGTCCAGTTTGGGGAATAGATTTGTCCATCGAAACTTGTGAAGCGTTTACTGTGAATCCCAATTCCTTGAGGGTTTCAGAAATCAGATCCATGGCCACACGAATTTGAGGCTCCATGCGCGGTGGAACGACGTAATTCACCTGGATCTTTCTTTGAGACAAAATGACTTTATCGTTCAGGTACTCACAATACTGCGGGGTCGGAAGAATGCGACAGCGATCACTCCCAAAATTAACCTGCGGCGCAATGATCAGCAAGAAAATGAAAGACCATAGAATCCTCAGCTTCATGAGAGGCCTCCTCTCAAATGATAAAGAACTCAAGGATAGAGGGCCTCGGCCCTACTGAACAACAGAATTGCCCCTAACTCGAGGCAATCTGACCTGACAATGAATCCTAGAGATTCCCTGAAGAGAACTTGTTGCGACCATCCTGGCAACGGTCGTCGCTTACTTTCCTGCTGAACCAGTCTCTACATCCGACCGGTTTACCCCGAGCGCGGATGTGGTGGTGTCGACCCCCAGCGTCGCCAGTTCGCTCAGGTCGCTAGTTTGAGAGTTCTTCGATCTTCAAGATTTGATTTACGCGTACGTTCGAAAGTACAGTGTTCACACCGCTCGGCCATCGGACCTTGAGTCTCCTGATCTCCTTTACGTTAGCTAGGCCAAAATGCACACGAGGGTCGCTGCATGAAAGGTAACTGCCTCCAGCGCTTACTTCCCCTGTTTGAACTCCATTTTCCGTCTCCACTGAAACCCTAGCTCCTATTGCGGACCGGTTGCTTTTCTTCCCGACCAATACGACAAGTATCCAATTGTTTGCAGGCGGTTGTTGGTTGAATAGCACATTTGGTTTGTCATCCATGTTGGATATTACGATATCCATCTTGCCATCATTGTCCAAATCGCCAGCGGCAAGGCCACGACCGACGTGTTTTGGGTAACCGAGCCCAGAAGAGACGTTCACAAAATGGCCATTACCGACATTCCGGTATAGCGAATCACTCTGGCGATAGAAGATATGTGTGAAGTGATTTTCGACCTCTGGGTAAAGATGTCCGTTGGCAACAAAAATATCCTTGAACCCATCATTGTCAAAATCCACGAACTTTGTGCCCCATTTCATAAATGAGTAACTGTCTCCATGTCCAGATTGAGCTGTCACATCGGTAAAGAGACCATTCCCCTCGTTGTGGTAAAGAGTGTTAGTATCCTCAGAAAAGTTAGTCACAAAAAGGTCAAGCCATCCATCATTGTCATAGTCGCCAAAATCGATTCCCATGCACGCCTGGGATCGACCGTCCTCATTGAAGGCAACGCCCGCACGGAGAGCCACCTCATCAAAGGTTCCATCTCCCCTGTTGCGAAAGAGAAAATTTGGAGTAGAGTCATTGGCAACTGCAATATCTAGGTGGCCATCATTGTTATAATCACCTGTGCTCACGCCTAGACTGTAGTACTGTTGACTGCCCACGCCACTCTTATCTGTAACATCGGTGAAGGTTTCGTCTCCGTTATTGTGGTAGAGAACGCCCCGTGCGGGCTTGAGACCTCTAGGCCCGCACATAACGCTGAGCCCCATGTAGACGCAATACATTCCACTCCCCGAAAGAGGAGGATTAGCAGCATCAAAATCTACATAGTTTGCCACGTAGAGATCCAAGAACCCATCGCCGTCAAAGTCCCCCCAGGCACAGCCTGTGTTCCAGCCTTTGTGAGCTGTTCCGGATTTCTGGCTGATTTCTGTGAATGTTCCATCGCCGTTGTTTCGATAAAGGACGTTTGTTCCAAGATTGGTGACGTAAAGATCAACCCACCCGTCATTGTTAAGGTCGCCTGCGGTGCATCCCATTCCCCATGCTCGATTCCCGACTCCCGCCCGATCGGTAACGTCCGTAAAGGTGTGGTCACCGTTGTTTCGGTACAGGCGACTGTTCCAATCGGAAGGAGTCCCATTTCGATACTTATCGAGAGTGGACCCATTAACAAAGTAAATATCCAGCAATCCGTCATTGTTGTAGTCGAATAGACAGACGCCTCCTGTCATTCCTTCAATCAGGTAGTTTTTGTTGTTGGGCCTTTCTCCCGACCTCACGACAAGATCAACCCCTGCCTGGGAAGCACTGTCTTTATAGAACACATGGTCAGAGCTCACAAGAAACCACTCTTCGGATGTAGAAGTCACTAGAAGGAGAGCTAATATCAGGAGGACGCTAGCTCGACCTGAGATTCTTTCTTGGAGGTTCATCTCGACCGATTAAGCACATCACTGAAAAGCGGTGACAGGAAAAAAACCCGGTATTCACGACTCGGAGAATTCGCCTGCAGTTTCTGAAATTGCTGGATCTCACGATTTGCGTCCTCGTTCCTGTGCAGTCTTAAGTAAATTTGTCCCAGGAGATAATGGGGTTGTGAAAACGTTGAATCTATCTCTACCGCTTTGAGTGCAAATTTCAACGCTGAATCAATGTCATTATTCTTAAGCGAGATTTTGGCGAGTTGCTGATATGAAAACACGAAGCTAGGATCTAACTCAAGGGACGTCTGAAAGACATCCAAAGCTTTGGAGAATTGACCCTGATTGTAATAGATAAGACCCATCAGGTAAAAAATGCGATGGTCTTTTGAATTTCGGTCTTTGGCGTTTGTTAAAGCCCTCAAAGCTTCCCTTTCTTCCCCAGTTTCCAGAAATGAACTTCCAAGATAGAAGTAAGGAGCGCTTTCCAACGGAGACAATTCTGCCATTCGTTTAAACACGGATCGTGCAGAAGTAAAGTCACCTTTGATCTGGTACGTAAATCCAAGTGCAGTCAACAATTGCTCCGATCGGGGGAACAATTCAAGTGCTTGTTCGAATGCTCTCACTGCTTGGTCATAAGAACGGGCTTCCAAAAGTACGAGCCCAAGGTTGTAGTAGGCCAGAATATCCTGCGGGTTCAGCCTGATTGCCTTTTCGAGAGCCGTTCCTGCTTCAACGGTTTTCCCCAATTTTGCGTAAGAAGCTCCAATTAGATTGAAATAATCAGACTCTTTCTCTAGATCAGACCTTTGCTCAAGGAGGCGGGTCGTATCCTCATAACGCTGAACTTGAAAATAGGTAAACGCCAGGGCGAGGGCGTAATTCGGAGATGCCGGGTTAAGCTGAAGGGCCCTTTCGTAGTGCTGCACAGCGCGATCCAGCTGTCCTCTTTTCTGATAACAGCGTGCAAGTAAAGCATGCCCCAAGTCCATTTCTGGTCTTGTTTCAACAATAGATTCATATAAGGTGCTTGCCCTTTCGAGGTCCCCTTGCTTTTCGAACGCTTCACCCAATTCAAGCTGAGTCTGGGCATCCACAACACCGTGCCTGCTTGCTGCCAAAATGTGCTCTTCAGCCCGAGACAGCTCCCCTGCTCGCAATTCGACAGCACCAAGCATCGAAAACAACTCTGCGGTCTGAAAGCGCTTGTCCTTGGCAGTCTCTGATAGGTAAAACAGGGCCTTCTCTGAATCGTTCTTCAGAAAGTAGAGGCGCCCCAATAAATAGTGAATTCCCAAATCGGCAGGCTGCAATTCCAGAGCAGCCGTCGCCTCGGCAATGGCAGCATCTGTCTTTCCTTGTTTCGCTAGGTGAAGGGCCAAGTTCTTGCGGGCTTCGACATAGTCGGGCTTAAGCTCGATAGCTCTTCGGAAGTTTCTTTCACCATCCTCCAGCTTCCCAATCTTGTCGCAAACAGCCCCCAGCAAATTAAGAGCTTCCGGGATATCGGCCTGACGTCCCAAGAGAATCTTAAGTTCTTTTCGTGCTAGCTCGAACTTTCCCTCCTCAAAGGCCTTTTGCGCTTCCGAGTAGATCTCCTCTAGTGCTTTCGCAGTTGATTGGAGCGCCAAGGCACTGTGTGTGTCAGTGGCGACCAGGTACAGCGCTAAAATAGTTGCTAGAGTTTTGGTTGGACCGGCAGTTTCCTTCCTCATCACAGATCAGGGGG
>Ga0066710_100000297_pt1 | contig 27761 bp, 22 predicted proteins | sample GraSoiAngelo_159_FD_79666 | JGI IMG/M metagenome (GOLD analysis project Ga0066710, IMG submission 79666) | Grasslands soil microbial communities from the Angelo Coastal Reserve, California, USA - 14_1009_16_40cm | ecosystem: Environmental > Terrestrial > Soil > Grasslands | place: USA... | reverse complement strand
GCTCCTCGCCGCTCAGCATCAGCCACAGCAGATACGGGAAGTCGACGCCTGCCGCTCGGCCGAGGCTGTGCCAGCCCCAGGCGCGCGGGTTGATGTCCAGGAGCTTGAGCTCGCCGTCGCGCGGGTCTCGCTTGAACTCGACCTCCACGATGCCGGTGAACCGAAGCGACGCAAGCACACGCATCGCGGTCGCTTCGACCTGCGGATCGTCGATTGTCTCCACGAAGGTGCTGGCGCGACCGAAGTCCATCGGCCACTGCCGCGTGCGACGGGCGACGACGGAGGCGATGGGACGGCCATCGCGGCAGAGCGCCGCGTACGACAGCTGCTCCTGGCCGGCGCCTGGTATGAGCTCCTGGACCATGATCAACGACGGCTCCAGAAGCGCCGCGGCTTCGTCGTATCGGGCGATCAGCGATTCGCGATCGTCGACGCGCCAGGCCTTCGACATCGTGAAGCGGTTCTGCTGCGCGCGGATCGCGGGCTTCAGGATCGCCGGATACGCGATATCCATTGCGGCAAGCTCGGCGCGGCTCTGCGGGTAGTCCGTGCGCGGGTGCGCGACCCCGATGTCGGCTGCGGCCCGATACGTGAGCCGCTTGTCATACGCCCAACGCAGGATCTCCCACGGTGGGGTCGTGATCAGGAAATGCCCTGCGAGCTCCAGTTGATTGCGCGCGAGGAAGGCGGCGGTCTCGTCGTCGGTCGGAAAGACCGCCCAGCCGTCGAGATCGTGCTGGCCGGCGAGCCTCTGAAGGAACGCGACATGCTCGGGCTCCCCGGCTGCCGGCCAGTCGATGCCTCGCCTCGCGTAACGCGAGCACCTCGCGATGAGATGCTCGTCGCGCAGGACCCAGACCGGGATGTCGTGCCGTCCGAGACTGCGCACGATGCCCAGGGCCTTGTAGTCGCTGCCGAGGACGAGCGCGCCGCGCGGTCGGCCATCCGCCATCAGGCTTGCCGTTCCGCCGACCGGTACTCGAACGCGCGATCGTCACGCCCGTGGTCGGTGGTTCCGGCGCGCTTCCCCGTGACCCTGCGGGTGAGGGAACGCGCGGCGAATTCGGTGCCGGAGACGAAACGGACGAGCGGGCCGAACGAGTACGCCGCAGGTGCACCGAGGAAGTGGAGGCCGTCGACCGATGACTCGAGCCCGTCACGAAGAATGGGATAACCGTCGGCATACGTGAGCGACGTGACGATCGAGGGCGACAGGAACGCGTAGCGCCGAACGTCCACCCGATAACCGGTCGCGAGCAGGATATGGTCGACCTCGCGCGACGTCGCGTCGTCGAGACCGAGTCGCACGCGGTCACCGGTACGGGCGACGGAGGTGATCCGCCGGCCAGTCGTGATCGGCATGCCCGCAGATCGCGGCCGAAGCCATAGCGATGCGCCCGGCGCGAGAGCGCGCCGGAGCGCCTGACGCTGAACGAATTGTGGTTGCAGGCGCAGGATCGTCGGACGCGCGACGAGATGGCTCACGAACGCCGGTCCGACGTCGGTCCGATGGAAAAGAAGACGCCCGATGAGGCCCTTGCGGGTCGCACGGCCGACCCACCGGATGCGCGGCGCGCGCATCAGCAGCTCGACCTGGGCACCACGCTCGTACAGCAGGACGGCACATTCGAACGCGCTCTGACCGCCGCCGACGACGGCGACGCGCCGACCGGCGAACGGCGCGAGGTCCGCGTGCTCGCTCGAGTGCGTCACCAGATCGCTCGGGAGATCATCGAACTCGGCCGGGCGGGACGCGAACCGCGAGATGCCCGCGGCGACCGCCACGCGTCGCGTGTCGAGCGACTCGCCGTCCTCGAGGGTCACCCGGAGACCGTGACCGAGCGCCTCGACGCGCTCGACGCGGCGAGGGTCGACCTCGGGCACCGCACGCTCCTGGAACCAGTGGCCGTAGGCGATGAAATCGCCAAGCGGCACCGGACGGGAAAGCGGGGCGCCATTGCCGCGCTCGAACGCATCGAGGGTGAGCGCCGACTTCGGGTCAGAGATGTGCGACGCGCCCCAGGGGCTTCGGAGCAGCATCCCCTTCGGCATCTGCTCCGTCCAGAACGACATCGGGGAGCCGAACACGCGGATGTTCGCGCCCGCCGCGCTCAGGTGTGCGGCCGCGGCGAGTCCATACGGCCCGGCGCCGATGACGATGACATCGGATTGAGCGCGACTCATCTGTGTGACCTCCCGAATGCGGATTGGCGCGTCTCCCAGGAACGCATGACGAAGTCTTTGAGGGTGAGCGCGTCGATGTCGCCGGTGACCGCGAGCGCGCTGCGCGCGCCGTTCGGCCACCGGCCGAGGCGGACGAGCGGGCCGGGACTCCGCTCGATCGAGTCGAGAAGCGCGGTCTCACTCCAGTCAGCGTCTCCGACGTCGACGTACGCGCCGTACGCGCGCGGGTCCTCGGAGTCCTCGAACGGCAGCCCTTCCTCGGTCAGGAACGCGCGCACCTCCGGCGGCGTCCGGTGCGAGAGGCCGACGACCGGCATCCGTTCCGATGCGGCCTCGAACGACCCGCGTTCCACGAGGGTGTCGGCGTCCCATGACTCTCCCGCGACCGCGAGGCCGCGCGTGATGAGCCTCGCGTCCGGGTCCGCATCGAAGTGAACGCGGACGGAGCCGGCGCCCGAGCGGCTCACCGCGAGCGCGAACCGAGCGCGACGGCGCCACCACTCGGCGATCTCGTCGAGTCGCGCGTGGAATACCCGCGTCCGCCGGCCCGCGGCCGCCGCCAGCGTCGCCCGCAGCGCGCCCTCCAGCTCGAGGATGCGCTCGGGGTGCAGCTGGATCGTGAACAGATCGCCCCGGCGGTACGAGAGCTCGAAGATGCGCAACCACTCGGCGGTGGCCGCGGCCTCATCCAGACGGAGCCGCTCGAGAATGATCTCGTCGTCCGGGATCGCGACCGGGATGTCGACGAGCCCGTCGCGAAACCGGGGCCGGACCGCAAGCCGCGCGGCGTCGCGCGCCGCGTACAGCTCCAGCGCGAGCTCGTACGCGCGATTGCCCGCGAGCGCGTTACCCGACGCGTCGTGTCTCGGGAACGCGAAGGCCTGACTGCTGTGGTAGCGGAAGCCAAGCTCGCGGAGGACCCGCAGCGTCGCGTCGTTGTAGCGCAGGTACGGACCGCGGAAGCCCACTGGCGCGAGCCCCGCATGCTCGAAGATGGCGATGGCCCGCGCGATCGTTTCGCGCTGGGTCTCGTAGTCGTACCGGGCGTGGTCACCATGTACCAGGCCGTGTACCGCCAGCTCGGCACCGTCGTCCGCATAGCGCCGGAGCATGTCCGGATGGCGCGCCAGCACGCACGCCGTGGCCGGCCATGTGGGACGGGCCCCGAAGCTCTCGGCGACCGCGCGGTAGCGCTCGAGGCGGGCGCCCATTGCCGACACGGTCGCGCCGAACCGCGACAGGACGGCGGCCGTGCGCGCGGCCGATCCGACGGCCCCGCGCCCGCGGAGGCTCATGACGAGGCTCATGCGCGCCCCGCTCTTTGCGCGGGGACCGATTCGCGGCCGGGCCCCGGGACGAGGCGGTCCATGATGGCGAGGTAGGCCTTCGCCTGATGGACCCAGCGATACGGCTCCCCGACTCGGGCGGCTCTTGCCACGATCCTGCGGCCAATGTCTGGGTGTGCGTACAGCTCGTAGATCGCGCGCGCGAGGTCATGCTCGCTCCCGGACTCGAACAGCTGGAAGCAATCCTCGTCGAAGTACGCCTCCACGGCCCGCGTACGCGACATGACGATCGGCTTACGCAGTGCGATGAGGTCGTACATCTTGTTGCTGTGCGTGAGGTCGAAGCAACCATCTCGCCGGATCGCCACGACTCCGGCGTCCGCTTCCAGGATCCGCGGGAGGAGCTCGTCGAGCGGAAGCCAGCCCGGGCTGAAGCGGACGTTCTTGGCGACGTCGAGCTCCCGAGCGAGCGACTGGACCTCCGCGCGGCCCGGCCCATCGCCGTAAATGCGGAGCTCGAGCCCCGGTATACGGTCGCGGAGCGCGGCGACCGCCCGCACGACGAGATCGAGGCCGTACATGTAATCGATCGTCCCGTGGCATACGAGTACGAAATTCCCATCGGCCCGCTGCGCGCCGGAGCGGCGCCGGAGATTGAACCGTTCGTCGTCGAACGAGTTCAGAACGACGCCGATCTTTTCTGGCGCCGCTCCGCGTTCGAGGAAGCGTTCCCGCATCGGCTCGGTGCAGGTCACCGCGGCGTCGGCGAAACGAATGCTCGCCTGCTCCCACCAGGCCAGGAGCTTGATGGCTCGATGGGCCGGGGAGAGCCCGTACTTGAGCGCGAAGAACTCCGGCATGCACTCGTGCAGATCGAGCAGCACGCGCGCGCCCAGCAGTCGTGGGATCGCAGCTGCGAAGACGAGGCTGTCCGGAAGCGTGTTCACCTGCACCACGTCGTAGCGGTGACGCAGATGGAGCGCGGCGACGAGCAGGGCCGACGCTATGAAGAACGCGGCGTACTCGAAGAGATAGCGCAGCTTGCCGCCGTGCCGCTTCCTGATCGGGAGGCGGTACACCCTGAGCCGCTCTGCGCGCTCTTCGCGTGGCGGCTCGTCGCCCCACTGAAGGCAGATGAGGTCGACCTCGTGACCCGCAGCGAGGAGCGCCTTGATCTCGCGCGTCAAGCGCGCGTCGTACGGGTAGACGCTCTGACGGATCACGCATATCTTCGCCATCAGGAGACCTCGCCGCGCGTCGCTGGGCGCGACGGCAGGACCACGGCGCCAATCGCCGCAAGCTCGCGCGGGGTGACGGTACGCATTACGAGAGCGACCGCGGCGTAAAGCGCCATCGCGAGCGGAACCGTCAACAGGAGTGGCTGGTCGCGAACCGGCATGAGCACGATCGCCGTGAAGATCGCGGCTACCGCAGCCTTTGCGCCTACGCGGACGCTCGCGGCGCGGAGCAGGTCGCGCGGCATCATCCGCACCAGCCAGACCAGGACGATGAGCTCGGTGAGCGAGGTCGTGAAGGCGGCACCCTGTTCTCGGAAGAGCGGTATCGCGGCCAGATTCATGAGCGGATTCAGCACCGCGACCGTGAGGGCCATCACGATGAGGCGTCGTTCCAGTCGAAGTCCGAGAAGGGCGATGGCGAGGATCCAATTGAGGTAGATGAAGAGAAGGCCCGGCGCCAGCAGGCGGAGCGCGCCGGCGGTTTCGGCATACGGCTGAGCCTGATAGAGGAGAGCGACGATGCGCTCGGCGAACAGCGCAAAGACGAGCGCGACCCCGGCGCCCGAAAGCGTGAGGACGGTAAGCGCCTTCTCGATTACGGCGCGGAGCTCGTCGCGTGATCCGAGCGACAAGCGTGAGAGCACCGGGTATAGGACGGTCCCCGCGACGATCGTGGGGAGGATCGTCGCGGCGCTGAACGGACGGTACGCGGCGGCGTACCAGCCGACGTTCTCCGCAGGCGCGAGCCGCGCGAGCATGACCATGTCCACGGCGAAATAGAACGTCGTCGCGATCGAATACACCCCAAGCGGTACGGCGCTGCGCAACAGGTCGAGCGCGGCACGGCGATCGACGCGCAGCCAAAGCCACTGCCTGACGCGCCGATCGAGCAGCAGCACCGCAAGGTTGACCGCCGCCGCCGCGACGAACGCGTAGGCGACCGCGGTGATGTCCGGGCGCGTGACGAGAACGAGCACTCCCACACCCGCGGCGGTGAGGCCCTGCCCAACGGATGCGATGGCGGGCAGGAGGAATTCCTCGCGACCCTGAAGGAACGAGGCCACTGTGCTGCCCGCGCCGCTCAGAAGGACCGACGCGGCCAGCACGAGGATGGTCTGCCGCAGATCGGCGCTGTACCCCAGCGCGACGGTGGCGAGCCAGACCGCGGGCGTGACCATGAGCCAGAGTCCGGTCCGGACCTGCAGTGTCGCGGCGAGCGCTTCGTCGTGCCCGCGCGAGCGCTGCGCCACCATCCGGCTGAGCTGCGTGCCGAGGCCGAAGTCCATCACGATCGCGAGCAGCGCCGCGTAGGTCAGCGCGACCGAAAGCTCCCCGAAGCGTCCCGGGCCGAGATAGCGCGCTTGCGCGATGGCGAATGCGAAAGCCGCGATCCAGGTCACGACGCGCGATGCGGCGAGGATCGCGATGTTGCGAGCGACGCTCCGGAAGACCGTCATTCCGGGACTCCGACCGCGACCGCCCGAGGCGTGCGCGGGCCCGCGGCGGTGAGCAAGAAGGTCACCAGCCCGAGCCCCGCGCCGAGCACGATCATGCTACGGCTGTAGGTCAGACCGAGGTCGACCGATGAGAAGACGACTTGGCTCGCCACGAGCGCGATGGGCAGCGCCGCGATCCAGCGAATGCTTCGATCGCGACCTCTGACGAAGATGGCCGAGGCAAGGAGAACTGCGCGGCCGAGGACACACCAGAAGGCGAAAGCCGCGACCGGTCCCGCCTTCAACCAGAGCCAGAGCAGCGCGTTGTGGGTGATGTATTGCCAATAGATGAAGTCGTACAGCGCGGACGGCTGCTCGCGAAACAGATAGCGCTGGCCGAGGCCGACGCCGGTCAGCGGCAGCTGGCGAATGGTGAACGCGATGTTGCGGTTCTCGATCGCGCGCCATTCGTTGGATCCCTGATCGCGCACACTGGCCGACGCGGGGTCCACAACGGCCCGCACCGCTCGGACCGGCTCGGCGACGGGACCGGTCGCGTCCCAGAACAGCACGGCGTATGACCCAAGGACGAGCGCGCCGACCGCGGCGAACAAGAGTCCCCGACGCGAGTTGGCAAACATCACGAGGAGCGTGATCAGCAGCAGGACCGCGCCGATGGCGATGAAAGCGACGCGTCTTTGGTCGAGGAACAGCGCGGCGACGACGAGCGGCTGCAGCGCCACGAGCGCGAAAAAGAACTTCGACCGGATCCCCTGGACGGCCATCACGAGGGCCAGCGCCACCGAGACGTCGAAGAACACCACGTCCTCGTGCCCCGTGACAGCGCCCGCGTCGTACGCGCTCCATCCCGGCGCGTCCTGGAAGTTCAAGATGCCTTGGAAAGCCTTTACGCCGACGAGCGCGATAAATGTCCAGAGCAGGACGCGCACCTGCCCTCGATCGCGGACGAGATTCGACGTGAGGAAGTAGACGGCGCAAAGCTCGAGCGGCGCGCGCAGCTCGTTGAGCGCGACCTCGGTGTCCACCCCGCCGCGTACCGCCCCGACGAGGCCTCCGAACAGAAATGCCGCGCCGTACGCTGCGATCCCCCAGCCGAGCGGGCCGAGGCGGATACGTGGGTGCGTCCTGGCGAGGCGGTGCCCGACCAGTCCCGCGCCGGTCAGGACGATGAGGAGATCCGCGAGGCTCAGCCGGATCGGCAGCGGGGTGTACGCCGAGATGTTCTGGAAGACATGGCTTTGGCCGGTGATCGGGGCGAGCCCGGTGATCTGGAACTGCTCGAAGAGCAGCGCAGCGCCGATCAGCAGGTAGACACCGACGACCGGATGTGCGAGGACCGCCACGATGATGACCGCCGCGACGAGCGGCGCGACCAACATGAACTCGCCCCCGAGCGCGATGATCGCGAGCGCGTACAGCGCCGCGATCGAAAGGCCGATGAGACCGATCGCGATCGCCTGGCGGCGCGCGCGTTCTGCGTAGATGTCGCTCGAGGGCCACTGGGTTCCGAGGGCGTCGTAGGGAACGTTCATCGAGAGGCGAGGAGCAACGCGAGCTGTGCCGCGACCACCGTGGCGGCGAGCACGACCGCCACACGCGGACGGGCGAGGCCGACTCCCCCTGCCGCACCGAGACCGGCGCAGACCACAAAGAAGATCACTGCGAGCGCGGTGTAGATCACCTGAGCGCAGCCACTAGCTTCGCCGGCACGTCCACCGACGACGCTTTCGCTCGGTTGAGGATGACGTAGGGCGCGTTAGCGACAGGGAGCGTGTCCACCGCCTGGCGAACCAACGGCAGCGGGGTCGCCTCCTCGCGGAGGACGATGCAGATCTCATCGAGGACTGCGGCCCATGGCAGGACGAAGCGCTCGCCGGCGAGGATCGGAGGCAGGTCAACGATGACCGTCTCGAATGAGCTGGTTTCGGTCGCGAGGAACGATCCGAGAGCGCGCAGGGTGGGCCGCGCGCGGGTGCGATCGCCGATTGGGAGAAAAGCGATCCTCGATGTGTGCGGTCGGCGGATCAGCGGTTCGAGCTTCGCGTGGTGCGCGAGATGCTCGGCCAGTCCGGGTTCACCGGAGAGTCCCGCGTCATTCGTGAGCGACGGCTCAAGCCAGTTGGCGTCGACGAGCAGGACCGCATCATTCCGAAGGTCGCAGAGCCCGAGCGCGGTGCCAAGCGCGATCGTGCTGACCCCCTCGCCTCGAAGGGCGCTCGTAAACCCAAGGCTCCGCACCCCCAGCGTGTCGATCCGGGTCGCAAGCCCATCGAAGGCGCGGGTGATCGGGACGGCGCTCACTCGTTCGAGTCACCGTCCGCGCCTCCGCCGCCAAAGGCGATGGCCGCGAGTGACGCGCGGATGTTGGTGGGGCGGCCCGCGGATCCTTGGAGGCGCGGAACTCGCGGGACTGCGGCAAGCAGCTTTACCGGAGCGAGGCGGGCGACATCGGCCGGCCCTTTCGCGTGCGCCGGCAGGATCGTTCCGAGGAGCACGAGGAGTGCCGCGAGTGCCGCTCCGGCCGCGATGGCCACCGCCGCGATCGTCGCGGCCGGTCGCGTCCCACCGCGCGGTGAATTCTCGACGCGCGGCTGGTCGACGACCTGGAACTCCATACCGCTCACTGCCAGCACCGCGGGCGCGAGCGTCGCCTGATCGATGCGTCCTTTGATGTCGCCGAGCCGGACCTGAGCGAAATCGAGCGCAAGCCGAAGCTGATCCCGCTGATGCTGCTCCAGATCGCTCAATGGGGCGGTGTGGCTCTGATCGAACTTGTCGACGGCGCTCTGCGCGTCGATTGCCTGGGCCTGCGCGACCTTGAACTGCTGCTGGTACAGGGTGCTCGCGGCCGCGCTGAAGGTGACGCTGGCCTGTGCGATCCGGTCCGCGCGCACCGCGAGCACGGCGTTCACCATCTCGGCCGCAAGCACGGGATCCTGAGCCACGTACGCGACGGTCAGAAGATTCGTCCCATGGGTCTGCACCTGGAAACCTTTCGCGACTCGCTCGAGAAAGCGGGATTCGTCCGGCGCAGCATCGAGCGCCGCGCGGAGGGAGGTCTGCCGGACGACATCGCGGACGAAAGCATCCGTCAGCAGCAACTGATCGAGGAGGTCGGCTTGCTGCGTGGCGGCGGTTTGCAGGATCGGCTGGCTAGGATCGTTGGGGCTCGTCACCGTCAACTCCGGGGACGCGCGAAGCACCCAGATCGTGGCCTCCGATTCGAACGTGGTCTTGTACTCGACGAACGCAGCGGCGAGGCCCGCACCCCAGATCAGAGCGATGATCGTGAGAAGCAACCACCGGTAACGCCGGGCGGTGGCCAGGTACGGGCGCATCGCTCCGACCGTAGGGTCCACACATTAAAGGGACGTGGCCGCCCCATTGATAGACGCGTGTGTCTCCTAGGGCGAGGGCAAGCGCCAACCACGCGCTCGCGAGCGATCATGCGACTTCGCTGCCGAGAGGCCGGCTCATTAGTCGCTACACGCAGCCTCAACAGGAATAAGCGTCCATACGTTCGTGAGATCTGACTCAGTGGACCTATCGGTGCGCCGGGCGCTCGCGCACTCGGAGAAATGCGGAACGGCGTTCGACTGGAGCGTGGACTACTGGCACGAGTACTACACCGGCGGGCCAGCCAAGGAGCCGGTCGGAGCGGAGCGGCTGCGGGTCTTCGGCGACGCCCTCCGAGCTGTGGGCGCGCGCGGACAGTGGCTCGATGCCGGCTGTGGCATCGGCGAAATGGCGCGGCACTTCCGTCGCGCGGGACTTGGTGTGTGTGGCATCGACACCTCCGCCGCGCTGATCGAGGAAGCGCAGCGTGTGACGAGCCTGCCACTCGTGGCGTCATCGCGCGCCGCTGACAGCGCGGAGCACCTCTGCCGGTCTGCGGTCGAGCGGACGCCGTACGCGGACGCGCGGTTCGACGGCGTCTACTCCTCGAGCGTGCTCGAGTACGTGGCCAACCTCGAGCTCGCCCTTGCGGAACTTGGCCGCGTCGTACGGAAGAACGGCAATCTCGTCTTCAACCTGCCTAACGGCCGCAGCATCTTTCGTCGGTGGCATGCGTTGCGTCACTGGCGCCATCCCTACTACGGCCTCGCTCCGCGCCGCCCATATTCAAAGGATGAGATCCGGAGGCTCCTCGAGCGGACCGGTTGGTTGCTCGAAGGGTTCAGCTACTACGGCATCGAGTCGAATGCGCCCGGACTTCCCGCATTCGTTCCGGCATCCGCCCGGCGCCGCCTAGCTAGGGAACCCTGGGCGGCCTCGTTCGTCCTCATCGTCGCCCGCAAGCGCTGACTTCGGCGCCTCGACGCGTCGTCCTTAGGCCGCTCCGTGGCGCAGGCCGAGGTCGGGTTCGCGCAGCGCGCGTAGGCGCCGCCTGGCCGACGCGGCCCGGCTGCGTGGCATCGGGCGAACGTTCTGCTCCAGTCCCGACGAACCGTGGTACCGGAACCCTGCGGCCTCCGCCGCCGCTGGCGATACGACGCTGCGCCCGTCGAACAAGAGATCGCCGCGCATCAGCTGACGAAGGGAACCAAGGTCGATCTCCGCGAACTCCGGCCACTCGGTTGCGACGACGACTGCGTCCGCGCCCGCGCAGGCTTCGGCGACCGATGAACGCACGAGGACACTCGGATCATCGGGCAGGTCTCGGACCGCGGGGTCGTACGCGGTCAGAGCGAGACCGCTCTTCACGAGTCTCCGAGCGAGGGTCAATGCCGGCGACTCGCGGGTGTCCTGGGTTCCGGCCTTGAACGCCAGACCCAGGACCGCGACCCTGGCCCGATCCGGCAACGCTGCCTCGATGGCCTCACTGAACCGCTGGAGCTGCATTGCGTTTTGGTCGATCGCTGCCCGAAGGACCACGAAGTCGTATCCCTCGCCGTTGGCAATAGCCTCGAGCGCCCGCGTGTCTTTTGGAAAACACGAGCCACCCCAGCCCAGGCCGGGACGGAGGTAATGAGCGCCGATCCTGGTGTCCAGCGCCATCGATCCCAGCACCGCGCTCGCATCCGCGCCGACAACCTGCGCGAGGTTGGCGATCTCGTTCACGAAGCTCAGCTTGGTGGCGAGAAAACCATTCGCGGCGTACTTCGCAAGCTCAGCACTCCGCGTGCTCATCCAGAGCATCGGCACACTTCGCCCGTAGCCGTCGCCGCCCGGAAGATCGCGCCCTTCGAGGATGCCGCGATACAGCGCTTCGACAGTCGCGCGCGCTTCCGCTCGACCACCCGCCACGATGCGTTCGGGGTAGAACGCGTCATGGATGGCCCGACCCTCGCGGAGGAACTCGGGATTGGAGACGACCTCGACGTGCCGGAGCGGACCGTCCTGCAGCCGGTCACACGTGCCGACAGGAACGGTGGATCTCATGATTACAACGGTTCCGCTCGTCGCAAGCTCGGCGATCTCCAAGGCGGCCGCGTCGAGCTGAGTGAGGTCCGGGTAACCTTCGTCGCCGACCGGCGTCCCAACCGCGACGATCACGACGTCGGACGATGCCAATGCGCTCGGTTCATCGACGAAGCGGATTCGGACCGACCGGAGTAGCTCCGCGAGGCCCGGCTCCCCCAGCGGGTCGGTTCCGGCGCGCCAGCAGGCGAGACGAGTGGCCTCGCGTTCGACGCACGTCACGTCGTGGCCGAGGTAGGCGAGGACGGCCGCCGAGGTCGCGCCGACGTAGCCCGCTCCGAGCACGGTCACACGCATACAAGGTCCTGACAACCGCTCACCGCGTACTGCACGTGGCGATGGAACCGGCTCCAGATTGAGGCGTAGTGCAGGGCTCGTATGACGTTGTGCGCGATCGGTCGCTCAGGGACGCGGCACCGGTCCGAGCCATCAACGGACCCTCAACAAACGCTCAATCGTCGCGCCTTGCGAGCTCTCAGCGCGGAGTCTCGAGGGGACCAGGGCGCGCTCCTCGAGCCACGGCGCCTTCCGCGATGAGGTCCGCCTGAGGCCGGGCGTCGATGAACCTGCGCCACAGCGCGGGTCCGAGTTCCGCCGCGTCGGCGACCCCTTCCCAGTACTGGACGTTGAACAGCGCGCTGCACGCGAGGCGTGCGAGAGGTCGGGGAAACCAATCGCTGAGAGCCGGCCGGAAAAGCCACGTGACGAAGCGCGCTCGGGCGCGATGACCGACGCACCAGCGCGCGAGCATTCGGCTCATCCAGTGACGATTGCGCCAATCCTCCTGCATCGAGGTTATTCCGGTGGCCCCACTCTCGCGCTCCAATACGAAGTGGTGCGACCCGCGCTTGAAGGCGAGGCGAAGCCACGTCTCGAGCGTCCGATCGGGCTCGTGATGGATCACCGCATCCGAGGCAAAGTAGAAGCGCAGCCCGCGAACGGCGAGCCGGCGGCCGAGCTCGATGTCTTGCGCGCGGATGAACCGCTCGTCGAAGCCGCCGACCGCGAGGACGTGCTCTCTCCTCACCGATGCATTCGCTGTGAAGAATTCGCGCCACCCGGGCGTCACCGTTCCGGCGACGATCCGCGCGTAGTGGCGAGCGAGCATCGCCGCTTCCCAATCGAGCCACGCCGGCAGCCGGCCGCCAGGTGTCGCGCCCATCCTGCCGATGACCACGGCAGAGCGATCGCGCCGATGCACGGCGAGGTGCCGCTCGAAGATCCCGGGTTGCGGTAGCGCGTCATCGTCGATGAACAGCAGCACATCGCCGGTCGCACGGGCGATCGCCGCGTTTCGCGCGGCCGAGGCTCCGCGGTGCGCTACCGTCGTGAACCGGAGCGGGTATGCCGTGCGGAGCTCGGAGAGCATATTGCCGGTGCCGTCGCTCGAGCCGTCAATCCCGACGATGACCTCGAATCGCGCGCCCCGCTGGTACTCCAGATCGAGGCAGGAGAGAGTGCGGCGCAGCTGCTCCCGACGTTCGTGCGTGGGGATGATGACGGTGACGCTCGGCTCCTCCGCGCTGGGAGCGAGACGAACACGATCAGGCAAGGCGCGACCGTCCATGGGGGTATTGACACCCATCCGCCTTGAGGTCGGCTCCCGTGCTTGATTGAGGCCGGCGACGCTCCTGGGGAGCGGTATCGTCGTCGCGACAGCTCGGGGTGTTCGCGCAACACGGTTGGATCACGAATTCGAGCAGCGCCACCCCGTATCCGCTGAAGGCAACGCTCACCGAGTTGGATGGCGCCAAACTCTCCGCTTGGGGACCGGTATCCAGCGGCGTTGCAGCGTCGATCTGCCGCAGCGTGACCGCCTCGATCGGCTCCAGATCCTGAACGTTGACACGCACGTTCGCCGGCAATCCGAGCCCGCCAACGGCGCTGTCGCTCTCCACCTTCCGGTTCACCACGAGGACATGCACGTCTCGAGACCCCGGGGGCCGTGCCGCGATGGTTTCGACCTCCCCGTCGCTCGTGCTCGCTTCGATCAGCGTGCTCCCCGGCGGGAAGTAACGCGTGAAGTAGTAGTCGACCCAATACGGCAGGAGCGGCCGGCCGGTATCGATCTCGATGCGCGAGAACTGACGCAGGGTCGGATGCGCGAACCCGAACTCGTACGCCGCGTCGACCCCTCGCCGCGCGAGTCGCAGGAATGCGCTGGCACTCCAGGTCGCACCGAAAGCGGTCCACGGGCGCTGCGCTGGATCGTCCTCGTCCCAGGCCGCATTCACATTCAGCTCGGTGAGCCAGACCGGGATACCCGGCGCGGTCGCCTGGACCTGCGCGACCCCTCTTTCGAGGCCAGGGAGACCGCAGCACGACGAGTCCCCGTCGAAAAAGAAACGATCCATTTGGGAGTTCTCCCAGCCGCCGTAGGCATGGAAGCTCACGGCATCGGGCTTTCGCTTGGCCCCCGTTATGAGCGTCGGGAGATAGTCGGGGGAATTCATCGTGAGCGCGCTCGACGTCGCCGGACCGATGAGCTTGACCGATGGATCGACCGCGAGGATTGCTGGCGCAGTCGCGTTCCACATCGTGAGGTACTCAGGCGCGCTTATGTTCGGGTTACCTGCCGGGGGGCAACCCAGGGTGCGCAGGTCAGGCTCATTCCAGAGCTCCCAGTAGTCGATGCGGTTCGCGCTACCAGCGGGGTTGACGACTACCCGTCCGTCCTCCGCGATGAACGAGCCGGCGTTGTAATACGACACGACTCGTGCCATGTATCCGGCGAACTCGCCGAAGGTCGGATCCCGTATCGCTCCGGTGGAGCAATCCCACATCCACTGTGGCGCGTACGCGATGTCGAGTGCGACCTGCGCGCCCGCGCGACGAGCATCCTTGACGATCGCGTCGAGGTTAGTGAAGTCCCAATCGCCCTGCGTGATGCCCGCCGGCATCACCAGCGGAAGCCCCGGAGCTCCATCGGTCGTCGCATTTATGCGCACCAGGCGAGGGGCGAGCGCGTCGAAGCGGCTCCGGGAATCGGCGGCGCGATCGAGCCCTCCCGGCCACGCGAACTGCGTGCCGAGCCGCAAAGCAATGGTGCCTTGCGAAGCGCTCGGGCGGACCAAGATCACGACGTCGGTTGCGCCGGCCGGCGAGGGCATCACCAACCCGGCGAGAACCAGGCACGCGACGGAGGCACCCGCGAGCAGCCGCTGCATCTAGCGAAGCCAACATTTACCCGTTGCGGGATTGAGCGCCGATTGACGTCGCGTTGACAGCCGAAGGCGGTGAACGCGATCTGTAGAGGTAGTGGTCCGACACGTCATCGTCAGCCCGCAACAGACCTCAATGAACGAGCCATTGCATCGACGTCGTGGCGACTCGACGAGCGGCCGTGCCTGCGCTCATGCCGACCCAGGCGGGGCCCGCACAGCGCGCTCCAGGGATCGGCGGGGCGCGCAGGCGACCGAGTGGTCTGCTCGCGATCGTCGTTCGGCGCAAGTAATGTCCCGCCTCCTCGTCGTCCTCGGCACCCGCCCCGAAGCGATCAAGCTCGCTCCGGTAGTTCGCGCGGCGCGCGCCGCGGGGCTCGATGTCCAGGTCTGTGTCACCGGACAGCACCGCGAGATGCTGCGTCCGGTCCTCGAGCTGTTCGACATCGCCCCTGATCACGATCTCGACCTCATGACGCCGGGGCAGACGCTTTCGCGGCTCACCGCCGCGGCGCTCGAGGGGACAACCCGCGTGATCGAGGCGGGCAATCCGTCGTGGGTGATCGTCCAAGGCGATACGACGACGGCGCTCGCGGCGGCGCTCGCGGCGTTCTATCGGGGAATTCCCGTCGCGCATGTCGAGGCCGGCCTTCGCACCAACGACAAGCGGCAGCCCTTCCCCGAGGAGGCCAATCGCCGCATGGTCGACGATCTCGCCGACCTCCACTTCCCGCCCACGGAGCGCGCTCGCGCGAATCTCGTTCGAGAGGGCCACACGTCGGCAACTCTGCATGTGACCGGAAACACCGGCATCGACGCCCTTCGGTACGCGGTCTCCCTCGACTATGAGATCGCCCGCGGACCGCTCGCCGCGCTTCCGCGCGACCGTCGCATCGTGCTCGTCACGGCCCATCGCCGCGAGAGCTTCGGGGACGGGATCGTTGCCATCTGCCGTGCGCTCGAGAGACTCGTGCGCGAGAGCGACGACATCCAGGTCGTCTATCCGGTTCACCTGAACCCGAACGTCCAGGACCCGGTGCGCGAGTGCCTCTCCGATAACGAGCGGGTCACGCTTCTGCCGCCGCTCGACTACATGTCGCTGATCCAGCTCATGCGCGCGTCGACGCTGATCCTCACCGACTCGGGCGGCATCCAGGAGGAGGCTCCGACCCTCGGGCGCCCGGTCCTCGTCCTGCGCGACGTCACCGAGCGCCCCGAGGCGATCGAGGCAGGCTGCGCGCGGCTCGTAGGCACGAACGAATCGCGGATCGTCCGCGAAGCCCGCCGCCTGCTCGAGGACGACGCTGCCTATCAGCGCATGGCGCATGTGGCCAATCCCTTCGGCGATGGCCACGCGAGCGAACGGATCGTCGACGCCCTGCGCGTCGCTCCCGCGCACGCCAATGGCGACCTCGCCCTTCCTTATGTGTCGACACCGGATTTCACGTGGGCTCCGATCGGCGCGATGCCGGCGGGCCCGGCGAATGGAGATGGACAGGCATGAAAAGTCGGTACCCGCGCGCATTCACGATCGTGTTCGTCCTCGCGTTCCTCGCGTTGCAGCTCCTCACCGCCAAGCCAGCGTTGGCAGCTCCCGGTGACATCGTCGCGGACGTCATGACGCCGGAAGGCGACACTGTCTGGCCACTCGGCGTCTCTCCAAGCGTGGCCTTCGATGGGAAGTACCTCTATTACGCCGAGTACGCGGGCCACGTTCTGCATCGCATCGACACCCCGCCCGCCGGTGGCGTCCACAACGCGAACAACGAGATAACGATCGGGATCATCGGAATCCCGTCGGGCATCATGGCGCTCGCGTACGACGCCGGACGTGACGCTTTCTGGGTGACCGGCGGTGACGGTCTGTCGGTGTACCTCCTTGCCAAGACCGGGGTCGCGGTCCTGATGTTCACGATCGATCCGGTGAACGGACGTCCGGGCTACTCATGCACTCCCGGCAACACGTGCACGGAATCGAAGCTCGCGTACGACCGCGCCGATGACACGCTCTGGATCGGACCGGATGCGTTTCCGCGCCTCTACCACTACCAGACCTACCCCGATCCGACCGGATACGCGGTTCTCGCGAACACGCCGTTCATCGACGTCAGCGTTCCGCCGAACGACATGACAGCCGAGTGCGGCGGCTACAGCATCGTGAGCGGGGTCGCGGTAGGCGGCGACTATCTGTTCATCGGCGCGGGCGGGTGCGCTCGCTATTTCGAATACACAAAGTCAGGCGTCAAGGTGGCCTCCGTGGCGATGGCCGCGATGTCGATCGGCGACTTCGAGTGCGACAACGTGACCTACCCGGTCTCTGTCATCTGGATCAAGAACTCCTTCTGGGGCGAGATCCGCGCCTACGAGCAGCCCGCAGCGAACGCCTGCAGGTACGGCGGATGAGGCGGCTCAGCCACGCCCCCGTCGATCGGACCGCCGCCGCGGGATTGAGCGCCCCGGTAGGAGCGCTGGAGGCTCGGCCGGCTCCCCTGCGGCGCGAGCGAGCGAGCACCGAGCGAACTCAAGCGACTACTGCAGGCGCCCTCAACGGTCCGGGTGCCGAATTCGCGGTACGACGATGAATCGCCGGAGATGGACGATGTTTCCGAAAATTAGCGCCGTAGCGACCTTGGTCATAAGCATCGCGCTCGGTTCGGCCGCTCCCCTCGCCGGAACGGCCAACGCCGCAGTGGCATCGATCTCCGCGCCGCAAGCTTCGGCAGCGGGTGGCGTGCCGGCCGCCATGCCCCTCATCAGCCAGGGCCTTCCCGCTTTCACCAACGATGATTGCGGCGGGGCGATACCCGCCAGCAGGGCGAACGACAACGTCTACGACGACGGCTGGCGAGCGTGCGGCACGCCGTCCCCGAGCGCGCCAATCTATCTCGCGTACGACCTCTCTTCTGTCCCCGCGGCGCAGCGCGGCGCCGTTCTCGTCGTTTGGTACAACGATCCGGCCACGCTCGTCTACGACTACACGTCCCGGTCGAGCGTCAATGCCCAAAGCTGCTGCTGGCAGCCGTACGACATCCCGCGGGATTACACGCTCGAAGCGAATCCGGCTTCCGGCGGGCCCCTGCCCGATTCGGGATGGGTCACCCTCGCCTCGGTGACCGGGAACAACTATCACTCGCGGCAACATGCGGTCGATCTCACCGGATACAACTGGGTCCGGATCAACGTGACCGCGACTGACGGCTTCGACCCCAATACGACCGGAGTCGTGCTGAACATGGACGTCCACAACGCGAGCGCCGGCTACCGGGACGACTGGATCTTCTACGGTGACTCGATCACCGAAGGTTCGATGCACCATGAAGACCACGGCGGCACGTTCGCTCAGCAGATCAGCCCCCGCGTCCCCGGCCACTTTCCGGCTCAAGAGGCCGGAGCCATCGGGGGGACCCTGAGCAACGACGGAGCCACCAGCATCAATTCCTGGCTCTCGGTCTTCTCGGGCTCGTATGTGGCCATCGCGTACGGCACGAACGACGCGGGGTTCTGCTGCAACGCAAGCGTGAGCCCGACGATCTTCTACAACAACTACGCCAACATGGTCCAGGCGGTTATCGCGAGCGGCAAGACCCCGATCATTCCAAAGATCCCCTGGGGATGCACCTCGCAGATCCTGACCTACGTTCCGCAGCTCAACCAGCAGCTCGACGCGCTCTACACCGCGTTCCCGCAGATCGTCCGCGGTCCTGACCTCTGGGCATTCTTCAACGCCAATCAGAGCCTTATCGGCCCGGACTGCATCCACCCAACGGCCGCCGGCTACACCGCTCTCCGTCAGCAGTGGGTGAACACGGCAGTCGCAGCCGTCTACACCCCCCCGCCGGCGCTCCAGATCTCGAACGTGCAGACATCGAGCGTCGGCTCGAGCTCCGCGGTCATCACCTGGACGACAAACAACAGCGCGAGCAGCCAGGTCGATTACGGAACCACGACCGCGTACGGCAGCAACGTTGCGGACACCGCAACGGTGACGAGCCACTCCGTGACGCTGACGGGGCTCACCCCCAACACGACGTATCACTACCAGGTGAGCGGTACGGACACGTTCGGCCAGAATGCCGCGAGTCCCGACGCCACCTTCACGACCACAATCGTCGTCGGGCCGGCGAGCCACTTCGCCCTCGCGACGACGGCTACACCCACGGCCGGCACCGCGTTCAGCTTCACCGTGACCGCGCTCGACGACGCGGGCAACACCGCCACTGACTACGCCGGCACCATGCACTTCACGAGCACGGATTCCTCGGCGGGCGTCGTCCTGCCGGCCAACGCGTCGCTCACCAATGGCCAGGGCGCGTTCTCCGCAAAGCTCATCAAGGCGGGCGCGCAGACGATCACGGCAACCGATACGGCGACCGCCACCATTACGGGAACGCTCGGGGTCACGGTCCGTGCGGCAGGCGCCTCGAGCATGACGCTGACCACTCCGAAGACCGCGACCGCGCTCACGCCGTTCCCGGTTACCGTCACCCTGACCGACCCGTACGGAAACTTGGCGACGGGCTACACCGGAACGGTCCACTTCACAAGCACCGACTTGCTCGCGACACTGCCGGCCGACTACGCCTTCAAGGCGGCGGACGGCGGGAGGCACCAGTTCAACGTGACGCTCGCAACCCCGCCTATGCAAACGATCGCCGTGCGTGACATCGCCAATACCCAACTCGGCACGTCAAGCGGACCGATCACGGTCACGGTGGCGGTGCCGGGACTCTAAGAACGGCCGTCCATCTGCGCTGAGCCCAGAGCTCACTCGAGAGCTCTGGGCTCTCGCGCGCCCGGAGAGGTCGGCCTCGACCCCGGGTCCGCAGCGGGAGGGCCGATTGAGCGGTCATTGCGGCTCGATTGAAGTTGTGAGCCCGAACGCATGACCCGCGCTCCCAAGCGGCCCGAGGGCCATGCATCCCCCAAAAGAGCCTCAATTCCACGGCGCTTTCATGATCGCCGTGGCCACCGAACGAATGATCGTCGCCCCGACTCTCGAATCGCCTGCGACCCCCACAGCTGGTGTCCTCGCTCAGGCGCTCGGCGAACTGCGCAGGCGAGACCTCGCCTATGCGGCCACGAAGCGGACGATGGACCTCCTGGTCGCGGCGACGCTGTTGGTGATCCTCCTGCCGGTCTTCCTTGCCGTGGCGATCGCGATCCGGCTCGAGACTCAGGGTCCCATCTTCTATCGCGGCGAACGGATCGGACGATTTGGAAACCGCTTCACGATGGTGAAGTTCCGGTCGATGCGCGCGAACTGCGACCCGAGCACGCACGCCGCGTTCGTCCGGACGCTGCTGCAAGACGGGACCAAATGCGACTTGTACAAGGTCCCTGACGACCCGCGAATCACACGCGTCGGCGCGTTCCTGCGCCGCACCAGCCTGGATGAGCTTCCGCAGCTCTGGAATGTTCTGCTCGGCGACATGAGCCTCGTTGGGCCCCGTCCGGATGTCCCGTACGCCGTCGAGAATTACGCCGACTGGATGCACCGCCGCCTCGACGCGAAACCGGGTATGACCGGACTCTGGCAGGTGAGCGGACGCAGCCGGCTCAGCCTTCTGGAGATGTACCGCCTCGACGTGAGCTACGTCGGGTCCGCATCACTCGCGAACGATTTCCGGATCCTCGTTCGCACACCGTCCGCTTTGCTCGTCCGCAACGGCGCCGCCTAAATGCGCGTCGTCATGACCGGCGGCGGTGGCTTCATCGGCTCGCATTTGCTCGCGCGGATGATCGGCGCGGGTATGGACGTAACGCTTCTCGGGTCGACGATCGGGAAATCGCGCTATACGGCGTCCCTGGTCAGAGCCGGCTCGGTGCGTTTCCTGCGGTGCGATGACAGCTTCTCTGAAGACGACATCCTGCGGCCCGCGCTCGCGGACGCCGAAGCGCTCGTCCTGCTCGGTTACGTCAGACCGTCGGCGCTTTCACCGGCTCGACGTCTCAGCGAGGAGCTCGTCTTGAACCTGGCACCACTGGTCCGGCTCCTGCGCGCGGCGGAGGGAAAGCCACGGCAGGTGATCTTCGCGAGCTCTCTTGGTGTCTACGGCTCCCACGCCAGCGCTCCGGTCCGCGAGACCGATGCGCCGCGGCCCGAAACGCCGTACGCCATCGCGAAGCTCGCGAGCGAGGAATCCATCGAGATCGTCTGTGCGGCCGGCGGGTGGACGCCGTGCGTCCTGCGATATGCGACCGTGTACGGCCCCGGCGAAACGGTCCCGCGAGCGATACCCAATTTCATCCAGGCCGCGCTCGATGGTCAGCCACCGGTCATCGCGGGCGACGGGCTAGACGAGCACGACTACATCCACGTGACCGATGTGGTCGACGCGACGATGCTGGCGCTCCGACGGCGCGCCTCGGGCGTGTTCAACGTGGGATCGGGGATCGGGACCTCGACCCTCGATCTCGCGCGAACCGTCGTGCGCCTCGCCGGGTCGGATGTCGAGCCCGTTTTCCTTCGCCGGATCGAGCCGCGAACCGCGCCCGTGCGGGTCGTCTGCTCGACCGACCTCGCAAGGAATGCGATCAACTTCACGGCATCCCGATCCCTCGCCGACGGCATCACCGAGGAGATCGGATGGTTCAGGTCCGAGTCCCAGTGCACCTTTAAGGCGATGGTCTCAGCGAGCGCATAGCGACTCGCCCGCGCGTTTCGTTACCAGTTCGTCAACGTTCGTCACCGCGCGGCACCTTGTATGCTCTCGATCACATTTAAGCGCGGGATTAAGCGCGGGTGGGTGGCTGACAGTGCGACCAAGCGGCGATGTCGGTAGTCGCTCGAGCGTGCTGCTTGTCGACGACGATCGTGATTTGCTGAACTTGCTTGCGTTCCTCGTGGAGCAGGCAGGTCTGACGCCCCTGCTCGCGTCGGACCCGACGACGGCTCTTGACCTCTTCACCAAGGAGGATCCGAGCGTCGCGATCATCGACCTCAATCTGACTCCGTGGGACGGTTTTGAGCTGCTCGAGGAGGTCCGGAGGCGAAGCCCGAGCATCCCGATCCTCGTTCTCACGGCGCGGGCGAGCGAGGACGACAAGGTCCGAGCACTGGACGCTGGCGCCGATGACTATGTCGTCAAGCCTTTTGGCCACCGCGAGCTCGTCGCCCGTATCCGGGCCCATGCCCGACGGGCGTCGCGGGACCGCAACGGCAAGCTTCCGCACGCCACGCTCGAGGTCGGGCCCCTCCGACTGGACCTGCGCGAGCGTCTTCTCGAGATCGCCGGCGAGGAGGAACTGCGGCTCACTGGGACCGAGTTTCGCCTTCTCGAGTACCTAATGCGTAACAGCAACGCCGTCGTTCCGACGGCGGCGCTCGCCCAGCACGTCTGGGGATACGACGACGCCCCAGCGCGCGACGTGGTGCGCGTGACCGTCCACCGGCTCCGCAAGAAGCTGCGCGACGATGGCAGCGACCGCCGATTTATCGAAACCGTGCCCGGCGTCGGGCTAAAGCTGCGGCCCACCGTCAATCGGCGGGAGACCAAGCCCACGGTGTAACGGGTTTGAAGCGCGCGTTGCGCCGTTCGTAATGGCTTTGTTCCATGGCGTTAACGGACAGCAGCACCATCGATCGGCAATATTCATGACGGTGGAGGAACTGCAGTGATCAAGATTCTTCTCGTAGAGGACGAGCCAGACATGCTCGACCTCACCGCATACGTTCTGCGTCGCGAGCGCTTTGTGGTCGCCGAGGCCGCAGACGGGGCAGCGGCCCTGCGCCGATGGAAGGCGGACCGTCCGGACATCGTCATCCTGGATGTCGGGCTACCGAGCGTCGACGGGTTCGAGGTGCTTCGCAAGATCCGTGAGGAATCCGAGACCCCCGTCCTGATGCTCACCGCTCACCGGGATCGCCCGGACATCGCTCGCGCGTTCAACCTGGGCACGGACGACTTTCTGGCGAAGCCGTTCGAGTTCCGGGAGCTCGTTGCTCGCATCCGGGCGATCCTTCGCCGCGCGAAGTCGGGTCAGCAGGAGATTCGCGAGCCGAAGGTCGAGACCAATGGCTTGGTGCTCGACCCCGAGGCGTACGAAGTCACGTGGCACGAGACCGTCTGCCGATTGACGCCGACCGAATTCCGGATCCTCTATCTGCTGGTCACCAACGCCGGCCACGTCGTGTCGGCGAACCGCCTCTACACCTACGTCTGGGGCGCCGACGGTGGCGACGCGAACGCCCTGCGCTCGCACATGAGCCACCTGCGCCACAAGCTCGAGGTTGACGGCCAGGCTCCCGGATCGATCACGTCTGTTCCCGCAGTCGGGTACGTCTTCCGGCCGATGGCTCTCGTTCAGTCGAGCGCGGCCGCGACCGACGAGGCCGCGCCAGCGGAGCTCGCCCGAGCGTCATTGGGGTAAGCGCGCCGCCTGTGGGCTCTGGGTGGCTCGAACACCCGACCTCAGCGATGTCAACGCTGCGCTCTAACCAGCTGAGCTAAGAGCCCGAAGGGTCAAGGATAGCGTGCGGCGCTCTCCGTGCGCGCTGCGCCGAACATGCGCAGGCCTTCAGTGGGCGCGTCCTTCGCGAAGCACACCACCTTGAACGCGCCGAGCTCATTCGGGTCGAGCAACACGTCGACGGCCGAGCGTCGGCTCGCGGCGCGCAGCTGCTCGATCGGCGTCGAAGGACGCGCCGTCGCCTCGCGGATCCCGAGCGCGACGAGCATCTCGCGCTGTGTGGCCGACCCGGCGAAGCGCAGGCCCGCGCCTTCGGCCGCACGTCGAATCGCGGTGAAGTCGACGCTCGCGGTGAGATCATGCCGTCCCGGCTCCGACAGCGGATCTGCGACGAGCCGGTGCTGCGCAAAGCCGCGGATCGTGCCGGCGCCCTCGCGTGTGAGCAGCTCGGTCTCGCTCCCCCCGTAATCGATCAGCACGACGTATCCGGAGACGAGGGCTGCGGCGAGGCTCGCGACCCAACCCTCAGCCGCGGGGCTCGTCTCCCAGCGGCCGCCGAGCGGTACGGATTCGGGAATGCGCCATCGGAGGTCGGGGCTGCTCGGCGGACGGAGGACCTCGACGAGCGCTCCGCCTTCCTCCTCGACATAGACCTCGCGGACGCCATCCGCGGTGCGCGCGAGCACGTGAACCGGAAAGGCGTCGAGCACCTCATTGGCGAATACGACGCCCTGGATCGGGGCGAGGCTGTGAGCGACGGACGCCCACCTCAGGTCGCGTCCCTCGAGCGCGAGCGACTGTTGCGCGCGCAGCCGCGGTGAGACCTCGACGATCGCCGGGCGGGCACCGCGAGCGGCATCGGGCCGTTCTCGCTCGAGCGCGCCGAGCAGATCGCGCATGAGGATCCCCCGCCCCGCTCCCGCCTCGACGAGATCCCAGGAGGATGCCTTTCCCGCGAGCGTCCAAAGATCCGCGACCGCGCGCGCGAGCGACCGTCCGAACGCGGGCCCGAGATCGACCGAGGTAACGTAGTCGCCCTCGAATCCGAGCGATGCGCGCGTCGTGTAGTAGCCGTCCTCCGGGTCGAACAGGGCGGTCTCCATGTAGTCCGCGAACGTGATCGGCCCCCGCGCGCGGATGCGGGCGGCGATGCGGTCCGCGAGATTTCCCACGACCCGAGCGTATATGCCATCCAACAGCACGGTCGCGAATGAAAAGATGCGGTAACGGCAGCATGCGGGCGGCTTGACGCCGGATTGAGGACCTGGCCATCTACATCGTCCGACCGGGACTGGGACACCGAACATCATGCCGGCGCCGCAACGCACGTCAATCCGCCGAGGCTGCAATCACTTCGTGACCGAGGACCGCCCGCCGCCGCGATCCGTTCGCAGGGTCGCGGCGACGGCGGCCGCGGCGCTCATGCTCGTGCAGCTCACGCTCTGGGGGACCGCACCCGCCGTGGCGGCACCGGGGGATCTCGTCGCTGACGTCATCATCAACGAGCAGTACCCGGACGACATCTCCCCGAGCGTTGCCTTTGACGGTACGTACCTCTACCACACTGGGTACGGGGCTTCGGTCCTACACCGCATCAACGTTCCCGCGGCGGGTGCGACGCAGCAGGTCTCCGGCCAGGTCGACACGCCGATCCAAGGCGCTTCCTCGGGGATCATGACGCTCACCTACGACGCTGGTCGCGAGGCTTTCTGGGCAGTTGGCGGCGACGGACTGTCGATCTACCTCCTGCGAAAGACCGGCGCCGCGACGCTCGTGTTCAGCGTCGATCCAAACACCGACCGTCCGGGGTTTCAGCCGGTCGGCAACTACCCCAACGAGATCAAGCTCGCGTACGACGCCGCGGACGACACCATCTGGTACAGCTCGGACGCCGGCGTCCGCATCTACCACTACCACACCTACGCGGACGCGCAGGGCACGGCCGTGATCGTCAACGCGACGCCGTACATCGACGTGAACATCCCGCCCAACGACATGGCGTCGGAGTGTGGGTACAGCCAGAGCAGCGGCGTGACCGTCGGCGGCGCGCACCTCTTCGTCACGATCTCGGGGTGCTCCGTGTTGTTCGAATATACGAAGACCGGGACGAAGGTCGCAGCGCTCACCCTGAATCCGTACGGAGGTTCGAACACCGAAGACCTCGAGTGTGACTCGCTCAGCTATCCCATGCCGGTGTTCTGGATCCGCGACGGCTACGACGGCCATATCCGAGCCTTCCAGCAGCCCTCCGCGACCTCGTGTCTTTACGGCGGTGGAGCCGCCGCGCCAACGCCGACTCCGACGCCCACTCCGACTCCGACACTTACGCCAACGCCAACTCCAACGCCCACACCGACACCGGGGATCTTGCCGCCCCTACCGCTGCCAACGCCGCCGCCGCTCTTCGGCTAACGGGTCACCGCTCCGAGCGTATCTGCCGCGACCGCGCCGTTGCGAACACAAAGTTCCGTAACGGACCGTCGATGATGGCTTAAGGCCTCTCCGCAATGGACCTCAATGCGGCTGGAGTCGAATCCATGGCGTGACCGAGGATGGCCTGGCGGCGGGGTCCGCACTCCACAGGGTCGGATCGACCGCGGTCGCGGCCGTGCTGCTCCTGCAGATCATGCTTCTCGGGACCGGCTCCGCGGTGGCGGCCCCGGGCGATCTCATCGCCGATGTGATCGTCAACGAGGAATACCCCGACAACATCTCACCGAGCGTCGCCTTCGACGGGACGTATCTGTATCACACCGGCTACGGCGGCTCCGTCCTGCACCGGATCAACGTCCCCCCCGCCGGAGCGACGCAGCAGGCCACTGGTGAGGTCGACACGCCGATCCAGGGCTCGTCCTCGGGGATCATGACGCTCTCCTATGACGCTGCCCGCGATGCGTTCTGGGCCGTCGGAGGCGACGGCCTGTCGATCTACCTCCTGAGAAAGTCGGGCGTGGCAACGCTCGCGTTCAAGGTCGATCCCAACACTGACCGGCCTGGGTTTCAGCCCGTGGGCGACCACTCCAACGAGATCAAGCTGGCGTATGACGCTGCCGACGACACGATCTGGTACAGCTCGGATGCGAGCGCGCGCATCTACCACTACCACACGTACGCGGCCACCCAGGGGAACGCCGCGCTCGTCGACTCGACACCGTACGTCGACGTGAACGTCCCGCCGAACGACATGACGACCGAGTGCGGATACAGCCAGAGCAGCGGGGTGACCGTGGGCGGTGCGCACCTCTTCGTCACGATCTCGGGATGCTCGATTCTTTTCGAGTACACGAAGACCGGGACAAAGGTCGCGGCGCTAGCCGTCACTCCCTACGAAGGCTCGAACACCGAAGACCTCGAGTGTGACTCGGTGAGCTACCCCGTTCCGGTCTTTTGGATCCGTGACGGCTACGACGGGCATATTCGCGCCTTCCAGCAGCCCGCGGCGGACTCGTGCCTCTACGGGGGCGGTTCTGCGTCGGCGCCAACTCCGACGCCTACACCGACTCCGACGCCAATGTGGCCTCCGACGCCTACGTGGACTCCGACGCCTACACCGACTCCGACGACGCCATGTTCCACGCCCACGCCAACTCCCACGCCGACGCCAACTCCCACGCCCACGCCAACTCCCACGCCGACGCCAACTCCCACGCCCACGCCAACCCTGACACCGCTCCCCGGCTAGCGGGCTACGCGCCCAACGCGGAGGTCCGGGCGACCACCGGTTCCATTGGCGCTATGACCATCGCGTCGTAGCCACCGCTCATCAGGCCGGGGCAGGTCGCCCGTTCGCGGTCGCGTTCACCTACGCAATCGAGCGGCTGCGGCTGCGTCTGACAGGCGCCCTGACGCACAAACTCAAGCGGGCGTCCATGTCATCTCAAGGAGGCCGTCGCTCACTGCGCATCGTGGCGGCGGATCGGCAGCGCCGTTCGATGGGGAGGACGCTACTCAGGCTCCTCCTGGGTGTCAGCATCTCGCTCAACGCGAGTCTCGGCCCTTTCCAACAGGTTGTGTCCGCCGAGGCCCAGACGCGCGGCTCTGCCGCATCGGCCTCGGCCGTCCCCGCCGCGATGCCACTCATCAGCCGCGGCGTCGCCGCATATACGAACGACGACTGCGGCGGTGCAACGCCCGCTCGCTGGGCGAATGACGCCAACTACAACCTCGGGTGGCGTGCGTGCAACACGCCGTCCACCGCCGCGCCGACGTACCTCGCCTACGACCTCTCCGGCGTTCCGGCGGCCCAACGCGGTCGCGTGCTCGTCGCCTGGTACAACGACCCCGCGACGGTGCAGTACGACTACAGCTTCGTCGAAATCCATCCCTGCTGCACCTGGCAGCCCATCGACATCCCGCGCGATTACACCCTTGACGCGAACGCGGCGCCCGGGGGAACGGTCCCGACCTCCGGCTGGGTCACGTTGGCCACGGTGACCGGAAACAACTACCACTCGCGCGAGCACGCCGTCGACCTGACCGGATACAACTGGATCCGGCTGAACGTGACCGCCACGGACGGCGTGACCAACGCCACCGGCGTTGTCGTCAACATGGACATCCACGACGCCAGTGCCGGCCTTCAGGATGACTGGATCTTCTACGGCG
>Ga0066710_100000295_pt1 | contig 27781 bp, 25 predicted proteins | sample GraSoiAngelo_159_FD_79666 | JGI IMG/M metagenome (GOLD analysis project Ga0066710, IMG submission 79666) | Grasslands soil microbial communities from the Angelo Coastal Reserve, California, USA - 14_1009_16_40cm | ecosystem: Environmental > Terrestrial > Soil > Grasslands | place: USA... | reverse complement strand
TAAATCATTGGACAATTCTCGTGCAGAAGACCGCTCTCGCCGCCTGGATAAGGCCGAATCTTTATGATCCGTCTTGCCGCTTACCCGGTCAGGAGAGACATGGCTACAGGTCCGGTCTTGCCGGGGCCGGGAATGGGAGCTGGATGTTCCCATTCCCTGGCATTGATTCTCCTCGAAGAGCTGAACTAGCTTCAGGCCTTCCCGGCGGCGAAGGCTTTCTGGATGAATTCCCACACCTTCTTGTTGCTGAACGGCTGCATGCGCTGCTGCATGCTGGCCGGCCAGTTGGGACGGTCCTGATACATCTTGCTGAGGCCGATGGTGATCTGCGGATCGCCGCCGGTGAAACCCTCCACCAGCTCTTTCCAGCGCGCGGCCAGTGCCTGGGCTCTTACGCCGGCCGGATCTTCCGCGAGTGCGGCTTCCACCTTGCGGAAGAGGTCCGACCATTCCCTGGACCAACGTTCCTGATTTTCCGCCGACCAGAGTTGTTTGCGCTCTTCGATCTTGGCTTGAGCCCCTTCGCTGTAATACTTCTTCGACCAGTCCATGTTGTCTTGCATTTCGATCACCTCGATGATTTTTTTCAAAACCGCAGAGTCGGGCCGTTCTCCGGGCCGTGTCGCCTGTTCGGCTTCACGGATGGCGTTGATGGCGCTGTCCAGGAGCCGCCGTTTCTCCTCGAGCACTCGGCGCTGCAGCGCAGCGCTTCGGGCAACGCGGTGGCTTCGCGATTGAAGAGCGCCCTGATCTGCTTCAAAGGGATTCCGAGGAACTTGAGGGCTACAATCTGCTCCAGCCGCTCGAAATCGCGAAAGCCGTACAAGCGATAGCCCGCCTGCGTGCTCCTGGGCTTCAATAAACCCAACCGGTCGCAGTGGTGCAAGGCGCGAACCGTCACTCCTGCCAGCTCGGCAAATTTCTGCGTGTGATACAACTCGTTCATGAGCAGTTCCCTTCGGCAACGAGGGTCAACCCTGACGTAACGTCAGAGTCCAGTACAATCTTACCGCCTGGAGCTAGGGATAAGCCGGAATCAGAGTCATATCCACAAGACGTAGAATAAGTCCATTATTTTGTTAACTATATGGTCTCTGGCGGATTGCGTTGGGGCGGGGCAGCTGAAAGCTTCCCCTCAAGCCTGTTTTTCCATGTGGATCACCGGGAGCGACTCGCCGTTCGCCAATGGAATGGAGATGCGTTTCACGGCGACATAGCCTTTCGCGCCGAAGAGTTTTGCACCGGTCAGCGTTGCCCCCATCTCGTAGCGAGTAAACCCGGCGGATCTCGCTGCATCTTCGCAAGCCTCGAGGATCATGCTGCCGACTCCGCGACGCGCCCAATCCGGATGGATGAAGAAAGCGCGAATCTTTGCCGCATCGCGAAGAGGGTCCAGCAGCACATCCTCGCGTCCCGTCCAATGGTCGCTCCCGTAGAGCGTCTTGCGTTTGCTCCAGCCGCCGCATCCGACGATCATCAGTTCGGGTTGCGCGCTCTTTGCTCCAGTGAGCTCGATAGCGGCAGGCTCGACTTGCGCCACGATATACGTTCGGTCGGCGATGAGCTGGCTATCCACGCCAAAAACAGTCTTGAGCGCGCCTTCGATCTGCGCCTGAGTATAGTCCTGCGTCTGCAATCCACGGACGGACGCGACGATCAGTTCACGGAGAACGGGAACATCTTCACGAACGGCGAGGCGGAGGTGAATGTTGGCTTGCATCATCTTTCGAAAGAAGCAGCTAGGTGGTGAATTCTATCGCCGAGCGATGGAAGAGCGCGACACGATTCAGGTTGTCCAGGATCAGTGGCGTTGTGTTGAACAATTTGCAGGCCGCATCATTCACAAAGGGAAAAGGGTGATCTCGTGATGCTACACATGGTCATCGAACGATTCAAGAATCGAGATGCGAAAGAGGTTTATCGCCGCTTCCGGGAGAAGGGGCGCATGGCTCCGGACGGCCTCGCCTACATGGAAAGCTGGGTGGAGACGAACTTCGATCGCTGCTTCCAGTTGATGGAGTGCGACGATGCACGCTTGCTGGAACAATGGGCGGACCACTGGCGGGATCTCGTCAACTTTGAGTTTGTCCCGGTGCGCCGTTCGAAAGAAGCGGCGGAGATCATCACGCCCGAACTCTGAATTACGATTTCCCGCGCGAATGGTGCGTTCCGCGAAGCCTGGTCAGCAAAGCGGCCAGTTTTGGCCGGTCTTGCTCGCTCAGCGCCGTGAATTTCAAACCTAGCCCAACGCCGGATTTTGCGTGCCGCACCACGGCGTCGGCCCTGATCTGCCCTTGTTGCACCAGAAAATGAAATCTCGTTAGAACGCCCTGAGCCCTTGGCTGGAGTGTTTCAATGAACAAGCTTCCCATGCTCATATCTCGTACACGCGAGACATCCTCTTGTCCATGGCACTGCCAGTACACCCAAACGCCTCCGGGTGCCGAAACTCGGGACGTCAATCTCCTGGATGGGGAAGTCGCTGGTCGCAAGAGAGGCTTTCCGGGCACCATGGTCTGAGGGTCCATCGCCTAAACAGGCGATGTGACAGTAGTGCTAAAGTCTCCTTAATCGTTTCACTGAGGAATAAAGATGTGCGGAAGTCGACCAGCCTCCGGACGGCCGGTGTGATCTGACCGGGATTGGTCAATGCTCCGATGCAATTGCCGTGAAACGCTGTGCTTTGCAATCTCACTGCGGCTCGCCTCCCCTTCCGACTACCCATTTGAATCCCGTCGTCCGCGTTTCAGGCAAGAATATTTCAAACCACTCCCCGGCGTGAAAACTCCCTTCTTGGCCATTGGCGCCTTGTTCAAAACGAGTCATCTCTTCACTATACGCTCTGCTCGAAATCTGTGGGCCGTCGGCCAGGGAGCCCTGGGCCGCAGAACACTCGAAGCCTGATGGGCCATTCCTCCACCTCCCTTGCCGCGTTCAATACCACGTCGTACACTCAAATCATCCTATCGATCACACGAGGACTCCGTGACTACCCCCGCACACTTTGTTCCGGCATCCCGACTCGCCCGAAGCGGTCGCAGCGAAGAAGTCGTCGCCAAGCACAAAAAATATCTGTGGCCCTCGGTGACCAACTACTTCCAGCAGCCACTGGTGGCCGACCGCGGCGAGATGCAACACCTTTGGGACCTGGAAGGCAACAAATATCTCGATTTCTTCGGCGGCATCCTGACCGTCTCCGTGGGGCACTGCAACCCGAAGATCACCAGCAAAGTGAACGCGCAGGTTAACCGGATGCAGCACACTTCGACGCTCTATCCCAACGAACACATTGTGGCGCTGGCGGAAAAGATCGCGCAAATCACGCCGGGCAATCTGCAGCAGAGCTTCTTCACCAACTCCGGCACTGAAGCCAACGAAGCCGCCATTCTGCTGGCGCGCATGTCCACCGGCAGCTTCGACGTAGTGGCGCTGCGCCACGCCTATTCCGGCGGCTCGGCACTCGCAAAAGCCGTCACCGCGCACGCACCCTATCGCAAGGGCGGCGTCATCAGCGTAGGAATTTCGCATGCCGTGAACCCCTACTGTTATCGCTGCCCGCTGCACTTGAAGTATCCCGATTGCGAAGTGGCCTGTGCCGATGACGTGGAAAATCTCATACAGACCGGTACCAGCGGGAATATCGCCGCATTCATCGCCGAACCAATTCAAGGCGTGGGTGGGTTCATCACTCCTCCGAAGGAGTACTTCAAGATTGTCTTCAAGATCGTGAAGAAGTACGGCGCGCTGTTCATCGCCGACGAAGTGCAAACCGGATGGGGACGCACCGGTAAGAAATGGTTCGGTATCGAGCAGTGGGAAGTCATTCCGGACATGATCACCAGTGCCAAAGGCATGGCCAATGGCGTACCCGTCGGCTTGACGGTGACGACGCCGGAGATTGCCGGTGGATTCCAGGGCGCCAACATCGCCACGTTCGGCGGCAACCCGGTGACGAGCGTGGCGGCCAGGGCCACCATCGAGCTGATCGAAGAAGAGCATTTGCTCGAGAATGCTAACGTGGTCGGTACATATTTCCGAGCCCAGCTGGAAGAACTGCAGGCGAAGTATTCGCTCATCGGCGATGTGCGCGGCATGGGGCTCATGCAGGCGCTCGAACTGGTGAAGGACCGCAAGACGAAAGAGCCAGCTCCCGAAGCCGCGACGCAAGTGATGGAACGGGCCCGCCAGAACGGCCTGCTCGTCGGCAAGGGCGGCCTCTACGGCAACACCCTCCGCCTCGCCCCCATGCTGAATACGACCAAGCCCGACGTCGATGAAGCCATCAAGCTCCTCGACAAGTCGTTCAGCGAGGTCAGGAATTGAAAATCAGAAGTTTGTCCGCAGCGCTTGCCGTTTTTTCTTCGGCAATCTGTGCTTTGCCTCTTCAAGCAAGCTCACAGTCAGCCCAAAAGAAGCTTCTTTGGAAGTCGGTCGCGTTTGCTATCGTGAAGTTCAATGACGAAGCCCCGAAGTCCTGGAACATTTTTCATACGGATAAAAAGGGACTGCTGCTCGTGCACCTCTGGAAGCGGTACTTGCTCGTCGACATGAAAGAACAAGAGGCGTACGAAATCGACCCGCAAACGGTGAAGCCGCGCGGCGAAGATTTGGTATGGTCACCTGCCGATAAGCCCGATCAACCCCTGGAGACTCCCGAATGGAAAACGCGCGACATCGGCAGCATGCAACTGGTGAGATTTCGCCTCGGCAAGGATGGCCACGTCCTGGAGCTGCAAGTCCCCCTTCTGATCAACGGCAAACCGGCGTACTGAACTGCAGTAAGTTTTAGGTCATTTGTTCTCAGGCCGCGAATAGAAGGGAGAATTGCGAAGAATTCTCAGGACTTTGCTCGCTGACAACCGAGGAGACCTGAGTGCGCCAGTGCACACAGGTCCATGGCCTCCCAGTCAACGCGCAGAGTTCTTTCTTTTTGACTGAAAACTAATAACTGAAAACTGAGAACTGAGAACTTTTTTCACTGACGATACACGCCGTAATACCAGGGAATGCCAAGCGCGCCGGGTTCGACGCCCACAACTACCGAATCGCCCGCGCGAAAGCGATCGTAGTCATCGAAATCTACCGCTAGTCGCTCGATTTTCTGCCCTTCGCGCCAAGAATGAACAAACAGCCGGCGCGTGCCGCGGACGATTCCCGGCATGTTGTAGCGACTATCCACAGTCGTGGGGTAGTAAGCCACGTTTTTTTGCGAGTCCAACTTTCCGTTCACAAGAAGTGTAGCGGCTAGAATCCACGGCAGAGGAATGAATCCCGAGTAGACGCGCTTGAGTACTTCGAGTTCCCGGCGATTTCGCGACCGGCGGTCGAGGACCACGGCGATGGCCAATGCCACAAAGAAAAGCACGCCGAAGAGCACCAGCATGAGGTCCAGGTCCAGTGGCGGATAAATCTGACTGACATAGGGAAACGCGAGCGACCCGGCGAGAAATATCGCCGTGCGCTTCAGCAGGCGTCGGCGGAACATGACTTCAGCGGCTGCGGAAGTCAGGCCGCAGGAGGGACATTGATCCGCTGTCCGCTCAGAACCGCAATCAAGGCAGCGTGTCATCACACTTAGTATAAAACGGGATCAAGCGCCGGTGTTGGAGAGTAAGGAAAGCAGGTCGTGGTAAAGCTTCTGGCTTTCGGACTCGGAAACAGCCACGGACACGCCCATGCCATGTCCAGGCTCCACGCGCTTCACAAAACAGTCGAGTCTGACAGGAGGATCGAGAGTCAGTCGCGCGATGAAGCCCGCACCCAGCCAGAGCGGATCGACGGCTTCGATAAACATTCCGCTGGCGCTGATGTCGCGCGTGCTTGCCCTCAGAACCGCAGAACCCCATTCGATTTCGAGGTCTGCGCGGAACGAGTAACGCGGCGCCCAGCGGCGTTCGAGTCGTCGGGCTGGATGATCCCCACTGCCCATAGAACTGGTGCAACCCCCTGCCAGGGATTACGTACCACGGCGCTCCGGCGAAATCGCCGCTTCGCTTCTGCAAGCATACGCCCTCTTCCGTCATAAGACATACGACGCCAGAAAGGAATGTTTTGTTCCCGGCAAGGTGATTTCCAATGCCAAGAAAGTCATGCAAGTGATATGCGAATTTTCGAATAGAAAAGCCGATGTTTATTCCCGATTGGATGTGGAAGGATATTTGGCGGGAGCGCTTCCACTTGCTGCTTTCTCGCTGGCGCGCATGCGGCGCTGCACTTCAGCCTGCAGATACTTGCGAAGGCTTTCCGGAACGATGCCCGGGGCAGCCAATTCGCGCAGGTCGGAAACAGTGAGCTCGGGAAGATAGGAAAGAACCGAGGCGAGCGGCGTGGAGGCGTGGCGGACCAGCGCGAGGCGAACGTTGTAGGCGATGGACCACTTGCGATGATGAACGATGGCAGGAATCACGGAAGCCGGAAGCTTTTCGCGGGAGAGCGCTCTCAGGATTTGCGCCTCCGTCATGTACGGGTTGTCGAGAACGATCGAGATAACTTGAGGGTGACCTTCGGCGAGCAACGCGCCGGCTACGCGCGCCGGCCCGCGCCGCGCCAATGTGATCTTTTGGCCAAGCGGAAGTTGCGGCAGGCGTGAGAGCAATTGATCTTCGGCGTTGCGCTTCAGCTCGGCGGAAACACCGGGCAAAATAGCAACCTGCACAAGGTCCATCAAATAAAGGTCGCGGAGAAGGCGCAGGCTGATCAGACGCGGCGTGCGCGGATGAAAAGCCAGTGAACGTTTCACCCGATAACTTTTCAGAAGCGGTTTCCGCCGCGCCACCTCCTCGAGAATTTCTCCTGGAAGGTTTTTTCTTTCCAGGAGCAGGCAGACATGCGTTTCGTCGAGAGCAGGATTGTCGAGAAGCACGACGAGCACATCTACCGAAGGGTGATGAAGCAGAACGACAAGTTCGTCGCCGGTGGCGATGAGCGCGCGTTCCCGGGCTGATCCTTCTTCGGACATTTCAATACCGCGCGGCGAGTGCCGCTGCCTCCGCAGCGGATATTCGAAGCCCGCCGATTTGCGCGTGGGGCAAAACCCGCTTCAATGCCAAGTCAAGCTGGACATCAAAAAATGCACACCGGCCTACGGTTCCCCCCGTTTTCACAATCACAATATTCTCGCGGCCGTGGCCCGAATGTTCGGCAACGGCATTCACCAAAGAGGATAACTCCCCTGCTGCTTGAAGCAAAATCTCACGCGCTGCGGGATCTCCGGCATCGGCCGCCGCAGCCACGATGGGAAATACCAAAGGAAAAACATTGTCTGGCTGCAAAGTGGCGCGCTCTTGCAATTCCGGCCAGGAGGCATAACCGAGCTGCTCGAGAATCTTCATTCCTAGAATCGAGTCCTTTCCGTGCTGGTCTCGCTCTTTCATCGCCCTGGCGACCGCCCGGCTGCCGATGTCAAATGCGCTGCCGTCGTCTCCGAGCCGCGGGCCTTGTCCCCCGGTGCGCCAGATTTGTCCCTGTGCGTTGCGGCCAATTGCGGCAGATCCAGTGCCGGCGACAAGGACGATCACCGGGCCCTCCCCGGCAGCCGCTAGCGCTATTTCCAAATCCGTAAAAATGCTGACCGCAGTGCCAGGGAATGCTCGTGCCAGTGACGCTCGCATCTGCTCCTTCAACTCCGGCTTGCCGGTGCCCGCCAATCCCGCACCCAGCGCAACAACCGCATTTCGTGCAACCAGGGCTTCTCGCAGGGAAAGATCCGCCGCTTTTTCGATTTCACGTGTGGCCGATTCCACACCAACGCGCCAGGGGTTCGATGGACCAGAAAAGTTACGGGCAAGAATCTTTCCGACCGGGTCCATCAAGACACATTCCGTCTTTGTGCCCCCGCCATCGAAGCCCAGAACGTAATCCATGGAAAGAGCATACGTGAAAAACGGCAAACCCGAATCGATTCGCCGCGGGGAGGTTGCGAAAAATATTGACGCGAGGCACAACGACACGAGGCACAACGACGTCTTGACGAGGTGGCTTGACGCCACTATCCTCGACGCACTTTTCCGCAGCATCTGAAAAGCGCCGTGGAAAAGGCACTTGATGCGTATCCATCCCCTAGATCTTGCGATTGTCATTGCCTACTTGCTCGGCGTTACGGCGCTGGGGATGCGTTTTCGCCGTGACCAGCAAAATGTAACGGACTATTTTCTGGGCGGACGGACAGCGCCGTGGTGGGCGCTGGCGTTTTCTATCGTCGCCACGGAAACTTCTACGCTCACGATCATCGGGACGCCGGCCATTTCCTACGGCGGAAACCTGACGTTCATTCAATTAGTGTTTGGCTATCTGATCGGGCGCGTGCTCATTGTGTTGATGCTGCTGCCCGGATATTTTCGCGGAGAATTCTTTACGGCCTACGCGCTGATTGAAAGGCGGTTTGGGGAGCGCATGCGTGCCGTCGCGGCCAGCACTTTCCTGATCACACGCGCGATTGCCGAAGGCGTGCGCGTTTCCGCGATTGCGCTGGTCGTGAGCGTCGTGCTGGGAACATCCGAGAAGCTGGCGGTCGTAATCGTCATTGCGCTCACGGTGCTGTACACGTTCGAAGGCGGAATGAAAGCGGTGATTTGGACGGATGTAGCACAGTTGACGCTTTATCTGACCGGGAGCGCGGTAACATTTTTCGTTTTGCTGCACCGCATTCCCGGAGGCTGGAGCGAGGTAACGCAGGTCGCAGCCGCGGCGGGGCACAAGCTGCAGGTTCTCGATTTTTCTTGGAATCTCGCGACGAAATATACCTTCTGGTCCGGTTTGATCGGCGGCGCATTTCTCACCATGGCCAGCCACGGCGCGGACCAAACCATCGTGCAGCGGCTGCTGGCCGCGAAAAGTGAGCGAGACAGCCGGCGTGCGCTGCTTGCAAGCGGCGGCATCGTCCTGTTCCAGTTCACCGTGTTTCTACTGATTGGTGTTCTGCTCTATGTCTTCGCGCAACACACGCCGCTGCTGGCCGTGGGAGAACGCAAGGACCGCGTCCTGCCGCTCTTCGTGGTACGGGAAATGCCCGCGGGAATGGTGGGATTTGTACTGGCATCGATTGTGGCAGTGGCCATGTCCAATGCCAGCGGAGCGCTGAATTCTCTCGCGGCTTCGAGTGTCCTTGATTTTTCAAAACTCCGTGGACGAAGTACCGATGCGGCGCGGTCACTGCGGCTCTCCCGGGACATGACGCTCGTGTGGGGACTGGTGCTGATGGGATTCGGCCTGGTGAAGTGGGGCCCTCTGCTCGAAACAGGCCTGACGGTAGCGTCTCTTCCCTTTGGGAGCTTGCTCGGCCTTTTTCTGATGGGGACGCTGGATCGCCGCGCCAACGCGCATGGCGCCCTGGCCGGAATGATTGCGGGACTCGCGACGATTCTATCCGTATTTCGATTTACGAGCGTGGCGTTTACGTGGTACGTGATGATTGGGGCGGTCGCCACATTTCTTGTCGGTTGGATGGTGAGCCGAATCGCGCGTCCCTAGCGGGCACGATACAATCGTGCCCCAGCACGTGAAGGCGAGGACAAATTGACCGAAAAACGGCTGGAGCTGGTGCGCGGGCTGGGCGCGTGGGCGTCCGCGGCCATCGTGGTCGGCACAATGATTGGAACGGGGATTTTCCTGAAGCCCGCGGAGATGGCGCGTGAGGGACGCAGCGTCTCCGTCGTATTTGCGGCGTGGATCGTCGGCGCGATTCTTTCCATCTTTGGCGCGTTTTCCTTCGCCGAATTAGGTTCGATGATTCCGGAAGCCGGCGGCGAATACGCGTATCTGCGCCGAGGCTTCGGACCGGTCTATGGCTTCCTTTTTGGCTGGATGCACTCCATTGTCGGCCGCCCCAGTTCGCTAGCTTCCATTTCCGCCGGCATGATGCGCTTCCTCAGCTTTCTCCTCCCGGTCATCGCTGCTCCGCTTTTTACCGTTCACGTCGCCATTCCTGGTCTCACCGGCTGGATCCAGCCCTACGATTTCGTCTTCACCTGGGCGCAACCGCTGGCGGTCTTGTGGATCATGGCAATGACGGGCTTGAATTATCTGGGCGTGCGGTTGGGAGGCGCGGTGCAGGTTTTTTTGACCTCCATCAAGATCATGTCGGTGATGATTGTCATCGGCCTGGCGTTTTCTTCCCCGGCGCCGGCGCCCCGCCGGCCCGATCCGTTCTGGCCCGCGGCGGGCATGGGAGGAGCCGCAATCTTCAGCGCGTTTCTGGCGACACTGGCCGCAGCGCTTTGGGCCTACGACGGGTGGGAAGACTTGAATCTCGTGGGGTCGGAAGTAAAAGACCCACAAAAGAATTTTCCGCGAGCGCTGGTCGGCGGGGTCGGATTTGTCGCCCTGATCTACCTTCTTTTCAGCGCTGCTTGCCTAAAGGTGCTGCCGTTCGAAACCGTGGCCGCCTCGCAGCATATTGCGTCTGATGTTGTGGAACACATCAAGGGGGCCACGGCGGCGGCGTGGATTACGCTGGCGATGGCGATCTCCGCCCTGGGATCGATGAATTCCTCGGTCCTGAGCGGCGCGCGCGTGGGATACGCCATGGCTCGTGATGGAATCTTTTTCAAGATCGCAGACGGCATCCACGCAAAATTCCGCACGCCCGGACGTTCGCTGATTTTTCAGGGCGTGCTGGCAAGTTTGATGGCCCTGACGGGAACCTTCGAAGAGCTCACAAATCTCTTTATCTTTGCCGCATGGATCTTTTATGCCTTCGCCGTCGTCGCGCTTTTTCGCATGCGGAAGACGGAACCGGATTTGCCGCGCCCCTATCACTGCTGGGGCTACCCCTGGGTCCCCGGCATTTTTGTCGCCGGCGCCCTCGCGTTGACCTTCAACATCTGGCTGGAGCGTCCCGGCCGCTCCTCGATCGGCTTGCTCCTGATTTTGGCGGGACTTCCCTTCTACCGCCGCTGGAATCAAGCGATCTCAGCTGCTCACAATGCGCCGAGAGTCTAATCGCAAAAAAAAATCACCACCACGCACTGACTATAACCGGCATTCCTGGAACGGATTCCAGCATCAGTTACTCCTACGAAAATCTCGCTTCAGGCGGTCAGAGCGAGCGGTTCTAGCGTGACTCGTATCGCAACGCAACCACGGGATCGACACGCATCGCCCGCCGAGCCGGGATGTAACATGCCAACAACGCAGCCGCGAGGACCAGCAACGTGGCAATTGCCAAAACCGCAGAGCTTTGCAGCCACGAATCCGAATGGGCGCTCGCGAACACGCGAGAGATGAGCAGCGCCAGGAGGAATCCCAACGCCGTCCCGATTCCGGAAAGAAACACTCCGCCTCCAACCACCAATCGGAACACATTTCCCTTCTCCGCTCCAAGCGCCATGCGCAGTCCGATCTCATGAGTTCTTTGAATCACCATATGCGATACCACACCGTAAATCCCTATTGTCGCAAGGCCCAGGGCGAGAGCCGTAAATCCGCCGAGAAGTCCGCCTAGCAGGCGATCGCCTGCGCCCTTTCCACTGAGGACTTGCTTCATAGTTTTGATGTCCCCAATCGGCTGATCCTTGTCGACAGCCCAGATAGACTCCCGCACCGCAGGCGCGAGAGTGGCCGGATCCCCTCCGCGAATCACGACTACCATAGCGGCTACAGGGCTCTGCACGAACGGTATGTACATCTGAGCCACATCACCGCTTTGGCCAACACGATCGATAACGTCTCCAACAACCCCGACGATCTCGCGCGAATCTGGCGCTCCCTGGAGATTCAGGTACGTCTTTGCGAACGTGCCGATCGGCTCCGTCTTGGTCAAGAACCGCTTCAGGAAAGTCTGGTTGACGATAGCTACGTTCGGCGCACCGGCACCGTCAGAAGGCAGGAATTGTCGGCCTCTCAATAAAGGGATCCCCATAACCTCGAAGTAATTCGGCGAAACGATGTAGCTGGCCGCGACCGGTCGATCTTCTGGCCTCGTGACTGGCTGACCCGCAATTTCGAATGCAATCCGGCGTGGGAAGGACTCGGGAAGTTCCCTGGTCACTCCTGCAAACTGCGCTCCCGGCAAGTCTTGTATTCGTTCGACAACATTTTCAAAAAAATCTGCCTGCTTGGCCTCGTCAGCATACTTCGCGCCGGAAAGAGTTAAATTTACGGTGAGTATCCCTTGCGGATCAAATCCTAGTCGAGCTCGCGCCTCTCTGAGCACGAGTTGCACTGATTCCCCTGTGCCCACCATAAGCACCATCGCTAAAGCAACCTGACCAACGACAATTGCGCTCCGAATCCTGGTTCGCCTCGCGCTTCGTGACGTCCCCTCTCTAAGCCCGGTGTGGAGATCAGGGGTCGCGCTTTGAAGGGCAGGCATCAACCCGAACAGCAATACGGTGAAACAAGAGACCGCAAGTGTGAATAGCAAGACTGTGGCGTTGACTTCGATTTTTCCCGCAAACCATGTCGTTTGAGGATCAAAGTTCAAACTAGCGCGGAGAAATTTCAGCACTGTGACTGCGAGGAGTATGCCAAAGGTACCGCCGAGGAGCGCGAGCAGAAGACCTTCCCCCAGCAACTGCTGCATCAGCCGCCAACGGCCGGCTCCCAGAGCTGCGCGAACAGCAAATTCGTTTTGGCGAGCTGCAGAGCGCGCTAAGAATAGTCCAGCAACGTTGGCGCACGCTATCAACAAGACGAATCCAACGACGCCCATAAGAAACAACACCGCCGTGCGAACGTTCGGTTCCACCAGGATTTCTCTGAGTGCTACAAGTCTTGGAGTCCAGCCCTTGTCAGCCAGATTGTCCCGCTCTAAGTGCTGAAGTATCGTTGCCGTCTGGGCCTGAGCTTCCTTGATACTAGCGCCAACCACGAGCCGTGCCAAAACATTCAAACTCCGAACGTCGCGCTGATCCGGATGAAGCGATTGGGTAACAAACGACTCCGGAATCCACACCGCACAAGGCATAAAGGCATATTTGAATTCTGCGGGCATGACACCAATCACCGTGTAATTCTGCTGTGCAAGAGTTAAGGTCTTCCCTATGATCCCAGAGTCGCCGCCGAACCTCCCCTGCCAAAAGTCGTAGCTGATGACCGCTTCAAACTGCTGCTTTGCAGCCTCCTCACCCGGAGCGAAGGCGCGACCTACGCGCGCAGATACTGCGAGAAGCTCAAAATAGTTGGGAGTCACTTGGGCGGCGGTGACGCGCTCCGGCTCGCCTCGTCCGGTCATTACCAGGTCATTGTCGGAAGCAGCGGCTATTTCCTTGAAGAAATGACCTTGTCCGCGCAGCGCCGAGAATTCCGACGCCGAAAGCGGATTCCGGTGCGAGCCTCGTTCAGGATTTTCCAACGTGACTACAACTATGTGCTCTGGGTCCTTGACCGGGGGATCGCGCAGCAAGACGCCGCTCACCACACTGAAAATTGCAGAATTCAATCCTATTCCTAGGCTGAGTGTGATGATCACGGTAAGACTGAAAGCAGGGTTTTTTAGCGACAAGCGAAAGGCGTAACGAACGTCCTCCCAAATCATTCTCATGGAATAACTCCCTTGCTGTCGTGTGGGTCTCTTCTGCAACTGCTGGGAACCGATCGCGATCAGCTGCCCACAATGCGCCGTGAATCCAGCCGCCGCGAAAGAAAGAGCTGCGCAAGCCAGCCGCCTACAAGGAGAACCAATCCAGGAACAGCAACCCATGCAATCCCAAGGGTCAGAAAAGCGGCGGCAACAATTTCATGTGACAGCGTATGAGAAAGCATCAGGCCAACGGGAATGGCCGTCAGAAAAACGGCAGCAAGCGGCAACACCGGAAACACACTCGACAAAAGTGTCATGCGCATCGAGCCGCCTGCGCGCTTCGATAAGCAAGCCCCTATCGCGCCGGCCAAGGGCAGTGTCAGCAACCACGGCACATAAAACAGGAGCACGGGAGGGTGATCTAAGTGGAGTATGAACGGCTCGGGAAAGAACTTCTGCATCAGCTCAAGCAAACCCATCGCAAGCGTGAAGGTGAGCAAGCCGGGGAGCCACAATTGCCTGACGCGGTTCGACATGATATTCTCCTTCCTTCGGGCGATTTCAATCCTTCGGCGCAAATCCTGCCAATCCTTGACCTCGTTCAGACAGCGATGAGTGGCGTCTTCCTCTGCAAATCCTCGCCGGCGCAAACCTTGAAAGGTCTCGTCGAGATGGGCGGCGAGTTCTTCGATGACTTCGGCGCGCTCGTGCGATTCGAGTGCGAGTCCGTCGAGCTGGCTGCGAACGAGCGCTTGCCAATCAGGCATGGGCCACCTTCTTGAGCCGCCGCAAAGCTTGGAAGAGTTCCGACCATTCCTGGCGGAGCGGCGATACCTTTTTCTTTCCTGCGGGAGTGAGGCGATAACGGCGGCGGCGGCGGCCGTTATCACTGGTTTCCCAACTGCCGCGAATCCAGCGGCGCTGCTCCATGCGGTAGAGCATGGGATACAAGGCGGCGAGCGTGAAGCGCAGCGCGCCTTTGGTTTGCCGCTCGATGCGGCGAGCCATCTCATAACCGTGGAGAGGGCCGTCTTCCAGAACGCTGAGAACGGCAAGCTCTGCGGTACCGCGTTTGATTCCTGCGCCAATCATAGGTTGCCCCCTTACATGTAAGATTCTTATATATTAGACGGGCATTGTCAACCGGCCGTGGGGACAGCTGTCCCAAGGCCAACGTCGAAGGCTCGGGGCTAAACGGAGGCGGCGCGGGCCGTGCTTGCGCCGGCGGTGATTGGCAAGATGGCGGTTTCAGCCTCGCGGGAAACTTCAACGGCGGGATGGAAGAGTTTGGAGAGCGCTTCGATGCCGGTGGCGAGACGCGGGCCAGGGCGCGAAAAGTAGCTATTGGCCTCAAGCGCATAGACGCGGCCGTTTCGAACGGCCGGAATAGCGTGCCACGACTCAGGGAACGACATGGACTTGTATTCGTCGCGGGCCCGCTCGGCGCCGTAGCCGCACGGGGCAATCAGCAGAATTTCCGGCGCGGCATCGATCAGGTCGTCGATAGCAATTCGAAAGGACGGCGTACGGACGCGTCCGAAAACGTCTTCGCCTCCGGCACAGTGAATCATTTCCGGAACCCAGTGGCCGCCCACGTAGAACGGCTGCAGCCATTCCAGGAAGGCCACGCGAGGACGCTCCGCCAATTGCGGCAACTGCTGCTCTAGCGCGCCAAGCCGCGCGCCGATTTGCTTCAGCAGCGCTTCCGCCTGGGGGCCGCGGCAGGATTCTTCTCCCACCCAAAGAACGTCGCGCCATACGTCGCCGAAATCCTGGGGATTGAGGCAAAGAACTTCAGGACGCCGTTCGAATCGCGCGAGCGTCGTAGCAAGATCGTCGGGAGAGGCGGCGCAAACATGGCACAAATCCTGAGTGATGATCAGATCCGGTGCCAGCGACTCCAGCACTTCGGAATCCACGGCATACAAGGTCTCGCCGCGGTGCACATATTCGCTCGCCAGTCGGTCAATTTCCGCTGGCGAGGCATCGCGAGGCAAACGCGAGTGAATCACCACAGGTTTCGTCCTCGCCTGCGGCGGGAAATCGCACTCGTGGCTCACACCCACGATTTCGCGGTCCAAGCCGAGCGCAAAAAGAATCTCGGTGGCCGAAGGCAGCAATGAAACGATGCGCATGATCCAGGAATGTATCACATCCGGAGCATTGAGCTGGCAAGCCCAAACACTTCGCATGGCTCACTTTCAGGGGTTGTGGCGTGGAGTGTTGGCAGGAGGCGGCTTGGCGGCCTCCTTGGCGGCTGCGGCGGACGCGATCTCCTTGTCCATGCGAGCGAGGGCTTCGAGGACTGGGCGACGGCCAGGGGCGCGGGCGAGGGCGGCTTGGAAGGCGTCGCGAGCTTCGGCGGGACGATGGAGCTGGAGGAGGAGGTCGCCGAGAAGCTCGTCGCTGGGAGCTTCGATGGTGGGCGGGCCGAATTCGAGCGGCAGGGCATGTTCTCTTGCAGCGATGCGCTGGAGCTGCGCGGCAGCATCCTGGGGCTTGCCTTCGGCGGCAGCGAGAAGGGCGCCGAGCTGGTCGGTGGCAATGAGCAGGGTTTCGTTCATCTGTGGCGCGTCCATTTTCTGTTGTTTCATCCAATTCTTGGCGTGCTGCCGACCGGCATCGACGCGCGATATGGCTTCGCGCGTGGCGGCCAGGTCACCGCGACGAATGGCGGCGATGGCGTTGGTGTACTCAAAGGTGAGATCGGTGAAGGGGTAGTCGCCGGGTGGCAGGGTTTCACGGACCACCGCATCATTCCAAAGCTGGGTATCAACGAGGAAATGGGCGCGCATCTCGGCGTAGGATCCAACCAACATCATGGCGGGCGTCATGCCGGACATCATCTTTCCCGTCATCGTAGCGTGAGCTGGACTCTTCGGATCGGCGGCGGCCGCTGCCGCCTTTTCGGCCGCCTGGCGGCAGCCTTCAAGCACAAGGCGCGCGTCGGCGACGCGGCCCTGCTGCAAGTAGCCATACTCCAGCCATTCGTTAATGTGACCGCACCAAGCGGCTGGCTTTCCTTCTTTCTGGCGGGCGCGGTTGACCACGGCCATCGCCGTTTCGTTGGCCTTGACCACGTCATCCCACATCCCGAGCGACAGGAAGATGTGCGATGTCATGTGCTGTGCGTGAGCGGCTTCCGGCGCAGTCTTCGAATAGATCCGCGCGGCGCGCAAGCCGAGCGGAGCGTGGACCGAATCATCGTAACAATGAATCAGGTAGTGGACGACGCCGGGATGACGGGGATGTTGCGGGAAAACCTCTTCCAGCACGGCGGCGGCGCGCATGTAGGTGGCGAAATCGCGGCCGTGTTCGGCAGTGCCGAGGATTGCAAGCGCAGAGAAGGCGGCGCCATCCACATCCTCAGGAAACTTGCGGCGCAGCTCGGCAAGAACGGATTCGTACCGCCGGTCGCGCTCGTCCTTCGTTCCTTCCCCGTAGAGAACCTCCACGCTGCTTAGATAGAGTCTTTCACGCTCCGTGGGAGCCTTGGCGAGCCGGGCTTCAAGGGTGGGCGCCAGACGGTTGAGGATCTCACGGGCAGCGGGGACATCTTCTTCGTGCCATACCGCATGATTCTGCGTCATGGCTTCGCCCCAAAAAGCCAGGGCGAAGTCCGGAGCGATCTGCTGGGCCTTGCGGAAGTGTTCAGCCGCATCGTCGTATTCAAAGTTGTGGAGCTGAGCCAAGCCGCGGAGAAAGTCCGCCTGGGCAGCCGGGGGACCTGAATTCGTAAATGCCACCTCGCCGAAGTCCTGTTGGGCCAAAGCGGGCGCCGAGCTTAGGAAAAAGAGGAAGGACAGAAAACAAATAAAGGATATAGGGGCCCTTTTCATGGCGCACCCCTTTCGGAAAGCGGTTTATCTGGCAGCGGAACTTTCTTACTCTACTCTATTTATAGAGAAAATACTTGTGGCGGATTTGGTCGAAGGCAGCGAGACCGCTGGACCAACTCGCCACGATTTTCTCGGAAGATGCACCGGCCTGTAATTGCTGGATGGTATCGGAGTTTCCGAGGAGCGTGAGAAGTTTTTCGGGATCGAACTGCTTGGGATAAAGTTTCTGCAAGATGGCGGCGATTTCCAGGCCTGTGCGCATGGAACGCACCGAAGCGCGATCGGTGATGCGGACGGCCACGCCGCTGCAACGCTGGCCGCTGTAAAGACCGACGATGGGGATGAAGGGTTTCGCCGCAAAATGCAGGCCGGGAAGATGACGCTCGTTCAGTGCCGTGGCGACATCTTCGCCGTTGAGCCAGGGAGCGCCAAATTCTTCAAATGGAGTCTCGGTGCCGCGGCCCACGGAAACACCGGCGTTTTGCAGGATTTCAATTCCGGGGTAGAGAATGGAACCCTTCGTAGTGCGGAGATTTGGCGAGGGAGGAATCCACTTGATGCCCGTGTTCTCGAAGAAATAATTGCGATGCCAATTCTTCATGGTGATGACATGGAGGTCAGCACCAATGTGGTTTTCGGCGTTGAAGAGCTGAGCGAGTTCGCCGATGGTCATGCCGTACCGCACGGGCAGCGGGAAATAGGCAACGAAATTCGTTTTGTCCGCGTCGAGCATCGGGCCTTCTACAATTTGACCGCCCAGCGGATTGGGCCGATCGAGAACAAAGAAGGCGATGTTGCGTTTGGCGGCTTCCTCCATGCAATAAGCCATTGTTGTCGTGTACGTGTAGAACCGGACGCCGGCGTCCTGAACGTCGAAGACAAGCGTGTCAATGCCCTTGAGCATTTCATCGGTGGGACGCAGCGTTTCGCCATAGAGACTATGAACGGGCAGGCCGGTGGAGGGATCTTTGGAGGAAGACATCTTTTCATCGTTGCGGCCGGCGAGACCGTGTTCCGGGCTGAATAGCGCGATCAGTTGAACGCCGGAGGCATGGGATAAAACGTCGACGGTACTGCGCCCTTGCGAATCGAGGCCGGTGTGATTGGTAATCAGGCCGACGTGCTTGCCGCGAAGAGGGGCGAACTTCTGCGATTCGAGAACATCGAGGCCGGTTTGAACGCGCGCTGCGCGACCTGAATGCTTCGATCCGGCCCGCGCCGGCACGGGTCCAAGCGCGAGCAGCGCGACAAGGATTGTGAAATGGATGAACGTAGAGAGCGCGCGCCTGAGTCCAGTCAAAGGGTCCCCCGCTATTGCAACCATACAATGATATTCTGGAACGCGCTGGCCGCAGCTGCGTTGAGAGCATGATGTGCGTGTGCTATGTATAAATGCAGACTGCCGGCGGCGCTGGGGGATTCTAGCCGATGGAAGGACGCCGCGTCCGTTTTTTGCTCTTGATTCCCGTCTCAATCGTTCTCCTTATGACCTATAACGCACGCAGCCAGAGCCGCAGCACTTCGGCAAAAAAAACCGCCATCCAGGAGGGCGCAGGGCCCGCAAAGAGCGGAATGAAAAAATTGTCACCCGCCGCGAGCACCTGGGTGGAAAACACGCTGCGCAAGATGACTGTCGACGAAAAGATTGGGCAGCTTCTTTTCACTACCTATCACGGAAGTTTTACGGCCACGGACGCGGCCGCCTACCAGCAGATCATGCACGACGTAAGAGATCTGCACGTCGGAGGGTTCATCAACATCACGCAAGGATCGCCTCTGGGAATCGTGAAGAGCCAAGCGTATCCGACGGCAGTGCTGAACAACCAGCTCCAGGCGAAGTCAAAGCTGCCGCTCCTGGTCGGCGCGGATTTCGAGCGCGGCACAGCAATGCGGCTGGATGAAGGCACCTCTTTTCCAACGGCAATGGCCCTGGCCGCCGGTGGCAATCCAAAAGACGCGTACGCGATGGGCAAGATCACGGCGCTCGAAGCGCGCGCCGTCGGAGTTCACTGGATCTATGCGCCGGACGCGGATGTGAACAACAATCCTGGAAATCCGATCATCAACACGCGATCCTTCGGCGAAGATCCGGAGCGCGTCGCGCAATTTGTGAACGAGTTCGTTCGCGGCGTGCAGGAAAATGACGGACTGGCGACGGCCAAACATTTTCCGGGCCACGGCGACACGGCTGCAGACTCGCACATTGATCTCCCTGTGATTCGCGCGGACCGCGCTCGACTTGATCAACTTGAACTCGTTCCCTTCCGCGCGGCCATCTCCATGCAGGTCGACAGCATCATGACGGGACATCTGAACGTACCCGCTCTCGAGCCCGATCCAAACACACCCGCGACGCTTTCACACAACATCCTCTCCGATCTGCTGCGCAATCAGCTCGGTTATCAGGGCCTCATCGTTACCGATGCGATGGACATGGGTGGAATCACCGTGCGCTACGCACCTGGAGAAGCTGCAGTGCGTGCGGTTGCGGCGGGAGTGGATTGTTTGCTGATGCCGCCGGTGCCGGATGCGGCGTTCGAAGCGTTGCAGACCGCGGTGAAGTCCGGACGCATTTCGAAAGAGCGTCTCGATGCGTCGGTGCGGCGAATTCTTCAAGCCAAGGCACGCTTAGGGCTGAACCAGAACCGGCTAGTGGACGTGAACGCGATCAATCAGAAATTCGCTGCTGCTGCCTGGCAAAAAGAAGCGCAGGAAATTTCTGACCGCGGCGTGACGCTCCTGCGTGATACGCCACACCGGTTGCCCCTGGATGGAACCAAGCCGTTGCGCGCGCTGCTGCTGGCGTTTTACGCCGATCCCGAGCCATATCCGGGCGAAGATCTCGAGCGCGAATTGCGTTCGCGATTCGATTCGGTGACGACTTTGCGAGCGGACACGCGGTTTGTGAATGCGGCCACTCTGAAATTGCCACCACTGGAGTCCTATGACGTAGCGATTCTCACGCTCTTCGTGCGCGTGAGCGACCGCAAAGGAAATGTGGATGTGCCGGCGGAACAGGCAGCGCTGGCAGAACAAATCTACAAAACGGGCAAGCCGGTGGTCACAGTGGGATTCGGAAGTCCATATTTGATCGAGCGGTTTCCGCAGGCAGAGACGTGGCTGGCAGCGTTTGGGATTAGCGATGTTGCCCAAATTTCAGCGGCGCGCGCACTGTTTGGACAAATTCCAGTGCGCGGAAAATTACCGGTGACGATTCCCGGGGTGAATTTGAAAGCTGGATTCGGAATCGAGCTGCCGGTAAATCCGATGACTGTGCAGCCAATGGATGCGCGAGGCGAAGAGCAATTGCAACCGGCGTACGCCGTGATTGAAAAAGCGATTGCCGGGAAGGCGTTTCCGGGAGCGACGCTGGCTGTTGGTTATCGCGGGAAAGTGGCGGTCCATGCATTCGGGAAGTTAAGCTACGACACGAAGGCGGCAGCGACCAGACCGACAACGATGTATGACGTCGCGTCGCTGACGAAGGTAGTGGCGACTACGACGCTGGTCGAGAAATTAGCGGAGGGCGACTTTGCGGTTCCGCTGGATTTGGATGCGAAGATCGAGCGGTATTTGCCGGAGTGGGCGAGCGGGCCGAATGCCGAGTGGCGGCATCGAGTAACGGTGCGGCATCTGCTCACGCACACTTCGGGGTTGCCGCCGTTCAAGGAATATTGGCGGACGTCGAGGAACAAGCAGGACACACTGACGAAGATTTTTGCGGAGCCCATGGAGTACGAGCCGGGGGCGAAGGAAGTGTATTCGGACCTGGGAATTATTTTGATGGCGGAAATCATCGAGCGCTTGACCGGAAGAACGCTGGATGATCTAGCGAGAAGCACCATTTTTTCGCCGCTGGGAACACAGGACACAATGTACCGGCCGCCGAAAAAATTGCGGCCGCAGATTGCGCCGACGGAGATTGACAATAATCTGCGTCACCGGCTGGTGCAGGGCGAAGTGCACGACGAGAATGCGTTTGCCATTGGCGGCGTTTCAGGGCATGCGGGACTTTTCAGCACGGCGCCTGATTTGGCAGCGTTCTGCCAGATGCTACTGAATGGCGGCGTTTACGCGCACCAGAGAATTTTGCGACGCGCGACGATTGTGCAGTTCACGACTCCGCAGCAACTGTCCGGCGGAACGCGCACGCTGGGCTGGGCGGTACCGACCGAAGGCGGGTCGAGCGGGCATTATTTCTCGGCGCACAGCTTCGGGCACACCGGATTTACCGGAACTTCGATTTGGATTGATCCGGACCGGCAGCTTTTTGTGGTGCTGCTGACGAATCGGGTGCATCCGACGCGGGAGAATACAAAGATTCAGCAGGTGCGTCCGGCGCTGCATGATGCGGTGGTGCAGGCGCTGGGATTCGCGACGGCGGCGGCACCGGCGAAGTGAAGCGGTTCGCAGTGGTCAGTTTCAGTTCTCGTTCAGAGAAGAGAAATCCAAACAAAATTGCTAACGGCGGCAGCACCCACGAAATGGCTTCCATTTTCTGATGGTGGGTTCCGACATCCGCTTCCCCCACCCCCTATGATTTTGAAACGATATGACTCTATCAGGATTATGGGATAGGGCTGCAAACGATGTGATTAGAAAGGACTTACATTGAGGCCCTCCTTTGTGAGAAAGCAATGTGCCTCCTACCAATTCGCATGAATATCGGAGAAAGGATTTATGAAACTTGTATTTCGTAAATAGCTGCTTCTAAGAGACATGTTCTCGATTGGTCAGAATTGCTTGGGCGGATAACGCAGGCTCAAGAAAGAAAAGCGGCAAGCAAGCTGCCGCCCCACAGTTGGCGAGGGAGACGCACGCCGAAATCGTTCGTCGATTGCGATTCTACTGCTTTCCGGTGAGCTGGCGAATCAGATCCACCTCCGCCTGGCGGTAGGGTGTTCCGTCGGGATGCAGGACCTCGTGGAACCACACGGGCGGCTGGCTGAGAATGTAAGGGTGCTCCCAAGATTCCCACGGCAAAAAGGTCTGCGTCTTGCCAGCGACGAATCCCCAATTGATGGCCCCGACGCGCTCTTGCTTCGCGATCGGCAACACTGTGTCAAACGTGCTGCCCGCCGGACGCGCCATGTATTCCGTGCAGATCACGGGGCGGTTGTATTTCTTCAGCCACATCACTTGGCGCTTGAAGTACTCAGGCCAACTGTAGTTATGAAACGTAATGATGTCGGATTCGCGCAGTTGAATTTGCGGGAGTTCCCCAAGGTTTGTGCCGTCTGGTGAGGTGTCCACGCAACAGACTCCGCTAGTAAGAGGCTGCACCGGATCGGCCTCTCGCGCCCACGCGAACGCCTGGGGCAAAAGGGCGGTTACCCGGGTGGTTTTGTCTTTCAGCTCTTGTTTCGGATAGCTACCGTGATTATCGGCGCCGGGCTCGTTCCACACGTCCCAGGCAAGGATGCGGTCGTCTTTCGCGAAGGCTCCCACTACGCCTTGAACGTAGGCCTTCAGGCGTGGGTATTGATTGGGGTCCGCCAGGGCCGCCGCGCCGGGACCCTGCACCCAGCCGGAGTTGTGTACTCCAGGAATCGGTGGATGCTGCGGGCCGAGATGGGGCAATGGGTCCCAGCATGAATCGAAGAGCACAAACATCGGGCGGATGTGGTGCCGAGACGCGATGGTCAAGAAGCGGTCGATGCGCTTCGGGAAACCGGCGGCATCCTGCTGCCAGAGCAGATCATGCAGAAAGACGCGCATGGTATTCATACCCATAGCTTCGGCCCAGGCGAATTCCCTCTCGATTTCGTCGGGGTTGAATGTGGCCTCCTGCCACATCTCCAACTGGTTGATGGCGGACTTCGGAACGTAATTGCTTCCGACCAGCCATGGCTGTTGCGCGTACCAAGTGTTGGCTTTTTGCTCGGGCCAGCGCGGGGTCTGCGCCCCGACTGCACTCGCGCACGAGCCGGTCGCGATCAGTGCTGCAATCATGAAAACGAATTTGAGTTTTTTCATCGTAGGAACTCCGCGTGCGTTTATATGCTAGAGGTTCAAGGGTACCTGCGCAATGGATTATAGGAGGCGGGATATGCTGGGGCACGGCCCCGCTTAAGCTGAAACGCCGCGAACTTGCCGACGCATGAAGGCTATACTGCCGCGACCTCGGCCGCCCCGCCGACCACATTTCGAGCGCTTCCAATTCCTCGGCCAAGTGTTCACCCGGATGAATTTCAGTGACGGCCATAGCGGGTTCTCCCAATGATAGCTGGTTCCCGATTCTCATTCATGGATCGGGAGGGAGAACGATGACGGATAAGATTTCCATTCTCCCATCGATAGGTTCTCGAATATAGGCGGAAATCGCGTCTGAAAACTCATCGAGTAAGGCGCGATCGTTTGAATCGAAATCGTTATCGGGGTGCAGAATCAGCCGATATCCGTCCCATTCGCACTTCGCAGTTGAGTGCCATTGCCGGTGCGTGAACTCTTCTGCGATGTCGCGGCAGCGGCTGGACCAACGTCAGCGGTAACGCACGCGCAAGCCAACATTACTCGATACATTGTTCCGACTCTTCAATGAACCCTCACTTTTGCGCCGGAAGCCCAGTCAACTTGGCCATATTACGAAAAGGCTTTTTGCTGCAAATCAGTGACGGCTTGGGCGAGGTCGGCGGGGCGGCCGAGATCGCGCCAATAGTATTGGTCGGCGCGGAAGGCAAGGATTTTTTGGCCTTGCGCGGCGAGGCGCAGGTAGGAGGGAATGAGGGAGAAGATGCCTTCTTCGGCGAGCATGGGGAGGAGGCGGGGAGAGATTACATGGATGCCGGAGAAGGCCAGGGCTTCGTAAGGCTCTGAGCGGCCCGCTGGTGAGTCAGAAAAAGCAGGTTCCTCGCTCCGCTCGGAATGACAATTGGTGGTGGTTTCAGCAGGCTGTAAGGCACTGCGCTTGTGGATAGAATTCGCAGGGGCTGACGAAACCAGTTCGGGCTCGCCATCCCGTCCGAGGCGTCGGCCGGAGAGTTGGTGGTGGTTGTCGAAGAGGAGGTAGCGGGATGTTTCTCGGGATTGCACGGCAAGGGTGGCAAGGGCGTGATTTCCCTTGTGGAATTGGAGCATGCGGCTGAGGTCGATGGTGCTGATGACGTCGACGTTGTGGAGGAGGAAGGGCTCGTCGAGGCGGCTGGGATCTTCGAGGAAAAACCATGCGGCTTTTTTGAGGCCGCCGCCGGTGTCGAGTAAAACGTCTTCGCGGGAGATTTCGATGCACATGCCGAAGTTTTTGTGGGATTTCAGATAGTCGGTGACCATGTCGGCGAAATGGTGGACATTGATGATGACTTCACTGATGCCGAAGGTGCGCAGGCGGATGAGAGTGATTTCTAGGAGGGTGCGGCCGGAGAGTTCGACGAGGGCCTTGGGACGATTGCCGGTTAGCGGGCGGAGGCGGGTGCCCAAGCCGGCGGCCAAAATCATGGCTTTCATGGGGACGACCTCATCGAAGACCCTGAAACCGAAGAGAGATTCCTTACATCCGCGGGCCGGCCCTTTCGGGGGGGCGAAAGGGAAAGAAAAAGTCGGCCAGCTCCGTTCGGAATGGCAGTGGGGAGTAGGCGGATCAAGAAGAGCGCTCCGCCACCCCGACCGGGTCGGAGTAAACTCCAGGCGGACCCTACAACCGCAAAGCACGCCATTCGAGAGATGTAGGGGGCTTTCATTGGAGCGCTTTCCGCTTGCCCAATTTCTCCAACTCGAGATGGCGCACGGCGACTTCCAGGCCGTTCTTGTTGCGCAAGCGCTTGGCCAATTGCTCGGCTAGAAAGACGGAGCGATGCTGGCCGCCGGTGCAGCCGAACGAAACCATCAAATTTTTGAAACCGCGCTGCTGATAGTTGCTGAGGCTCGAATCCACCAGCGAATAAACGCTGGCTAGGAACTGGTGCACGCTTTCCTGCTGATTGAGATAGTCGATGACCGGAGCGTCCTTGCCGGTGAGAATCTTGAAGCGCTCTTCGCGGCCGGGATTCGGGAGACTGCGGCCATCGAAGATAAATCCGCCGCCATTGCCGCTCTCGTCTTTTGGCAAGCCGTGGTGAAAAGAAAAACTGAAGATTCGCACGATCAGATTTTCTGCTTCGGAAGCGAGGCCCTGCAATTTCTCCGAGGCCAACATGCCTTTGAAGGCATGCATCAGCGCTGGGAGTGGGACGGGAAGCCTGACGTGGTGAAGGAGCCAGCGGAGGTTTTTCAGCGCGTAGGGGACGCTTTGGAGAAAATGAGCTTTGCGTTCGTAAAAGCCGCGAAAACCGTAGGCGCCGAGAGCTTGCAAGATGCGGATGTAAACGTAGGCGTAGTAGTGACGCATGAACGCTTCGCGATCCAGCTTGATGAAACGCGCGAGACTGTCGAGATAGTGATCGAGAAGCTGCTGGCGGAGGTCAGGCGGCAGGTCGGCCTTGGCATCGTACAAAAGTGAGGCGATGTCATATTGGAGAGCGCCTTTGCGGCCACCTTGATAGTCGACGAAAAAGGGATCGCCATTGCGCAGCAGAATGTTGCGGGATTGAAAGTCGCGATAGAGAAAGTAGTCGCGCGGGGCGCTGAGGAGAAATTCGGTCAGGCGGCCGAAATCGTCTTCGAGAGCTTGCTCGTTGAAAGGGATGCCGGCGAGGCGGAGAAAATAGTATTTGAAATAGTTCAGATCCCAGGCGATCGATTGGCGGTCGAAGCTGGCGATGGGGTAGCAGACTTTGTAATTCAGATCGCGGCCTGCTTCGACCTGAAAGCGAGGGAGCACTGCGACAACTTTGCGATAGGCTTCGACCACCTGGGGAGCAATGTTTTCGCCGGTGCGGTTTTTGGAAAGGAATTCAAAAAGCGTAGTGTCACCGAGGTCTTCTTCGAGATACGCGCCGTGGCTGAGGTCTTCGGCGTAAATTTCGGGGACGGGAAGGCCGTGGCGGCGAAAGTGTTTGGAGAATTCGAGAAAGGCGGCGTTTTCTTCGCGCACGCCATAGAGAATGCCAATGGCGCTGAGTATTTCGCTGGCGAGCCGGATGATCTTGCGCCCCGAGCCGCCAAGGTCGCCTTGCAGCGGCTGGATGCGCTGGGGAGGTGCGTGGAAATGTTCTTCAAAAAGCTTTTTGAGAACGTCCATGAATGTGATTTCCAGCCATTCCGTTTTAGCGAATCGGTGAAACTATCTCCTTTTTAACATAGCTGATTCCCCGGAATGTGATTTGGTTGACGGAGAGTTGCTATCCTTCGAAGCGCGCGCGTGAAGTGCGGCGATTCGTCGTGCCTGTGTTCAATCGATTGCACTTATCTGAAGCGCACAGCCAGGAGTGGCTGTGTCACGAGACATTTTCCTTGGCCTGTATAATGCGGAGATGACTTCCCCGCCTAAGAAACGCAAACGCGCAAAGCGCCAGCACACGGAACATCGGTCCATAGAGAATCGCTACATCGAACATCAGCTCACGGAACAGAGGAATGCGCTGTCGAGGGATCTGGACCGCATGACGGTGATGGAGATTGCGCGATTGATGAATCGCGAGGACCGCAAGGTGGCGGTGGCCGTGGGGCGAGAGTTGCCGGCGATTGCGCGGGCGGTGGACGCGATTGTCAGTGGGATTCGAAAGGGCGGACGGTTGATTTATGTGGGAGCGGGATCGAGCGGACGGATGGGAGTGCTGGATGCGGCGGAATGTCCGCCGACGTTTGGGACTTCGCCGAAGCTGGTGCAGGCACTGATCGCGGGAGGAAGGCGTGCGATTACGAAAGCGGTGGAAGGGGCGGAGGATTCGGCGCGGAACGGGAAGCGGGATTTGCAGGCGAAGAAATTGACGCGGAATGACGTGGTGGTGGGAATTGCGGCGAGCGGGACGACGCCGTATGTGCTGGGGGCGCTGAGGTATGCGCGGAGGCGAGGCGCGACAACGATAGCCGTGACGTCAAACCTGCGCATGCCAGTGGGGCGGCTGGCGAAGATTGTGATTGCGCCGGAAGTGGGGCCGGAAGTGTTGACGGGATCGACGCGGCTGAAGGCGGGGACATCGCAGAAGATGGTGCTGAACATGCTGAGTACAGCGGTGATGGCAAGGCTAGGGCGCGTGTATGAAAACTTGATGATCCACATGATGCTGACGAATGAGAAGCTTGCCGACCGGGCGCTGCGGATTCTTGCAGAGGCGAGCGGGAAGAGCGTGTCTGGGGCGGAACTCGCTTTGCGGGCGGCGGGACACGATATGCGGGTGGCGTTGGTGATGTTGAAATTGGGAGCGAGCGCAGCGGAAGCAAAAAAGAAATTAAGAGTTGAGGAGGGGGATTTGCGGAAGGCGCTGGGGGAATGAGTTTCTCGTTGTTAGTTTTTGATTGTTAGTAAAAAAAGAGAAAAAGAATTAAGGCAGAGAGCGCAGAGGACACAGAGAAGAGAAAGAAAGAAGGTCGCGCTGAAGCGCGCCGCTGCGTCGAAGGATCACGAAAGAAGCTAGGGAGCGAATGGACAAATTTAGAATCAAGGGCG